>Ga0233451_10001313_pt1 | contig 24050 bp, 19 predicted proteins | sample 011ome_29_FD_183052 | JGI IMG/M metagenome (GOLD analysis project Ga0233451, IMG submission 183052) | Coastal salt marsh microbial communities from the Groves Creek Marsh, Skidaway Island, Georgia - 011504CT (spades assembly) | ecosystem: Environmental > Aquatic > Marine > Intertidal zone >... | reverse complement strand
CAGTCCGGTTGTGCCGCCTGAGAATCGACCGTCTGTCAAGAGTAATACATCCTTACCTAATCCCGCACCCTTTATTCGGGCGGTGATGGAGAGCATCTCTCGCATTCCAGGCCCACCCTTGGGGCCCTCGTAGCGAATCACCACAATGTCGCCCTTGTTGATGCGACCCTCGGCGAGCGCATCCATAGCCTCGCGCTCACGCTCGAAGACGCGCGCTGGACCCTCAAAAACGGCGGAATCAAAACCAGCGGTCTTCACGACCGCTCCTTCGGGAGCAAGCGAACCATGCAGGATGGTGATTCCTCCGGTGGCGTGGAAAGGGTTGTCCAGTGAGCGTAAAACTTTGCCATCGAGCGCTGGCGGGTCAAGCTCCGCCAAGTTCTCGGCCATTGTTTTTCCGGTGACCGTGAGCGCATCACCGTGGAGCAGTCCCTCATCAAGCAGAGCTTTCATGAGCACCGGGAGCCCGCCATAGCGATCGACGTCGTTCATGACGTACTGTCCAAACGGCTTCACATCAGCGATGTGAGGGATCTTGTCACCAATCCTGTTGAAGTCCGCCAGTGTGAGAGGAACCTCTGCCTCGTTCGCGATGGCCAGCAGGTGAAGGACGATGTTGGTGGAGCCACCCAGAGCCATCCCCACAGCAATAGCGTTCTCAAACGCTTCCATCGTCAGGATGTCCCTGGCAGTGTGGCCGCGCTTGAGCATCCCCACAACTGCTTCTCCGGACTTGTGTGCGTAGTAGTCGCGCCGGCGATCTGCTGAGGCCGGGCTTGCTGAGCCGGGGAGGCTCATTCCGAGCGCCTCTGCAACGCTGGCCATGGTGTTGGCTGTGTACATACCGCCACAGGTTCCCTCACCTGGAGCGAAAGCACATTCAATGCGCTTCGCGTCTTCGACAGACATTTTTCCCGCCTGTACGGCACCGACAGCTTCGAAAGAGTCGATGATGGTGATTTCTTTTTCTGTGCCGTCTGAGAGCTTTACCCATCCAGGAGCAATCGATCCGGCGTAGAGGAACACAGAGGCCAGGTCGAGGCGAGCTGCCGCCATCAACATCCCGGGGATTGACTTGTCGCACCCTGCCAACAGCACAGAGCCATCGAGGCGCTCCGCCTGCATGACTGTTTCTACAGAATCGGCGATAACTTCGCGACTCACCAGGGAGAAATGCATACCCTCGTGACCCATGGAAATACCGTCAGAAACCGAAATCGTTCCAAATTGCAGTGGATACCCGCCACCGGCGTGCACACCCTCTTTAGCGCCCTGCGCGAGACGGCCCAGTGACAGGTTGCAGGGGGTTATCTCGTTCCAGGAGCTAGCGATACCGACTTGTGGCTTATCCCAGTCATCGTCTCCCATGCCCACAGCACGCAACATGCCCCTCGATGTGGTGGCTTCGATGCCGTCTGTTACAGCGCGGGAACGGGGCTTGGGATCAACCTGGGTCATACGGGAAAGTCTACCCAGACGAAATCTGAACGCTGTGTTGAGCCCTAGAGCCGCACGGGACCGACAATCAAATGCTCGATGCACACCGCCATTGCTTCAGCCTCACTCTCAAAGAACAAGGACGGCAAGGGACCCATGCGTTTTTCAACCCAATCCTTGCCCTGGGCTGAGATGCCTGGAGTCATGTGATTAACAACCAAGTCTTCAAGAAACTCCTGCGCCTCATCTGCGGTGGGCAGCAAGACCTCTTGAATCTGTTCCCAGGTTGTGTCAGCGTCAACCCTGATGGTGCCTGGAAGGCCCTCCCACCATGGGCTCCCAAAGTAGGCCACGCGAACTCCCCGAAATACCGCCTCTAGAGCAATCGTCCCAGTCAGGGTGAATATGCACTCCGCATCCTCGATGAGGCCAGAAGCCGGAACACTTGGTCCCACGAACGATGCATTCGAGAAGTCATCCATGATGCCGAAAAAGCTCGGGCTTCTCCCCAGAAAACCTCGCAGGGCAGAGGACGTCTGAGAATAGTGTTCCTTCACTACCAATTCAGTGCCGCCCGGAACGATTGCCCGCGTTGCAACAACAGCATCCGCTTGAGAAAAGATCGGAAGACCATCAGGAAATGAAGTGCGTTCAGGCTCGTAGTGCAGAGCGAAGAGGACATATTTACCCTGTGGGGCGGCTGAGTGCTTCTCCAGGCTTGAAATCTTTCGATTCAAACCTTGCATGAGGCCGTGGGTCGCAAACTGCGCCAGAATTCTCGCAAATCGAGTGTCTTTCCATGAGAACGCGCTGAAGTCGATGGAACCAGGAAAACGTTTTTCGGTGAGCCATCGAAAATAAAATCTGACCGCCGTTACCCTCGCCGGTAGTTTTTGGACGGTGTAATCCCTGTGTTTTTGGATCTCCAAATATTGAGGCACCTGACCGCCTCGCAAAACACCGAGTCGTTCGCGCGCGATAGCTCGTATCGCCGATTCAACTCGCGAACCACTCACGAGGGCTCGAGATGGAACTAGAAGGCGTCCTCTGTCGCTGTGCGGTATCTGTGTCGGGGAAATAGGAGACGGCTCAAAATACAGAGTTTGGTGGCCGAGATACCTTGCAACCCACTGAGCCAAATAGGGAAGAAATTCGTGCGGAGTGACCTGAAAGACAACTAACGCGGGGGGATGACGCATGAGGAGGTCGACCAGACTGACCACTGCACGGGTGAGAATCACTTCGCGTTCCAGAAACCTCAACGTTCCCGTGAAGTCTTTTCGATTGAGCAGCTTCATCGCTGCGAGCCGTGCATGATCAAACTCGCTCGACGTCAGAATTCTGTGCGATATTCGCAGGTGCTCGCTCGAAACAGGAGCACCCGGAAACATAGTTGACTGGAGCGACAGCACCTCTAGAACATGGGGTGGGATGGCCCCTTCAGTGCCGGAGACAACTTCCTCTAATGCCAACAAACCAATGTCGACATTAATGTTGCGCGATATTAGCTTCGAGAAGAGGTCGGGCCACGCATCGCACGTTGCTTGTTGTCGACTCAGACAGAACAGAATACGCACAGGTGAGACCTCCTAACTTCACGTCTGTGAATCTATGTCTAGCTGACGAGGGCCTGCCCACAAACTCAGATATAGGGAGGTTATCGCTTTGGCCAATCAATAGTCGGATGTGGCAGGCCGACGTTCACTATCCTGTGACCAAGAAGAACGGGAGCAAAGCTTGTGCTAAATCTGAAAGCGATCGGAATTGCGGTCCTTTGGCGATTTATGCGCTATGCGAAAGCTCTCGGAATTTCCACTGTTGGAAGACTGAAAATGGTCCGCCCTTTGCGAGTCTCGGATTCTGGGATTTCCCAGAGCGCAATTCTTTATCCAGCGGAGAGTGAGATTCGAGCAGCCAACATACCGGCCGAATCAATCGACGCCCCCGAAGGCTATCCCCCGCTCGGATTTCGACAGTTTCGCAACGTTTCGGTGACAGCAAATCGGCGTTTCACCAGCATAATTTCTGGCCAGGACCTTCTCCTCCCTGCCGCTGCTGACCCTGGCCCCTGGCGCCTCAGGGTTGGCGAACCCACGGTCGCAGGGATCCTTAGACAAAGCGATAATTCAGTGCTCGTGCATCACCGCAGAAACAGAGTGCCGGTTGCGAAAGCGATATTTGTAGGGTCATGGTCAGCCCACAATTGGTATCACTGGATCATTGATACGCTCCCATCCATCTTCCTCGCGAGAGCGTTGCCTGAGGAATTCGATTCCTACCCAGTTCTCGTTGACGAGGTAGCTCTCTCCCGGCCCGCTTGGTTAGAACCGCTTGCCACAGTCATAGGGGATCGCGAGGTCATCCCGCTTTCACGAACCGGATACACCACAGTCAGCGACCTAGTCTGGATAGACAGCCCAAGTTCGCCGGGACCCTTACCCTTACTCAAGTCTGGTAAGCCCAGTTTTCGGGTTCATCCCGCGGCACTGAGGATCTACCGAGAACACCTCATCTCAACGCTCGGCCTTAGCGACATCGCTCAGGAACCTAACAAGCGACTCTTCTTGGGAAGAAAAGCCACCCCAAACCGGCCCTATAACCAGTTAGAACTCATCGTTGAAGCTGAGAGATTCGGTTACGAGCCTGTTTTTCTTGAAGAACTGAACTTTGCAGACTCCGTCAAAGTGATGATGGAGGCTGAGAGCGTAATCGGGCCTCACGGTGCTGGGTGGGCTAATGCACTTTTTTGCCATCCGGGAACCACTGGAATCATGTGGACATGGCGTGATTCGCTCAGTGACAACTGGTTTTCCAACATCGCTTCTGTCTCAGAAATGAAGTTCACAACTCTCGTTACGAATGATTCGCCTACTGGTAACCACAACTTGAGTCCAGAGCGACTCCGGAGATCCCTCGAATCTCTCCACATCTCACATTCCTAGTGTGAGACTTGGAGCTAGTTCAAACAGAGACTACTTCTCCGGAAATCGTAGGCGGAAATACAATAGCGGCTGCGCCCCGTAACTGTGTTTGTCATCACCCCTGCGCGGGCTGTTCGCGCCATTGAAGTCGAAGGTTTTCATGCCACGCTGCCTGGCGGAGCCAATGGCGCTGTAGGTGGCAAAAGGGCCAACGCCATCGGAGCGATGAGACGAACGCAGGACACTCAGAACCAGGTTTGACACTCCGCCTCCATCTAGCGCCAGATTTGCTGCAACAGTTTCACCGGACGCTGTGTCCAATACACCAGTTGCGAACGCCTCACCTGATTCCATCATTGAGAACAATGCATCGATCGACGTTCTTTCGGATTCACTCTCGAGCTCACCTTGGCCGGCAAACGTTTCTCGACGAATTTCGAGAAATACATCCGGGGAGACGGAATCTGTCAGGACATACCGCGGGTCGGATCGCGCCCTTCGCACTTCAATTCGACGCCACTTTCTCATGTTGGCAAGCAAGAGTTCGTCGCTCTGGCTCTCAAGATTCTCAATAACTGCCGAATACCTCGGTTCGATTGAAAATCGGGGCAACCCTTCTTCCCCATAGTTCCACCAGTCAAAAAAACGAACGTCAAGGTTTGTAGGATGCAACTCGAATTCCAAAGATGTGAAGAGGTTGAGCAGGTGCTCCATCAACGCCCCGTAACAGTGTTGCGCGTCGGACATTCGGGAGGTAATCGATTTGGCCCACGCTTCATTCGACCACATTGGGCCGAAGTAGTAACTGAACCCGGGGGTCGCCACAATCCCCTTTTCATGCGTGGCAACTGGCCATAGTATGTAGGGAGTGAGCCCTTTCATGGCTACGAACCATCGCACAGTAGGTGAAAACCTTCTTGCAAAAGCAGGCTTGTTGAACGCCGTCGCGTGGGGACTCGTTTCCCAGAACCGGAGTGCATCTGGTTCGCCCACTTCGACAAGGTTGATTTCCACAATCCATAACGTACCCGCCTATTTCTCAATTGGTGCGACCTGACCCAGCGCTTGAGTGACGAACTTCAAAGCATTTACCCCCGCCTCAGAAAGGCACGGTGTAGATTTATGCTCCTGATGCACCCATTTCTACGGACCGTTTTTGACTCGCCCGCTGGCCTTCCAGTGCGCCTGGGATTGACGTGGGCTCAAGCGCGTGGCCAAGCCACCCTGGTCGATCGGTGGTCTCAAAGCTTGGGAATTCCGCCTCTGACATTGGATTGGTTATCAGAAGGGATAAAGCCGGATTCGACACTTTTTCTATTGGGTAGTGGAGAATCAGTAGAGGCGCTAACTGCGACAGAATGGGCGGAGGTTCAAGAGAACTTCTCAATAGGCATCAACGCCTGGCCTCTACATCCCTTCGTTCCCAATGTGCTCGCTTTTGAGCCCTTCGATGATGCCTCGACGGACTACTTGCAGCTATTTGAAAACGTTCTCTTTGAGAGTCGCTTCAGCTCGCGGCGCCCCAAAGTTCTGCTTTTTCGACCAAACAAAACCCAAGACGGGAGTCGGTATTTGCTCATCCCCGAGAGCCTCCGCAAAAACGCTCGGCTCTATGGGCGATTTGTCCCTAATTCCCGAAATCTGCGCACCGTCAGCCGAGAGATTGCCATGCTGGGCGAGTTGCAAAGACGGGGTGGGATTGCGGATGCCCTAGTTCTGGATTCCGGCGCTTCGATAATTCGGCTTGTGTCACTCGGGATGAGGCTTGGTTTCACCAAAGTTGTGCTACTTGGAGTGGACTTGAACGGCGGCCAATATTTCTGGGAGAAGAACCCCAAAAGACTGGCGCAGCGCTCCTTGAGCTCCTTCTCGCCGGGATTTGTAAGGCCTATCCACGAGACGATGGTGCGAGACACAAAGCCCTTCGTGCTGACCGAGGTTCTTGGAATTTTGAACGAAGTCATGCGTCGCGCGGGTGGTTCGCTCTTCGCGGGCTCTCGAGAGTCCGTTTTGTCAGATTTTTTTCCGGTCCATGTCTGGAACCAATCGCATAACCCCATACCCTGACAATGACCTCAATCATTCGAACAGTTGCCAAACTGGATAAGGTCTCATAGTGACTTCCGCATTCCCTTCCGACGAACTCATCGAAGCAATCTTTGACGAAAGCAAGGTTCCGGAATTTGGAGCTTCGATGTTCAAGCTGGCGGAAGAACTCTGGCCGCTTAATCGTAGTCTTACTGGTGCTGGTAATCGAGAGACACTGGATATCCTCAAACGTGAATTTCCTGGACTTGTAGTTCACGAGGTGCCCTCCGGCACAGAGGCATTCGACTGGACTGTGCCCGACGAATGGGTAATACGCGCGGCCTGGATTAAGGCGCCTTCGGGAGAAGTGTTCTGCAATTTTGCCGACAACAATCTGCATGTTGTTGGGTACAGCGAGCCTGTTCACAAGACAATCTCTCTCGCCGAACTGCAAGAGCATCTTTACTCATTGCCAGAGCAACCAGACGCAATTCCCTATGTCACCAGCTACTACAACCGCCACTGGGGCTTCTGCCTGTCAGAGGAGCGTCGCGCTCAACTAGAGGAAGGTGATTACGAGGTTTTTATTGACTCCGATCTGTTCCCAGGATCACTCAGCTTTGGAGAAATCATTATTCCTGGCGATGAACCCTCAGAGGTTCTGCTCTCGACCTACATTTGCCATCCGTCGATGGCCAACAACGAACTCTCCGGTATTGTCTTGGCCCTAGAACTTGCCAAGTGGCTTGCAGCCCTGCCTTCCAGAAAACACACCTACCGAATTTTGTTTGTGCCAGAGACCATTGGCCCCATCGTGTACCTAAGCAAAAACCTCGAACATTTAAAGAAACATGTGATTGCCGGCTACGTCCTGACGTGCGTAGGGGACGATCGGTCCTATTCCTATATTCCCTCTCGAAAGGGCGACACCCTGGCAGACAAGGTCGCCCTGCATGTCCTCAAGCACCTTGACCCGAACTTCAAGCACTACATGTGGGCAGACCGACAGAGCGATGAGCGACAGTATTGTGCTCCCCGCGTCGATCTCCCGGTGGCCAGCATCATGAGGACGAAATATGGCTCGTTCCCGGAGTACCACACGTCACTAGATACCCTTGGAGCTGTTGTCACAGCAAAAGGGCTGGCAGGTGGAATGCTCGCGTACATGCGGGCAATTCAGATTCTGGAACTCGACTTCTATCCGGTAGTCACAACCATCTGTGAACCGCAATTGGGCAAGCGCGACCTGTATCCGACAATTAGCAGGAAAGGGATTTACAACAAGACTCTCCTCATGCGCGATATCTTGAGTTGGTCGGATGGCGCTTGCCTTGTTTCGGATATTGCCCAGAAGTCTTCAGAAACATTTGCCACGACGCTGGAAATCACAGCGATCCTCCGCAAAAAAGGTCTTCTCAGTGCTTGAGAGGCGGAGTTCCCCAGGATTGTATTCCCCGGCGATAAATATGCTCGGGAAAACCGCAGGCTGAAGCAGAGGACGAGTGTATGACCAGACGGCCTTATAACCGCGGGCCTTCTGGGCCGCGCCCCTATAGGGTTGTGCATCTCGCCGACAACCACGCCAAAGGGGGCGCAGCAAGGGCCGCATATCGAATTCACGAGGCACTGTCAGCGCATTCGCGCATTGAATCTGTTTTCCTTGGTATTCATAGCGATTCAACCGCAGCCAAAGAATCGCTCGACCAGGCATTCTCAGGTCCACGGGTCTTCAAACCTGAAAATCTAAATAGGGCCAGTGCTCATATCCGGCACTTCCTGAAACCAGGTGCAAGACTTCTATATGATTTCCTCTTTAGTAGAAACATACCTCTAGAAAATTGGCTTTTGTCACAAGGAGCCGACATTGCTGTCGTCCACTGGACGAGGCCGAGAGACTTGCCAGCACGTTCACTGCGCAGGCTTCAAATACCCGTGGTGGCGGTCCTTCATGACGCCCGGTTTGTGCTCGGGATTTCGCATTACCCCAGTGGTGACCGCGGGAACAACGGCGCAACGCGCCTGACGTCGGTGGAGCGAATTGCGGCGGGAATCGTCCGAGCATCTCTTCCTCTCCAAAGCACGACGCTGATTTGTCCATCAGCTTGGATGGGAAAAACCGCAAGGCTTGCCGGTTGGCCGGAAAGCGTTGTGAGAACAATCCCGCTTCCCCTTGATACTCAATTTTGGCATCCAGCGCGCAGTTTAGAGGAAACCGAAGACGCAGCACACAGGGTGTTCCGCGTCGGATTCGGTTTCCACGGAGACCGCGCTGCGCACCGAAAGGGCGCCGATGTCATGGCAGGCGCTCTAAAGCTCCTGGCGGGTAATACCTCCTCGACCGAAACTCGCCTTGAATTTTACTTTTTCGGTGATGCGGCGGCCCCAAAACATGAAACGGAAGTATTCAGCGCCATTACATTAGGGCCCCTAAGGGACGCTGAGCTTCGCGAGATCATGACTCAGTTAGATCTTGTTGTTGTGCCCTCAAGAACCGAAAGCTTTGGCCTAGTCGCAATTGAAGCCCAGGCATGTGGGACGGCGGTCGTCGTGTCTGACAACACGGGCCTGGAGACTGCGCTGGTACCAGGCGGCGGTTGGCTCACGGCCAATGGAGATGCGGGAGACCTTGCGCGAATAATTGCGTTGGCATGGCGGGACCCTGCGGAAGTTAGTCGTCGAGGTGATATCGCTCGCCAAGGCGTTCCGCAATACTTCTCGGAACAGAGGGTTGCGGCGCAGTATGTGTCCCATTTCGACGCGCTACGGGAGAATTAAGAACTATCGCTCGGAGCGGAGAAACCTTTGGCGCCTCTGCCAAACCGAGAATGCCCCATCGGGAACTGTCGACCAACCTGTTGAATTGTCAGACCTGTATGTCAGAGGAAAAACCTCTCCCGAACTAGAGCCGTCCAGTGAGCATGCCACGACGGCCACCATCGTCGCCCAAGTCACAAGGCGATGAGCGCAGAGAAGTGGGAACCCCGCCGGCATCGTAGACCGCCGAGAGCAAGTCAGTGCGGGGCAGGCCACGTCGTCATGGGAAAGATTCCGCAGTGGTCGGCGATGAGATAATTGCTTAGGTTGGGAAGTGACACTCTAATGCTTTGCGGGGTGGCAAACCGTGCACGGGCCACCGCATCGCGCCATACGAAGCAGACACTCCCGCTAAGAATCCCGATTCAAGCCAATTTGAGGCAGGTGCGCTCCAAGCGCCGAATAGGTTAGCGCTCTGCCGGACAGCCATCCTCCCAAGTTGACTCAAAATCTAAGTTGAGTGAACCAAGTTCGTCTGGAACCCAAGAATACGCCTGTCCAACAAGCAGTCGGGAAGTTCGAGCGAGCGAATGTGTCTTATGCTTTCCAGCTTCGGAGAGAAAGGCCACGCTAAGCTAAAAAGGTGTTCAAAGCTCCTGCGCCAATCCCTTACGGGAAGCAAAGCATTTCGCTCTCTGACCGGCTTTCAGTCTTTCGCGCACTGGGCTCGCGCAATCTCACTCAAGGCCCTCGGATAGAGGCCTTCGAGGATAGGTTTGCAGAAATCACAGGAACCAAATTCGCGGTCGCATTCTCTTCCGGAACTGCGGCACTGCACGCCGCGAGCGTGGTTTCTCGGGGCAAAACCAAGCAAAACGATTACACAACTCCACTCACATTCGTTGCAACGGTTAATTCGATAGTTCACGGAGGAGGCAACCCAATCCTCGGGGACATCGATCGTGACTCCTGGAACTTAGACCTCAAAGCCCTGCCGCATCCCGTCGATAGGGTAGTCTCCGTCGACTTCGCTGGCCTCCCAAACGATCTCACCCTCCTCCGCGGTCTCGGAGCGAAGGGTGGGCCGGTCGTGATTCAGGACTGCGCTCACAGCCTTGGCGGTTCCACTCCCTCCGGTCCGGTCGGTTCTGGAGGGCTTTCGACGATTTCGTGCTTTTCCTTGCATCCCGTCAAAGCAATTACGACGGGAGAAGGTGGGGTAGCGACGACAGACAATCAAGATGTCGCCGCGGCGTTGCAAGAGTTCAGATCTCACGGAATCGCAAGAAACGTAAGCCACAAAGCGTGGGAGTACGACGCTCGTTCCTCGGGATTCAATTACCGGCTCACAGATTTTCAAGCTCAACTGGGGATTTCTCAGTTGGTGAAACTCCGGGGCTTCATCGAAGAGAGAAACGAAATAGCCGACCGTTATCGTGTGCTTCTAGGCGACACGCTTCTGGGGCTTCCCCCCGCTGCAAAACAAGGTTTTGTGCACGCCTACCATATCTTCCCCGTTCTGTTCCGTGACGAAAATCAAAGAGAAAAGGCCTTTAACTTCCTTCGCTCGTCTGGCGTGATAGTTCAAGTCCACTACCGGCCGATTTTCCAGCACACACGTTACAAGAACATTGACCGATTGCCGGGGGGGCTGCCAGTCGCGGAGGATGTGATGGGTAGGATACTGTCGATACCAATTTTTCCAGGTCTCAAGAGCTCAGACCAAAAGCGAATTGCTGAATTGGTGAAGGTCGCATCCACTCTCTAACTACCGCTCACCAGTATTTTGGAAAGACCCATTGACGCAGCTAGGAGCGGACGCGAAATGAAGCTAATTGCGGAGGCTTCGAGTAACCACAACGGCAATCTCGATAGGTCGATGGAACTGGTAAACATGGCCGCCAAAGCAGGTTGCGATGCAATCAAGTTCCAACTCTTTCGGGTCGACGAGCTGTTTGCGCCCGAGATTCTGAGAAAATCTTTGGCTCATCGCCAAAGGCGCAAGTGGGAGCTCCCTGAAGAGTTCATCCCCATTTTGAGCGCTGAGGCTCACCGATTAGGAATTGAGTTTGGGTGCACCCCATTCAGTCTCGAAAGCCTGGACTTTGTCACCCCATATGTTGATTTCGTCAAAATTGCTTCGTACGAGCTGTTGTGGGACGACTTGCTGAAGTCTGCTGCAAACACCTCTCGGCCAGTCATTATTTCCACCGGAATGGCAACCCTATCGGAGGTCGCCCACGCGGTGGAAGTCTTGAGGTCGGCAAACGCAGTTGATTTGACCGTCCTACATTGCGTTTCCGAATACCCTGCAGATCCTCGCAACACAAATCTTGCCGCCATCAGGACCATTCGTGAGACGCTCAATGTTCGAGCGGGCTGGTCAGACCATTCCAGAGATTTGGGTGTGGTAGCTCGTGCCTTCCATCGGTGGGACGCAGAAGTAATCGAAGTGCACATTGATAAAGATGGCACAGGATACGAGGCGGACTCTAATCACTGTTGGCTCCCTGAAGACTTACATTTACTTGTCCGCACCATTGGAGGCGGACCGGAATTTGATGGCACCGGCGAGAAACACCCGTCCGAACCAGAAATTGACGAGCGTAAGTGGAGGGCTGATCCCTATGATGGCCTCAGGCCACACAAGAGCGTGAGACTCACTTGGGAGGGTTAGGCTCACGCCACCCAGGCATAGAGATTTTTGCGGAGGCCGGGCCAACTGTTGGACTAGGGCACCTCAGAAGGATGGAATTTCTTGTGGGTCTGGTCAAAGAGGAACTGCGGGCAAATGTGAGGGGTTTCGTGTTGTCCGCCGGGAGAGAGACGGACCCCTTCGCCTCTACAGAGTTTGAAATTTTGACAACAAGGCAAGATTTATGCCAGCAGGTACAGGCAGACTCTGAGCAAGGAAAATTGGTTGTTCTTGATCTGAAATGGTCGGGATTCTCCGAACGTGACATCGAGGATTTGATGGGTGCCTCAATACCTCAACGACGATTCTTGTTCATCGATGGACCAGAAGTAGAGCTGAGAGGCAGTCCCATTCGACTGTTTCCGACATTTGGTGTCTCAAACGACCTTCGGCAACAGAGCAACGTGATTTATGGCCCGAGATATGTTTTTGCGGCTCGAGGCGGCGGTTTATCCGGCTCAGATTCATGTTTGGTGCTTACTGGGTCTACCGCGCACGATTCATTCACCGATCAGGTTAATCGAATAGCGTCAGACTCTCGTTTGTCTGACATGTCGTTCTCATGGGGCATCGGTCCTTTTCTCGGGGAGTCTCGGATTGAGGCCAAACTTCCACCAAACGTCAGCGCACACGCTTTCCCTAAAGTTGACGACGTTTTGGCAGATTTTTCAATTGCGTTATGCCGATTTGGAGTTTCTGCCACGGAAACCATTTCACGAGGGGTGCCCACTGTCATCTTGCCTGGGTGGAAGAGCTCTGAGGACCATTCGGTATTGGAAATTGAGCGGCTCGGACTTGCGCTAGTGGCCCGAAGCGAGAGTGAGGCAACTAATTGGCTTAGCCAGCTAAGAATTGATTCATCGCTCCGAGTATCCATTCACAGGAGAGCTCGGGAGATTTTCCAGCCAGACTTAAGGCACCCAGCTATCGACGTTCTTGAGGGAATTATTGAGGAGATGGAATAATGCCTCTCGCATATTCAGCTTGGCACTTGAATCTGGATTTCTCTTCAATAGAGGTAACCGATCGGCCTGAGGTAATCCGAAAGTCGTACTGGCCTCTTGTCGACCTGGCCCGCAACACAGGACTTCCTCAGGGGATTGAGATTTCGGGCTCGACGTTGCGTGTTGTTTCACAGCTCGACCCCGCATGGATCAGCGCGACGCGTCGGCTTGTTGAGGATGGGCTTGTCGAAATCCTAGCTTCCGGTTTTTCCCAAATTATCGGACCGCTCGCCCCGGCCGCAATTAACGTGATGAATATTGCGCGGGGAGACGATGTCTACCGCGAGATTTTGGGATTCTCCCCGCAGATCTTCTACGTCCCTGAACAAACCGTTTCTCGTGGAATCGTTAATCTTCTCTCCGATCAGGGTTATCGCTCTCTTGTCCTGGAAAAAGAGAACTTCGTGCTCGCGGGAATTCCTCACGATAGACTTCGAGGCAGCACCAGTCTGGCCGGTAAAACCTCTGACGTGTCAGTCCTATGGAACTCCTCCAAGTTGTTCCAAGCCCTGCAGAGATTTGTGGGGGGGCAGTACGAAGAACTGCACTACAGATCTGTCCTCGAGAAAGAAATCGTGGATGGGAATTTGGCTTCCTGCATTTATGGAAGCGATGCCGAAGTTTTCGGGTTCCAAGTGAATCGGCATTCACACGAGGCGGAAGTACACGAGCGAGATTGGGAAAAGGTTGCTGAGGCCTTCGACATTTCAAAGCAGGTTGGTTTCGAGTGGCGACTCCCAACGAAAGTTCTCGATACTGTAGAAAACAGTCCGAACGATGTCCAAGCATTCTCAATTCAACATCAAATTGTTTCGAAGAAACAAGCAAAATACAACGTTGGGCGTTGGGCGGTTTGTGGAAGAAATTCTTATGATTACAACTCGAGATGTTTCGAATTGGCGCGTGAGAGTTTTCAAAAATCAGCTCACGAAGCGGACCAGAACAATCAGGAAAGCCTCTTGAGGCTATGGGGTTCTGATTACCGAACCCACATCACACCAAGCAGATGGCTCGACGTTGCTTCGGAGCTAGAACACCGGACCAATGATCGGAACACTGTGCTCTCGAGTGAAAGAAGTATCGGGATTTCAGTAGGCGAGGGATCCTCCATCCGAGTAAATCACCAAGGTGCGGCGTATGTATCGCTCGCCAGGCGACGCGGCCTCTCCTTGGATGAATTCGGACTTCAGGATGCGACTGGGAAGCGGCAACCTGTTCTGGGCAAGTGCGCGTTTGGAGAGCTCGAAGGCATCGAAAACCAGGCAGACTTTTTTTCAGGGTCGCTGACGTGGGAATCTTTGAGCGGAGTCCGTCACACAGATTTTGACTTTGAGAAAAAAAACGAGGTTGTCGAAGTTTCACCGAACGTTTTCGAACTCTGGGGAGGCAACAAAACATTTTCGTTCCGGAAGCAAGTAACTTTTTTCCCTGACGAAGCTGAAGTAGCTATTCGCTGGGAGATTTATTGGAAAGTAAGGGAACCAGGGCGCCTTCGGGCAGGTTACCTAACCTTTTCCCCGCAACCCCTTGAGTCAAAATTAACTTTCTCAACCCACAACGGTGGGACGGAGATTGAGACGTTTGATGTTGGTTCTAAAGCCTTCGACATGGGCCAACAAGTGAGTAGCCAAGTCACTTCATCGTCCGGGTTTGGAGCAACCGAGGGTACAGTTGAGGTCGCCACAAGCAACACAAGAACTACTGTTCGAATCGACCAAGACTCTTTGGGCTGTTTGGGGTTGGCAGAGTTAAAAACCGATAACCAGTCCAAAGTTTTGAGGATCTGCTTCTCTCTGCAAGAAGCCAACGAGACTCGGCACCCTTTCGACAACACGGTCACCGAGTTTGGCTACAGAATCAGTATCACCCGCACCTAGTAATGCCAAGACATCTAGAGGACAACAGAATTACGACATGGGCTTCGCCTCAAGCTACGATTAAGGACCGAGGTAAAAAGGATAATCAAGGCTTGCACACCGACAATCAGTTAGCTTCTCACGCGAGGGAGGCTCGCGTTAGGGCTCTTTGGATGATTGCGCGGGCGCAATCTGGTCATCCGGGTGGATGCCTCTCTGCACTTGACATTCTCACTGTACTTTGGTTTGAACTACTCAGTTACCGAGGTAATGATGCTGGTGAACTGTCTCGAGTCGACGATAACCGCTTTGTCCTGTCCAAGGGCCATTCGGTTCCTGCCATCTACGCATTGGCATCAATGACTGGGCAGATTGACCGAGCTGAGCTAAGTTCCTTCAGGCAAATTGGTAGCAGATTGCAAGGACACCCTTCTAGTTTGCACCTACCTTGGTTAGAAACGAGCACTGGCTCGTTGGGTCAAGGCTTTGCCTTTGCGGCCGGTCTTGCACTTGCCAAGAAGATCTCTAACGAAGCGGGAGAAGTGTTCGTTTTGCTTGGAGACGGAGAGTTGCAGGAAGGGCAAGTTTGGGAAACTGCGATGTTTGCAAGCCACCACGGTCTGAATAACCTGGTGGCGATTGTCGATCGAAACAACCTTCAAAGCGATTCAGATACCGAAACAACAATCGCTTTAGAGCCCCTGGAAGCGAGATTTCAGTCCTTCGGCTGGGAGACAGAAGTGGGCGATGGTCACTCATTCGTTTCGATTCGTCAGTTTCTAAGGCCTCCCCAAGGCACAAAACCAAAAGTCGTACTTGCAAACACCATCAAAGGCAAGGGTATTGATTTCATGGAGGGTGCTCCTGAATGGCATGGAAGCGTAGCTATGACACCAGACCAACTCAAGACGAGCTTCGAGGAACTCGGGCTGCAAGAGTCCCGAATCGAGAACCTGACTACCGCCGAAGGGCCATTCCGTGAATGAGGGTGAACAGGTCAAGCTAATAGCCTCAGGAAGCGATTCTCTTCGAGATGCTTTTGGCAGGGCGCTCGTTGAGCACGCTGGGGAATTCTTGGAGCTCGTAGTGCTTGATGGCGATGTTGCTGGGGGCACTGGAACTCACCACTTCAGGAATAGTTATCCAGAGCGTTTCATCCAAACAGGTATAGCGGAACAGAACATGGTGGGGATCTCGGCGGGATTGGCTGCTGCCGGCAAGATTCCCGTCGTTACCACGTTTGCCTCCTTTATGTTGAGGGCAATTGACCACATAAGGGTAGGCGTGCTCTACCCGAGGCACAACGTCAAGCTAGTCGCAAGTCACCTCGGACTTGACGTGGGACCTGATGGTGCCTCTGCGCAATGCTTAGAAGATTTATCAATTTTCCGCAGCCTCCCAGACGTTTTGATTTTCACACCCTCAGCACCAAGCCAAATGTCCGCTGCGGTGAGAACGATGCTGGAAACAGAATCCCCGGTTTACATGAGAACCGGCCGGTCGCCAGTCTCAGCAAAGGCCAATGTTGACATGGACTTCAAAATCGGAGGCAGTACTGCAATCCGAACGGGTGCTGACGCAACACTAATCACTCATGGCTCAACGCTAGGTGAAACCATTGTGGCAAGCGAGATTCTCTACCAGCGTGGAATTGAGGTGGACCTAATTTGCATGCACACCGTGCGGCCAATCGATGAGGTTGCAGTCCTACGATCGGCAGCTAAGACTCGTCTAATTCTAACAATCGAAGACCACAGCGTTGTGGGGGGTCTAGGGAGCGCGGTTGCCGAACTAGTCAGTGAGAAACAGCCCACCAAGGTTCTGCGGTTGGGCACTAATCTCCAGTTTGGTGAATCTGGGAATCCGAGGGAGCTGTTCGTCAGATTCGGATTAAGCGGTTCCAAAATCGCCGAGCGGGCAGAAGCGGAGGTCCTAGCAAAGTGAAAGATCCACAAGAAGAAGCTCGTCGAGTTTTCGTGGCGGGCGGGTCAGGTGTTCTCGGCCAGCAAATTGTTGAGGCGTTTCTGAAAAGCGGGGATTCTGTTGGGTTAGGGTACCTCAGTAGCAATCCCCAGGACCTTTATCTTCAGAATGGAACTCGCCATCCTTCGCTCTTGCCTGTGAAAATGGACGTTCGGTCCCAGGAAAGTGTGACTGAGGCCCTCAGAGAATTCTGCGAAATTTTCGGGGGCATAGATATTTTGGTCAACGCAGCGGGTATCAACCTTCCGAGTGATTGGGATGAACAGTCTGATTCCGAATGGCTCGAAATTCTCGACGTAAACCTAGTAGGCGTCTTTAGGGTTACGAAGGCTGCAGTACCTCTCATGCCCGTGAATAATGGCGCAAACATCGTAAACATTAGTTCCGTGAGCAGCCAGATTGGAGGTCCGAGGACTGCGCACTACGCCGCGAGCAAAGGAGGAGTCGAAGCTTTCACCAAGGTTTTGGCGCTTAATCTGGCATCGAAGGGAATCAGGTCGAACGCCGTATCACCGGGTTACATCGCTTCCCCGATGGCTAGTGGCGCAATCGAAGACCCCAGAGTAAGTGCGGTGGTAAACCGCATCCCCATGGGGCGGAAAGGAGAAGCAGAGGAAGTAGCCGACGCCGTAGTCTTTGTCTCGTCTTCGAAAGCCTCATACATTAATGGTCAAGTTCTCGGTGTAAATGGGGGCCTTAGTCTTGGGTAAATGCAGCTACCTTGACAAGGTTTTTCGGAAGTGATGCTGCCGGGGAACCCCAACTCTGGCGTCCGCGGTTATGCGCCGGTACTAACCCAACCCTACTCTCAACTCGCCTGCAGCACCGTTTTAGGCGATCGTCCACCTGAGAAAACTCTTGAGGGCCACACTGTTTCATTTATCGGTGGAGGAATTGAATCGATTCCTGGGATTCGCCATGCGCAAGCTCTTGGGGCAAAGACACTAACTCTCGATGGAGACGCGAGATGTCCGGGGGCACAGTTCTCAACCTCTTTCGCGCAAGTCGAGATTTCACGCCCTGATCAAGTCGCAGAGTTTTTTACTGACTTGCGACAAGATTTGCGCCCAAACGCCGTAACCAGCCTGGGAACAGATTTTCCTCAAAGCGTCGCGGCTGCCAATGAAGTTTTGGGAACTAAAGGACTGACTTACGATGTAACTGCCAAGTGCTCTGATAAGTGGCTCCAGAAGATTCTGCTCAGTGAGGGGGGGATTCCTACCCCCAACGGCAAGTTGGTCAAGAGTGAATTTGATATTGCAGATTTCCTCAGTCATCACCAACTTGGAGTGGTCGTGAAACCAATTGACAGCCGCGGTGCTCGCGGGGTAAGTGTCGTGAGGGAAAATTCAGAAATCGCGAACGCCGTCCAATCGGCCTACCAAAACACGTTAAGAGAGCACATTTTAGTTGAGGAATTCATGGAGGGTGATCAATATAGCTCAGAAGGAATTGTGCAAAACGGAACCGCGGGTATCGATGGGTTATCACTCAGGAACTATGACCGTTTATCAGATTATTACCCCCACATCATTGAAGACGGCGGGAACCTGTCACCCGAGCTTAGTGAGGGACTTTTTGGCCAAATTGAGGCCTTACACCAAAAAATTGCTGCCCTGAGTGGCCTAGAGAACGGCAGCATCAAGGGCGATATTGTTGTTCATAACGGGACTGCAAAAGTAATTGAGTTTGCGTTGCGCCCTTCTGGAGGTTTCTTTTCATCTCATCAGATTCCCGCGGCGACAGGGTTTGATTTCCTAGGGAACCTTTTTTCAAATCTGTGCGGAGGAGAGGTCGATTATTCGGATGTTCGAGAACCTGTTTATGTAACCCAGAGATTTGTGTTCCCGGGAGACAAAGCAACTTCGAATATGCATCAAGACTTTTCAGAGTTTAAAAACAATTTGGTAGGTTTTCTCGTCGCTAGTCACGATCCAGGCGTGAGCATGGGAGGGGTCACTAACCACACACAAAGGTTGGGAAATATCATCACATGGGGGAAATCCTTGGACGAAGCAAATCGGTCATGCGAGTCAGCAAAGCGCTGGCTTCTCACCTCATGACGATACTCTGCTCCTGCGCACCGGAACCGTACGAGTCGTGGGTGTGGCTAAAGATCGGACGCGCATGACGAGCGACGTAATAGCTATTGTCCAAGCCCGTATGGAGTCCAAGAGGCTGCCGGGTAAGGTGATGATGAACTTAGCAGGCAAGCCCGTAATTCATCACGTGGTTTCTAGGGTTCTTCGGTCACAGTCAGTTGCGGACCTGATTGTAGCGACCACAACCCGACCTGCTGACGATGCAATCGAGAATTGGTGCAAAAATAACGCCATCAAGATTTTTCGTGGTTCGGAGCACGATGTATTGGATCGCTTTTTTCAAGCGGCCGTCAATTCCCCAGCCCAGAAGATATTGAGAATAACTGCTGATTGTCCGGCTCTTGACTCGGAAATCATCGCAAACGTTGTGCGCGTTGCCGAATCTGAAGATTGGGACTACTTCGGTGTTGGCGGCGCTTTCCCCAACGGAGTTGATTGCACGGTAATCGACCGAAAAGCTCTGACAATCGCTTGGAAAGAATCAACCCTAAAGTCAGACCGCGAACACGTTGGACCTTTCATCGAGCGTCATCCCAATCGGTTTAGAATCGGAGCATACCAACCATTTTCCAACCACTTCAAGTATCGCTGGACACTTGATGAATCCGCAGACTTCCAACTACTAACGCACCTTTTCGATCATCTTGGAGCGAAGGACTCGTACTTTGGGGCTTGGGAAATTATCGAGTTTCTTGACTCACACCCGAAGGTTTTTGAGCTCAATCAACACATCCAAAGAAACGAGGGCTACAAAAAATCTGTCCAGGAGGATTGACCGTAGTCAGCGCGTAAGTTCTGAAGTTATCGGAGGCGGAGCCATGAGGTTAGCAAGACCTAAGGAGATACTTAGTCGGTGTCCAGGAGCACCTGTGGCGAAAGCAATAGTGCTCGCATCTGGCCGCGGAACTCGATTCGGGTCGGTTGAACAACCAAAACACCTTGAACAACTCAAAGGCATGCCCGTCGTTTGTTGGGCAGTTGCGGCGCTGTGGAATTCTCATGCCGTCGACGAGATTAGCGTTGTTGTAATGCCGGAGTTTCTGGACGTGACTCGACAGGCGATGGAAAAGCACCTTGGACTACTGGCTTCAGATATTAGTTACGTATCGGGAGACGAAAACCGAATGGAGAGCTTTCGCAATGGCGCTCAAGCGCTTCGCGTTAGAGAAGGTCGGCCGGATCCTGGAGAAAGCGTCTTCATATTAGTTGATGCGAACAGGCCTTTGTTTACGGCAGCTCAACTCAATTCGTTAATCTCCGGAGCGTTATTACACGGGTCATCATGTTTAGCTCGCATGACAGTCAACGGGATAGCAGAAGTCGACCAAGGCAAAATCATTAGGGTGCCCGAGAAGGCACGGTATTTTGAGTTCGTCACACCGGAGGCGCTGCGAGGTGATTTGCTGGTTCGCGGTCTCAATTCAACGACCACTCTTCCGAGCAGCCTGGTCGAAATCGGACTAGCTTGCGGTTTCAGCTCTCAGGTCGTCGAAGCGAGTAATCACAACCTAAAGCTCACTTACCCAGAAGATTTGGAGCAACTCCATAGAATTTCCAGCAATTTCGAAGTGCCAACCATAATCAGAGCCAATTAGTCACTCACTCAGTGGCGTGTTCATTTTGGTCGCGGCGCCAAAAAAAGACCAATCCAGTTGATATCGCCCGTCTCGAATAAAGTCTTTCATCTTAGAGAGGACTAGGGAGTGATCCTCTCCATCGAAAGTCGCAAAGTAGTGCTCCCACATTCTCGCGCCAAGATCGGCGTCCCGTTGGCGAAAATCGTAGAAATAGGAGAAAGCGTTCTTTATATTGGTCATGTAGTAGCACGCATAAATTTCTTCCCTCACAATTCTTGGCCGGGCTAATCTTGGGTTCCGGACGTAGCGCGAGAATTCGACCTTCGAGTCAGGGTTCACATTGAAGTTAAAACTCACATGCGGATTGTTTTGGCTTGCATTAATAACGGGCACGTTGTGGTAGGCAAGCTCCAAACCAACAGAGCCGTACATTGTAAAGCCGGCGACAACTCCCCTGGCGAGAAATTGAGCATTGGTGACGTTCGGTGCCGCGATTTCTACTTGTGGGTACAGGCGGGCAAATGCTTCTAGCGCATCCAGTGAGACTCTGGATGCAGCCGGGTGTGGTTTGACTATCCATCTGAATTCTTGGGTATCCGCCTCTTCACCGATGGCTCCAAGCCACTCCCAATAATCTGGAAAAAGGTTCGGATAGGTATTTGGTGCATCTGTGAACTCATGACAGTAGACGACGACAATCTGTCGATCTTCATGGCCAGCAAGAGGCGCCTTATTCTGAAAACCCGTGGGCTGACTCCATTGGTTGGCAAACAAATTCTCTGGCCCCCCCACTCCCTGAGTAATTCTCTGCTCTAGTGCTTTGCGGCCCAAAGTAACCCCGAGCAATTGCTCTGCACGCCCCAACCTCTCGAATTCTTCACGGTAAGTGAGTGACTCCATTCGGCTCCGAGGATGTTCGATGCTGAACCTCCTGGTGTGCATTGCTCCGAGGCTAGGTTCGATCGATATCAGGCGACGTTTTGCGGCAATCCTGAGCGGTAAACCTTGTAGGTACGGAGCCGTAGAAACAACTCCCACGATTGGCTTATTGTCAAATATCTTCTCCCACCAAAGCCATAAAGAAACTAGCTTCCGGAGCTCCTCCCAAAACCATTCACTGTCTAAGTCGATGGTGAAACGCCCCGCCTTCAATAACTGGTCATAAAACAAATCCCCTACCTGCACCCCCTCAAAGCTGAGATTCACCACATCCTCTTTAGCTCGAATAAGCCCCTTCATCTCTACAAAAAGTGCTTCGTGCCTCGCGGTCCATTGACCTTCCTGTGGTCGAAGCAGGCTCCTCGCCCCTATGGAACTGTAGATTCCCAGAGAACCAAGTTGAAATAGAAGGGCCAATCTTGACCAAATCCAGTCGACCCCCCTCCGAAGGCGCGACTCGCGGTCCAACGATGCCTTGAAGATGACCGGCCTCGCTTTGGCAAGCAGGCCAATCGCAACAGCAACGTAGAGAGAAGGTAGGACTAAGCGAGGATCTTTTTGAAGCTGGACCAAAACAATTGCACTCTTCGGTCTCGATTTCCTCTCTGCACGGAAGTGATCCGCTAGGGCTCGATTCCTTCGCCAAACCTGAGAATCCCAGAATTCCCGGGGCCCAAGCACGATAGTTTGAAGACCGCGAATGAGGATGAGAATTCTTCTAACCACAAACAGCTCCAAACATCGTTCACGACGCATGCAGCTGAGCAAACGGACTGCAAGACCGATCATCCAACTTGTGAACCGCCGTAATCCGAGTAAGCGAAATCGGACCTCTCGGTTTGCCAGTCGCTTCCGTACACCTCAGCTAGATAAGTACTTGATGGATTGGGCAAATAAAAAATGTGACCACGAACTTCAACCGCCTCTGGGTCCATCAGAACCTTACTTGGCCAAATCCACTCCCGATTATTATACCGGTCTGTGTAATCGAGAGAGTCCTGAAAGAACGAAACTCCCACCGGAATATCCAGTAGCGGCAATTCTCTGATCATTAGACCCTGAACATTCGATTGGGTTTTTTTGGTAAATTTCCAGCTCGAATCAGCCTCCAAGGCTCTGAGCAATTCCTCTCTCGACGAATCTCTGCAGAAGAGGTCGACATCAAAGTCCCACGAGATAAAGTCGCGACTCCGCGCGAAGCCCAGTGCTGTGCCACCAACACACAACACGCTCTCTGGTGTTCGGACACTCTGAACTAACTCCGCAAGCCGCTCGGAGGCGGAAGCTCTTGCTTCGTCGGTCGCAAAAGGGTGCATGCCCATTTGCGACTTAGGAATCTCGACTATGGCTGACCCTGGGACGCCAATTTCCAGTAACGCTTGGGTTATTTCGTCCACGTACCCAGAAGTTATGTAAACCTTAACGTTTGATAGCTCCGCAAGAGCACTCGGGTCAACCACCGGCACACCACCAACTCTTGTTCCGTGCAATGCCGGGGAACTATCAACATAAAAGTCTGGTTCCACCCCTGAGTGATGTCTAAAGGCAAGCCCCGCGCCACCTGCTCCAAAAAAAACTACCGTCTGCTTCTGATTCTCCCCCAACTCAGACCGCCCCTCCAAATAAGTAATGCCTAGTAGTGACTAATGCCGGTATAGAGTCTTACAATCTTGCTTTAGAGAATTCATAGGCTTCCACACTAACGAACCTTGAGATTTCCTGGCTAATGTGCGAGTGTAGTGTGTTCAGCTTTGCCAAATCATACCGAGCATGAGAGGTACCAAATGGACTGGCGCGACAGAGCCGCGTGTTTGACGGTTGACCCAGAACTGTTTTTCCCCGTCGGAAATACGGGGCCTGCTGTCGAGCAAATTGATCGCGCAAAGGCGGTATGTTCGCACTGTCCTGTAACGGAGTACTGCTTGCAGTACGCTCTCGACACCAATCAGGATTCCGGTGTGTGGGGTGGTCTTAGCGAAGATGAGCGACGCGCACTGAAACGCCGTGCGGCACGGGCTCGTCGTGCCTCCTAGACGCTCGGAACCGCCGCAGACACGTCCTTCTCGTGGAGAAACTGCATGGGGACGGAGATAGTCACGTCAGTCCCCTCCCCATTCAACGTGTGCCAGTCGATCGATCCCCCCAGCTCTCCTTGGACAAGTGTCCGCACAATCTGAGTTCCCAAACCGTCCCCAACTTTGCCCTCGGGGAGACCGCCACCGTTGTCTCGAACAGTGACGCTCAGGGTCTCCTCGGTTCGCTGTGAGGAGATGACAACCTCGCCGTTGTCTTTCTCCTTCAACCCGTGTTCCACGGCATTTGTCACTAGCTCAGTAAGGACTAGGGCCAAAGGGGTTGCGTATTCGCTGGGCAAAATACCAAAAGAGCCCTCTAGCCGCGGCTTCACGACCTGCTGAGACCCCGAAGCGACCTCTGCCACCAACATCAATACGCGATCAAACACAACGTCAAAATCAACGTTCTGGCTTAAGCCCTCCGACAGGGTGTCGTGAACAACAGCAATGGCAGCCACTCGGCGCATTGCTTGACCTAGTGCATCCTTTGCGCCCTCGTTATGTGTTCGTCTTGCTTGAATCCGCAGCAACGAGGCCACTGTCTGGAGGTTGTTCTTGACTCGGTGGTGAATTTCACGAATCGTCGCGTCTTTGGTGATCATCTCTCGCTCACGGAGTCGCACCTGTGTCACGTCGCGGCTGAGGACGATTGCGCCAAAGCGCTTCCCCTCCAGCCGCA
>Ga0233451_10001309_pt1 | contig 24095 bp, 10 predicted proteins | sample 011ome_29_FD_183052 | JGI IMG/M metagenome (GOLD analysis project Ga0233451, IMG submission 183052) | Coastal salt marsh microbial communities from the Groves Creek Marsh, Skidaway Island, Georgia - 011504CT (spades assembly) | ecosystem: Environmental > Aquatic > Marine > Intertidal zone >... | reverse complement strand
CTCGTCCCACACCACGTCGCGACCACGGTCCCCGCATCATCCGCAGTCTCCGTCGAAACCGTCGGCGTCAAACTCGAATCGTAAGAAAAGCAACTCACGGAACGAACGACGTAAACGACGACGACGACGCAAAAGAGGAGGAAGAATCGTACGAGAAATTCGTCCACAAAATAACAACCCCGCGCGTAAAGTTTGGGACTAAAATCCATCGCACGTTACACCACCACGCGTTTTCAAAACACAAATCCTACGCGTACCAATGGCAGGCATTTTGCGCGCGGTCGGAACGGTACGATTATCGCGACGTCGTGAGCGAAGAAGCGGAGACATTTTTGAGCGCGTTTCACTTTAAATTGGAAGACGGGTGCAAACGATTCGAGCGAGACGTGAAAACTGGGAAAGCGGCGAAGGATTGGGACGCGGCGAGCGCGAACCATCCGACGTTAGGGTTAGTCGCGATCGTCGCGAGTTGGAAAGCGACTGTAGAAGCGGTGTGCGGGAAGCCTTGGCTGTTTGAAGATGAGGAAGAAGAAGAGTGAATAAAGTCTCGCGTCCGAACGTTATCGTCTTCGAGCGCTTTTAGTACGTAGCGGAGTAGTACATATAGCAGAGCATTTGCATTAGGTGTAGTAAATAAAAGTCGCGCATCCTTATTAAACTCGCGGTTCATAGAAAGCAACAATTTCACCCACATCCTCGTGTGCTCACTTTTGTTGATACGTGTGTCTGGTCGCGTACGCGCTCAAAAGCGTCGTCTCCTCTCTTTCTGAATTTTAATTAGACGAAGTTTTTCGATTTCCTTCGAATTTTTTCGTGCGTTCGTCAAATACACATCCTCCCTGTTCGGTTTGCGCGCGCGCGAACGACGGACTTCTCAAACGCGACGATTGATAAAAATCCATCATTTAAAGTTTGTTGCGCGCGCGCTTCACAAAGGTCGCGCGCGGCAGAGGTACGTTTAAAAAGTTACCCCTCGCGTTTGAGAGAGAGCGGCGAGAGAGAATTGCGCGAGAGATTCCGTTTTGCATTACTTACGAGAACGTTCGAACATTCGAATTCAAATAGACACGAGAAGAAGTATTCGCGCGTCGAATACTCGTGCGGGTGCATAGATTTGAAAAAACTCGAAAGTTGCTCTTCTCTGCGCGGTGTCTCTCAGTGCGTATAACAGAACAGAATAAATCACGACATGGAGGAAAACGAGGCGAACTTAACGGAGTACGAACTCGAGCGGAAACGAAAGATCGCGCGCAACCAAGCGCTCATCGCGCAACTCGATCTGAAATCGCTCGCGAGCAAAGTCGCGCCTCCGGAAAAGCCGAAGAGAGTTATCGATGCCACGGGTAACGGCGAGAATGCGAATAAGAGAGGGCCGAAAGGCGCGCACGCGAGGAAACGGATGAAACCGCAGAGGTTTTCCAGTCGAGCGGATAAATTGAAAAAGCAGCAACGACTGACGAGTTGGAAAGGGCAACGAATCGGGAGTTTGAGAGCGCGGTTACTCGACGGGAGAGTCGGGGCGAACACGAACGTGGTGACGACTGAAGTCATCGCGCTCGGGAGGTTAGATGCGAAAGAGAAAGAAAGCGATACTGTTGCTGTGGAGGATGGAGGAGGAGAAAATGGGACTCCGCGCGCGTCGTCGACGCCGACGGCGGCGAAAAACGACGGCGGGGCGCACAAGGAGTCCATGCAAACGTCGGATTTTCTCGCGATTAAGTATAACATGTCCATGGGGAAGAGTCACCTTAAAAATGTGCCGCAGCAAAAAAAGAGAGGACGACCGCGATTAGACGAGATGGAGTGGGGAGTTGAACAGAAACCACCGGCGTACGTGATGGCGGAGAACGCTTTGATTCCTCGAAGGTATTTAGCCGAAGGCGAGTATTTTGACGAACCGTACTCCGCGTGGGTGGATGAACATCAAAAGCATCACTTGATTTGGGGAAAAGACGATGCGAGTAAATCTCAAAAGAGCGTGCAAACGGTCGAAGAAGGCGTGGATACGCCGAGTGAAGCTGCGGTTCTTATTTTGGAGGAACTGCAACGGCGCGAATTTGAAAAGTGGGAATCGGAACGCGAGGAAAATTTGAAAACAGCCATCGCTCAAAAAATCGCCGTGAGGGAAGACATGTTAACGGAAGCGTATTATCCGTACGGACGAGACGCGTTACCGTCTCGTTATAAAAACATGAAACCAATCAACTGGTATCAGCAGCAGCAGCAACAACAACAAAGGAACGCTAGTCAAATGAACACGAAGAAAATATCGGCGATTTTCGCAGACCCGACTTCCGAGGAAGCGAGAAAGATGCGATTAAGGCAAGAGCTTGAAAAGTCTGAAACGACGACCAAAATTAATCCCTCGGCGCGTGACTACAGTGGTGTTTTGCAGTGTTCGACGTGTAGTAAATCGTACAAAGACACACCAAAAATGCGCGCAGGACAATTTGAGGGCATGGATCATCTGTGCACGGCGTGCGGATTGTTTTACGCGACGTTTGGAAGAAAGCGACCGATGGAGATGAAAGAGTTTGAGGAGTTGCCAATCAATGTTCAAAAAGAAAAGCACGCCGCGTTCGTAAAGCTAGAGGAAGAGGCTCGACTGAAAGCTATAGAAAAAAGTAAGCAAGAGGCGGCAGAAAACGCGCCGCCACCAGAGTCGGCTACGGCCGCGGCGCCGGCGTCGGCCTACGAAGACGCGAAACCAAAGTTAGTGTTCACGATGAAATCCCCGTCAGCAGGAGGAGAAGGAGAAAATGCACGCACACAGCCTTTATCCAGTGATACCGGTAACATCAATAGCATTAGCACGAATGGAATCGCTGAAGGAATTCAGAAGAAAGAAGTCAAAGCTGAGTTGGGGGAGACGACGAAAGTAGCAGAAGGAGACGCCCCAAAAGTCGTCGTCGGTGGCGAAGAGCAACGCCAGCCTCAACAACAACGTATCAACGAAACTACTGACGTCAAAGATACCGCCACTGCGGTCACAGAAGCCACAAAGCCGTCGCTGAAAATAGTCATGCATCGCTCGCACGCTGCGCCTGATGGCACCAAGGAAGGTGGGGAAAAAGAAGGCGGCGGAGGAGAAGATTCAGGCGCGACTGCGGTTGAAGTTAAGCGAGAAGCAGATGGAAAAGTAGAGGAAACGAAGACGCAAGAAGTGAAGACAACTGTCGTGACGGGCAATTGGATTTCTGCCAGGTTCATTGGTTTAAATCACTGCAGAAGATTGGAATTTGCCGAGCACGTTCAAAAAGCGATTCCTAAAATGGGCGAAATGACGAAACTTCTCACGTTGGTCGGCGCTGGATTGATGACGAAAGATATGGTCGAGGAAGGAGTCCTCCCAGATAAAGACGCAATCTCTCAAATGCAACCGTGGATTGCGCAGTTGAACCCGACGAAGCTTCCAGCGCGATATTTAGTAAACGCGAAGTTTCAGATGCTACCACCGGCGTGGTCGAATCCAGATGTCGGTTCCGATGCTTTAATGTTTGCGGCGAACATTGTACACACGACGCCACTCATGATCAATCCGACAAAGTTGAGAAAGTACGAGCCGAAAGATATCGATGGTGATATGCTATTCGGATACGGTCAGTATCACGTGCAAGATTCGTTGATAGCCTTTCGCGACCGCGATGAAGAATGGCAAACTCCCGTTCCCGCTTCGAACGAAAATAATAACGAAATGGATGAAGACGTACAAGACGAGTTGGATGCTATGCGAGACTACAAGGAAACCTTAGAGCGCGAATCGCTCTACGAAGAAGAGTGCGATCGGACGTTATACATTCAAGGTGTCAACAAAGCAATTTCTTCAATTCAAAAGGTCAGATTAAAAGAGTCGCGCGATACCGAACGCATAAAAGAGCGGAATAGACGCGCGAAAGAGCAAGAAAGCGAGAAAAAACGTTTACGAATGCAGATGGCGTTGCAACCAGTCCGGTTCATGACGCCGAGAGAACGCGAGAAGTATTTGCACGAAAAGCAGCGCAAAATGGATGCAAAGAACGGGAAGATACCTTCTGATGAGTCGGGTAAACCGTTATTAAAGGTTACGATGAAGAATCCGGCGGCGAGGCCGGTGAAAGGACGCGCATACACGCCGAAGGAAATTCCTATCATTTGTGGTAAATTAACCGGGGTGCTATTGACGAATGGTCGACCGCGCGTTGATTTGAAGTGTAGAATCGATTGTTCCGGCGAGCAAGTTGGGGTTACGGAATTCGAAAGGAAAGGAGGCTCAAAGAGTAAGAAGTGGAAGAACTCGATAAAAATGAGACTTGACGATGAGATTGATGATTCAACCGGGATCACGCTTGGTCATCACCTGATTAATTCTGGGAAGGAGTTAGACAACAACGGAGAGATCATAAATAAGAAAGTTGCCGTATATCGGTCCTCCGACGATGGATTTCACATTGGAACCATCACGAAATTCCTCGAGAGCTCTGGCGAACATCGCGTCGAGTACGAGAACGGGAAGCCCGAGGAGTTGTATCTATTCTTGATGGATTTGAAATGGGAACCGGAAGTTCTCGATGAAGAAGCAAACGCAGCGGAAGAGGCAAAAGAGCAAGCAAAGTTAAAAGAGGAAGAAGACGAGAAGAAGAAGAAGGAGGAGGAGGAGGAGCAGAAGAAAAAAGAAGAGGAGAAAAAGGAGGAAGAAGAAGAAGAAGAAGAAGAAGAAGAAGAAGAGGAAGATTTTGAAAACTTGTCGGACTTGGAGCTGGTTCAGAAAATCGGAAAGCCAGCCGGTGCGCCTGGAATATCTGGAGCAAAGTATCCCATTTCGATCGGTCCGTTCGAAGTGTACACCATTGATGATATCGGCGTGAGCAAACATAATCCAATGCGCATGTCAGAGCGAAGAAAATGCCTCGAGATTCTAAAAATCGTCCGCGGCGCCGAAGGGAAGGGGAAAGGCGGCGCAAACGCTTCAAAGCGCTTCCTCACAGAAATGTTTGAGCACCTTCCCCAGAAGTCACACCTTCCAGAATATTATAAAATTATTAGGTACCCAATTGACATAGCCACGATCGAATTCTCATTGAAGTCGGGAGTGTACGCCTCGCCGTGGTGGTTCTTCGTTGCCTTGGAGCTCGCGTTTGCAAACGCGCAGAGATACAACGATCCCGCGACTCAAATGTACGCGGACGCAGCGGCGTTGAGAGAATGCATGCATCGTGCTGGAAAAGAACTTTTCGGATCAGATGTTCCGTTCCCTACAGCCGGTGGAGATATCTATGACGACGTCGAAGAACCGAGAGAGTACAGAGAGACTCGCATAGTTCCTTACGAAATCAACGACGAGGAAAATCCGTTTGCGGGAGACGATGTTGTCTATCGTGATCATCGAGAGATTATATCCGATACGTCAGGGTTATATCATCCGCCAGCACAAATTTCTCCAAAAGTCATTCGCGAAGAAATCGAGCGTGAAAAAGCTGCCATCGAAGAATACGGTTACGAAGCCGCGCATGAGCAAGAGAACGAGCAACCTGCAGGCGGTGGCGTAAGAGGTCGGACGAAAATCAGGTACGAGAACAAACCGATGGAAATTCCATCTTTGAAGATCGGTAAATACAAAAAGCGGCGCAGATCGAAGGGGGATACCAACGATGCATCTTCTGAAGAGGAAGAGTATGACTCTGCTGCTTCCGATTCTGATTTCACGGGTAGGAAGAAGAAATCGATCGGTAACGCTACTACGGCTGGAGGTAAAAAACGTGGTCGTCCTTTTGGAACGAGGAAAAACGGCACAAATGATACTACGATCGTCGCAATCAGTCTGTTAGAGAGATACTCTCAACTTGGAACAAACGATTTTATGGAAAAGATTGAAGCAAGAGGAGGTGGCTCTGGTAAAGAATGGGCGCGAGGCGGTCGAAAAACGGCGGCGTTCACTGCGTACATGCGCAACAAATCGGATATTTTCACGGAAGTCACCAGCGCCGGAGGCGGTATTTGGACTTTAGCGAAAGGAATTTCCGCGGATAAAGCGAGAGAAAAACTTGAACCGCGCCATCTACCGAGCCGTGCGGCGAGAAGACAACGTTCCTCAGGCGCCGAAGGTGACGACGATGACGACGACGATTACGACGAAGAGGAGGAAGAAGACTACGGCAGAGAAGCCAAAGTTTCGAAGAATGCCACCATCGCGCACACAAACGCAGATGGAGGAAGTGCATGGGAATGGAAGAATACCGATGGTACAATGACGCAGAAAGCAACAACCGCGTGCCATTCAGTTCTTCGGGCGATTCGCTCCGCTGTCGAACCGGAAACCAAGCGTCTTCGAAGTGAACTCTTCGAACTCCTTCCTACGCCAAAAGTCCTTCCAGAATACTACAAAGCGATTGCCAATCCCATCGATTTGCGAAGCATAACGAAATGTTTGAGAGAAAATGGTTACCCGACCATCTGGTCATTTCTTCTCGCTATCGAACTGTGCTTCTCGAACGCTCAAAGCTTCAACGAAGAAGATTCACAAATTTACGAAGACGCCGAAGAGATGCGTAAAGTCGGGAACGACGCGCTGAGACAACTCGTGCCTGGCCATCCCGTTCCGGTCAGAGATTCGTGTTACGACATGGCCAGTGCAATTGAGCCACCGTGGGAGAATGTCAAACCAAAATTGACGTTTACCATGAAGCAAAAAGACCAAGACGTCGCCAAAGCTCTCCACGCGCTCCAACCAAGTGGAAAATGCGGAAAGTGTTCCGTTTGCGCGATTAAAAAATCACCCTCCAAAAGTAAAGGAACCGCCGCCGCCGCCGCCGAAAAGTGCATCACGAACCAAATGCTTCAAGTCGCGCACGACACCAATTTAGACCTAGCGCTCCTCGCCGCGAAAGGCCAGAACGCTGTCGGCGTCAAGCTCGAAATCTTCTGGCCTGGAGAAGACACGTGGTACTCCGCCGTTATCAAAAGCTTCGACGAATCGACGTGCGAACACGTTTGCGAGTACGTCGACGACGACGTCGAGGAAAAGCTCGCCTTGTGGGATGATTCCAACTGGGAAGAAGGAACGAAACTTAGAATTCCATAATAGTAATACTAAAACATCAGATAATACTACCGTTAGAACACGCAAAGCGTTACTAAATAAAGAGTCTTCTTCTGTGCGTTTTCTTTCGCATTCGTTCTTGGGTTTCCTGGGTGCCCAGATTTTGGATCGATTTTTTTGAATTTCTCCTCAAACATGTCAAAAAAAAAAAGAGCGGTTCCGGTTCTTTTGAATACCTACTCTACTACACGTCACACGACTTACTCAAATAATGGGATTCAAAGAGATCTTCTCCGCGCAAAAGAAGAAGCCTCCATCGAGGGAGGATTTGGCGAGTGCGAGTGCGAGTGCTGCTGCTGCTGCGACGACCGCGACAACAACGAGCGCGAAACAGAAGAAGAAAAAGAATAGGAAGACGAAGCAAAACGAAGAAGAAGACAAAGAAGAAGAAGAAGAAGAAGAGAAACGAACGACGAGGACGACGAGGACGGGTGGTCGAGGTAAAAAAGCGCAGCCGTCGTTGCCGACGTTGGACGTGCGCGATGATATCACCTCGAGAAGAGGAGGAAAGACAGCAAGAAGTCCTACGGCGGCGAAACTGGCCGAGATGAAAAGTTCTTTGCACGCGAAAAAGTTGAAGAAGACGAACGAAGAAGAGGAGGAGATGGAAAGAGAGAAGAAGGAAGAAGAAGAAGAAGAAGAAGAAGAAGAAGAAGAAGAAGAAGAAGAAGAAGAAGAAGAAGAAGAGGTATTGTTGACGAAACTGTCGCGAAATATGCGCGAACTGAAACGCGCGTTGGACGCGGCGGATACCGTGGAAGATCAAACGGAGCTTTTCGGTAGGTTGAGAGACGTAGAGATCGCGCTGAAAGCGATCGAGGTTTCCGAGGACGTTTTGGCTGCGAGTACGACAGAGAAGGAAAGGTTGAATTCTTTGGACGACGAGGAGTGGAGTCGGAAAAAGTGCACGTATTTCTCAAAGTGCATGATTCGATGCTGGAACGTCGCGGTGGTGAGCGATGCGAAAACGACAAACGTTGGGGCCGCCGTTGTTTCTATAAACGTGCGCGAGAAAGTACTAGAATTGCTCACAGAGGCAAAGAGCGCGTGTGATGTAAACGGCACCATCATCGATGGAGACTTACTGATATCTTTGAGTGGGAAATTAGCGGAGACGTGCTACGAGTGCGCTCGGTTTTCAATGGCAGAGAAGTACTTCAAAAAGGCGTTGGAAGGGAGGCGATTTGATTGTGATTTCTCCGAAGACGAGTCTCCTTCGAAAGAAGAGTTGAGAGATCACGAGGAAGATGAAGAAATTTTCTTCTGCAACTTCAAAGTCGCATCGCTACGAGGAGCGAACTTTATTCGCTTGAACGACTTATCGAAAGCGTCTTCGATGTTTGCGAAGTGTGCGAGAACGTTACTGTTCGCAAATGCGATGTCGTCGAGTAGCGAATCAGCGAAAAAGGCACGCATGGTTTCTATATTTTTCGGCGCCTTGGAGAAGTTGGCAAAAGACTTGGAGGATCTCGATATATCGAGCAACGAGGATGGGGATGGCGAACCGACAAAAAGGAAGATGATGGACGTGATTAAAGTAGCCTTGGAGAATTTGATTGAAGTCGCAGAGACGATTGATACATCAGTTTTCCCGCTCGCGACCAAGAAAAATATGCAAACTCGAGCGGCGAAAGTTTGCGTATTCTTAAACGAAGATGCTTCTAAACATCTCAACCTGGTTGAAGATGATGATAAAAAGAAAAGTAAAGATACGATAAGTACGATTGAAGACGCGCAAACGTTACTTCTCTCGGCGCAAACGTCGCTTTTGAACGATGGGAAAGTGGATTATGCAGAAAAATGCGCCCTTCGCGTACTCGGCGAAGATGGCGACGCAAAAGACGAAAGATTTGAGAAGACGAGAACGTTGCGAACGTTCGCTTCCGCTGCGTTTGTACTTGCGCTCGCGACGAAAAACGTTAACGCTGGCATAGAACGGATTGAGAAACGTTTGAAAGCTATTCAAGCTGTGAAAGACGACGAGTGCAAGTTTGCGCTCATCGCAAGCACGTTCTGGGCAGCGTTTTCAATCACATCTTCAGCATCGTCAACGTCACTAACGAACGAAGAAAACGAATATACCGCAATCAAATACGCCGAGCGATTACTAACTCCTTCTTCGCTCATAACGCAAATATTGACGTCCAGCGATTCGAAGGAGAGCTCGCCTCTGCTCGCCCGAGCTCGCGCCTTGGCGTGGAATTACGCGGTCGATCTCGAACTTATCGCTGAAGCGGCTTATCGAGGGGAAAATGCCAAAAAATTGGCTAAACTCGCGCACGACGCATTTGACAACGTCGTAGCAATCGATAAATTATGCCGCGAAGCAGGGTTTATCTCAGAAAATAAGGAGTCGATTGAATGCCAAAGCTTTCAGAACGACGAAGCAGACGCGCTCAAAACGCGAGCATTTTGTGCTCTGAGCGCGTCGTCTCCTTCTGATGATTCGTCGCTCGCATTGGCTTCTCACGCAGTGCAAGCGCTCGAGGCGCACGAAAGCCGAGAGATGCGTTTGGTTTCAGCATCTACCGCATTACTTCGACTCAAACTTTGCAGAGCAGAGTTGCAAAATTTACGTTGCAAAGAAAAAGACGCCACTCTCCAAGAGGAGGAAAACACCATTACGCAAGGCAAATCTGCTCCTGGTAGCAATAATAAGACGATGATCGTCTCGCGCGTCAAAACTGCATTTCATACGGTTTGTCGGGTTGGAGACCCAAATGCAATCATTTTTGCAGCTTCCGAGCTCGATGCATTGGCAGATGCGGAAATTATCGCCGACGCATTAAGGTCGGCCTGGGACGCGTTGATAACTTTTTGTGAAAAGAAGAAGTTGAACGCACCGCAGCAACAACAACAAAAGACGACGATAGAAAAACAAGACGAAGATAACATAAAAAGTTTGAAAAACGAAGCGATGGTATTTCGTGCGTATCTCGCGCATGCGTGGAGAAGCTTGTCAACTACCGGAACGATGACAACTATCGATCCATCGAAATTTTTCGTAACGTTAGTCTCCGACGTGACGCGCTGGCTGGCGAGAACAGCAAAGATTCCAATGCTCCTGAAAATATTTCCCGAGAGCCTCGTCATAATCGATATTGTTTTCGATTTGGTTGATTTATGCTTACAGCGCGCCTCGAAGGAAAAATCTACATCGTCGTCGTTGTCCTCCTCCTCCTCCTCCTTGATTGATTGCGTCAGACGTCTCTCTTTCGCCGCCGCCCAACTACTCGAACGCGTCCAATCTTCACAAGAATACGACAAAGAAGCGTCTCCGGCATCCAAATTTCGCGCAAGTTGTATGAGTTTAACTTGCTTTCAGATCGCGATTGCTGCCATGCTCGACGGGATGCGCGAAGATGATGAAAAAGCGCTCTCAAAGACGGAAAAAGCGGTTGCTAAGTTTCAAGAGTGCATCGAAAAAGCGAAGGAGGAATACTCAAGTGACGTTGGACAGATGGAAACAATACGCAAATACGAAGACAATTTGATTGCGTACGAGTACGCTGTGCTGAACTTGCAGAACAAGCGAAAAGGTGCAACGTCTTTGAGTGCGGAGGAAGTAAAAGCGTTTTGCAATGGACCGGGTTCGAAAGTTTCCTCTCCGCGAGTATTACTACGATTATGCGAAGACTACCCGGATAACAAAGCAGCCGGTTCCGTAATTAACAACATCATCGTCGAACGCATATTAGAAAGTGCAAACAAGCGAGAAGCTTTTGATGGTATCACGCTAGCTGCTGCCTTTCGCAGACTCTTCGCTGCAGAAGAGCAAAACGAAAAAGCGCTACAACTATTTTCCTTACTCTCTACATTGAAGCCGCCTCAAAGTGGTACGAATACATTGGTATTCCCCACCGCTGAAGCAGAATATTTAGTTTCGTTGGCATTCAATCGAGCAACGCACATGGAAAGATTGGAAGAGCCGGAAAAGGCGTTAACGTGGGTAAAATCCATCGAGAAAGTTATTGAAAAGAAGAAAGACACGGAAGAAGAGGACGAGACCACTTTTCTCTCGAGATCCTTACGTCCGACTTTTGTTGAAATATTGGCCGAGAGGCTTCGAGATGCGGAGGCAGACTTACAAGGAGAGATTGAGGTGAGAGTGTGAACTGTTGAATACACATATTAGAGAGACACAGAGAGAGACGCAAACAACTCTTAAAATACATGCATAAACATACAATCGAAGTGAACTACGTTATTAGCCCTAAGTAACCATCGCTATCCCAACTTTAATCATTTTGGCAAGTTCTACCGCCGCATTCAAATCTAATCCGGAAACGATCAAGCCTTCGGATACCCAAACTTCCGCGTTAGTCCATCCCACTTTTCTTTGTCGAACGACATCTAGGTTTACATTCCTAAGGAAAATCGTCACACCCACAATGCTTTCATCAAATGGTAAAAACTGGACCGTGTATCGATTAACGCAGATCTGGCCGTGGCATTTTGATCCGTTGGTTTCTTTTCTATACACGTCTTCGAATACTTTTAGCTGCGGATCACTATTCGGTAAAAGGTTGAATTCGCGTGGAGGTGCTGGGATAATGGACGACTGATACGAAATCTCGCTCTTGCTCCCATCGTCACCGTTGTCTTTTATTTTCTCCCTACGCTTTCCACCTTTCGGTGCGAACTTGTCGTGAGTTCGCAACGTCGTTACGAACATGTCTCGTTCGATCGCTCTCTTTTCCATGGCATACGAAATTTCTTCGTCGCCAAACTCGGATAAATATAGAGATGTGCGATCGTCGAGCTGCATATGCACTCCCGGAGTCCCGTCTTCACTTTCGATACGTAACAGTGCGCACATTCTGTCCACTTCGCAAACCCATTCCCTTTGATGCAGGTGCTCATGCGCAATTTCAGCGCTCTCGAAACGAATACCGAAACTAAACGTGGTAAATCCAACCGTGCTTGACGTAACGAACACGCAACCTCGCATACCAAAATCTGAGCGACACGGCCAACATCCGAGCAAAGCTTGATCGCCTTCGTGTTTCGAGCTTGCATTGTAAGTCTTAATGACGCGAGCGCAAAGCGAACGCGCAAGAGATTGAGAGCCGCTCCGGACAACATCTCGCGCCCACTCGTCTTTGTCGCCTCTCTGTTTCAGGATGCGAAGTACGTCCATTGAACTCACTCGCTCTCTAGTCTCTTCTTCTTCTGGAACGAGATTTGCAACCTCCATTGTTGGCGTGTACCACAAATCCAAAATCCGGCGAGTGCGTCTTTCTGATTTCTGCACATCTCGAAGGATCCGTGCAGAACCTTCACCGCCGCTTTTCTTTTTGTATTCTGCTTTGAAAAAGTCAGAGACTTCGTCGCAAAGTTGCACGCAACGCGAATGCGTCGATTCCGTAATTTTCGTTCTAGAGGGATCGAAAAAATCGCGGTTCACATCGGAGAAATTTCCAGAATTCTCGCGCGTCAAATCAGCTTTGCTAAACGGGTCAAGTCTTGTACTCAAAACAATTCGTTCGACTGCGTCCAATATCCCAGCATGCAATGCTTTTAACAATATTTTGCCACATCCCGACGACAACGATGTGTGAGCACGGGCGATCTCTGCTTCTATCATGTTCAAGCACCGCGAGGTTGCGAATTTACGTGAATCGTCGTGTGCGTCGAAAATGGCAACCTTCAGATCTCTCGAGACGCGTTGTGAAAAGAGTTCTGCCAGAGCATGGAGCATCTCGTCACGATTCGATTTGAGCTTTTTGTATGCGCTGGATGCGACGTACTGAATTTGCGCGTTCACACTTGAGATGCTTTCCTGATCGATCTCGGCAGTGTTCTCGTGTGCTTCATCATCGTCCTTCTCTTTAGCAATCTTTTTCCAACATCGAGGATACTCTTCCATGAGATTCATAAACCCTTCAAAACACTTATTCGCGTTTGATATTCGCCCGTAAAAGGACCCATCTTCGAACACACTCGATATGCCAACCGACAAGTCTTCATCTCTGGATAATCGCTCGACTTCGCTCTTCCGCGCTCGTTTTATGAGTACTGTGGCGTACAACTTTTGCGCGTCTGAAAATTCCACCAAACTCTCTTTGATCGCGAGAGCGATTTTCTCCGCGTGGAACCTTCTCCTATACTTCGGCTGCATTGAGAAAGCCAATGCCTCATAAGTCTCTGCGCACGCACGCAAAGCGTCTTCAGAGGCTGCAGAGTGCATGTCACCGGTGGTGTGGTTCATCGGTATCGGCTTTGGAAAATCGCTGGGACTACCTATACAATGACTCGAAACGAAGCGTTTGAGCTCCTCTGCGGCACATTCCACGGACTCTTGAATGGAAGGATGTACCGCACACTCATACTTTCTGTACGCAGATTTAACAGATTCCGAATAATAACAAGGCACATCTGATGTGCTCGCGTTTAAACCATCACCTTTGCGAGAGAAGAAGGAAAAGCCGCCATTGGGAGGAATCTCTTCTTCGTACGCTTTCGCTAACAGAAAGAGTTCCGTATCGATCGACTTTATAACCTCGTCTTCATACTTTGGATTCAGTCCTTTTTCGCCACATGCATTCAGAGCACCCGCGGCTAAATTCAGCGCACGCGATAAGCTTGCTTCAAATGCAAAGAATACCGCATTCGCCTCGCTCGGAAAACGTCCGCGTAACTTTCTGGCGTCACTTTTTGAGTGTTCTATTAAGCTCACAATCAATTTCAAAGTTCCAGAGAGCGTGACGCGACCGATAGCGTCAGAAATGTTCGCATTGAAGCGGTTACGGAATAGATTTATTCCGCATTGACGTGCAATCTTCGAAAGTCTCAAGGAAAGAAAAGTATTCTTAGAAATTCCTCCCAAAGGTTCAGAAACAATCGCCAACATCTCCACGATCAACATCATTTTCTCCTCCCGCGCATTTGATTCCATATCATTCTGGACGTTCTCTATTTTGACACTTTGCGAAACGCCATCATCATCCTCTACATCTTCGTCGTAATCCATATTGTCGAATCCACACGTTTCGAGAGTTCGAACGCACATATCGCGAGTTTCCTTGGCTAGTTTTGTAAAATACACTTTTTCCAATTCGCCGTGCCTCTCCGCTACAATCGCCGCAGCGACGTTCGCCAACGCGTCCCTAAAAGCTTCTGCTATTCTAATATTGATATCTTCTACATATTCGGCTGCACCTTTCCTTTCGTTATCACTATCGTGGTACAAAAGTTTTTCCGGACGCCACTTTTCGAACAGTGCGAACGCCTCGCACACGGCTACTCCAGAACGCGGCACAACATCCTTCTTTTTACAGTGCGTGCGAGCTATATCTCGTAAAACCTCGCCAACAAACGCGCGATAGCTTTCACCGCGACCACAGAGCGCAAAAAATCGCATCGTCGCTATGCCAATTTTCGCGTACTGTAAAATGTCCAAGTCGCCATTCGCCGGTATCAGCGTGAGCAGCCCTTTTTTCGAGAATGCGATGGAATTGTTGCCGTTTTTCCTTTTCTTCTTCTTCTCGTAGGATACGAACGAGTCTACGCTCGCATCGACGGTTCCAATCGAAGTCGTCGCTAGCGTGTCACTGATTGACTCTAAGGCTAAGGTAAGATCACGAGATACACTCTTCAACGACGTATCGCCGATGGAGCCGATTGGAAGGAACACGCGACCAAGTATAGGATAGTTGCGCCTTGGAATGATGGATGCTTTCACCATATTTGTTTCTGTCAATCCAACACCACCAGAAGAATTAGGAACTCTGAAAGAAGGTGGAAATCGATCTGAATCAAATACGCTCCTCCCGAGCTCATCCCTTTCCTCTCTATCCTCAGTAGAAATCAATGCCTCGTTTGCAGATATCTCGTTACCCGCAGCAGTGACGTCAACTACCGCAATTTCGATCGAATGCATTCTATTCGCGACGAAAGACGGCGTCACTGCATTAAATATCGCTTCTTTCATTCCATCTCGCGAATCAAAGGAGGAGTGTGGATACGTCAGCGGCGTCGCTTGTGTTGAAACAAACATTAATATTTTTGCATTGCTTTCGTCATACAGCGTCATCGTCACTTTGACGAGCTTCTTTTCACTCGCGGTAGTATCCTCGGAAGTTCCAACCTTATCGCCTCTCTGCTTCGTTGTCTTCTTATCCTCCGATGCTGCCATTTCTTCTCCCTCGTTATTTGAATTCCCGTCATCATTATCGCTCGCTACGTCGTGGTCAAACTTCTGCTTCTGCTGTTGTTGTTCCTTCTTTGATTTGCGCAAGCCAGCTTTCAAAGCTGCTTTCGAAACCATCCTGGAAAGGCCTTTTAACTTTTTCGGGTTTTCACCAGCTCCATTGTTGCTCCCTATACCACCACCCCTACTACTCATACTATTTCTATTATACTCAACGCCATTAAACTTAAACTTGGAATACTCGCCCGCGTCTGCATACTTGGCGAGCACCGTCACCGCACGAACACCTAATCGCACGACTTTCCTCTCTTCCTCGCCCGCGTATTCTTTCCTCATCCACTCCACGCACCGGTTCATCGCCAATCGTGAGCACCTTTCGTGTTTCTTCCACTCGACCGTCTCCTCACCGGTCCCATTACACGCCATCCGCAATTGCTTCATCTTTCTCATAGCGCGCTCCACCTCGTTGTCGTTATCGCCGTCTTCCGTAAACGCCGTAAACGCCAACGACTCGCACGCCACATCATACGCGCGCCCTTGTATCCCACCTTCGCTCGGAAAAACTTTCTCTCCAGCTACGGACGCCAATAATGTATTCACAGAAGAACTCGAAACGCCAACCGCGGTCGAGGATTGTTCCACGCGCAGCGCCACGTTTGCGATATTTCTCCCGCGGTTATTCAGAGCAATAGGCATCGTCCTCGCCACCAATTCGTTGCTTAAAATTGAAGAAGAAGAAGAAGACGAAGACGAAGACCGCCGCCGCCGCCCGGAGATGGATTCCACCGCACCCTCTCCCATCGTCGTCGCGTTCGATGATTCTTGCAACAACCCCGGCGGTTGCACGACATCATTATTCATCTCTCGTCTCTTTTACTCCTCATCTCGTCTCCTCTTCTTAACGTTGTTGTGTTGTTCTTGCGCGCAAAGTTGTCGTCGTTCGAATTAAATCGCAAAACGCTTTTGATTCGCGTTGTGAAAGATCGAAGATGATGCACGTTTTTCCTCCTCCTGGAATCTCTCTCTCTTTAACGCGTTCGTTGTTGTTCTTCTTCTCTTCTTGTTTTCCTCTCGTCTTTTCACTCGTTTTGTGTCCAATTCGAAATGGAGAAAAAACGGAGAAAAAACAACACAAAAAGACGCACTCATAGTGAGCAGCTTGGACGACAGTCGCGCAGCGAAAGAAAGAATGTCCGACGACGAGGCAGACGAAAACGACGAGTACCTCTCCCAATTCGTGGTGGCAAAAGTCCTCGAGATTACACAAATCCCGAACAAAGACAACTTAAAAGTGATCAGAGTCGATGCAGGAGGAGGAGGAGAAGACGACGTTTTATCCATCGTGACGAACGCGAAAAACGTCTCGGAAATAGGATTGTTGATAGCGATAGCGAGAGTAGGGGCGACGTTGAAAGATGGGACGGTGATTAAAAAGCAACTGGTTGGTGGGGAAATGAGTTCTGGGATGGTTTTAGACGCGCCGCTGTTGAATTGGAAGAGCGGGAGTCACGGTTTAGCGGCTATTTTACCATCGGATGAGATGAAACCTTTATGGTGGAAAGCGGGGGACAAAGTACCGAAATCGAGACCGAGGAGCGACGGGTTAGCTGGAAACGACGACGATACTAACGGGAAGAAAGAGGAACCAGTCGTCGATACGATGTTTGCGAGAAAGTTATCAAAAGAAGAGAAGAAAGCGGCTTTGGAAGCGAAGAGAGCGGCGCGAGCGGCGAAGAAAGCCGGAGGAGACGAGTAGGTAGCGTAAATACTTTTAGCAAGCGCAGCGTCTGATCAGTCATCGACTTCTTCTTCTTCTTCTTCTTCTTCTTGCATCATAATCCATTCGGCCATGTCGACGTTTCTGTTTTCCATCGCAACAACGAGCACTTTTTTCTTATCCCACTTCAATCCGTTCGCTCGCATCCATCTCAACGTTTCGAAGTGGTTTCCTCTCGCGCACGCCGTCGCCGCCTTTGCGTCGTGCGGCCAACCCGCGTCAAGAGCAAAACCTAACGCCTCCACGTTTCCAACGCGAGCGATGCTCGCGAACGTTCTTGTTGTCATCGGTACTCCGCACCACTTCGCGTACGCGACGCCTTCTTTACTCGACGCAAACTTGCGAACGCACAGTTTCGCGTATTTCGTTTCGCCGAATTCATTTCGAACGAGCCTGCGTATTCTTTTCGAGCATCTCGAGAATACGGCCACATCTTGATCGTCCAGTTTCGTCAATATTTTCGTCGCGAAGAGGTGTGGGACGTCACCGAGTAAACGCTCCGCCAACGAGAACTCCTCCAACTCCTTTCTTCGAGAAGAAATAGGAGGTAAGAACCGGAAATATTTCTCGCGCAGCTCCTTCTCTTCTCTCTCGATTCTGTGCGCGTCCACGAGAAGATCGATTTCGTCCGGCCCGAGAAACTTCCCGTTGTTGTTCTCTTCGCTCGCGCCGGGGACGTACGTCCTGTTGTGCTTTTCCAAACGATCGATCGCGTCGATGTTTTCCATCATCTTCAGGAATATTTGACTTTTTTTTTCACATTTTTTCAATTTTGAGCGTTTTTTAGAAATTAAGAAAAAACGCCTGAAACGGCATTTTGTATCTAAAAACCAATTAAAAAATACTACTCGAGAGACGATAATGATGTCCTCCTCCTCCTCGATGCGACGTCCTCTCCGAAACAACAAGAACAACGGGGCGCTTCTTTTCCTCGCGTGTCTTTTAATTTCTCTTGCCGCGGTATCTCTCGGGGTCGTCGGTGCCGAAGATGGGGACGACCAGCAGCAGCAGCAGCAACTGTTATTGGAAGCTGTCCTGTCAACGAACCCTTTTCCTTCTTCTTCGTCCGTGAAGTCATCGATGTCATCAAACCTACCGCTCGGTTCGTCGTCGTGGGCGACGAGGAACGAGGTCGTGGGCGACGACGACGAAAGTTTTGAGTACGACGAATTAGGTTTTGATTGGTTGACAGATAACGGTGATGATGGCACGTTTGAAGAAGAAGATGAAGAAGTTCGAGGTTTCGAGAAGACGGAAGAAGGCGTCGACGGGTACGAATGGCTCGGGGAAGAAGGCGAAGAAACAGAAGAAGAAGAAGAAGAAGAAGAAGAAGAAGAAGAAGAAGAAGAAGAATACAACGGTGAGTACGACGACGAGGACGAGTTCCATCCGACGTATTGGGAAGTCGCCGGCGTGATGGATGAAGACCAGGATTCTACCCCCATCGAATATCCTCCTCTTCCGCTGTTGCGAGGGAAAGAGGCCGACGAGCACGAAATGTGGGCGTCGTTTCCGACTTTTTTCAAGTCCACAGAAACACACGTTACGTACGTTATACCGAACGATATTCGTCCTCACATTGAGTCTGTTGTTCGGCGCGAAATTTTGAAAGTGCTGTATCTTGGTCTCACCATGTTCGTGCTCGTCGTTTTCGTGCTCGACACGTGCTGCGGAGGCGTTTTTAACGAAAGCTCTCCTAACACCGAAAGAGAGCTTGAGCGTAATTTTGACAGAGACGAGGAGGAGCGCGGACATTGGGAAAAACTTCACGATCGCTTCGAACAACCTTTATATTTTGATACAGAGTATAAAACGTTTCGAGAATTCCCGCCGCCGACGCCGCCGCCGACGAACGCGAAGCAGGCAGCGACGCAAACGTCGACCGTTTCTCGCGTCGTGTAAAAACAACGGCAACAATACAAACATCAACAACCAACTTAGACGAATCTCGCGGGCTGTACATATAGGCGAACAACAGAGTTGGAATAACAAACAAATCAAACAAATCTCATCACATAATAATGATAAAAAAGCACATAGTATTACACGCATCTAAGCTTTGGCTCTTCGTTCAACAGCCTCTCCGCGATGAACATATCCTCCGGCGTCGTCACTTTGATGTTATAATAACTCCCCTCCGTAATTTGCACTCTCTTCCCCAAATGTTCGACGACCGAAACGTCGTCCGTTACCTCCAACCCGTTCTCCTTCACGTACTGAAACCCCTCCTTCAACAAATTCGGTTCTATAACCTGCGGCGTTTGCATCTCCCACAACAAACTCCTATCCAACGTCTTATCAATGCTCCCATCTTTATTCGCTTGCTTAATCGTCGCTTTACACTTCACCGCCAACACCGCCGCGCCAAACTTCGCGCCGTCCTCGAAACATCTCCTCGCGTCCTCCAAATCCGTCAACGGCCTCGCGCTATCGTGTATGGCTAACAACTTCGTCTCTTTTCTCGCTTTCGTTATCCCGTTATACACTGAATCTTGCCTTTCCGCGCCTGGTCGTGCAATCACTAAAGGTTTCGAAATCTTCTCAGAAGTAAACACGTCGTCGTACTCTTCGTTACACACGACTACGATTTCTCCGATTTCCCTCATGGTGGCGAATTTTCTCAGCGAGTACACCGCGATAGGCACATCGAGTAAAGGCAAGTATTGTTTCGGCATGTTCGCGCCCATTCGTTTCCCGACGCCGCCGGCGAGGAGGACCAAGGTGACTGAATTGTCTTCAACATTATTCGCATCGGTTGAAGAGGCGTTCGGTTTGAAGGCTTTCATCGAACCCGCGCGATATCCGAAACCGATTGGTGGTTTCCTTCCACTCGACGGGGAGACCTTGGACGGGAAAGAAGAACTGTGTTTGCACATCGCGATATTAATACTCATCGTCGTCATCGCAAAATAAAGATACCAGTCAGACTCCTCGCGATACACAAAAAAAGGTTGGTTTTGACTATATACTGAGCGTGCGTTGCGCGTAAAGAAAACAAACTCGAGACGAAACCCGGCGAACGATGATATGCAAAAAGTGGAGAAAAGTTTTTCCATTTTATCCACTTTTGCGCATCGAGAGATGTCGTTGATGTCGAGAACAACAATGACAACAACAACAACAACACCATCATCATCATCGACGATAGCAAAAAGAATGCGTTCGTGCTCTTCGTCTTCGAGCAACAAAATTTTCGATGGAGGATGTTTTGAAACTCACAGATCGCGACGACATCGTTTTCGTCAACATCATCGTCATCATCATCATCCAACAGCGGACAGAGGAGAAACGAGAAGAGGAGTGCGAACAAAAGCATCGTCGTCATCACCGTCGTCTCCGGAACCAAACCCGAACCAGATGCTGATATACGTCCCCCCGCACCCTTTGTTAAAGCACTGGCTCGCGGTGGCGAGAAACGCGGCGTCTCCGTCCGCGCTTTTTCGATCCGCCATGGCGGAGATTGGGAAAATTTTACTCTACGAACTCTCGCGAGACTGGTTGGAGACGTACGAGGCGCAAGTGCAAGGCCCGCTCGCGGTGGCGAACGTGGAAGTGGTCGACCCGACGAAACCGATATCGATCGTGCCAATATTGAGAGCCGGGTTGACTTTGGTGGAGAAAGCGCACGAGGTTTTACCGACGACGAAAACGTACCATCTCGGGTACGCGCGAGACGAGAAAACGTTAGAGGCGACGAAGTATTTGGACAAGTTACCCAAAGCCGGGTTCTCGAAGGAAGATAAGGTTTTGATTTCGGATCCGATGTTAGCGACTGGAGGGACAATAGTCAGAGCCGTTCGAGACGTTCTGGATAAAGGCGCGGACGTGAAGAACGTGCGAGTGATGTGTTGCGTCGCCGCGCCGCCGGCGCTGACAAAGTTGAGCGAAACCTTTCCCGGATTGGTCGTGTACGCCGCCATGATCGACGAGAATATCACCGAGGAAGGATTCATCCTCCCCGGGTTAGGGGATGCCGGAGACAGAGCGTTTGGAACCACTGATGATTAATTCATGCATACGAGAAGAAGAGTTGGGTTGTTGTGAGTAGTAAAACCGTTTCAATCGTCATCCGTCATCGTCGCGTCGCTTTCTTCCTCTCGTAAAGCCGCCGTCAAGTCTTCATTCTTCTTTGTCTTCTTCTTCTTTGTCTTCCGCTTTGTGTGTGACTCCTACCTCGAATACATTCAGCGAAGAGTACTACGCGATGCCTCTCAACAATCTCGGTAAAACGGACTACGTGCGTTTCACCGGCAGCAGAAACCTTCGCCACCGTTTGGTGTGCGCGACGCTGACGAGTCGCGCGGTTCGCATCGACGACATTCGCGCGCAGGGAACGTCGAACCCGGGTCTCAGAGCGTACGAGGCTTCATTGTTACGCCTTTTGGACAAGATAACGAACGGGTCAGAAATCATTATTAACGAATCCGGGACGAGTTTGAAGTACAAACCCGGGGTTATCGTCGGCGGGAAACGATTGACGCACGATTGCGGTTTGGGGAGAGGTTTGGGGTACTATGTAGAGGCGTTGTGCGCGATTGGGATTTTCGGGAAGAAACCGATGGAAATAACCTTGTATGGTTTGACCAACGACGACGAGGAGGTGAGCGTGGATACGTTTCGGACGGTGACGTTGCCGATGTTGAAGAAACGGTTCGGATGCGACGACGGGTTGAGTTTGCACGTCGCCAAGAGAGGGTGTCCGCCGGACGGCGGCGGCGAGGTGAAGTTGTCGTTTCCAATCGCGAAAGAGTTACCCGGGGGAATCGATTGGGTTACCGAAGGGTTGGTTAAACGAGTCAGAGGCGTCGCCTTTACGGCGAGGATTCCACCGCAAATGGCGAATAGATTAGTCGATGGCGCCCGAGGCGTTTTGAATAATTTTTTACCGGACGTGTATATTTTCACCGACCATCACAACGGGAAGGAAGGAGGGAACTCGCCGGCGTATGGGATATCGTTAGTCGCGGAGACGACGGAAGGGTGCGTTTTAGGGAGCGATTGTTCGAGCGCGAGCACCAGAAAGGAGCGAGAGAAGGAAGAAGACGAAGGGCGGTTGTTGTTGGATCATCGGGGCGGTACGAATACTAAAGACCACGAAGAAAACGCCGAGGAAGAAGATCAATCGCAAAAAACCCCGGAAGATTACGGTCGCGAATGCGCCGAAGCGCTCGTTTCCGAAATCCAACGCGGCGGCGTCTGCGACTCTTCCCACCAAGCTTTAGTTTTAACCTTATTAGCGTGCTCTCCAGACCAAATATGCCGCGTGCGTTTAGGCCAACTCACGCCGAGAAGTATTCAGTGCTTGCGCACCATCCGCGCGTTTTTCGGGGTCACGTTTAACATCCAGCCGGAACCGGAAAGTGGGACCGTGTTCTTGAGTTGCGTCGGTGCCGGGATGCGAAACGTTGCCAAGAGAGCCACGTAATAGTTATATATATATATTCGATAGCATTTTAAAATCATAGTTCTAAACAAAAAATGTGCGAGCGCGAGCGTTCATCGCCAAACTCTTCTTCTTTGCTTCGCGAAAATGACGCGCGCTATTTTAACGTACATGCACATGAATTGGTCATTAATAGATAATCTCTCTCTCTCTCTCTCTCTCTCTCTCTCTCTCAAAAAACGAGGAAACCTCCGAGGAATAAAAGAAGTAAAGAGAACACGGTATTCAGAGGAAGAAAAGTAGCGGCGCTACCCACGCTCAAGAGTCCCGGGGGTGGGGGGGGGGCGGCTTCGCACGCGTTGGGCGACGTCGTCGCTGCTGCGTTTATAAACTCGGATCGTAAGGAGTCGACGCTGTCGTCGCTTTCGAGGATAGCGGCCAAGTCAATCGCGGATTTCACCTCGCCGTTTGGCGCGACGAACTCTTCAAAGTCGGCGTAAAACGCTTCGACGGTTGCGTAGCCGGTGAAGTCGCACAGAGCTTTCTTCCAACCTTTTCCTTCAGGGACTTCGCTCGGCCAGTGCACCATGTCGTCGAAAACATAGTCGTTGTCGACAACGTCGATGCTGTGCCAAAATCCTTTCCTCGCAACCGTGCTTGTCCAAAAATCGATGAAAGTGCGACCACCGTTCGCCGTGTAGTTCGCGTTCGCTTTGTTAATAGCAAACGCGACGGCTAGCGCGCCGACGTTGTAATAACCAGCATCTCCAACGTCTTCGTTTGGCATTATGTTTGGAGGCGGGTGCGGATCGGAGTCGCCGCACTTTCTATCTGAGCCGAACTTCGTCAACCAGTTTGCGAAGTTCGTTTGGTCGGAATATATATCACGAACATTCGGCAATATGTGCGAATTGAAATACCCGGAAAACGTTTCTCTCGAAGCTCTCGAATTATCGTTCGAGAAAACAGCTTCCAAAAAAACCGCGCCACCTTCCATCAACCAGGTCGGAATGTGCTTGCCCCAGTGCATTTGAAACGCGTGCGTGTACTCGTGTATCGCAAAAGTAGTCATTTGGTTCTCGACGTCGTCGTAATACGTTCCATCCTCTTGCAATCCACTAGTGATCACCATTGGCACCGCACCTACCGCACCTTTCCCGCAGTCTGATTGACACGCGTCTCGGTGCGACGCGTACCCGTTGTTCGTCCCCGCCATCGCCTTCTCTCTGTTCGTTGAATCGTTGGAACAATAGCCCGTAATCTCCGAGCGCGTGGCTTCGCACCACGCCGAATCAATATCCGTATACGCCGACGCGTCTTGCGCGGTAGAACTTTGCGACTCGTACAAAAACACGCTCACGCCGCTCACTTTCCCGAGTAGTTTTTGCGCCATATCGATGCCGGTTTCGACCGATTGCTTCAAATTCGAGGGAAAGTTTTCGCTTTCTCGATAGGTGATCTCGTTGCTCCCGACGGCGGCATACGGCGCGATAGTCAAAGTCGAGTGTTTAAACCTCGGCCGGTTGCACCCGGATTCAGACGGGCAGGTCAGCCCTGCGACGGTGGCGGGACCTGATATTGAGACGATCGCGGATACCGTCATCATCATCACCGGGACGAGACGCACCGTCTGCCTCATTTTCGATACCTCGGGAGCTTAATTCTCTCTCTCTCTCTCTCTCTCTCTCTCGCGCGCGCGCGCGCGCAG
>Ga0233451_10001299_pt1 | contig 24188 bp, 25 predicted proteins | sample 011ome_29_FD_183052 | JGI IMG/M metagenome (GOLD analysis project Ga0233451, IMG submission 183052) | Coastal salt marsh microbial communities from the Groves Creek Marsh, Skidaway Island, Georgia - 011504CT (spades assembly) | ecosystem: Environmental > Aquatic > Marine > Intertidal zone >... | reverse complement strand
AAATCACTTATTGAAGAGCTATTTATAAAGCCATCTCCATCACCTTGAAAATTAATATAATCTCCTGTAGCTAATTTAATGCCTTTGTTAAAAGCATCACTTATTCCTTTATCTGGTTCACTAATCAATTTAATTTTAGGTGAATCAAAGTTTTTTATTATTTCTATAGTATTATCAGAGCTTCCACCATCTATTATAATAAGCTCAAGATTTAAATAATCTTGATTTAAAATTGATTCTACCGTCTTATAAATACTTTTCTCTCCATTTAATACGCAGATAATAATTGAAACCTTCAAATTCATATTAGATCTTAAATTAGGTTTTTTAAATACTTACCATATTCATTGTTTTTAAAATCTTTTGAAATCTTTAAAAGCTGATCTTTTGAAATAAATTTTTTATTAAATGCTATTTCCTCTACACATCCAATTTTCATTCCATTTCTCTTTTGTATTGAGCAAATCAAATTTGAAGCATCAAGCATTGAATCATGAGTTCCGGTATCTATCCATGTAAATCCTCTATGTAATTTTTCTGCATAAAGTCTATTTTTTTGAACATAAATTTTATTAAGATCTGTAATCTCCAACTCACCTCTTTTACTGGGCTTTACTAATTTGACTTTTTCAACAACATCGTTTGGATAAAAATAAATTCCTGTTGCTATAAAATTACTCTTGGGATTAGTTGGTTTCTCTTCAATACTAATAACCTTGGAATCTTCAGAAATTTCAACTACTCCAAAACTTTTTGGGTCGTTAACTCTAAATGAGAAAATTGTAGCTATGCTGTCTTTAGCTCTGGTAATGGATGAATTAATTAAATCTGTTAAACCATCACCATAAAAAATATTATCTCCTAAAATCAAGCATACGTCATCATTCTCAATAAATTCTTCTCCAATAATTATTGCCTCTGCAATTCCATTAGGATTAGCCTGAACAGCGTAATTTATTTTTATGCCAATTGAACTACCATCTCCAAATAAGTCTTTGAAATTATCAATGTCTCTTGGCGTTGAGATTATTAAAACCTCTTTTATCCCTCCTAACATTAATATGGAAAGGGGGTAATAAATCATTGGCTTATCATAAATTGAAAGCAATTGCTTTGATGTAGCTTTAGTAGTAGGATATAGTCTTGTACCTGAACCACCTGCTAAGATAATTCCCTTCATATATTAAATTTTTTTTAATGTATAATTAATAATTTCCGAGACTTTAGCAATATCTTCTTTAGTGTGAAAAAAAGCAATTGGAAGACTGAGTGTTGTATTATGTATTTCCTCTGAAATTGGGAAATATCCTTTTAAAACTGACTTATATCCTTCTTGATGATGTGGGGCAATTGGATAATGAATCTCTGTTTTAATGTTCTCGCTGAGTAAGGCATTTTTTAATTTATCCCTTTTGCTGCATCTAATATTGTAGATATGAAAAACATGTTTTTCATTTACATTAGCAAAAGGCTTAGTGACATCATTAGTTAACAAATTATCATATACTTCTGCCAATTGAATTTTCTTATCATTTATCTGTCTTAAAGATTTAAGCTTTAACCTTAGAAAAATAGCTTGAATTTCATCTAATCTAGAATTTATTCCAATATATTTATTGTGATATTTTATTTCAGATCCATAGTTTCTATAGGCCTTAATCTTTTCATAAAGAGTTTTATCATTTAACGTTATAGCGCCACCATCACCAAGAGCTCCTAAGTTTTTTGTTGGATAAAAACTATGACATCCTATTCCAAATGATCCAACCGTTTTGCCATTAAAAATTGCACCGTGAGCTTGTGCACAATCTTCAAAAACTTGCAGCTCATATTTTTCAGAAAGCTCCATAATACGATCCATTGCACAAGGTCTTCCGTATAAATGTGTTATTAAAATCCCTTTTGTATTAGTCGTTATATTTTGCTCAATTTGCTCAGGATTAATATTATAAGTGTCAATTAAAGGTTCAACCAAAACAGGCTTTAAACCAGCTCTTATTACAGCAAGTATAGTAGCTATATACGTGTTTGAAGCAACAATAATTTCACTTCCCTTTGGGAAATTATTTACTTCTAGTGCAATAATCATCGCATCTAACCCCGACGCAACTGATACACAGTATTTAGTGTTACAATATTCTGCATATTCTTTTTCAAAAGCAACCACATTTTCTCCTAATATGTACCAACCAGAATTATAGAAAGATTTGAGGCTTTCATTAAAGTTCTCTATAAAAATTGAATTTGTTTTCTGTAAGTTTTCGTATTCAATCATATGATTCATTTATGTAATCTTTAACATCGTAATATTCAGAAGCAAGAACTAAAAGGATAGTGTTGTTTTTAAAACCTTGCATTGTGTGCCAATCTTCTGGATCAATTAATAAACAATGATTAGGATGTTTCAGTTCAACTTTTTCTTCAGTAATCCCATTATTTATATAAATACTACATGATCCTGACAGACAAATCAATGCTTGTCTAGTTAATTTATGACGATGGCCACCCCTAAGGCCGTTAGCATTATAAATAAAATATACTCGTTTAATATTAAATGGTAATAATTTCTCTATTACAGTCAAAGAACCTCTAGAATCTTTAATCACAGGTAATTTAATTAATTTTGACATATTATTATTTCAAAGTTAAGGCCTTATGTTGTTTCTAATTTTTTTGAGCATTTTACATAAAAGCTTTATTGTAGAATTTTAACTAATTTTTAATCCCAAAACTTTCTATTTTCAATAAAATTTTAATTCGTTTGAGATATACTTTTGAGTCATAAACAGGATACAATATATATTCTATATTTGAATCTAATATCGTTGCAGCTACAATATAAGTTCTATGCACGAGGAATTAATTTATGATTTAGTAAATCTTGAATTTGAAGGTATTTTTGTCACCAACTAAATAGATGTATTCATTGATATTAATTACTCCTTACTTTTTTGCATTACAATTAAAATAGTATGTCCAAATTTGTTTTTATAAGAATTTTTAAAAACCCATAATTTCGAAATAATACTAGCGATTTTATTTATTATCCTATCAGAAATGTTAACATTAAACGATTTAGTTTTTAAGTTTAAGATATTTCTTAAGAATTTATTTACTGTTGTTGAAAAATACCAATCTTTATGAATTTTAGTAACTTGCTCTTTGTAGATTTCAACAACATTTAAATCATACTTTTTTGCTAAAAAAGTTAAAGATTTTTCATTCCATTGAATTGTGTGGTGCGGAGGTGAATTGAGTAAATTATTAAAAGCATCCTTGATAAAAGAATCATTATTTGGAACTGCTATAATCAAAAATCCTAATGGTTTAATTGCTTTAATTGATGATTTAATAAAACTTTCTATATTTGTTATGTGCTCTAAAACCTGAAAAGCAACGGCTACATCATGTTTATTTAAGTTTTTTTCAGAATAACTTTCTATTGTTTGCTCAACGACGTTAATATTGTCTTTCGTTGCTAAATGAACAGCATTTGAACTTAATTCTAAGCCAGTATAATCAATATTTTTTTTTATGTGTTTTTTAAAAGTACCACGACCAGAACCTATATCTAAAATCGAATCATTTTCTTCAATATAATTATTTGAAAATGAAAATTCTGTTTTATCATTATGATTATAGTACCAATTTTGTAATGCTAATTGACTATAAAAATCATTATCTCCAGGAATTAAGGGAGAGAAAAAAACTAATTCGCAATTTTTACAAATCATTTTATCTAATTCAACTACGTTTTCAAACAAATAACCAACAGAAATTTTTTGCTTTTCCCAAGATTGAATTATTGATCTTGTTTGTATTTTTTCTTGTAAATAAAGTTTTTTACTATCGCATAGTAAACAATTTGTTACTCTTTTTGTCTTCATATTTTTTAAAATGATTCAATTATTATTAGCCTGGATGTTTAATTATCTATATTCAAATTCAAAACTAGAATGGTTTTAATAAAACTGATCTTGTTTTTTAAAAATTGTACTTCTTATCATTAAAGAATATAAAGTACAAAAAGATTACCACTAATATAATTAACCCTAAACTTCTTAATAATATCAGCCATTAATTTTAATTAAATGATTATTGCCTAAAACATTCTTTAATCTGATTTTGAATAATTGAAGCCGTGTTAGCTTAACTTCTATTTTAAGAGGAGTTAGGGTTGAATAAAATAATTTTTTTAAATACTGTAAATAAATACGACCTATCATCATGTTATTTAACTTATAATATCCAAGAAAAAAAGTGTTTTTACTACAGTATCTTACACCATGAAAATGAAAAAAAACTGGTAAATCAATATTAGAGTCATCACACAAATATTTTTGAATATTCCAGGGAGCTAAGGCTGCTTTTTTATTATTTAGAACGTGAACACCGTCAAATAAATCTGGGAAAGATTCAATGTATTTTTGATCTCCAAACTTTCCATCTTCATGCCTATTATAACACCATTTTAAACACTGATCTGACCACCAGTTTAGAGCTTTAAGGCCTTTTACGTCATTTTTAAAATACATAAACTGCACACAATATTTTCCGCTTTTTTCTGTTTGATCATATTTTTTATAATAATCGTGTTCAGTAATTAAAATTGAGTCATTTTCATTTAACTCATCTAGTAAAATTTTAGGATCCTTGTAAAAACATAGATCTGCATCTAAATAAGTACAATGACTCAATTTAAATTTTTCTAATACATATTTAATTATCCATGGAGTACAAGTCCAACAGTATTCAGTAGCTGTCCTTTCAGATTTGATACTTAAAAGCTCTCTATTTTCAAAATCTCTTAATCTTATTGGTATTAAAAACTCTAGATTTAATTTATTTAAAATTTTTAAAGATTCATTATCAAGTGTTAATACGTATAATTTAAAATCACCTCTTACACTATTTTTTAAGGACTCATACAAAATAACACCCCTTGTTAAATAATTGACATCAAATAGGGTACAAAAGCTTAGCATAAATTATATGCTTTTTTCAAAAATAAATCCTTTAAACTCATAGTTAGAAGTTTTCTCTTCTATTGTCTCAAATGTATCAACTAAATGATATTTATTTTTTGAAAATAAGTTCAACAATTTATTTTCGTTAAAAAACCAACATGGAATACTTGCTTTATATATTTTAGGAGGGACGTGCTGAATTGTGACATATTCATGACCTAAAACAAATGGTGTTCTATCTATTATTATTGTTTTATAATTATGTGACAACAAATATTCAAGATGTTTATATGGATCTTCTAGATATTGTAATACACTTGATAAAAGCAATGTATTAGGATTAATTTCATTATTACACTCCTCAATATTATTAAAAAACTTAAGACTATTGTTCTCAAATTCTTCTTTCCCAACTTTAACAAAGCTAGGCTGTTCTACAATACCCCATTTCAAGTTTTTTAAGTGAATTAAGTATTTTTTATTTTGATAATATGAACTTCCTAAACTCCCCCCAAAATCAATTATTGATAGGTGGTTTTTCTTTGAATGAGAAAATAATAATGCAGTTAATAGTGGCCAATTATATTTTGTCTCTTTAAATAAAACACTATCTCGCTCGTATACAGCCAGACCCATTTTAACTGACATCATAGATTTTCTAACTTTTTTAATAATTATTTCATCACTATATCCTGTGCAATCTTTACTGGCTTCTACCCAGGTTTTATATTTTCCTTTCCATCCATACCGAGAGGGCTTTATATTATTAATTAGTGATAATAAAATTGGTGGAATTATTAATTTTATAAATTTATTCATGCTTCTTATATAATTAATAATGTGAATTTCTAAAAATATCTTCTTTTTTAAATGAATTAACTAAACTTTCTTCATTCAAGTTGATTATGTTTTTGGGGAATTTATCTAAATCTGAAAATAAATAACTTAGAGATAAAAGTAGTTTCCCGAGATTTTCTGATTCAGTATTTTGGTTTTGTTTCAAACCCTCAGAAGTCGAAAATAAGCGTTTACCTGAGCTTCCTTGATTAACATAATGTTCTTCACTGTAATAAACTCTATTTTCTTTATCTACTTCAATTGTTTTAAAGTAATCATTATCAAATCCAGCAATATAGATTTCTTTGAATCCCAAATAGCAAGCTATCGAAAGAGATTTATAGGCTGTCATTGAAAGATAACTCCTTGGCTTTGTTATATCAATAACATTACTATTAAATCTCCTTTGTTCAACATCATTGAAATAGTAAAATTTTGTTTTAATATTTATATTATCTTTAAATTTTACTGGAATAAATGTTGGTATTTTATATTTCTCAATTAGTTTAAGGTCATTCTGAACTTCCTTAAGAGTAATTTCATTGTGGTTATCTTGATCTAAACCAAAATAAACTGGATCAGTTACAACATAAAAATCTGGAATTAGTTTAGAGGATAACTTATTTATAAACGAGTTTATACAAATCACTTTATCACCATGATCTTCCTGTCGTTTTTTAATTGCTGCTAAATTAATCTTCTTTAACGAAGGACCGTTGGCTAAAACAAATGCGCTTTTATTTTTAAAGGAATTTTTTAGTTTTTTTGTGTCATGAAAATGCTTTGAAATTAAAAATGCATTTATGCGATTTTTTACAAAAAACATAAAGTCTATCCCTACTAATAAAATATAAGAAAAGGGATTTAATAGATTATTATATTGATTATTCCTATAAAAAAATTTAATGTTATCAAGCATTTAAAAAGTGATAATTTAATTAGATGTGGTTAAAAAAAATTTATATGTTGATTTAATTCCATCCATTAGTTCGATTTGTGGATTATAGCCAAATTCAAATAATTTATTTGATGCCATTAATTTTCTTGGTGTACCGTCAGGTTTTGATTTATCCCATATAATAAGACCTTTATGACCAATTGTTTTTTGTACTATCTCTGCAAGTTCTTTAATTGAAACTTCATTTCCAGAACCAACATTATAAAATGAGTTCTCTAATTTATTTTCTAAGGCTATAATAATAGCTTTAGAAAGGTCATCAACGTGTAAAAACTCTCTTTTAGGATTTCCTGTTCCCCAAAGATTTACATCTTTACTTTTTTCTTTTGCTTCATGAAACTTTTTAATCATTGCAGGCAAAACATGAGAGCTCTTTAAATCATAATTATCTCCTGGACCATATAAATTTGTTGGCATTAGAGAAACGTAATCTCTACTATATTGTTTTCTTAATGCCTCTATTAGTTTTATTCCAGATATTTTAGCCAAAGCATACCACTGATTAGTCTCTTCTAAAGGACCTGTAAGTAAGGATTCTTCAATAATTGGTTGTGGAGCCATTTTTGGATAAATACATGAGCTTCCAAGAAATACAAACTTTTGTATATCAAGTTCATGTGCAGCTTTTATAAGATTATTTTGGATTAACATATTATCCATCAAGAATTCATAAGGAAAAGTATCGTTAGCTAATATACCTCCAACTTTAGCTGCTGCGTCAATAATAGCATATGGTTTTTCTCTCTTGATTATTTCGAAAACTTCTTTTTGATTTCTTAAGTCAAGTTCTTTTGAACTAAATCCTATCAAGTTTTTATAGCCTTTAGATTCTAGTGCTCTCCAACAAGCTGAACCTACCATACCTTTGTGTCCAGCAATATAAATTTTAGAGTCCTTATTTAAAGCAATGCTACTCATAATAATTCATGGATTTATAACCACCTTCTTTTAAGTGTATTTCTTTTTTAAATAACTGTATGTCTGAACTCATCATATCATCAACAAGCCCTTCAAGAGTTATTTCAGGTTCCCAGCCAAGTTTTTTCTTAGCTTTAGATGGATCCCCAATAAGAAGATCAACCTCTGTGGGTCTAAAATATTTCTCATCAATAGATAAAACTTCTTTCCCAATTTCAAGCATATACTCAGAATTAGAGCATGATTTTATCCTAGCCACTTCATCAATACCTTTACCTATAAACTCAAGTTTTATCCCGATGTGTTCAAAAGCCATTTTAACAAAGTCTCTTATAGTTGTTGTCTTTCCTGTTGCAATTACCCAATCCTCAGCTTTATCTGACTGTAAAATCATCCACATCATTCGAACGTAATCTTTAGCATGACCCCAGTCCCTTTTTGAATCTAAATTCCCTAAATATAATTTATCCTGAAGGCCAAGGGCTATTCTTGAAACAGCTCTTGTTATTTTTCTTGTCACAAAAGTTTCTCCACGAATAGGTGATTCATGATTAAAAAGAATTCCATTGGAAGCAAATATACCATATGCCTCTCGATAGTTCACGGTAATCCAATATGCATAGAGCTTTGCAACTGCATATGGTGATCGGGGGTAGAAAGGGGTAGTTTCCGTTTGAGGAACTTCTTGAACTTTACCGTATAATTCAGATGTTGAAGCTTGGTATATTCTTGTTTTATTCTCTAAGCCTAGAATTCTAATAGCTTCTAGTAGCCTAAGTGTTCCTATTCCATCAGTATCTGCAACATATTCTGGCATTTCAAAAGAGACCTTAACATGACTCATTGCTGCCAGATTATAAATCTCATCCGGCTGAATTAATTTGATTAGCCTAATAAGATTTGTGCTATCTGTCATATCTCCATAATGAAGAATAAAATTTTGATTTTCTATATGAGGATCTACATAAAGATGGTCTATTCTATCTGTATTGAAAAGAGAAGTCCTTCTTTTTAAACCATGAACTATATAACCCTTTTTTAATAGAAATTCAGATAAATAAGCTCCATCTTGTCCTGTTACACCTGTGATTAATGCTGTTTTCATTTAAATAATTTTTAAACTAATTTGATTTTATCTCGTATAAAAAATCACACCTTTTTAAAGTATTTAGTCTATGTGCTATCATTATGATAGTTTTATCTGCTTTCAAATTGTATATACAATCCATGAGTTCTTTTTCGGTTTTGGTGTCTAGAGCTGATGTGGCTTCATCTAAAATTAAAATATCTGGGGAGTTATAAAGTGCTCTTGCGATTCCTAGCCTCTGCATTTGACCTCCAGATAGCTGAACTCCTCTTTCACCCACTTTAGTATGAATTCCAAATTTTAATTTTTCAACAAATCCTTCTAGTTGGACTTCTTTTAAAATTTCAAAAACTCTACTATCTGATATTTCATCATTTGGAACCCCAAGTGCAATATTATTTTTTATTGAATCATCAGTTAAATAAATAGATTGAGAAACGTATCCAATAATATTTCTCCAAGACTGGTTCAATTGAAATCCTGATATGCCGTCAATTTTAATTTCTCCTTTAGTTGGTTTATATAAACCCATTAAAATATCAACCAAAGTACTCTTTCCTGATCCTGACTCTCCAATAATCCCTACTGTTTTCCCCTTTTCTATTTTTAGATTTACTCCTTTTAAAACTTGAATATTATTAGAGAAACTAAAGTCTACATTAATAAACTCAATACAATTTTCAAACTTGAACTCAAATTGTTTATCTATTTTTCTATTAATTAAATCAACACTACTAATTTCACTACTTATAATATCCAAAGAAGGCTTTGAATATTTAATTGTTTGTATTGAATTTAAAACTCTATTAAGTGAAGGTAAAAGTCTAAAGGAGGCTGCTACAAAAACACCTAAAATTCCAACAACCTCCGTAGTAGGCTTCCCTAAAGTAATTAATATCATAATAAAGCTAATTAATCCCGCTACAGATATAAATTCAAGATAAAATCTTGAAGTCTGGGTCAGAGTTTCCTGATTTGATGTTATTCTAGATTTTTGATAATTCTTTTCAGAAAATATTGAGCTGTAAAAAGATGTTTTGCCTAAGATTATTAAATCTTTTATACCTCCTAATCCTTCAAGTGTAATTTTAGAAATTTTACCATCAACTTCTTCTCTAATTTCACCCCATGCAGTAATTTTTTTCTTGGTAAACTGAAAGAAAAAAATAGACAATATTCCATAAAATAATCCGACTGAAATTGCTCCAATAAATTCAATGTATAAAAGGGTAAATATTATTGAAACAATAAAACCAATTTCAATGAAAATTGTAATAATTGAATTTATGAAAGACCCTAAGATACCGACCTCAACCTGAATGTTTTTTATTAACTCTGATGAATTACGATTTACGTGAAAATTATAATTCTGTTTTAAATAACTTGAATAAAGATTATTAGAAATATAAGCATTGAGATTTTGTAAAAATCTATTTTTCCTGAATGTTAAATAAACTAAGAATATGGATTTAAGTAAATAAATAGACATTACTAAAACTAAAAAAAAGTATACCAGCCATCCCTCTGAAGATATCAATAAAAAATCTTTTATTGATGACAAAATCTCTACATCTTTAAATGATTCAGGGTCTAGTAAAATAGTTATTGTTGGTATTAATATTCCCAATCCAATTACTTCAAGAAACATCCCAAAAAAGAGAAGTAATGAAAGAATAAGCAAACTTCTTTTTTGTCTTTCGTTAATTAAGAATAATATTTTCCTCAATGTTTTAAACATCTAATAGTATTTTTTCGATTTCCAGATTTAAAATAAATTGAATTGCAAGATCTAATAGTTAGAAATAAAAATATAATATCTATTTATATTCAGATTTTAAAATAGATAGAATGTGTGAATCTTCATATTTACCATTGTGGTAATAATGTTCTCTTAAAACCGCATCTTGTTTAAATTTATTGCTCTTAAATAATTTAAGTTTAGCATGGTCTATGGAATAAATTTCAGCATAAATCTTATTTAAGTTTAGATAATTAAATCCATAATCTAGCATTGTATTTATAGTAGCTGTCCCATATAAATTGTCTCCCCAGGGTTTTTCATACAAACCTAAATGAAGGTCTGCATGTTTGTTTATTAAGTCAATATATGTTAAACCAGCTACTCCAATTGGGTTTTCCTTTAAATCTTCAATAATAAAAAACAAAAACTCTTTACTATTACTTACTGAGTTATACCATTTTTCAATATTTGTCATGCTCATTTCTCTATATTCTCTGACAAAATGTTGTATAGAAGGCATATTTCGCCAACTTTGAATCAATTTTAAGTCACTTATTTCAATGGCCCTTAAACTGATTTTGTTTTTTTTATTTGATATCATAAGTTCTTAAATAATCGTTTTTATTTAGATCAGAGTAGATTAATTTTTTTCCTACTGGATTGACATGAATTGGAAGGGCATCTGGAGGGCACGGTCTAACAAAATAAATATCTTCTGAGTTAATTATCTCACCTAATTTTTTGTCGGACTTTAGCCTAATTGATCTTCTTTGTAAAACTTGCGTTTCTTTTTCATTTTCCTCAATTTTTTTAATTGATGAGCCTAATGACAATTCTAATCTTCTTGCTCTATCAACCATCTCTCTCCATGTATTTGGATTCATAGAGAATGGATGGTCTGGGCCAACTCTATTATTATCATCAGTAAAATGTTTTTCTATATAACTTGCTCCTAGGGAAATTGCCCCAAGAACTGTTTCATCTCCAATGGTGTGGTCACTAAGTCCAAGTTCTATATTGGGGTACATAATAGCAAAAGTTTTTAACACATTTAAGTTTATGTATTTGAAATTTTCATCATCAGCAGTATAATTTGTATTGCATTGCATTAGAACAACTGGCACATTGTATTTAGATAATATGTCCATTGCACGTTGAACTTCTTCGATCTCTGAAGCACCTGTGGCTATTAATACTTTTTTACCCTTTGAGGCTATCTTTTTTATCATTTCAATCCAGGTAATATCTCCTGATCCAATTTTGTACATTTCAACATATTGGTCTAATTCATCTACATAATCTAAATCATATGGTGTTGTAAAAAAATCAATTTCAATTTCATCACAATATTTCTTTAATAAAGGTGTCCAATCAAGTGGCACTGAGGCATCTTTATAAACTTCAAAAACAGATTTTCCCCATTTGGATTGATGAGAAATTTTTCCTCCTAAATTTTTAAACCCTTGGTCTGAAACAATAGTTTCAGCCTTAAAATGTTGAAATTTTGCGGCATCTGCTCCAGCATTTTTAGCTAGTAAACATAATTTTTTTGCTCTTTCAAAATCACCGTCATGATTTGCAGAAATATCTGCAATGAAGTAAGTTCTATTTCTCATTTTTTTAACTTTAAAGATATTATTCCTTCCATAAGATTAAAATTACAATATTCACTATTAGATGGTGTAGTTAAGGCTAAAAACATTTTTGTCTCTACTGGAAAAATTAAATTAACATCTAAGTTCAGTTGTAAAGCAACAACTTTTAAAAAGTCATATTTTGAAATTATGGTTTTTGAGCCAACATTAATCATTCCTGATAAATTGTTAATACTCTTGTAAATTAATGCGCTTAACTGTTCTGTGCTAACAGGATTAAAAATGCAATTCGAAAAACCATTAATCCTATTTCCAAGAATTAATTCATTTTTTGCCCATTGAATTAACCCTCCATTACCATACAATGTCTTCTTTCTTAATATAATCACCACTATCTTTTTTTCTTGATAACTTTTTTCCAATAATTTGACTGAAATCATTTATTGAAATAGCGTCATCAGGACATGGTCTTTGAAATTGAATGTCTTCTAATTTGATTTCTTCACCTTTATTTTTTGCTACAACAAATCGGATTGCTCTTCTTTGAAGAATCACAGTTTATTTCTCGTTTTCATCTACTTTTTTGATTGTGCCTTCCATAATACTTTCCAATAAACGAGTATCGTCAACCATTTTTTTCCATGAAGTCGGATCCATTGAAAAGGGATGATCTGGTCCTTTTCTTTTTATATCATCTGTAAAGTGTTTTTCAATCACCCTTTCGCCTAGAGCAACAGAGCCTAGAACTGTTACAGATCCATGAGTATGATCACTTAATCCTAATATGATATCTGGAAATAATGTTTTATATGTTTTTAAAACATTTAGATTTATGTTTTTAAAATTTTCATTTTCTCCAGTATAGTTAGTATTACATTGCATCAAAATAATTTCATCATTAATTGAGCTAAGAATATTAACTGCGTTAATTACTTCTTGCATATTAGATGCTGCTGTTGCAAACATAACGGGTTTTTTCTTATTTGCTATTCTTTTTAACATCGCGTGCCAAGCCACATCTCCAGAGCCTATTTTGTATGCAGGAACAAAATCATTTATATAATCTACAGTGGCCAAATCATATGAAGTTGTAAAAAAAGTAATATCCAATTTATCACAATAATTTTTAAGCTCTTCAGTCCATGATCTAGGAACTTCAGCATCTTTATAAACTTCAAAAACAGATTTTCCCCATTTGGATTGATGAGAAATTTTTCCTCCTAAATTTTTAAACCCATAATCACTTACATACTTTAACATCATGATGTTGAAATTTTATAGCGTCAGCCCCAGATTCTTTTGCTAGCTTTATCAATAATTTTGCTCTTTCAATATCTCCATCGTGATTTGCAGCTATATCAGCGATAAAAAAAGTAGGTTGATTTTCACCTATTGTATGATTTCCAATTTTAATTTCTGCTTTCATACTAATAGTTTTCAATAAGGCTGTTAATTGTATCTTTTAATTTAGGTAGTTTTCTTTCAAATTTTCTTTGATAATATGAAGAATCTAATGTTTGATCATTTGATCTTTTTGCTATCAAATCGACATCATCAAGTTTTCCTTTTCTTAAGTATTTTGTATTTAAAGAATTATTTTTAATTAGATTAAACCCGAAATCATATTTAGTAATCACTTCTGATCCTGATATATGTAAAACCTTCGAATCAACCAAATTATTATCAATCAAAAATCTTATTTCTGAAATGAAATCCCAAATAGAGATTGGAGTAAAGAAAACATCATCAAACAAACTTATAGTTTTTTTTGCTTTAACAGAATCTAATATCCATTCTACAAAACTTTTTTTAAAATTATAAGTATTTAGTCCTACAATTGTAGTTCTAAGAATTAAGTATTCTCTATTTGAATTTAATAAAAAATACTCCCCTAACTCTTTTGATTTTCCATAAATGTTTTCTGGACTTCTAAAATCATTCTCCTTAGCCATATGTAGCTTAAATGGAAAAACAGCATCAGTTGAAATAAAGATAATCTTAACAAAATCTTGAGTAGCATTTATCAATTTTTTAACTGAATAACCATTTACATTTAACGCTTCCCATGGATTACTTTGACAATAATCAACATCTGTTAAAGCTGCACAATGAATAATTAAATCTGGTTGTGACCATTTTATTAATTCATTATAGTCATCTGATAATAAATCAAATTTCAAATAATTAAATTTAGCATTGTTGAAATCTGAATTACCCGTTCCAAAAATATTAAACTTATCTTTTAAATTAAATGCTAATGTTGATCCTAACATCCCAGAGGAACCAGTTATGAGAATATTTAGCTTAATATTTTTAAAATTCATTTAAAGTCTTTCTTAAAATAATGGCTTGCTGTTTTGCTTCCTCAACATTCCAATAATTTGTTTTCAAACAAATCATTCTTTTTTGTAAAAATTCTGCATTTGGACAAAGTTCATCAGTATATTTCTGTGTTATTCCATCCATAAATTGAATGTCTTTTCTAAATAAATCTTCTTGATAAGTTAATTTCCAAGCCGCATAAAAATTATCGCCACCATTTTTTTGAAAAGAATCTCTAAATCTATACCAATCCCTCTCTGGATTTTTGGTGTTCAATATCATAGAATATGCCCAAAATGAGTTTTTGCAATAATCTGGTGATTTTTGTTTTATCACTAAATCACTGCCCTCAATTGCTTCATTAAAAATCTCTCCTACTTTAATTCTTACATTTACAAGCTCTTCAATTCTTTCAAGTTGCCCTAAAATAACAGCAGACTGTAATTCAGACATTCTATAATTATAGCCCAATGAAACATGTCTGTTGTATTTTGGATCTTGGATATCATTTTTTGATATTTTTGATTGAGTACCACTAACTCCAGCATATCCTAAACTTGTAAATCTTCTTGCAAGATCTGCATAATTAGAATTATTAGTTGTTAACATACCACCTTCACCGCAACTTAAATGTTTACTTGCTTGAAAGCTAAAGCTTGCGAAATCTCCAAAAGTTCCTACAAGCTTGTTTTTATAGTAACCTAAAAAACACTCGGCGTTATCTTCAATTAGAAATAGATTATGCTCTTTACAAATTTCTAATATTTCATCATATTCTGGTGAAAGACCAAATAGTGCCACTGTAATAATGGCTTTTGTTTTTGAAGTAATTTTATTTCGTATTGATTTAGGATCAATGTTAAATGTTTCTAAATCAACATCCGCAAAAACCGGAATTGAACCGTTATGAAGCACACATAATGAAGTACTAGCCATAGTTAGTGGTGGGACAATTACCTCATCTCCTACTCCCAGGCCTAATGCATTAAGTGCAGTATGCATTGTAGCCGTCCCATTAACATGACTAATTGAGTATTTATACTCAAATATTTCAGAGAATTTTGATTCCATTTTGTTAGTGAAATAAGAATTTTTTGAACTCTTAAACTCATTTCTCAAAACTTCTAGAACATATTTTTCTTCAACATCAGTTATTCTTTTCATAATTATCTATTTATATAGGGTTGATTTGGGCACGTCTTTATTGATTTCTAGTAAGAATGGTTTTTTATCTAATAATTTATATATATCCTCAGTTAAAAATAGGGCGTCTTTATCATACAAATTATCGTACACCTCCTTCACAAAAAAATAATCTTTCATTGTATCTAAAGTCCATCTATAATGAGATAAATTCTTACTACTCTTGATATTAAAAGTTTTAAAAAGATTTTTATTTCTGTGAATATATTGTGTTACATGTTCCTGTTCATAAGTTGAAGTAGAGTTTAAATATGATTTAGATAGAGCACTCATAGTTAAAACCTCAACATCCAAACCTTCAGGATATGAAATTGGATTATTATTACATACAAAATCAATTTTGGTTTTTTTTATGATTTTAATTGCATCATCAATAATTCTATAATCTTTGAACGGATCATCAGCTGTAACTCTTACAATTATGTCTGCTTTATACATTAAAGCAGTGTCATAATATCTTTTGAGAACATTTTTCTCAGAACCTCTAAAAAAATTAATCTTATTTAAAATACACCAATCCTCAACCCTATTATCTTTTGAAGTATCAGTTGTAGCTACTACAATATTATTAATCTCTTTAGAGGGCTTTAATCTTTCTATAACATGATGCAACAAATAAAACCCTGATAATTCACAAAATATTTTATTTGGAAGTCTAGATGAGCCTGTTCTTGCTTGTATAACTGCTACTACATTCACTTTATCCAATTTACAGGGTTTAACATAAAATTATTTTCAACTTTAATTTTATCTATTTTAGAAATTATTTCTTTTTCTACCGAACAATCAACAAGATTTAAATTGCTTTTTAAATGATTTAAATTGTCAACGCCAATTAAAACATAATCAATAAAATTTTTTGAATATGCATAATTTAGGGCTACAGAATTAATCTGATCTTTTTTTACAATTCTATTTAATATTTTTAAATATTCTTTAAAATAAACTAAATTCCCTGAAAGTTTTTTAATTTCTTTAAAAAATAGGCCTTGTAAAAAAACAGACCTTGTATGTATTTCGATTCCTCTTTTTTTTGCCAATTTCAAATAATATTCCCTTTGGTTACTATTGTCAAATAAATTGAAGGGAATCTGAATAATATCTATATTTTCATCATTAAGAACCTCAACTAAATCTTCATTAGAATGCAAAGACACACCTATTTTTTCTATTTTATTAACTTTCTTTAAGTGTAATAAATCATATTTAAAAACATTAAAATATTTTTTATAATCTAAAAAAGAATGAAACATATAACAATACAAACTACTAATATTCAAAGTGTTTAAATTTTTTAAAACTCTTTCTTTAATATTATTTGGTAAATCTTTTCTTAAAGGTGAGAATTTTGTTACTATTTTAAACTTATTATTATTCTGCAAATGAAATTTTCCAATTACAGATTGCGAATCGCCATAAGCTTCAGCAGTATCCAAAAATCTAACGCCATTGTTATATGCAAAGTCTAAAATTTCAAATACCTCTTTAATAGACGGTACTCCATCTTTATTATTAATTCCGTACTCAATTCCAAATTGAACAGTGCCTAACATTAATTTACTCTTAGCCATTATCTAAGATTGAAAATTTGGATCTATATGCAATTTTATCAAATGTTGTAAAGTTTTTATAGTCTCCCATTTGTTATTATTTCCAGAATTATAGGTGAAACCTTCTGTAACATCTTTTCCATTAAATTTTTCTCTATATTCTTGTTTTGAATATTTAGAGTTAGGAGTTGTAGGGGGCAAAATGACATAATACTTACCAATATCTAGAGTATTAATTGAATCGGAACTAGTTATCATTTCCTCATGTAATTTTTCTCCAGCTCTCAAACCAATTATTTTATGCTTTAATTGGGGCGCTATCGCTGTTGCGACATCGGTAATTTTATAAGATGGTATTTTTGGAACAAAAATCTCACCACCCCAAGCATTTTGAATTGCAAAAAAAACCATTTCACATCCATCTTCAAGGGATATATTAAAACGTGTCATTCTTTTATCGGTAATTGGCAGGAAAGCTTCTCCTTTATTTTTTTTATCAATAAAAAAAGGCATTACAGACCCATTTGATCCTATAACATTTCCATAACGAACAACAGAAAATCTAATATCTCTATCTCCTTTAATATAGTTTGCTGATATAAAAAGTTTATCTGATGTCAACTTAGTTGCGCCATATAAATTAATTGGAGCACAAGCTTTATCAGTTGAAAGTGCTACAACATGCTTTACGTTGCAAATTAATGAGGCATCTATTACGTTCTCTGCGCCGTTGACATTAGTTTTAATGCACTCCATTGGATTATACTCAGCTAGATGAACATGTTTCATTGCTGCTGCATGAATTACAATATCTATTCCTTCAAACGCCCTTATTAATCTTTCTTTATCCCTAACATCACCTATAAAAAATCTTAAGGACGGATATATTTCTGATGGAAATTCTTGTTGCATTTGAAAATGCTTTTGTTCATCTCGTGAAAAAATTACCAAACGTTTTACTTTTGGGTATTTTTCTAAAATTAATTGTGTAAATTTTTTACCAAATGACCCTGTTCCTCCAGTTATTAAGATTGATTTTCCGTTCATATTACAATTTCTTAAGTAGCCAACTAGATGACTGTATTTTATCTCCAAGACCGTCTATGAGTGCGACATTCATCTGCTCACAAACAGGTTTTTCAGGTATAGTATCATTATTCTGATCCCCTCCATTTGCAAAACCTAATTCAAACTCTTCTCCATACTGCTCAGCGATCATTTTAATAGTGGCGCAAACAGTTCTATCGGTATCAATAGATAGAATAGCCTTATCCACCGCTTTTATATTTGAAACAATAATCATGCGCTCATTCTCATCCTGAAACTCTTTACTTCCTTTTAACTCTCTTTGATGGTCGTTATTAACGATCACAAAAAGCTTATCGGCAATGGCCTTAGCATTATTAAAATACTCTAGATGCCCTTTATGAATGGGGTTAAAGTAACCTGAAACGATGATGGCTTTTTGTTTACTCATTATTAAAAAAGGTTATTAATGATGTTTACTACTGCTGGTAGGTGACTACTATAATTTAAGGCGCTTCTACTCATTTTTGTTGAATAAAATGAGTTCATCGGTGTTAAGCCTGTGACTAGCAGACAAAAAGAAAGCAACCTTTCTAGAAATGAGCTTTTCAAGCTTCTCTTCAAGATTTTGAACGTAAGAAGTATTTAAATCCTGACCTACTATAATAATTTCTATTTTGCCACTATCTATGCCTTTAGCATAATCACCTATTAGAATAATCTGCTCCACGTCTCCCATTCGCTCTAGGACGATCTCTACGGCGTCTTCTAAACCAAGGTGCTTTAGAATGACCTTTTGCAATACAGAAAACATTGGGTGCTTTGTATTGGCTTTATATTGGATTTTATTATTGGATTTTTCTTTTTGAAGGTAACCCGCGTTATGCAGATGATTCAATTCCTTACGGATGGCATTTGTAGATTCGCCCATCTCAGTGGCTAGACCATTTAAATAACCCCGATTGGCCTGTGATACAAAGAATTTGATCAACAGGCGCAATCTTGTTTTTGAGGTTATCAATTCACCTAGCACTTACTTATTATTTACTTTACTTAATTTCAAGTAATAAAAGTACTTAATATTATGCTAAATAACAAACTATTTAACCCTTTTATAATATTGGGTTTGAAATTTACCTTGATCAATAGGTACATTCTCAAAAATTAAAGTTTTATACTCTTCAGAATACTGAGCCTTGAAAGAAGATATTGGCTTTTTTAAATTACTATTAAAATAAAAAAATATTGAGTCATTTCTTAACTTATAAGTGAACTCTTGTGCCTGCTTATTAGTAAAAGTATTTCGCTTAAAATTATACTGAAGGGTTGAATCTTTAATAACTTGATTATTTGGAAAATTATAGACTCTCTCCCAGGATCCTAAAATAGTATCTCTATTAACACTAGCAGCATCAGGATAATTAGTTACAAGAAACGAAAGTTTAATTTTATTAAATGATGAATAAAATCTTTTAAAATAATTCGGATTTTCTTTAAGGTTGTCTTCTAAAAAATTAAAAGCATCTATAAGACTGGTAGTATCTCTTAGTTTTTCTAAAACATCTACATAAGAATTAAAATGATCTAAATTTTTAGGCCAGCCGTAAAAAGCTCTTTTCGAATATACAAAGGCACTATCATATAAACCCTTATAATATAATACTTTACCATCAAGATACTCACCAACATGAGTGTGAGGATTAATTTTTTTTGCACTAGTTATATATTTTTGAGTCTCGTCAATCCTTCCCTCATTAAGTAGATAATTTACTCTAAAAACATCAAGAGGCATGGCGGTAATAGTAATATTTGGAATAGAGGGTAAGACACTATCTAATATATCAAAAGTGTACACCTTAGGAGACCTGTATTCATTCAAAAGGGTTCTTTGTATTATTAACGATTTAAATGTTGAGTAATTAACATAAATAGAAAATAAAATAATAATTAAAAGCGGAAATAAAATAAATTTTTTAATCATTACTAAAATTAAATTTAGAAGTGATTACTGCTAATAAGAAAATAAAGGGCACTTGCATTATTGGCCTTTCAAAAGGGAAATTAAAAAATGAGTCAATAAAATAAACCCCTAATACCATAAGTAATAATATAGAAGTATTTAAATGGCTATTGAAAAATTTAAGGATTAAAACAAATGATATTAAAAAAATTAAAAAATACAAAATACCTCCAAGAATACCCAGTTCTGTAGTGTACTCTAAAAAATCATTGTGTGCATGAAATGGAACTAAATAATTCTCGCCTAGACTACCCCAATAGTATGCGGATTCGATTTTCCAATTACCAATACCTGCGCCAATAATTGGATTATTGGTGATGTAGTCAATAGCATTTGACCATAAAGTTAATCTATTGCTACTAGATTCATTTGTTAAGGCTATAGACTGTAATCTATCAACTCCGTTAGCAGTTGATGATGGTAAAATTAGAACAGAAATAATGTAAGAACATAATGTAAAGAGAATAATGAGGACAGACTTAAAATATCTAAATGATTCGTTTGATTTAAACAACAAAAATAAAATCAAAACAATATTTAAAAGAGAAAAAGATAATAAAGCAGCACGAGAGGATATTAAAAATATTGGTAAAGCACAGATAAAAATTAAAGAAGATAAGAGAATAGTTCTTAAATAATTATTTGATTTTATTATAAAAAAATACAAGAAGGGTAATTTAATTGCAATAGCTGCTGTAGTAATATTACGATTTCCTGTTAAGCCAATTAGGGCGTTTATATTAATGGATGAATAATCAAAGATGTTTTTAGAATTAAATATTAAATCATAGATAATTGGTTGTAAAGAATAATAAGATTCAATTATTAGAGAAAAAACAAAGAAGGCAAAAACCACATTGAGCTTAATATTTAGGTTTTTGGAGAAAAGGAAAGCAGATATAAATAAATAAGAAACAAAAAAAGTGGCTTGTCTGGATATGTCATGAAGAGATAAGATGACATTATTTGAAAAAGAAATTGATACAATGCATAAAATGAAAAATGCAAGTATTACTTTAAATAAGGGAGATGTAAAAAACTTAAAAGATTGTTTCGAAATGAAAAAAACAGAAAGACTAATTAAATTTAGAATACTTAAAAACAACCATTGATTGCCAGCTTTATCTGTTGAACCCATGAATGGTAACATAGATACAATAGAGTAAAGAAAAAGCAAAAAATAGATAATATAATTCATAAAAAAAGCCCCTCACGAGTGAGGGGCTAATTTAATATAAAATATTATGATAATCTAATTAAGAAACAACAGCTGTATAATCTATTGAATTTTGAGCAACAGCAGTTGCATTTGTAGTTGTAGCAGCAACATCAGTAACAGCTTCAACAACATTTTCATCATCACCATCAGCTCCAACAGTTCTATCAACACCACTAGCAACTAATTGAGTTGCAGCAGCACCTGTGATAGTTACAGTTTTAGCAGCAGCAGTACCTCTAGCGATAGCCTCGAAAGTAACCCAAGCAGAAGCAGAGCTTGCATCGTTATCTCCTGCAACAACAGAAGCAGTTGAAGAGAATCCGTAAGAACCTGTTGAAGAAGCAACTCCAGATGGGTAAGTACCACTTAAAGCCTTAGCTGAGAATGAAAGATCAAATGCTGTAGCAGCAGAACCTCTATTAGATCTTGTAAATGTAATTATTGATCCAGTGGTACCATCAGATGATGCAACTGTATAATATTTAGATAGTACACCAGTACCAGCATTAAGAGCATTTTCAAGGGCTGTAGAAATTTCAGAAAGTGAAGACGATGAACTAGAGATAACACTTACGTTTTTACCCATACCAGCTCCTACTTCGTAAACAGCAGCAGTTGCTCCGGCTAAAGATTTAATTTCTAATTTAGCAGTATTTAGTCCTCTTCCAACTCCATTGGCAGGGATTTTAACACCTGCAGCTGTAAGGGCTGTTGCAGTAGCTGCATCATTTGCCCAGTTTGCTACGTCATAGTATAAATCTAATCCAGTATAAGGAATTACTGAAACAGATTCTCCTCCAACAGTAACTATAGAATTATCTCCTTCAAGATCAGTAATTAAAATATCAAATTTAGCAGCTTTTCCAGTTACACCGTTATCAGTCGCAGCAGTAAATATTTTGTTAACAATTACTGTAGGTAATACATCAGCAGTTGTAGCTCCTGCAGACTTATAAACTGCAGCTGTTAAATCAACAGTTGTATCAACTTCACCTGTTCCAGAAGTAATTTGAGAAACATTATCAGCTTTTGCAACAACTGAATCACCAGTAGCTATAACTAAATCTGCAGCAGCACCTAAGAAAGTACTAATTTCTTTAAAATCTGCAGAAGTAATTTTGTGAGCTACAACAGGGTCAGCATTTGCTAATTGAATGTTATCAATAGTTAAATCATTATTTGAAATGTCAACTCTTGGTGAAGCAGCAGCAGTTTTTAAAGCAGCAAAGCTAATAGTTTCAAGAGAAGTGTTTCCAGTTATTTCTAACTTTTTAAGTCCATTAACTTTAGAAGCTGTTAATGAATCTAAGTCAGTGTTATTATTTACTACTAAAGAACCCTTAGCTAGAGAAGTGTAAGGAATGTCAATTGTAGATAAATCAGTTCCCGTAATTTCTACATCTAAAGCAGATCCATCAAAAGTAAGAGATGTCAAATCTGCGCCAGCAGAAATTGTAATATTAGAAAAAGTTCCTCCTAAAATTAAAGTTTCTAAATTAGATGAACTAGAAGAAATATTCATATGACTAGCAGTTGTAGCTTTAGCCACAGTAGATGCAGCTGCGATTATGTGAACTGAATTAGCTTTATCAAATACAGTTTCGATAACGATTGACGCGCCTGCAGCTTTTCCTGGATCAACAGCTGGCAAAACAACTGTTTTTGCTTTTGCAAAAGAAGAATTAGCTGAAAGAGACTGCCATTTTGGTAAATCTACAGATGCCAATGCGTCAGCAACGATTTCACCTTTAGCAAATAATGGTGCTTTTAAAGTAGTTGCATTAACAATAGTCAAACTTTCAAATGTAGTAGCTGCAATACCAGCAGTAGTTGTTAAATTTGTGAAAGCAGATAAATCTACTGTAGCATTATCATCAGTTGTAATAGAGATAGGACCATCATAAGCATTTAAAGCAGACAGATCAACAGTTGTTGCTTTAGCAAATGACATTGCTCCTAATCCAGATGCAACATGAGTAAGAGCTGGTAAAGAAACTGAAGTAGTTAAATCATCTCCAGTTAAAGATAGAGCTCCTGTAGAAACAAGTGCTGGTAAAGAAATACTACCTGATTGATTAATATTTACATTTAATGCACCTGTTAATTTAGTAAACTCTCCAGCAACTGTTGAAGTTACAGTACCAGTATAAGTAACAGTTCCAGTAACAGATACCATTTTACCCATTAAAGTAGCTACATTGGCATCAGACATTGTACTAGTGTGTGTAATATCTACACCACCATTAATAATTGAAACTTTATCTCCTAAAGCTAAAGCAAAATCTAACTCGGCTTGAGTAGAAACTTTTAACACCCCATTTGTTGGAGCATAAATGTTGTTTTGTGCCAACAAAGAAGTTAAGTCTGCTTGAGCTGTAGTTAATGCAGTTTGTAAAGCAGCAACTTCAGCAGCAGTTGCAGCGTTTGCTAATGAAGCTTGCAACTCAGCTACAGTATCAGCTAAAGCTTCAAGAGACGCCTCTAAACCAGAGATGTCTGTTGCTGCAGGGATATCAATACTGTTAATTGCAGCTTGCAAAGAAGCTACAGTTCCCTGTAAAGCAGTTAAACCTGTAGACAAAGAAGAGAAGCCTTCAATCTGAGACTTCAGCGTATTAATCTGTGCGTTAAGATCATCGAATTGATCATCATAGTTTGTACATGATGACAAAACCACCATGGACGAAATTAATAAGTAAGAAAATAGTTTTTTCATGTTTGAAATGTTAAATAAGTAATTAAGTG
>Ga0233451_10001292_pt1 | contig 24274 bp, 23 predicted proteins | sample 011ome_29_FD_183052 | JGI IMG/M metagenome (GOLD analysis project Ga0233451, IMG submission 183052) | Coastal salt marsh microbial communities from the Groves Creek Marsh, Skidaway Island, Georgia - 011504CT (spades assembly) | ecosystem: Environmental > Aquatic > Marine > Intertidal zone >... | reverse complement strand
ATATAAATCTATTTTTTTCAACTAATATTCCAAAAGCTATTGAAGAGGCCCAAATTATTTTTATGGCTGTTAATACCCCCACTAAAACAGAAGGTGAAGGAGCCGGTATGGCAGCAGATCTTCGTTACATAGAAACTTGTGCTAAAGATATAGCCAAGTATTCAAAGACGGACAAAATTGTGGTTGAAAAATCTACTGTTCCTATTCGAACAGCTGAAAAAATTAAGGAGATTTTAAATGAAAATTCTTCAAACATCCACTATGAAATTTTATCTAATCCCGAGTTTCTAGCCGAAGGGACAGCAATTTCTGATATGAAGTCTCCTGATCGTGTATTAATTGGAGGAGATGAATCTGAATCTGGTCAAAAAGCAGTACAGGCTTTAGTTGAAATTTATGCTAATTGGATATCAAAAGAAAAGATTTTAACCACCAATGTTTGGTCTTCTGAGCTTGCTAAACTCGCCTCAAATGCCATGCTAGCTCAGCGGATTTCTTCGATAAATAGTCTTTCGGCTCTTTGTGAAAAGACCGGAGCCAATATTGACGAACTCTCCAAAGCCATTGGAATGGATCACAGAATAGGACCTCACTTTTTAAAAGCCTCTGTTGGTTTTGGAGGGAGTTGTTTTCAAAAAGACATTTTAAATCTAGTATACTTATGTAGATATTACGGTTTAGAAGAGGTCGCTGAATACTGGCACCAAGTTGTTAAGATTAATGATTACCAAAAAGATCGATTTGCACACAAAATCATTGATCACTTTAAAAATGATTTAAATAAAATTAAAATTTTAATTCTAGGTTGGGCCTTTAAAGCTAACACCAATGATATTAGAGAAAGTCCAGCAATATTTGTTACTAAATGTCTTTTAGAAAGGGGCGCAATTATTGAAATATATGATCCTAAGGTTGAGAGTAAAGAAATTTATAAAGAGGCAGAAAAATGGGATTATTTTAATGAAAGTCTTAGGGATAAGTTTACAGTAAAAACTCATCAAAACCATAATATAGAATCTTATGATTCTGTTGTTCTATTAACCGATTGGGAAATTTTTAAAACTTTTAATTATGGTAACAATACCATTTTTGATGGCAGATATTTTTTAAAAAATAATTAGCTTAAAAAAAACACAAAGAATAAAAACTTTTAATTTATATAAATATGAGAAAAGCATTAATTACCGGAATTTCAGGTCAAGACGGAAGCTATCTTGCAGAATATTTAAATGACCTTGGATATGAAGTTCATGGAATAGTTAGAAGAAATTCTGTGCCAGAACATCAGGCATCAAGAATAGACTTTGAAAGGCTTAATATTACAACTCACTATGGAGATCTTAACGATATTTCTTCATTAAACAAAATATTATCAAAAATTATGCCAGATGAAATATATAATTTAGGAGCACAAAGTCATGTAAGAATAAGTTTTGATGTTCCTCAATTTACAGTCCAAACAAATGCATTAGGTGTTCTTAATCTTTTAGAATCATATAAACTTATTTGCCCTAAGGCAAAATTTTATCAAGCAAGTTCTTCTGAAATGTTTGGATCATCAGTTGATGAAGACGGTTTTCAAAGAGAAACTACTCCATTTAGACCAGTAAGTCCTTATGGTTGCGCAAAAGTTTTTGGATATAACATTTCTGTTAATTATAGAAAAGCTTATAAACTTCATATAACAAATGGTATTTTATTTAATCATGAATCACCAAGAAGAGGAAGTAATTTTGTAACTAATAAGGTTGTTAAAATAGCTGTACAAATTAAAAAAGGGCTTAAAGACAAATTAGAATTAGGAAATATGGATTCTTATCGAGATTGGGGTCATTCAAAGGATTATGTAAGAGCCATGCATTTAATTTTGAACAATAAAAACCCAGAGGATTTTGTGGTTGCTACTGGAAGAACCCATTCAGTTAGAGAGATGGTTAATTATGTGTTTTCTAAATTAAAACTAGATTATAAAGATTATGTAGTTCAAAATCCAAAATTTTTAAGACCCGAAGAATTACCTTATTTAAAAGGTGATTCATCAAAATTAAAATCAAAATTTAATTGGGAACCTGAATATACTTTCGAAAAAATGTTAGATGAAATGATAGATTTTTGGAATAAAACAATTAAATAAATGTTCTTTAAAATTAATAAATTTTCAAAAAAAATTTACTCGCAATTTGGTGAGGATGGTATTATTGATTATATAATAAAAACTTCTAGTATTCCTATTTGTAAAACATTGATTGATATAGGTGCTTATGATGGAAAGAAAAATTCTAATACTTATAATTTAATTAAAAATTCTTCATTTAGGGGATTATTGGTAGATTGTAATAAAGTTAACTTCAATAAATTAAAAAAATTATATTCTGAAAATGAAAAAGTTGATTGTATTGAAATGGAAGTTGAGCCAGTTGGTAATAAATCAATCGACGCTTTGATACGATCAAAATTTGATCCAAAATCAGAAATAGGTTATTTATCAATTGATATTCAATCATCAGATTATTATTTGTTTAAAAATTTGCAAAGTAAGCCACAAATAATTTCTATAGAATTTAATCCTTCTATTCCCCCTTATATCGATTATTTTGATCCTCCGGGTGAGGTTTATTTAAAATGTTCTGCCAAATCAATTGAAAGACTTGCAATTCAAAAAGGGTATAAATTAATTTGCTGCTCTCCAAATAATGCTTTTTTAATTAGAAATGATTGTTTTAATTCCAAATATCATCCTAATGCTCCCGTTGAGTTTTTATTTGATTATGAAGGTCTTTTAAAGGTAAACAATGGATTATATACAATTATTCATTCTAATCCATATACAACTTATCCTATCTGCACCAAACCTTTAAATATTGTAGATTCCCTCTATTTTAAATTAACCAGGAGACTTTTTTCTTTTTTTAAGATTAGAAAAGAAAAATATATAAAACCAAATAAAAAAATTCTTAAAAAGATTAAAAAATCTAAATTATATATTTAAATGAAAATACCTCAGTTTAAACCATTTATTGGAAAAGAAGAATTAAATGAAATTAAAGATTGCTTTGATAAAAATTGGATTACTGAAGGGCCTAAAAGTGAAAAGTTTTTAGAAAAATTAAACTCTTTAGTTGACGCTAGATTTGGTGTATTAGCTCCTAATGGAACACTTTCTTTATTTCTCGGATTGAAGGCATTAGGAATTGGAAAAGGAGATGAAGTACTTGTCCCAAATTTTTCCTTTTATGCTTCAGCTTCATCAATTTATATGGCAGGTGCTAAACCCATTTTTATTGAAGTTGATAGAAAGAACTTACAAATTGACATTAACAAAATTGAAAAAAAAATTAATAGAAAAACAAAAGCAATAATGCCAGTTCACATCTATGGAATGTCATGTGATATGGAGGGAATAAAGAAAATTGCTAATAAGTATAAATTAAAAATAATTGAAGATGCTGCACAAGGGATAGGGCTTAAATATAATAATCAACATGTTGGAACCTTTGGGGAAATTGGTAGTTTTTCATTTTTTCAGATAAAACAATTACAACATCAGAGGGAGGTTATTTATGTACAAATGATAAGAACATATATAATAAATTACTTTTCTTAAGAAATCAAGGACGAATAAATAGAGGAAGTTTTATACATCCCGAAATTGGTTACAATTTTAGAATGAATGATATTCTTTCAGCCATAGGTTTAGCTCAACTAAAAAAATTGGATAAAATCATAAAATTAAAAAATGAAATATTTGATTTGTATTCAAAGTTTCTTAAAGAAAAGAGTTTTTTTATTGTAAAACCGATAAAAAATTCTGGCTTCGTTCCATTTAGAATTGCGATTGTATTTGAACAAATTTTACAAAAAGAGAAAACGGTGGAAGTTTTAAATAGAAATGGCGTTGAAACCAGAACTTTTTTTTATCCATTAAATGAACAACCATTTTTTAAAAAGAAAGAATATTTTTTATTTAAAAATAAAACTGAAGGTGAATCAATGTATTTATATAATAGAGGTATTTGCCTTCCATGTTATGTAGGATTAAAGGAAATGGAGATAAAATTTATTAGTGATATTATTAATAAAAGTGTTAAATGAAAAAGATTTATTCAAAATTAAACAATGAACTACTTCATTTAGTATATAATACAAATGAAAAAATAAATGAAAGAATCGATTTGATAGAAGCGTCAAATTTTATTCAATGTTCTATAGTGCCTAATAATAAAAAAGGATATAAATACAGGCCTCACTTTCACAATATTAATGAATTACCTACAAATAAAACACAAACTCAAGAATCATGGTTTGTAATCAAAGGATCCATAAGAGTATTTCATTATGATTTAAACAATGAAATTATAAATATTGAAATTTTAAAAAAGGGATATTTAAATATAACTTTAAAAGGCGCACATACTCTTGAAATTTTAGAAAATGATACACTTATAATGGAGCACAAAAATGGGCCTTATTTAGGATTTGAAAATGATAAAACTTTATTATGAGCATTAAACTTCACTTAGGATGTGGTAATAGATATATACCGGGATTTTTTCATATAGATGCATTTGATGGAATTCATATTGATCATGTATGTTCAATCGATAATTTAGAATTTATTGAAGATGATTCTGTAGATTTAATTTATGCCTCACATGTAATTGAGCATTTCAAAAGAAAAAGACTATTATCTGTTCTTAAAGAATGGAATAGGGTTTTAAAGCCAAATGGTATATTGAGATTGGCAGTGCCTAATTTTGAAGCCATTTGTCGGGTATATATGGAAAATAAAAACTTAGATGAAATAATTGGTCCCTTATTTGGAGGACAAACTTATCTATATAATATACACTATAATACTTTTGATTTTAATTCAATTTTAAAAGTACTAAAGCAAGCTAAATTTAAAAATGTTAGATTGTATGATTGGAGAGAAACAGAACATTCTAATATTGATGATTTTTCTCAAGCATACATTCCTCATATGGACAAAGAAAATGGAACATTAATAAGTTTGAATGTTGAGGCACAGAAATAAATAAATATATGCCAAAGCCTAATAAATTTTATTGTATAGTTATTGAATATGAATATTAATTTTTCTTCTTTAAGAAACCATACAATAAGAAATTTCAATGTATATCTGTTAGAAAAATTTATTAGAGGATTTGGGGTAATATTTATCTTAAAATTTTTTTCTGAAATATTTTCAAAAACTTTTTTGGGATATTTTTTATACTACGAATCAATCCTTTTTATACTAATATCTTTTTCAGGACTTTCTATAAATAAAATAATAATTAGGCTATTAAATGAAAAAAAATATTCTTCAGTAAGAATAATTAAAACCTCTTTTACTTTAAATCTAATATCAACATTTATAGTTATTATTTTATCAATAGTTTTTATAGATTTCAAAGATGCAGTTGGAATAAAGTTTTTTATATCATTTTCTTTTACCCTTGTTTCAAGTTTATTTATAGCATTAGAATCTTATTATGATTCGGTAAAAAGCCCACATGTTTATATTTTTCCAAAACTTGTAATATTTATTTTCATATTTATTTTAAAAATATATGCAATTATAGAAAAGAAGGACATTGATTTGTTTTTAATTTTTAATGCCTTAGAATATTTATTATTAGGGAGTTATTATTTTTATAAATTAAGTATTAAAAAATTTAATTCTATAATTTTTGATAAACAAATAATTAGAGAATTACTAAAGTCGGCATTCCCTTTATTAATAACATCATCTGCAGTTATTTTATCATTAAAACTAGATCAATTATTAATTAAAGGTTATTTAGGTATCGATTCAAATGCGATTTATGGGTCAAGCATTAAAATTATTGATTATTTGATAATACTACCTACTTTGTTCTTAAAAACTGTTTACCCTAATTTTATAATTTTAAATGTTAATAATAAATTAAATTTTAATAAGACACTTAATAGGAGTTTCTATTTATTGTTGTTTTTTTCAGTTATAAGTATATTAATAATAAATGTCTTTTCAAAAAACATAACCTTGTATATTTTCAATGATCAAAGTGGAGAAATTAGCTTTTATTTAAAATTATTATCCCCAATGATCTTGTTTTATTGCATTCAAAATTTGTATAATAATCTTATATATACTTTAAAATTGGAAAAAAAATACATGTTTAGATCTTTGATAGGTTTAATACTAAATTTAGTTCTAAACATAATATTAATACCGTATATAGGAATTTTAGGGGCAGTAATTTCAACTTTATTTACATTATTTTTTAGCTCAATTATATTTCATTTAATTGATAAACAAATGAGGTCATATTTTAAAATCTTAATAAAATTTCCTTTTTAAAAATGAAATATGCAACCATTTATGTCCCGGATTATCTTAAAAACAATAGGTTATTTAGCGATTTTTATAATAGATATAATTTCTATGTAAACTCGAAATACATATTTCTTAAAAATTATTTTATTAAATATGGAATAGAATTAAATACTCAAGATTTAAATATTAATAAAAAAATAATTTTCACAATATATCTTGATAATATTTATAGAACGTCAAAACATTTAAATTATTTAATCGTAAGAGAACCATCTATAATTTATCCTAGTAATCATGATATAAATAAATTTAATCATTACAAGAAAATTTTTACTTATAATGACAAATTAATTGACAATAATCGGATAATTAAATATAATTCACAATGTTTTGACTTTAAAAAAATAAAAATTCAAAAAACAATAAATCAAGAGGGTTATACACTTATTACTTCCAATAAAAAATCTAATAAAAACGGTGAAAATTATTCTTTGAGATATGAATTAATTGATTTTCTTAATCAGAATAACTTTAATTTTTCAATTTATGGCCGTGGTTGGAGTCAATATAATTCTAAAAATAAACTAGTTGAATCTTTTTTAAATCGAGTTCCTTTTTTAAGACCAAAACAAAATTTAAAAAATTATAAAGGCGAAGTTTATGATAAAAGAAAAACTGGTTCAAAACATTTATTTCATTTGTCTATTGAAAACACGAAAATTCATAATGGATTGATTACTGAAAAGTTATTTGATTCTTTTTTTTCAAATAGTATTCCAATATATTCTGGTCCAGAAAATATAAAGGACTACGTACCAGAGGACACTTTTATAAATATTGACAATTTTGACAATTTTAATGATTTATTCAGTTTTACAGAGAATTTAAAACAAGAACAAATTATGAATTATAAATATGCTAGAGAAATGTTTTTTAATTCTGATAAAATCAAATATTTTGATGCGGAATATAATTCAAGAGTTTTAGCAAAGTCAATTTTAAATGATCTTTAACAAATTGGAATAATTATTAATATTTTATCGAATTATATTTTAATAATATTTATGGTGTCATAGGCGCTTCATACAAAACGGTGATTTCTATATTTTTAATTGAACTTATTTATGATTTTTTTGATAAAAAAACAAGAAAACATCATTTTTTCAAATTGAAATCGATTTTTAATTTTAATTTGATGAAATCTAAATTTAATGATTCTGTCAGATTTTAATTTTAATCACTTTTTTAAAATTAGTCGATATAGAAATTATAGATAATGGGATACAAAAAAGTTTTTATTTTTTTATCATTAAACCCAACTAAAGAATTTTATAAATCTTTAAGTGAACTATCTTTTATTAAAAATTTAGAAATATTTGGTTTTAATGATTTAAACTTTGAATCACTACAAAGGATAATTAAACTTTTTAAAGGAGATATAAAGTCTAATAGAATTAAAAGCTCAAAAATTAAATTATTAAGCTTAGAAATTTTTAATCATTCTCAAAATGTATTAATAAGTAAAAATGGAAAAGTTTTTTCGACTGATTTGAACACTAATGCTCTATATGAGTTCCTCGAAATGAAATTATCCAAAATTTCATTTTTAATAACTGATACAACTTATCAATATAATGCCTTAAAATTAATTTTACCTGAGATTTGTATAAATAAACAAAATTCTAAAATTTCAAAATTTGATTTAAAAGGAAATTTGTTAGGCTCAGAAAACTGGAATTCATTATTTGAATTATTCGCATTTCTAAACAAAACATCACAATGGATGATATTAAGAAATTTTGAATTATTATCAGACACCTATAAATTTAAAAAGGGAGATGACATTGATATTTTATGTGAGGATCTAGAGTATTTTACAGCCCTTATGAATGCTAAACGAAGATTCGGCGGGAGATGCTCTTATTTTGTCACTGTAAATAATTATAATATACCTTTAGACATAAGATTCATAGGAGATAAATATTTCGATCCTTTATGGGCATCTGATATGCTAAAAAGAAAAAAATTTAAGAGTCTTATTCCAATACCTTCAAAATTAGACTACTTTTTTTCTTTATTATATCACGTAAAACTTCAAAAATTAGATATCAAAAAAATTTATATAAAAAGACTAGACATCTTGGCAAAAGAAATTGGCATTCAAAATTTATCATCTAATTTTGTTTTAGATGATTCAATTTGTGCAGATCTTTTAAATGGATTTCTTTCAACAAATAATTATAGATATACCTATACGGATGATGCTGTAAGGAATAAATCTTTTTTGGAGCATATTCATTTAAAAGAGTTTAATGATCCTTTAAATAATTGGAGAGTGTTAATAATTAAGACTCCACAAATACTTTTTAAAAAAATCATGCAAAAATTCCAAAAAATCTTATTTAAAAAAACAGAATTTCCAAAAGTTTACTAGTAATCTTTTATTATGATTATTAAAACTAAAGACTTATTGACGACAAATAGGATAGATGTAATTTTTAAAATATTATATCTTAAGCTAAATAAGCTTGGCGCTCAGAAAGTATCAAAAAAAATTTATAAAGATCACATTCGTATAATTACTAATGGAATATTTCAAGAAGAGGGATCTAATAAAAAAACTCTTAAAGATTATGTTTTTGAATTCAAAAATATCCTTAATTCCTTTACTGAAAAGGGATATGATAAAGTAATTTCAAAAATCCCTTTAGCTATTGATGGTACAATTTCTAATGGTTCTCATAGATTGGCTACTTCTATATTTTTGAACATTGATGAGGTTGAAGTTGAGTTAACCAATGAAAAGAGGCATAATTACAATTATAATTTTTTTATTAAACGTGGGTTAAGGAAAGAATTATTAGATTTTGGAATATTAGAATACTTGAATCTGACACAAAACAATTTTTTAGCTATAATTTGGCCGTCGGCAAACAAAAAAATTAATTATGTTGAGTCATTTGAAAATATTATTTATGAGAAAAAGATAAAATTAAACCCTTTAGGAGCTCAAAATTTTGTTGCTCAAGTTTATAAGGAGCATAGATGGGTTGGAGATTTTAAAAATGGTTATGGAGGAGCAATTTCAAAAGTCAGAGAGACTTTTAAAAATTATTCTTATCTGCACATAATTTTTTTTGAAGAACAGGATTTTAAGAATGTAATTAATTTGAAAGAAAAGCTTAGGGAGCTTTTTGGTATTCAAAAAGCTTCAATTCACATTACTGACAACGATAAAGAAACTCTAGAACTTGGTAATATTATTTTAAATGATAATTCAATTAATTTCATAAAACAAGGCATACCATATAAATACCCTCCAATTTTTGATAATATAAAGAAATTTAGAGAGCTTTTAATAAAAAAAAATATTGATATTAATTCTCTGGTAATTTCAGGAGATACTGTACTAGGTATTTATGGCTTAAAATCAAGTAATACTGTCAACTTTATTTCTAAACAGCAAGTAGAAATTAATCATAAAAAAATTATAAATGAAACTGATATTTATTTTTCAAATAGTAATGAAAATGTTGAAGAACATATATATAACCCAAAAAATTATTTTAATTTCTATGGATTTAAGTTTCAAACATTAGAAAGTATAAAAAAACTTAAATCATATAGAAATAGTCCAGAAGACTGGTCAGATATTAAATTAATAAACTCAAAAAACTCATCAAATAAAATTGATGCTAGGGATTATATTGATTATTATAAATTTAAGATAATAGGTTGGATAATACACATTTCAAAAAAATTTAATTTTTATGGGTTCGCCAAAGAAGTATACAAATTTTTAAATTCTTTTTCAAAACTTTGATGGGCATAAATAAAATTCTAAATCTTCTTAATCAACATAAATTAACAATTAATGTCAATATTCCTCTTGTATTATTTTATATAAATTATATAATTTACGGCTACTACGGCTCTAATACTGGAGGTAGCCCTATAAGTCAATTATTCATAACTCCTCTTGTAATTTTAATTCAGGTTTATCTAGGCAACCTGTCCTCCTTAAAAAAGAGTTTTTTTCACAAGCAAATTTCTATCAATTCAAATGAATTACTAATTTTTTCATTTACTTTCATAATTGTAAGTATTGTATCTAAGGATTATCTGTTAAATACTCTAGAAGGTGATGAACTATCATTTTTACAATCTTCTATAATTCATAGTTTAAAATCCTCACTTATCATAGCAAATAAATATTCTTTTTTAAGTGATATTCCTTTCAAAAATATCATTCATTTTTTCTCCGCATTTTTTTTCTTATTTAACTGCTTAATAATCTTTTATACATCTAGATTAAATCCTAAACATCGTAATGTTTTAGTTGTGATTATTTTGATAGTATTCAGAGCTATCATATTTTTTTTAGGAGGAGGTAATAATTCTTCTCATCCACCTTTAAGTCTTTTGCCATCGTTTTTAATTTCTTCAGCTTTTGGACTTTCTAGCCTATTAATAAAAATTGGATATCAATTATCTTTTACTACTTTTTTATTTTTTTTATATAGACTTCTAAAAATTAAATTAAATCTAACATTTAGTTTCTTAATAATATTATTTATTGGCACTATACCTGTATTGAATAGACTTTCAACAACATTAACCCCTTCTCTTTTCACCTTTGTTGTTTTTTCATATTTACTTGTCTACTTTTCTCTTAAAAGTGAAAAAAATTATTTTTTATTATTTTTTATAATAGCTATTGGGACAATGTTTAGAATTCCAACGCTAATAATTGTTATTCCAACTTTTCTCCTGTATTTAAAAGACAATTTTTCAAAGATTAGAATTAATAAAAGTTTATTTATAATTATCTCGCCATTATTAATTGTATTCCCTTTCCTTTTAAATACGTTATCTGAAGGAACACCGGCAACTGACTTTACAAATACTTCATTGAGCTTAGTAGATAAAATTTTATTTGCTTTTGAATCAAATGCCATCTATGTTGCTGCATTAAATTCAATAGACTTATGGAGTTTAGCACTGTTTCCATTTGCATTTCTATATGGAAGAATGAATAGTTTCATTAATTTGATTTTTTTTGGCATTTGTATTATAGTTTATTATTCTATTAAAATTGATATTTGGGGATTGGCAAAATATCAGGTTGAGTTTATCATCCCTTTTATTTTAATTGGTTTAATCTACTTATGCTTTCAATTAAAAAGCCGAATAATAAAATACTCAGCCTATTTCTCCATAACTACTTTAATTATCTTGAATTTAATTAGTGGATATAGATATCCTTCAAACAATAAAAATTGGGTTAAGTTTTTAGATTTGAAAGAAAAAAGTATTGGTAAAATTAAAAATGAGTCAGCTGGAGTAATTAGACCTGTATATACAATTAGCCCCGCATATGAGTATGTAAAAACAAATAATCTAGGCTATGGTTTATTAACATTAAACAATGATTACGGAATTTTGCCAGAAATTATAAGTAGTTTTAATTCCAAAGAAATTTTAAAAATCCAACAAAACAGCCTCTCATATGAAAAATATTTTCAAAACAAAAAAAACAATAACAAAAGTTTAACAAAATTTTTATTAGAGCAACCTGACATAAATGTTTTAATTTTATCAAACTGGAACAATGAACAGTTGTCTTTATTTGAAGAATTAAAGAAAAATAACTGGGCTCTAGAGAAGAAATTTATAAATGAAAAACACAATAGCATCACATATATTTTTTTGAAAAGCTCATAGCCAATTATTCACATATTTATTTTTTGTAATTAAATATGATATTGAACCTAATATTAGAAGCATTAGATGAGTGTAAGTCAATTTATTTTTTATTTCCATAGACTAACACTATTGATATCTGTCATTATATAATCCAGATTAAATTGTTTTATTTTTGTTTTGTAACTAAGTATTTCTTTTTCTCTGCCCCACCTACTAGGACAAACCAAACAAGTTTTGAAACTTTTTAGAAAGTTATGATTTGACTCATTTATAGGAAGTTGGGTAATCGTATCTATCCAAACCCAGTCTAATTTGTCTTTGAATACTAAAACATTTTCAATAGGCTCTTTTTCAGAGAATCTAACAGCTATATTTCTCTCCCCTTTTTTTGTTGCGAAATATAGATAAGGAAATTCTACGTCAAGTAAAAAATATGATTTCAAACCTCTTTTTTTTACTTCTTCTAAAACGATATCCTCTATACCGCTTTCCTTAATATTTAATACAAGGGTACCGTTATTATATTCATCAAGATAATCAGTTAGAAGATCCCCACTTGTAAAGGCATCATGATTTAAAATCAATCTACTTCCATCAGATCTTATATCTATTTCACATCCAAATTCTTTAGGAATTTGATTGAGTTCTTTAACTGTGTTAATCTTATGAATAATAAATTCCATTTAGTTTATATTTTGTTTTAGAGTTCTAATATAACTAAAGGTTCTCTTGATTAGTTTTATTTTTCCTTTAAAAGTCCCTCCTCCTTTAGATTCTCCATATTTTCTTTTATTAAAAAAAACAGGGAATGTTTTTATTTTAATGTTTTTCCTTTTAAAAAAATGCATTATAAAAAGGTCTAATGAAAAGTCCAAAGGAGCGTTTTCGAATTCATCCATAAATGATTTATGAAACATTTTAGGTTGAGCATTAATGTCATACATCCATTTACCTATTACTATAGAGGAATATACTCCCATTGAGAATGTAAAAAAAGAATCAATTATGTTTCTATTTTTTCTAATACCCTTTACCATACACCTCTTGTTAATCAAATTTTCTTCAAATTGATTAAATCCAATAATAACATCTGAAACATCAGTTTGAAGGTCTGCATGAGTCCAAGAAACAATTTCTCCTTTAGCATGTTTTAACCCTTGTAAGATACCATCTCCATATCCTTTGTTTTTTTCTATTCTTAAAGGAATTATATTATAAGGAAGATTTAAATTGATAAGAGATTTAAATGTACTATCAGTTGACCCGTTATCAACTAATATAATTTCAACATTGTCATTTATATTACTTAAGCAATTGTCAACTAATTTGTTGAGAGACAACTCTTCATTAAAACAGGGGATTATAATTGATAATTTCATTTTTTTTGTAAAACAATCTGTCTTTGTAATGAAAAAATATTGGGGAAAAATTTGCTCAAAAAATTATCAATATTTTTCAATATTTCAAGAATAAAAGTAGGTAAAGGAATATAGAAGGTTTTACTAATTACTCCTCCAGAATTAATAAAATTAAAAAACTCACTATGTGAATTTTCAATAATCTCAAAACTTGAAATCATTTTATGAAATCTTTCTTTATTATCAAATAAAAGATTTGGAATTGCACAATTAGCAGACCAAAGATCATTTGGATCAGTACAAATAAGATTCGTATCAAAAACATTTATTGTAAAATCGTATCCTTCATGTCTCATTAACTTTAGTAGAAACCTCATTATTAGACTACAATTTATTTCTTGAATTATTAATTTACCTCCTGGTTTTAAAATTCTATTCATTTCTTCAAAAAACCTTGTAGGGTACGGAACATGATGTATCATATTACTAGAAATTATAAAATCAAACATGTTTTCTTGAAATTTTGTATCTAAAGCATCAACCATTTTATAATCCAAATAGTCATGAGTTGCAAAATCAGAGATTTTAAAATTTTTATTCAAAATAAACTCCTTTGATATTCCAGTACCACATCCTACTTCTAATCCAATGTTTTCTTCTTCAATGAAATCATTCATCCAAAAAAACCTATTTTTTAATAGGAATTTTAAGTTGAAATTATTGTTTAAATAGAAGTTTTTTCTTGCGAGTAAAACATCACCTTCATGATTCATTCTGTTTTCTCCGTGATCTCTTGGTTTATATTTTTTCATTATAATTTTTTAGTTCTTGAGGTGTCCCCCATGAATAATATTCATCTACCATTAATACAGACGATCTATTTGCTAAATGATTGAAAACGTTATCTAAATAGAACTCTCCATTTACCCTATCATTATTGTATATCATTTTTTTTATTCCTTCAAAAAATAAAACAGAATTCTTAAAAGTAAAAGTTCCTGAAACGACTTGATCATGAAGTAATTTGTCACTAATAGGTTTTTTACAAGACACAAATTCCACTTCATTTGAATTAGTTTTAGTTTTAACCCATCCATACATCTCAGGATTTTTTAAAACGTTTGGGTTATTATTATAAGTCCAAATAAATGAATCAAATCTATCGAGTGTTTCTGTATATTTATTCACATCATACTTAAACCCAATATCACATGCTCCAATATTTAATATCGCATTTCTAGGAATATAAGATTCTGAAAGAAGACATGTAGATGCTTGCCCTTCAGTTAAATAGTCAATTTCTATAATAACTACATTTTCAAAATAATTATCTAAAAGGAATTTAAAATCATCAATATTTAAATGATCCTTTCGAACAATAAGAATGTTTTTTGAAGCTCTAGGCAATGACTCCAATGCTTTAATAACCATTGGCTTTCCATCAACTTCAATTAATGGTTTTGGAATAGTATATCCAGCTTCTTTGAATCTTTTGCCTTCTCCAGCCATTGGTATAAGATTAATTATTTCCTTCAAAATTCAATTTTTTTAATTAAGGAATGTGAGTCTCCTTCAATTTTATATAGTCCAAGATTATTTATTTTTATTCTTCTTGGAAGATTAAACATTCCATAAGAATAATCAGTTAATTTTTTTTTATCAATATCTAAGGACCCAATTGTTATATGGGGAATCCAATGTTCGCCAACAAATGGATAGCCATACTGAATGTAAGATTCTTTTAAAAGCCCTTCAAAATCGGTATTAGGTTTTTTTAAATGAAATTCCCGTAAAGAATTAACGATATTCATCTGTAAACTGAAGAGATCTTTTGATAACTCTATTTCTAAACATATTGTATTTAAGTTAGTTAAAATATCATTTTCAAAAACTCTCCATTTATTGATTTGTGAAGATACAGGAGAAAGAACTTTTTGAAGGGACTGAAACTTTTCAATGACATCATTTATTTTTTTAGACTCTATCTCAAAAACATATAAAGTAGAGTGTACTAAATGATTTAAATATTTACTTTCCTTAGACTTTGTTTTAAAGAATAATTTAATTGATTCTACATCATTTTTTAGAATACCATCTACACAGTAAAAAACACCTAGTTTAATCATTTTTAATTGACAATTGTTTTCTTATTGATTTTCTGGTTTCATTTTCTATTTCAATAGATCTATAATTTTTATAATTCAAAATATCAAACCCTTCCAAATGTTCAATTCTAATTTTATATAGGTTTTTAAAGTCAAGATTTAGATAATAAAACATTACCATCCTAAGAACTACCAAATGGGTAATAACTAAACAGTTTTTATCAGACTGTAATGATTTGGTCAAGAATTCCCTTACTCTAATCAAAACATCATTTTGACATTCTCCCTCTGGAAATTTTGGATCTTCTTCCATTTCCCAAGAAGATGTTATTTCAGGAAACTTATAATTTAATTGATCTATATCCAAACCCTCTGCTAGTCCATAATCTATTTCATTTAATAATGAACTTTCAATTATTTCTGTTGTATAGTATCCCAAAAATGTTTCTTTGGATCTTTTTAGTTGAGAACAGTATCCAATTTGATATTCAAAATCACTAATTGTTTTTGAAATTCTAGTTATTGAGGGGTCTCTATTTACTCCTAAAAATTTACCATCATTTAATTCCGTTATTTGATGTCTTCGGAAACTTGTAATTTTTCCAGTAGACTTAAATATTTCTACAAGAGAAAAGAAATCATTAATAAACAATTTGATTTTATCCATTTCATTCAAAGGAGAAGAAGATCCTTTTCTTTTCCATAGAAATAATTCCTTAAAAAATTGAATGTTATGATTTGGAAACGTTTCAAATTTTGAATAAAATGATATAATTTCATGGTCTTTTAAGGATCTCTGTTCTCTAGAAATTATTTTGTAAAAATTATTCAATAGGTTGTATGTTATGTGATAAGAATATTCAATCCTATGTTTTAAGTCTAACTTTAATTTATCTTTAAGAGTAATGGTTTTTCCCTTTCTAAATGAATATTTGCGATAAGTAATAATACCATTATCAATATCCCTTAGATAAGACAAAATCCCTCTTCTTGATTCTAATATATCTTTGATTTGTAGATTCAACACGGGATAAACTTCCCTTAATGAAATGCCTTGAATAGGGTTGAAACTTTCCCAACTGTAACATGTAAAAGGGCTTTGTTCTACATGATCAATATGTCCCTCTATATCGTATATCATTAAATGAAAAACGATATTTTTTCTATTATTAAATTTAAGGGGACCAAAAGTGTTATTTATAAAAATGTCAAAATCATCAAGTCCGATTTGTGAACTTTTAATTTGTTGAAAAGAATTGTTTATATCTTCAAATATCGTTTGGGTTAATTTCTCTACTATTATTACTATATCAATATCACTTATACCTTCTATACCTTTTGAACCAATAAAGGACCCAACTATTGTAGTTGAAATAATACATTGTTTACTTGAAACAATAGAAAATACCTCACGATTTATACTCTCTTTTATCTCTTTAAATTGCTTCATACTGGGAAGAGGTTTGAAGAATCATAATATTTTTGATGGGATCCTTTGAGTTTATTACATAACTCCCAGAAACTATATTTTCTGATTTTATTAGAGGTATATTTTTGTTGTTTACTCCTCCATCTACAACGAGTGAGATTCGATTTCTAAACTTATGATTATTGATTTTGGATATTATTTCTAATGAGTCCATTTTAAAAGATTGACCAGAATAACCAGGGGTTTCGATACTTAAAACTAAGAGCGAGTCGATTAAATTATGATGTTTTTCAAATACACTCAAATCATCCATATTCTGAATAACTATCCCTGACTGACAATTTTTTTCTTTAATTAATTTCAATAATTCCTCAATATTTTCATTTAACTCACAGTGAATAAAAATACGGTCAACATTTTGTATTATTTCAAAAATCCATTTTTTGGGGTTTTTAGACATCACATGACATTCAATAAATTTAGAATTCCAATACCCTTTTATAACTTCTGTTTTGTAGGTTAATACTTTTTTTGATTTCTTATTGAATGTTTCGTCTACAATATCTACATGAATAAAATCAGGGTATGTCTTTATTTTATCGTAAATAGATTTAAGATTTTCAATACCATTAGCGTAAATAGCAACTCCAACTTTTTTAAAATCTTTAAACGAGAGTCTTCTATGAAATAAATATGCAATCCAAAAAAAACTTCCAGAGGTTATGATCCTCATTTTCTCATACGAAAGTAGTGTTTCAAATTTGTTAATTAAAAAAACTTGAATCAAATAAGATGAAAAGGAAATAATAAGAAAATAATACAATGACAAATTTCTTTTTGACTTAGAAATTTTGAAATTATACCTTACATTACACCAAAAAGAGAAAACAATTCCTGTAATTACAGAAATTAAAGAATTTAATGTTTGATTATTTTGGATGATGTTAAAAAAATTAAAAAATAAAATTTCCAGAACTAAAGACAGAACACCTATGATAACATACCCAATAAAAAATCGATATTTGTATTTTATAAATTTATAATTCATATGAATTTAAGTATATATTCTGACATTAATTTTAGATATTTAAAGCTAACTTAAAAAAGTATTTGTATAAGAATCAATCGTATAAGCATAATTTCTATTGACAATAATTTTTATTAATATTAATGCAAATACAATTACAGAAATTTATGGGAATGGGTAATTAAAGATTAACAGATAGTCGTTTTTAAATGCTATTGATACTTCATTATAATTTATAAAGACGTCTCTTAAATTTATTTTATTATAAATAGACTGAGTTAATAGTGCTAATAAAAAGGATAATTTTGATTTCAAAAAAAGACTAAAGAGTTTATATGTAAGGATTAAAATTCCTAAAGGAATTAAAACGACTACTAAATATCCTAAAATATATTCAGGTAAATTAGAAGATATATTTTTGAATATAAATGAAGTGATGTAAGGGAAAAAGTAGAAATCTAAATTGCTAAAATCAATTTTCGATGCTAACAATTTCGACTTTAGTATGCTCGAGAACCAAAAATTTAAAATTATGAAATACAGAAAAATCAGAATTGATAGTTCTATGTTTAAGATTTTATTTGTCAAACTCAATTTTTTCATAAAAAAATCAATATATAAAAATAAGAAAACTAATATTGTAAAATCATTTTAAATTCTTAAAAAATTGGAACAACTCATAGATCTACAAGATTCAATCGGAATTGCAGCAGAAAAAATAGATATACCATTTGTATTATTAAATTTCTTTATTAGTGTTTTAGTTTCTTTTCTAATCAAGAAATTTTATATGAGATATTCTTCATCTCTAACCGGAAAAAATCATATTGGAACTATAATTCCAATATTATCTAGTGTGATTTTCTTAGTTATTATAATTGTTAAATCATCACTTGCTTTATCACTAGGTTTGGTAGGCGCTTTATCTATTGTAAGATTTAGGACACCTATTAAGGAACCCGAGGAATTAGTATATCTTTTTTTGGCGATTTCGGTTGGCCTTGGCTATGGAGCAGGCTATCCTTTAATTACAACAATAATAATTCTACTAACCCTTATAATAATTTACTTTTTTCTTTTCAACAAAAAAGGGGTTTTGAATAACGAGTATAATCTTATAATAAATAATGAGAAAGAAAATTTAAATTATGATCAAATTCTAAACACATTAGCTAATAATTGCGAAACCATAAAACTAATTCGAATAGACAGCTCGAATACTACAAATACCATTGTTTTTTCACTTTCACTTAAAGAGGAAAGCAATATAAAATTAATTTTAGATGATCTTAAAAGTATAGGTGAAGCTGATGTATCCTTTTTTGAAGCAAGAACTAATTGGTAGAGAAAAAATTTTTATATGAAAGTTTATGGAAATAATAAAAATCCAATACTATTATTTTTAGTTTTAATTTTTATTCTTCTTCTTTTTTTACCCTATAAATCTCAAAATCAAAAAAATATTTTTTGGGATTATTATGAAAAAATCTCCACTTATGATTTAGGGGCTTCCTCTATTCATGAATTATTTGAGGGGAGTATTAAAAATCCAAAAAATTATATAAAATTCATTAAAAAAGCACCTAAAGCAATCAAAAATGTAGCTTTTGGAGTAGAAAGAGATGAAGAGATACCAACATTAAGTATTGATATAAAGTTTAAGAATTACAAAAAATTACTTGAGGATAGAGACTCCGCTCTTTTAAATGGTATAGGTTATAATTACAGAAAAGTAAAGGCAGAAATAACTTTTAATGAAAAAAAAATAAACTCTAAAATTAGGCTAAAAGGTCATTTATCTGACCACTGGAGGAGTAAGCATAGAATGAGTTTTAGAGTTGAATTAAAGGGGGATAATTCTATATTAGGATTTAAAGAATTTTCTCTTCACAAACCTTCAGCAAGACAACATCCATATGATCAATCTTTTCAAGACTTGCAAAGAGATGTTGGCAATATCTCACCTCAACACAATTATGTTAAACTTACTATAAATGGTGAAGATTGGGGAGTTATGAATATTGAAGAACATTTAACAAAAGAAATGTTAGAAAAGCAAAAATTCAAAGAATCAATAATTGTAGAATTTGGAAATGAAAAACATGATATTTACAAAAGAACAGTAAATGAGATTTATGAAGATTATACTATATCTGATCCTTACATAAATGTCAATATTTTAAATGAAAAAAAGTATTTAAATAAAGAGATATTCAGGAAATATTACAGTTATATTACCAAAGAAAGTGTCAAAAAAAACTGTGAGATTTACGATAATGACAGCTTTACAAAATCATTAATTTTATCTTTAATATGGAATAATACTCACAGTTTATTTAATCAAAATTCAAGGTATTATTTCAATCCATACAATTTAAAACTCATTCCTATCACTACAGATCAAAGTTTTTTTAGTAAAATAAATGAGAAAATTCAATTGCCAGCACCATATGATAGTATCATATCAACAGAATCCTTTAAAGAAAATTTTAATAAAAACCTTGAAGTTGTAAATAAGTCTATTACTAAATTACCAAGAATATTAAATAAATGGCAAAATTATTTTCCATTAGATTCAAAAATTAAGACAGATGTGATTTTTGATAATCATAGGTTGATAATTAAAGATTATAAAACTGTGATTAAAGGAAATGAACTTCCTAATAATAAATTAAAATTAAATCAAATTAACGAGACAAAGTCATCAAATTTGTTTGACCATATTCATGCGAAACATTTTGAAAATGGAGAAATTCATATTTATAATTTAACAAGAGAAGACATATTAATTAAAAGTATCAAATCTGATAGCATTAATTTACAAATTAAAGACAGATTTATCATAAAAGGTAAAACTCCAAATGATTTTAAACCTCATATTATAAAAACAAATATAAAAGGTATAAATGATAACAAGATTGAGATTACAACTGAATTAATAAGTGGGGGGCTATTTCAAAACCATGAAAGAAAATATCTTATAGGCTATACATTGCTAGTAGATAATATTAATAATCCACTTGAAAAAACAACTAATTTAAATGATCACATTTTTCTTCAGAAAATAAACGAATCTAATTATTTTATAAAAAAAGGCAAATGGGTGGTTGATAAACCAGTTGTAATTAAAAACAACTTGACTATTGAAAAAGGAACTGAATTATTATTTAAAGAGAATACATACATAATAATAAATGGCAAGTTACTTATAGAAGGTACTGAGGATGAAAAAATCATTCTAAAAGCTTTAGATAAAAATTGGAAAGGAATTTTTGTTTATGAGGCAAATGGAAAGTCAATAATTAATCATGCTAAAATTTCTGATTTAACTTTTTTAAGAGATGGTATTTTAGAATTAACTGGAGGAATAAACTTTTATAAGTCTAATGTTGAAATACTCAACACAAGCTTCACAAATACTTCTGCCGAAGATTTTCTAAATATTGTTCACTCCAATTTTTTAATTTCAAATACAAATTTTTCAAATGCTTCTTCTGATGCATTTGATAGTGATTTTTCAACAGGGGAAATTAGAAATTCTTTTTTTAATCAGATAAAAGGAGATGGTGTTGATTTTTCAGGTTCGGAAGTAAATTTAAATAATAATATTTTTAAAAATATAAAAGACAAAGCTATTTCAGCTGGTGAAAAAAGTAATTTAACTATAAAAAATATTATTGCAGACTCAATAGGGGTGGGAATTTCTTCTAAAGACGCAAGTATTGTTAGCATAGAAAACTCAACATTTTCTAATTATAAACTACATGCATTAATGACATATCAGAAAAAATCTTTTTATGGAGTACCATCCTTGACCGGGAATAATATATCATTTGATAAAATTGACTCATCGCTTCTTAGACAAAAGAAATCATATATGACAGTTAATAATGAAGTAGTTAAAGAATCAGATATTGATATAGAAGAGTTATATCAAAGCGAAATCATGAAAAAATGAATACTAGATACGAAGTAAAGTTTGTTTTAAATGAATTAGAATTTCTTGAGGCTAGTTATTTTTTAAAATCCATAAATTCTTTTAATTCTTATCCAAATAGAAATGTTAACAGTTTATACTTCGACACATATAATTATTCAAGTATTAGAGATAATATTTCAGGAATTTCCAACAGAAAAAAATTAAGGCTGAGGTGGTATGATGATTTTTTAAATCCTTCACTAGAAATTAAAAATAAATTTTCTAGAGTTGGTAATAAAAAGTCTTATAAAGTTGATTTTTTAGAAAAACAAATTTTCAAAAAAAGTAATATAAATGAACTTAGTGAGTTAATATTTAAAAATTCAAAAATAAAAGAAAGTTTTTTAGAAAATTCGTTTGTCCCTACTCTTAAAGTGTCATACATAAGAGAATATTATGAAACTAAAAATGGTTTAAGAATAACACTTGATAAAGAAATTAAATTTAGTCAGGTCTTACCCAATAGACCTATTAATTTTTTTAAAGAAATTAATACTGAAAGTAGGGTAATGGAGTTAAAATTTCCTGCAGAATTAAAGCCTCATGTTGTTAACCTAATTAGAAATTTGAATTTAACACCAAAAAGAAATTCAAAATATTTGCTTGGGATGTCTAAATTAGGGTACGTAAATTATGTATGAAGAAACTATTTCTATATTATTACCTGTATTTAATTCTGAAAGATATTTAAAAGAAACTTTAAATAGTATACTTTATAACACATATAATAGTTTTGAATTGATTATTGTCAATGACGGGTCAACTGATGCAACTATAGATATCATAAAAGAATATAAAGACAAAAGAATCTTTTTGTATAATAAAATTAACTCAGGTTTAATTGACAGCCTTAATTTTGGATTAAAAAAATGCAGCCATAACGTTATAATGAGAATGGATGGAGATGACATCATTTTACCCAATAAAATTGAAAATCAATTGAGATATTTTAAAAAAAGTGGCTCAATTTTAGCCGGAACCTCTGGTTATTTGATTGATTCAAACGGGAATAAAAGGGCTCCAATTGATTTACCTATCGAGCATAACTACATAATAAAATCTATGCTAAAAATGTCTTCATCATTCATACATCCATCTGTAATGTTTTATAAAGATGCAGTTTTAAAGGTTGGGGGATACGATTCGAATTTCAAGCATGCTGAAGATTTCGATTTATTTCTTAGATTAAGTAAAATTGGAAAAATTTCGAATATGTCGGAGAGACTTATTTATCTCAGAAAGCATGAAAATAATATTTCTTTATTGAATGCTGAGGAACAAATTAAAAATACAATTATATCAAAGGATATTTATAAGCACAATAATGATTATTTTATAAATAAATCTACTTACTCAAAATTTAGACAAAAAATTGAAAATAGTTTTTTCAATAGAATTTACATCAAAGTTCATTTATTAATTGTAAAAGTTGAAAATAATAATTTAAAAAAAAATTCATTCATTTTACTTTTTCTAAAGGTATTTCGAAAAGTATTAAAAATCTTGGTATGAAATTAATTGACTTAGTTTATCTAAATAGCCCAGGTGGATTAAATTTAGCCAATTACTTATTAAACTATTTACTCAAAAATGGGGATCCTAATCAATTTTTATTGTTAATAGATAAAAGAAACTCTATTCATTTTAATAAATATGAAATCAAAAAAGTTACTGTTTCAAAAAATGAACTTTCTAGGTTTTTGTTTTATAAAAAAAATGTAAGACAATTTAAGTCAGTTTTCTGTTTTGGTAATGTTCCACCACCTTTTAAAATAAAACCCAAAACTTTTATATACTTCCACAATGAAATTCTATTGAATTCTAAAGACTTAGGTTTTTCAATTATAAGTAAACTTCTTTTTAGACTTAAATGGATTTATATTAAATCAAGAAACTTTAATTATATATGGTTTGTTCAAACTGAACACATGAAAACTTTATTGAATAAGAAATTAAAAGTAAACTCAAATGCTATTTTGAAATCACCTATTTTTGATTCGCAAAAGGGCTCTGCTATATCTAAAAATAAAAATTCTTTTATTTATCCCACTAGTAACCAGCCTCATAAAAACAACATAAGATTAATTGAAGCATTTGTAGAAGCAGCATTAAGAACAGAAGAATTTTTTACTTTATCATTAACTATTGATAAAATTAAACTCACATTACCTAAAAATCTAAAAATAAATTTCCTTGGACTTATTGGACAAGATCAACTAAGCTATTTATATGATAAATCACAATTTTTAATTTTTCCTTCATTAAAAGAGTCTTTTGGACTTCCATTGATTGAAGGGATTCTGGCAAATTGTAATGTAATTGCTTCTGATTTAAATTATGTAAATGAA
>Ga0233451_10001287_pt1 | contig 24330 bp, 26 predicted proteins | sample 011ome_29_FD_183052 | JGI IMG/M metagenome (GOLD analysis project Ga0233451, IMG submission 183052) | Coastal salt marsh microbial communities from the Groves Creek Marsh, Skidaway Island, Georgia - 011504CT (spades assembly) | ecosystem: Environmental > Aquatic > Marine > Intertidal zone >... | reverse complement strand
GAGCCCACCACGATGCGAATGCCTGTCAGGTCGTGGATATCGGAAAAATCGCGACCCCGTCGAACCATTTTTTGATAAATCGAATAGAACTGCTTCGGCCGACCCATCACCTCCGCTTTGACCTTCGCTTGGCGCAGATCACTCTTCACCTGGCTCATCACGTTGTCGACATACGCCTCGCGCTCCGGCGTGCGGTTTTCTACCAGCGATTCGATTTCGACATACAGCTTGGGGTTGAGCACCGCGAAGGAAAGATCCTCCAGCTCCGTCTTAATCGCTTGGATACCCAAGCGGTGCGCCAAGGGCGCATAGATGTCGAGAGTTTCTTGCGCTTTTCTCGCCGCAGATTCGGGGCTGACAAACCCCCATGTGCGGGCATTGTGGAGTCGATCAGCGAGCTTCACCACCAATACACGAATGTCTTTCGACATCGCGACAATCATTTTTCTGACGGTCTCAGCCTGAGCGTTCTCGCCGTACTTCACTCGATCCAATTTGGTGACGCCATCGACGAGCATCGCAACTTCTTCGCCAAACTCTTCCCGCAGTGTCTCCAGCGGAAAACCCGTGTCTTCCACGGTGTCGTGCAACAGCGCGGCTGCGATTGTTTTGGGCCCAAGCCCTAACTCCGCGAGGATTTCCGCCACGGCAACGGGGTGGGTGATGTAGGGCTCTCCTGAGCGGCGTGTTTGCCCTTCGTGAGCCTTTTCAGCGACTCGATATGCCCGCTCAATAATCGACGTATCGACGCGGGGATGGTTGCGCTTGAGGGTTTTGAGCAACTGCTCGTACCCCTCGGTCACGGGGTTTCGTGAAAAAAGCCTTGGCAGAAACTGCCGGAAGGCATGGAACTGTGATTGTTGCGTCTCTACTGCCATGCCACACCCCCTCGGCCGTGCACTCCAGTGTACGAGGAGCGTGGGGCCCAGCGGCCCGAAACCGGTGTGGTTTTTCTTTGCTTTTAGCGGACAGCTCCGGAGGCGGGACGTTGAACCTGCTCGCGACGCCGACCCTGCTTCTTCGCCTCTGGCTCGTTCTCGCGCAGGTGCACATACATCGGAGCGGCGATGAAAATCGTCGAATAGGTTCCCGCGATGATGCCGATGAAGAGCGCCAGGGCAATGTCGCGCAGCGTGCCCGCGCCAAGAAGCAGCGATCCGATAAACAAGATACCAGCAACCGGTAGGACAGCCACCACCGACGTGTTGATCGAGCGCACGAGGGTCTGATTGACCGCGAGGTTGACCGACTCGGCGAAGGTTCTCGCTGATTCTTCGCCGTCTTCTGAGGTGTTTTCTCGAACCTTGTCGAAGACGACCACCGTGTCATAGAGCGAATAGCCCAAGATGGTGAGGAAACCAATCACCGCGGCAGGGGTGATTTCAAACCCCAACACACCATAGACACCTGCGGTGATCGCCAAGTCATGAATAAGGGCGGTCATCGCCGCGAGCGACATCTTCCAGGTGCGGAAATACGCTGCCATCACCAAGCTCACGAGCACCAGGAACACCGCCAGGGCCCTCAGGGCTTGAACGGTGATGTCTTGGCCCCAGGTGGCGCCAATAAACGATGAGGTGACCTCATTCACTGGCACGTCGTAGTCCGTTGCCAACTCGGCGCGCAGAAGCTCGGTTTCTTCAGTGGTCAGCTGTTCGGTTTGCACCCGAATCGAGTCACCGCCGACGATGGAGACACGAGGATTCGAGCCCGCGCCCACCAACTCATTGACGGTGTCGGTCGCGACCTGCTCCACGACGGCTGAGGGGTTAGAAACCCGGAACTCAGAGCCCCCGCGGAACTCGATACCAAAGACGAAACCCCCGCGAAGGGTGGTAATCACGATCGCGGCGAGCACCAAGCCCGCACCGACCAGGTACCACAGGACTCGACGACCCACGAAGTCGAATGAGCGCGCACCCGTGTACAGGTCGTTTCCGAAACGAGTAAGCATCGACATTATTGGGCTCCCCCACTCGTCATTCCTGCATCCTCTTGGGCTTTACGCTCCGCAATCGACTGACGTCGCTTCGCTTCGCGGCCACTCTTGCTCTTGGCGATGGCGCTGACCTCATCGGAATCACGGAATTTGGCGCGTCCGCGGTAGACCGCTCCCAACGCCTTCGGGTCGAGTCCAGAGAGGCGGTGGCCACTCGCGAAGAAGCGAGTGCGACCCAACAGCTGAATCAACGGGTGGGTAAACAGCGCCACAATAATCAAGTCCACCACGGTGGTGACACCGAGTGTGAAGGCAAAGCCTCGCACGTTTCCGACCGCGAGCACATACAAGACCACTGCGGCGATGAAGCTCACGGCATCCGAGGCGAGAATGGTGCGGAAGGCGCGCTTCCACGCTGCCTGAATCGAAGACTCCAGTGTGCGCCCATCGCGCAGTTCGTCACGGATGCGCTCGAAGAAGACGATGAACGAGTCGGCCGTAATACCGATGGCCACGATCAACCCGGCAACACCCGCCAAGGAAAGACGATAGCCCTGCGCGTTCGAGAGGTAAGTGATCACGAAATAGGAGAGAACGAAGGCGACCGTGAGCGAAAACACCGTCACCAGACCCAGCAGTCGGTATTGGAAGAGTGAATACACAACGACCAAAATCAGACCAATCAAACCCGCAATCAAACCGCTTTGAAGCTGCGAGAGACCGAGGGTCGCCGTAATCGTCTCCGAGGACTGCACTTGGAAGCCGATGGGCAGGGCACCAAACTTCAGTTGGTCACCGAGAACCTGCGCCGACTCTTGGGTGAACGACCCACTGATTTGTGGACGACCATCGGTGATGGCCGCCAGAGTCCGGGGGGCGGAAATGACCCTGCCATCGAGCACAATAGCGAACTGGTTTTGCACACCGGGCAACGCGATCAAACGTTCGGTCACGTCGCGGAACTGCTCGGTACCCGTGGCGTCGAATTCGATAAATACACCCCACTCGTTAGTGGAGACTCCGGTTGGTCCTGGAATGAGCCCGGCGGTCGCGTCAGAGATGGACTCGCCTCCCACTTCCACCGGACCGAGAATGTACTTGAAACCACCATCGGCACTACAGGTCACCAAGGGCTTGGTGGGGTCTGCCACGTTGGCGCCTGACGTATCGAGAACCATACAGTTGAGGTTCTGATATTCCGCGTCAAGCTGTGGGGTAATCCACGCTAAGTCGGACGCGTTGGCGGGCTCAATGGCCCCTTCTTCTGCGTCCTCGGGCACCTCGACTGGTTCTGCCGCCGGGTCAAACACCGCAATGTCGGTGACGAGAACCGGGCGGAACTCCAATTTGGCGGAGGAGCGAATGCGCTCCAGGGTGGCTTGGTCGGGCTCCCCGGGAATCGACACAACAATGTTTTGACCACCCTGCGTGGTGACTTCTGCTTCCGCCACACCGCTCGCGTCGACGCGCTGGCGGATGATGGCCACCGCTTGGGCGAGTTGTTCTTCACTGACACTCTGGCCCTCTGCTAGGCGCGGTTCCAAAATGATCTGGGTCCCACCTTGAAGGTCCAACGCGAGCTTCGGCGTCCACGAACCCTCCTCGTTCACCACCGCGAGGGCGTTACCGCCGATCAGGATGGCGAAAATGACCCCGAGCCACACGAGTGCACGCGAGGCAGAGCGAACGATGGAGGATCTTGCCACTGGCTATGTCTTTCGGGAGGAAATTAGGAGTTTTTGCTGCTCGACTTAGAAGCAGGCTTCTCTTCTGCTTCGACCTCGTCGTCCATGACCTTGGTCAGTACCTGGCGGTGCACTTCGAGAGTGGTTGATTTTCCGGACTTAATGACCGCGACGTTGGTCTCGTCATCGATGGACACCACGGTGGCGAACAGTCCAAAGGAGGTCATTACTTTGGCGCCGGGGACGAGCTTTTCCTGCAACTCAAGCTGGGCTTGACGCTGCTTGCGGGAATTACGGAACATGAAGAACACCAGCAGCGCCAACGCTGCCATCATCAGAAGACTAAACGGGTCCACGACCACTCACCTTTTCATCGAATTCGACGCGCCGAGCTTCCCCGGCACCCCAGTAACTATAGGTCATGCAGGGTGGGAGCTTCGTGCCCCAAGTGTCGCCACGCCAATGGCGAAGCAATTCGACCCCGCGGGGATCGCACAATAAATCCTTGGCGGACCAAGAACGGCTCGACCACCGACTCAATCGTCTCGGCCTCCTCGCCCACGGAAACCGAAAGTGTCCCCAGACCGACGGGTCCGCCTCCGAACCGTGAAATGAGAACGTCCAGCACTTGACGATCGAGGCGGTCCAAGCCCCACTCGTCCACGTCATAGAGCTCCAAGGCGGCCTGTGCGTTAGCGAGGCTGGCCTCTCCCCCGTGCACCAGGGAATAGTCCCTCACCCGCCGCAATAGTCGGTTCGCGATACGGGGTGTGCCGCGGGAGCGTTTCGCGATTTCCACGAGGGCATCGTCAGTCGCGCGAATGTCCAACACCCTTGCAGAACGGGTCACCACCGCGGTGAGCTCGTCCGTACTGTAAAACTCCATGTTGGCGGTGAAACCAAAGCGATCGCGCAGCGGATTAGGAAGCAGGCCCGAGCGGGTGGTGGCGCCCACCAGGGTGAAGGGCGCGAGCTCAAGCGGGACCGTTGTGGCTCCCGGCCCTTTCCCGACCATGATGTCGATACGGAAGTCTTCCATCGCGAGGTAGAGCATCTCCTCCGCGGGCCGAGCCATCCGGTGAATTTCATCGATAAACAGCACTTCTCCGGGGGTGAGCGAGGACAACACCGCAGCAAGATCGCCCGCGTGTTGAATCGCGGGGCCACTAGAGACCCTGAGCGGCGAGTGAGTCTCCTCCGCGACAATCATCGCCAAAGTGGTTTTCCCAAGCCCCGGTGGGCCGGCGAGCAAAATATGGTCAGGAGTGCGCTTCTCCATTTCAGCGGCCTTGAGCAACAACGCAAGCTGGTCCCGGACCTTCTCCTGCCCGATGAACTCCGAGAGAACACTGGGGCGTAGAGCCCCCTCAAACTGCAGCTCTGAGTCCCCCGAGGCTTCTGGGTTGACAAGTTCGTGCTCGCTCACGAGAAGTCCTCACGCACGGTCTGGGGACCTAGATATTGAAGCGATTGTTTTACCAGTGCCGCGACCGAGGTATCAGCATCGACGCTGAGGTTATCGATCACATCCTCAACTCCCTTTTTCGCGACTCTCTCGCTCCAACCAAGTCCCACCAACGCCGACACGATAGCGGCCTGGTCGGCGCTACTCACCCGAGTATCCCCAGATGAACCTGTCGGCCTGGTGGGGGTATCGCTGTGAATCTTGCCTTGGAGAGAGAGCGTGATGAGCTTGGCTGTCTTCGGCCCAATGCCGCTGACTGCGCGGAAGGCCGCGTCGTCGTCAGACGCCACCGCATGCGCGATGTCCTCCACGCTCATTTCGCTCAACACCCCGAGGGCCGACTTGGGTCCCACACCGTTCACTCCGCACAGCAGATCAAAAGCGTCGCGTTCCTCACTGAGTGAGAAGCCATACAAGCTGAGGTCGTCTTCGCGCACGATTAGCGTGGTGTGTAAGGTCGCGTCTTCTCCCGCTCGCAACAATCCGGCCGTCCTGACGGGAACAAACACACGCATACCCACCCCGTGGAGGTCGATCACCACACTGTGAGTAGTGACGGAGAGAACAGTCCCGCGGAGGCTCGAAATCACCCCTTCAGCCTATTTTGACCGCTCGTTCTAATCGCCTCGCGCCACGCACGTTGCGCGGGAGTCTCGGAGGATGATTCCGGGCCGGGGTTAGTGGCAGTACCTCGCCAGGCCTCCGTAATCGCGAGAGCCAACGCATCGGCAGCATCAGCCGGCTTGGGGATAGCGTCAAGACCCAAAATCGTTTTCACCATCTGTTGAACTTGGGGCTTCTTTGCCCCTCCGTAACCCGTCACCGCGGCTTTCACTTCACTCGGGGTTCGGTGGCTTACCGCGATTCCTCGCTCGTGGGCAAGAGCCATCACCAGTCCGCTGGCCTGAGCAGTCCCCATCACGGTTCGCACGTTGTGTTGAGCGAAAACTCTTTCAATCACGACACGATCGGGACGAAACTCATCGAGCAGGGCAGCAACTCCCTGTTGCAGGGTGTGCAGCCGTTGTGGCGGGTCCCAGTCAGTGGGGGTAGTGAGCACCGTAACCGACACCATCACCACATCGCGGGCTCGAGGGTTATCGACCACGCCGACTCCGAGACGTGTCAGCCCGGGGTCAACGCCGAGAATCCTCATGGGTTCTAGTCTTCTGTATCGAGCGCCTCTTGGACCTCAGGGGCAATGTCCATGTTGGTAAACACGTTTTGCACGTCGTCACAATCTTCGAGGGCGTCGATGAGGGAGAGAACCTTTTTCGCTCCATCCAGGTCGGGTGCCACCGTGACCGTTGCTACAAATTCGGCCTCGGCCTGGTCGTAGTCAATTCCTGCCGCCTGGATGGCCTCACGATTGGTCACGAGTTGCGAAGGGTCTGTGATGACCTCAAAACCCGCTCCACGGTCGATGACTTCTTCAGCGCCGGCATCAAGCACCGCCGCAAGCACGTCGTCTTCGCTGAGCGAATCCGTCTTCGTGATGGCAATCACGCCTTTGCGGTGGAAGTTGTAGGCCACGCTGCCCGGGTCAGCCATCGTGCCGCCGTTGCGGCTCATGATGGTGCGCACCTCAGCCGCCGCGCGGTTTTTGTTGTCGGTCAAACATTCGATCAGTAGCGCGACTCCCCCAGCGCCATAACCCTCATAGATGATGGTCTGGTAGTCCACCGAGTCGCCGGTGAGACCCGCTCCGCGCTTGACCGCGCGGTCGATGTTGTCGTTGGGCACCGAGGATTTTTTCGCCTTTTGAATGGCGTCGGCCAGGGTGGGGTTCCCCGCGGGGTCTGCGCCCCCAATTTTCGCGGCCACTTCAATGTTTTTGATGAGTTTGGCAAACGATTTAGCGCGTCGCGCATCGATGACGGCCTTCTTGTGTTTGGTCGTCGCCCACTTGGAATGCCCTGACATAGTTCCTCTTTACGTCTCTACCCTCGACCTCTCGGCCAACCGTGGTTAGTGTAGTGCGCCCCTCACCCCTGAGCCGAGGCGAACTGGGCCACGCGGTTCAAGAAATCAGCGTGGAAGCGCGTCTCCCCCGTCACTTCGGGGTGAAAGGCGAGTGCCGTGATGGTGTCGTTTTCCACAGCGACGACCCGTTGATCAGGCAGTGACGCTAAAACCGACACACCCTCGCCGACGCGCGTAACAACGGGCGCCCGGATGAACGACACGTCGACGGGACGATCCCAACCTGTGATGGCCAACGCAACATCAAAGGACTCGCGTTGGGACCCGAACGCATTGCGTTGCACGGTGATGTCGAGACCCCCGAGGGTCTGCTGGCCCTCAATGCCGTCCTCCAACTCAGCCGCCACCAAAATCATGCCGGCGCAGGTCGCCAACACGGGAATGCCGCGAGCAATAAGCGCCTTCAACGGCTCCCGAAGCCCAAAAAGACGCATGAGCTTGTCCATCACACTGGATTCACCGCCGGGTAAGACGAGCCCGGAGAGACCCTCTAATTGAGAGGCCTGGCGAACCTCAACGACGGTGGCGCCCAGTGATTCCAAAATCAATCGGTGTTCTCGCACGTCTCCTTGGAGAGCGAGGACACCGACTACCGGCGTACTACCACCCACGCTCAGCGAGACGGTGGGGCGCCGGAAGGTCCGAGACGTTGATTCCCACCATCGCTTCACCCAGCCCGCGCGACACATTCGCAATCACAGCAGGGTCGTGGAACTGGGCGGTGGCCTGAACAATGGCGGCTGCACGCTTCGCGGGGTCTCCCGACTTGAAGATGCCCGAGCCAACGAACACTCCATCTGCGCCCAGCTGCATCATCATGGCGGCGTCTGCAGGGGTGGCAACACCACCCGCGGTGAAAAGGACGACCGGCAATTGACCAGTGGCGGCGACTTCCGCGACCAGTTCGTAGGGTGCCTGGAGTTCTTTCGCCGCAACGTAGAGCTCGTCGGGGGTCTTCGACTTCAGTTCGTTGATTTGGCCACGAATCATCCGGATGTGTTTGGTGGCTTCAGAGACGTCTCCTGTGCCGGCCTCGCCCTTTGAGCGCACCATCGCCGCGCCTTCGGTGATTCGACGTAGGGCCTCGCCCAAGTTTGTCGCACCACACACGAAGGGAACAGTGAAGCCCCACTTATCAATGTGGTTCACATAATCCGCAGGGCTGAGCACCTCGGACTCGTCGATGTAGTCCACGCCGAGTTGTTGTAGCACTTGGGCTTCGACGAAGTGCCCGATGCGGGCTTTCGCCATCACCGGAATCGACACCGACGAAATGATGCCCTCAATCAGGTCAGGGTCGCTCATGCGGGCGACGCCACCCTCCGCGCGAATGTCAGCAGGAACTCGCTCGAGCGCCATGACCGCGACGGCTCCGGCGTCCTCGGCAATCTTCGCCTGCTCCGCGGTAACGACGTCCATAATCACGCCGCCCTTGAGCATTTCGGAGAGTCCACGCTTGACGCGTGCTGATCCGGTGGCTCCGGTGCTGTTGGTCATTCTTCGTTCTCCTCTATGCGGGGTTGTCTCCCCGGCACGACTATGACGATTCTATTCGCTCGGCTGAGACCAGGCTGAGCGCAACTGGTCGCGGATATCTCCCAACAGCTGCGGCATGGCTTTGGTCTTCGCGATGATGGGGAAGAAATTGGAATCTTGCCCCCAGCGCGGCACAACATGCTGGTGAAGGTGCTCTTCGATTCCCGCACCGGCAACACGCCCCTGGTTCATCCCAATGTTGAACCCGTGGGACTTAGCGACGACGCGCAGCAACGCCATGGCCCGCTTGGTGAGAGCTGCCATTTCAAGGGTTTCTTCGGCCGTCGCTTCGTCGTATTGCCCGATATGCCGATAGGGGCAGATGAGGAGGTGCCCCGGGTTGTAGGGAAAGAGGTTCAGCACTACGTAGCAAGTCTCGCCCTCAAAAACGACCAGGTTTTCTTCCTCGGGAAGCGACGTCGCCACACAAAACACACACTCCCCGGGCGTGCGACCGTCATTGCCATGGATATAGCCGATGCGATGGGGCACCCACAACCGCTGGAAAGCGTCGGGCACACCAGGAATCTCCCACGATTCACGCAGGACATCTTCCGGGTGGTTAGTCATCCCGTCGCTCCGCAATCGCCTGCTCGATACGCGCGATGGCATCGTCGATGGGTACCCCATTGTCTTGCGAGCCATCGCGGAATCGGAAGCTGACTGCTCCAGCCTTCCGGTCGTCCTCGCCGGCAATCAAGATGTAGGGAACCTTCTGCTTGGTGTGGCTGCGAATCTTCTTCGGCATGCGGTCATCCGAATCATCCAACTCAGCACGGATGCCCCGGGCCCGCATGGATTCGATGACTTCGCCCAAATAGGGTGCAAATTCCTCCGCCACCGGAACGCCCACCACTTGGATGGGTGCCAGCCAGGCGGGGAAAGCGCCCGCATAGTGCTCAGTCAGCACTCCGAAGAAGCGCTCGATGGAGCCAAAGAGCGCCCGGTGAATCATGATCGGTCGCGCCCGCGAGCCATCGGCCGCCTGGTATTCGAGGTCGAATCTCTCCGGCAAGTTGAAGTCCAACTGAATCGTCGACATCTGCCAGGAGCGACCAATCGCATCCCGCGCTTGAACCGAAATCTTGGGGCCGTAAAACGCTGCACCGCCTGGGTCAGGAACCAGTTCTAAGCCCGAGGCGTCGGCGACTCGCTGGAGGATTCCTGTCGCCTCAGCCCACAGGGCGTCTGAACCCACAAACTTGTCGCTCTCCTCATCTCTTGTTGAGAGCTCGAGGTAAAAGTCGGTCAGGCCGTAATCCGAGAGCAGGCCCAACACGAAGTTCAGCACCCCATTGAGCTCGTCTTCCAGGCGCTCATGGGTGGTGAAGATGTGTGCATCGTCTTGAGTCATGCCTCGAACACGTGTGAGGCCGTGGACGACACCAGATTTTTCGTAGCGGTAGACGGAGCCGAATTCGAACATGCGCAGGGGCAACTCGCGATAAGAGCGCTGCCGCGAGCGGTACACCAAAATGTGGAACGGGCAGTTCATCGGCTTGAGGTAGTAGTCGACGCCCTGACGTGTGATTTCTCCGGATTCGTTGCGCTGCTCGTCCACATGCATCGGAGGGAACATGCCCTCGCGGTACCACGAGAGATGGCCGCTCACATCGAAAAGGTCCGCTTTCGAAATGTGAGGTGCGTAGACGAACTCATATCCCGCTTGTTCGTGGCGCTTGCGCGAATAATCCTCCATCACCCGACGGATGACACCACCCTTGGGATGGAAGACGGGAAGGCCCGAGCCGATCTCATCGGGGAAGCTAAAGAGGTCAAGTTCGACCCCGAGTTTCCGGTGGTCGCGACGTTTGGCTTCTTCTAACCGGGTGAGGTGCTGAGTGAGCTCTTCTTTACTGGGCCACGCCGTGCCGTATATGCGCTGTAGTTGAGGATTGGTTTCCTTACCCCGCCAATAGGCTGCGGCGACTCGGGTGAGGTCGAAGCCGTTGGTGATGAGTTTTGTGTGGGGCAGGTGGGGTCCCCGGCACAAGTCTTTCCAGACGGTCTCGCCCGTTTTCGGGTCGACGTTGTCATAAATGGTGAGCTCGCCCGAGCCCACTTCGACACTCTCGTTATCTGAGCCTGATTCAGCGCTGGACTTTAGCCCAATGAGCTCGAGTTTGTAGGGCTCGTTCGCCAGTTCCGCACGCGCTTCATCGTCCGTGACCACTCGACGAACGAAACGCTGACCCTGATTGACGATGCGTTGCATGTCTTTTTGCAAGCGCTTGAGCTCTTCGGGGGTGAAGGGTTCCGTCACGTCAAAGTCGTAGTAGAAGCCATCGGTAATGGGTGGGCCAATTCCCAACTTGGCGTCGGGCCTCAAAGCTTGAACCGCTTGGGCGAGAACGTGCGCCGCGGAGTGGCGCAAAATGCTTAGGCCATCGGGCGATCCAATGGTGACCGGCTCCACCACATCCGCGGGAAAAAGCTCACGGCTGAGGTCAAGTAGCTCGCCGGATCGGCGCACGGCCACCACGTCGCTGGCGGGAAACAGTTCGGCACCAGTGGTGGCAGTCTCCACCGTGACGGGTGAATGAACGGATGAGTCAGAGTGGGACACGAATTTCCTCAGGTGTTAGTGCGAACGAGACAAGACTATTTGTCGCCTTTCCCCTTGCCTTTCTCGCCTCGAGCAGAATATGCCAGACCGAAAACACCCCAGCCCACCAGGAAAATTGTGGCGACCCACGCCAATAAGGTGTCTTGTTCGAAGGCTGGACGGACAATTACTGCCCACAGAGCAAGCGACAGCAGTGCCGTGAAGACGAAGGGATTTTTCATAGCACCTCAGTCTATGGCGCGCCCTTCCCTTCAGCGGCAACGCCCGGCACACCACGGTGCTCACTCTTCGCACAACACCGTTCTCGCGATTGGCGCCTATTGGGAGGCGCTCACCCGGCTATTTCGACTGAGCGGCCCGAACCACGTCGCACAGGGAGCGATGGAGAGGGTGTTGCGGAGATATTCCGCACAATTCTTCGGCGAAAGATTCCGGAGAGAGCGTGGCGAGTTTCTCCTGCAGCTGCGCCACGGTCGGGTCGTCGGGGCTGTGAAAAACCAGGGCGGCCGACACCACCTCCAGGAGGGCGATGGGTTCACTACCCACTTCGGCGAGGTACGCTGCGGGGCCGATGAGGCGTTCTGTGCGGGAGATTTTTCTCAGCGGGTCTCTGCCCACTCGCTCCACAGAATCATCAATCAACGGGTTTTGCAGCCGGGTCATCGTTTTTGACACATACGACGCTTGCTCGGCCGATGAGAAGCCGTGCTTGAGCACCAACGCCTGGGCGGTCTCAGCCAATGCGGCGAGCACCTGAGAGTGCACGGTTTCGTCACCAAGAGCCTGAGCGATCGTCTCGTATCCGGCGCGTTGGCCCAGGTAAGCAGTGGAACAGTGTGCTGTGTTGACGGTGTAGAGCTTGCGTTCGATAAACGGAGCGAGGTAGGGCACCATGGTCGCCCCTGGAATGTTGAGTTCTTGGTCGCCAAGGTCCTTGGTTTCAATCACCAGCTCTGAAAAAGCCTCCACTTCGACGCTGGGTGCAATATCACCCGACTGGATGGGCACGATTCGATCCACGGCAGTATTCGCGAAAATTGCCGACGACGCGCGAGAGGTGTGTCTCGCCACCTCACGTTGCAAAGACTCCGACGCATTGATCGAGTTCTCACAGGCCATAACGATCAAGGGTTTTTCAGCTTCCCTCGCGTCGATGCCACGAGCAATGGTCTGTGCAATACGAGGTAACACTGTGGCGCCCACTGACGCGGTCACAATCTCAGAAGTCGCAATTTCGCGCACCAGCGCTTCTTGGTCGGATGCCGAGTTGAGACAGGAATAGTTGGAATAGGTGACGCGCCGACCACCATCACCCACCTCGATGAGCTCGTATTCTCCGGCCTCAGCCATGTCAGTGAGCAAAGCGGCATTCACATCGGCGAAGACCACGTGATACCCAGCGTCTTGAAGCAGTGCGCCGATGAATCCCCGGCCGATGTTGCCCGCCCCGAAATGCACCGCCTTCACGCAAAAAGCCTATAAAACACCAGGCAATAAACCGGAAGGCGCGCTGCGTGTAGTGGGCGATACTGGGTTCGAACCAGTGACCTCTTCCGTGTCAGGGAAGCGCGCTACCGCTGCGCCAATCGCCCAATCTGTTCTTGCTGTGTCGCCAGCGAGGTGGCGACGGGATTCGAACCCGTGTTGACGGCTTTGCAGGCCGCTGCCTCGCCTCTCGGCCACGCCACCGTGTGGGGTGTTACTCCCGACCCTTATCGGATCCGAGCGGATGACGAGATTCGAACTCGCGACCCTCACCTTGGCAAGGTGATGCGCTACCAGCTGCGCCACATCCGCATTGCCCGCTAAAGCGTGCCCCATCACCATAGCCGATTCTCACCTGATGCGACAAACATGCATACCCCGTGTCGAGCCTCCGTGGACTCCCCCGCTCAAGGCCAGGCGCCGACTGTGGCACAATAAGAGCTCCCGGGCGATTGGCGCAGTGGTAGCGCGCTTCCTTCACACGGAAGAGGTCACTGGTTCGAACCCAGTATCGCCCACCATTTACGAGTTACTCAGTCGCCGCTCTTCTTGTTGGTTCGCATCAGCCAGATCAATAACAACACTGCGCCGATCACCAGAGAGATAGTCGTGGGATCCATTAGTCAAGCTTATGCCCGCCATTAATCGAAAGGCAGAATCGATACTCTCTTAGGCGTGAGCTCCGCCATCCTCGACTTGTTCTCCACCATTAGTGACCTTGAGGTGGTCACCGATGCTCTTGAGCTCGAGCAGTACCGGAGAGACAAATCGGGTCAAAAAAGCAGCACCCCTCCCTCTCTGGTAGTGAAGCCGCGATCTGTCGAGGCCGTTCAAGAGGTCATGCGGCATGCATTTGCCCACAATATTGCGATCGTTCCCCGGGGTGGTGGGAGCGGATTGGCGGGCGGAGCGCTAGCGTCCCAGCGGGAAGTGGTCGTGGACCTCAGTAGCTTGAACAGCATCTTGGAAATTTCCCCCGAGGACCGTCTTGCTCGAGTGCAAGCTGGAGTCATCAACGCCGAGCTGAACGCGCGAGCAGAAGAATGTGGGCTGTGGTTTGCCCCCGATCCGGCCAGCCGTCCGTGGTCAACCGTTGGGGGCAACATCGCCACAAATGCCGGAGGGCTGCTGTGTGCGAAGTATGGAGTCACACGCGAGTCAGTCCTGGAGCTCTCGGTGGTGATGAGTGACGGACGGCTGATCACAATGGGACACCGCAGCGTCAAGGGAGTCACCGGCCTTGACTTGTGCCAGCTCATGATTGGCTCAGAAGGCACACTCGGCGTCATCGTCGAGGCCACGGTGAAACTCTTACCTCTCGAACAACACCCGGTGTGGACCATCCAGGCAACCTTCCCTGACGCCCAACGGGCGGCCCGAGCGTGTCTCGAGGTCACAAAGGCGGGATTTACTCCGGCAATGCTCGAGCTCATCGACGAGACGGCTTACCCCCTAATTGCCGCCTACGTGGGCGAATCCGACTCCACTGATGGTCAGGCCGTCGTGGTGTGTCAAACAAACGGGGCTTCTTCTGAGGAGCACCGCCGCGCAATAGAGGAAATCTTCTCCACATACGGTGGCTCGGCCAGCCGAGTGGCGGCAGGGGAAGAGGCCGAGGCACTTCTCGCTCTGCGCCGTGCGATGCACCCAGCCATGGAGTCGCACGGCACCGTGCTCATTGAGGACGTGGCGGTGCCTCGCTCGAGGATGGAAGCGATGTTTCGAGAAATCCGAACACTCGAGTCACGTTTCGGGTTTCCCATCCCCACGGTGGCGCACGCGGCGGATGGAAATTTGCACCCCAACTTCCTCTTCGAGGGCGACGAAGTGCCGTCCGAAATCTGGGAGGCAGCAGGGGCGCTTTTCCGCGCCGCTCTCGGCCACGGCGGAACCTTGACGGGCGAGCACGGCGTGGGGTTATTGAAAAAGCGCTGGCTGTCTGAGGAATTGGGCGACGAGCAGTGGGGGCTACAACGGGCAATCAAAAACGTCTTCGATCCCACGGGAATTCTCAATCCCGGAAAGGTTTTCTAACCCCTTTTCTTGGTGAATCCTATGGTTTACCTATGTCCTAGCAATGGATTCTCTATGCAGGTGCCGGTTTTCGGCGTGACCGACTGCTGTGCAACCTAACCTGGGGACATGAACACACAACGTGCCCCCAAGACCACTGCCCTGCTTGCCGGAAGCGCCCTTCTCGCGCTCACCCTCGCAGGCTGCCAGGCAGCATTGACCGGGATGACAGAAGAAGAATTCGTGGCCGAAATGGCCGAGACTGAAGAGAGCGTCGAAGAGAGGGCTCCCCAAGAGGGTGAACTAGAAGACATATCCAGTGACGACATTGCGCTCCCCGATTGGACTGAAGCGGCCCCGAGCGAAGGGACCGATGCCTACCTCGCGTGGGAAGCGCTGATGGGGCCGGAGGGCGAGTATGCCGCCCTCGCGAGCTACCAAGCAGTACTTGACGAGTTTGGCGAGGTTGAACCCTACGCCACCATCATGGAGGCAGAAGCCCGTCACGCCGATGCGCTCTCACGCCAACTAGAGCGCATGGGTGCCGAAGTGCCTGAAAACCCCTACCTGGGGCTCATCAGCGCCCCATCTGACCTCACCAGCGCCGCCGAGGCGTGGGCGGTCGGCGAAATTGCCAACGTGGAGCTCTACGACGAACTGATTGCTCAAGCGAGTGATGAAAACCTCATCCGGGTCTTTGAGAATCTTCGCCGTGCTTCACTGGAACAGCACCTCACCGCTTTCGAGGCGGCCGCCGAAAACGGCGGCACTCTCGATGCCGAAGATATGACCGGACTGCAGATGATGCACGAGGACGGCCGAGATGGCCGCGGTAACGCTGGCGCTAAGGCTGGAGAAGGTCAGATGCGGCAGCACGGGCAGCACCAGGAGTCGAGGCTCTAAGGGCAGCCTGGGCAACCTGTTCGGCCGTGGCGAGATCCACTGACTTGAGAGCTTCAAGGACCGACTCAACGGCAGCGGAGGCCACACTCACCGAGCTCACACCCAAACCTGCAAGAACAATCGAGAACACTGGGTCGGCGGCGGACTCCCCACAGACACCCACGGGGAGCCCCGCCGGCTTAGCGTGTGTCATGAGCTGCGCGATGGTCCGCAGCAAACCCGGCTGCCACGGGTCGACAAGAACACCCATCGATGGGTGCATGCGGTCGGCCGCAAAAAGGTATTGGGAGAGATCGTTTGTACCGATACTGAGGAAGTCGACCACACCCACAAGGTCGGGAATCATCGGCACGATGGCAGGCGTTTCGACCATGATCCCCACCTGGGCAATTTCGAGCCCCCGGGCCATATCAGCAAACTGCTGCGCTTCCTCGACCGTCGAAATCATGGGCGCCATCACCTGAACATCGCGCCCCGTCGACTCGATGGCGTCCTGAATGGCGCCTAGTTGGTCGCGTTGAAACTCTTCGTGAGCGAGTCCTAACCGGAAGCCCCGAACCCCCAGAGCAGGGTTTTCTTCTTCCCCGTTGGGAAGGAACGGCACGGGCTTATCGCTACCGGCATCGATGGTGCGCACAGTGATTTTTCCGGCAGGAGCCGCACGGAAAATCGCCGCAAACTGCTTCGCCTGAGCTTCTCGGCTCGGTTGCTCTCTCCGGTCTAGATACAGGACTTCGGTGCGGAACAAACCCACGCCTCGAGCCTGCGTCTGAGCCGCTGATTCGGCGTCGGCCAAAGAGCCGATATTTGCCCTGACGGTGACGAGCGGCTCGTCGTTGACGACGATGAAAGAGATGGGCGTGGTGGCATCCGAGAGTTCTCCACCTTCTACCACCCTGTTGCCGGCGGGGTCGACCAACACGAGTGCGCCAGCAGCAAGGTCAAGCGCACCTTTCGCACTCACCACGGCCGGAATCCCGCGAGATCGGCAGATGATGGCGGTATGGCTGGTGGGTCCGCCCAGCTCCGTCACCACACCCACCACCGAAGGGCCGAATTGGGCGGTATCGACGGGGGTGAGGTCGTCAGCAACGATGACCCACTCCCCCTGCGCTGGGATTGAAGAACCGCCCTCAATCCCACGAATCTTGGCTGAAATGGTCAGGGCAATACCCCGTAGGTCTCCGACGCGCGATTGGAAGTCTTCGTCATCTCCCATCATGTCGTTGAGGTCATCCAGCGCCATGAACAAAGACGTAGCGGCGTCCCAGCCCGCGTCTAGGTGGGGTGAGGCCATGGCCACAAGTTCATCGTCTTCGATAATCATCAGCAACGCACTGATGATTTCAGCAGTGTGCTCGTCTCCACCGGCGCTTTGTTCCCGCACCGCGGCCGCCCCGGCCGAGATACCCGCAATGAGGCTGTCTCGCTCTGAATCTGGCGATGTCGACGAGCGCAGATGGTCGTCAATTCCTTCAGCGCGCGACCACTTCAGCACGTTCCCGGAGCAGGCTTCCCGGCCGATACCGATGCCATGAATTTCGGCGCCCATGCTTAGGGAGCTTCTTGATTGATCGTCTCCGAGATGGTCTGGGCAAGCGTCTCAGCCTCGGCGCCCTCAGAGGGAACCACAATCTCGAGTGTTTCGCCCGTCTTAACCTTCATCGACAGCAACTTCAGGGGGGAATTTGCCACCACTCCCTCTTCTCCTACCCGACGAATCACAACGTCGAGTCCTGCAGCCTTTACCTGGCTCACCACTTCACTCACCGGGCGCGCGTGAAACCCAATGGGGTCGCGCACTTCTACTGTGACGACTACTTCGCTCATGACAATCCTTTCGCCTGTGTTACGAAAATGATGGTATCTCCTGACGTTGCGATGGGCGAAAGAGCACTTCGGCTGACTTTGCCCGGTGAGCAAAATTTGGAGCCACCCTCTATACAACCCTCCAGGGTGGTTCCCTCTATGTGAGACTTACTAGGGCATCTTTCCGGTCACTAACATCCGCCTAATGGCTTCGCCATCGGCGGAGGTCAAGAGAAAATTGCGAGCGTCGTCATCGAGCAGCAGCTCTGCGAGAGTGCCCAACAGTTCGACGTGTCCATCCCCTCGGGAAGCAATACCCACACAGGCCTGGACTTCCTCGGACGACCAGGTGAAAGGGGTGCGGAAGCGCACAAACACCAACTGGTCAAATTTCACGTGCACCCGAGATTCATCGGTCCCGTGCGGAATCGCAAACCCACCGCCAATCTCGGATGGGAATATCTGTTCGCGCTCCCACATCGCGTCGGCGTAGGCCTGGTCAATCGCGCCAAGCTCCACCAATAATTCACCGCAGATGCGCACGGCCTCCTCTCTCGAGGAGGCCGTGGCATCAAGCGATATACCGGCCAGTTGCAGCAGGTCAGCCATCGGAGATGGTGCCCCCACTCTGCAACTCACCAACCATTCGCGCGATGTTCATGTCACCTAGGAACATGTCGAAGATGACCACCACCGAATCCGGCACAGCCTGCTTCGCGCGGGCCGAGAGGCCGCGGTGAACCAAGACAATGTCATGTTCGGTCGACGCGAGTTCGTTGACTGGAGAGTGCGTCACGCTGATGCCTTGCGGCTTCAGCTGCTTCGCCAATTGCTTGGCGACCATGACGCTGGAACCCATTCCAGCCTCACAAGCCACAACAATGTGTTTGACGTCACTTGCCGGTATTTCTGCCATGGTGATTAGCCCTTCATTTCCTTGCTCTTAGCCTGAGCCGCAGCGAGGTCACCTTCGGTCTCGTCCGACTTCGAGAGGCGGAGGAGGAACCAGGAAACCACGAACGACACTGCTGCTGAGAGCAGGATACCGAGCAGAACACCGAAGTGGTTACCCGGAGGGGTCACTGCCATGTAGGCGAAAATCGAACCCGGCGACGGAGTCGCGACGAGTCCAACGCCAGTGGCGAGGAAGGTGGCAACACCAGTCGCACCACCCAGGATGGCTCCGAGAACAACCTGCGGCTTCATGAGCACGTAGGGGAAGTAGATCTCGTGAATACCACCGAGGAAGTGGATGATGATGGCACCAGGTGCCGAACCACGCAGCAGTTTCGGACCCGCGAGCCAGAAGGCAACGAGGATTCCGAGACCGGGGCCGGGGTTGGTCTCGAGCATGAACAGGATCGACTTTCCAGTCTCCTCTGCCTGCACGACACCGAGGGGTCCGAGCACACCGTGGTTGATGGCGTTGTTCATGAACAGGATCTTGGCCGGCTCAACGAGCAAGGAGGCTGCAGGCAACAGACCAGCGTCGGTAATTGCCTGTACACCAGCACCCAGCGTGTTGCTGATTCCGGTAACGATCGGTCCAATCGCGATATAACCGAGCATCGCACCGAGCATGCCCGCGATACCCAAGGAGAAGTTTCCAATGAGCATCTCGAAGCCCGGAGGCGTGATCGGGTCAAGTACCTTGTCGATGTACTTGAGGATCCAGGCCAGCAGCGGACCAATGATCATCGCACCGAGGAACATCGGAATGTCACTACCGACGATCACACCCACGGTGGCGATGGCACCAATAACGGCACCACGCTGTCCGTGGACGATACGACCACCGGTGTAACCGATGAGAATCGGCAACAGGTTGATAATCATCGGACCGACCATGCTGCTGAAGCTTTCGTTCGGCAGCCAGCCAGTCGGGATGAAGAGAGCGGTCAGAAGACCCCAGGCAATGAAGGCTCCGATGTTCGGAATCACCATTCCCGCGAGGTTACCGCCGAGCTTTTGAATAAAAGCTCGTGCTCCTGAACCGCCCCCAGATGGGATGAAGTCAGTCATCTAACTGAACCTTCCTCTCGAGGGGATAGGGTTGTGCCAGAAAGCCCGTGCGGTACGGAGCGGGAGAACAGACTCCGTTCCGCCGGGCTTTCCGGCGTTTCCGCCCCCGTGAACGGGGACGAAATCTGTGAGATCCGGGTCATGCGAGGGTGACCTCCAGATCCAGGGCCCTCAGGGCCTCGACATCAGACAAATCAGTTTCGAGATCACAGACCACTCGGTCCAACTCTTCGACGTGGCCAAATGTTGCAGGGTAGGTGTCTCCGAATTTGCTGCGGTCTACCAGCAGGATGCGCTCCTCAGAATTGCGCATCATGACCTTTTTCACGGCGGACTCGTCGGCGTCGAAGGCAGTCATCCGAAGGTCGTTGGTGAGCCCGTTTGCACCCAGAAAACTGACCCTGGCATTCCATTCCGCAAGGTCGTCCGCCGCGCGAGATCCGACCGTGCTGAGCGTGGCGGGACGCATCTCGCCACTCAGCAAATGCACGCGGGTAATAGAGTCGCCAATCCGAGCGGCGAGACGAATGTTGTTGGTGATGACAAGGAGCTCGGGTTTGTCCCGAAGGTGCGGGGCCAACTGTTCAGTTGTCGTTCCACCATCGACAAAAATGCATCCTCGTTCAGGAATGAACCGAGCGGCCGCATTAGCGATTCGCGCCTTCGCATCAGGGTTGATGTTTTCGCGCTCCGGAATGGTGTATTCCTTTTGCAATCGATCTTGAGAGATTGCTCCGCCGTGGACCCGTCGCACAATGCCCCTGCGCTCGAGCACGTCAAGATCTCTGCGAACGGTCTCAGTCGCGACACTCAGCTTCTTGGCGGCTTCGGCAGCATCAACGCGACCCTCTTTGCGGGTCCATTCGACGAGCTGAAGTCGCCGTTCTTCTGCCAACATCTTTGTCGCCTTCTCACGAAACGGTGTGAATTGCCTAAGAAACTAACACAAAACCACAGAAACAAACACAAAAAGGCAAATAACCTTGAAGCCGGCGTGGCGACGGACGGGTTATTCCGCAGTTACGGGACGAGACCGGTCGATATCTGACGTCACGGTGACGAGGGGAAGTCCCTCCAGGTGTTGAAGTTGGGACGTGCCCTGTTGCACCTTCTGAGCGCCCCATCGTGCCGCATTGGCCACTGCCTCAACCACATTGTCAGGACCGTTCAGGAGAGCCGCGAAAAATCCCGACACACTGGCATCACCCGCGCCGATTGTGTTCTTAACATCTACGGGTTCACTCCACGCCCACCAGTCCTCTCCCCCGACGTGGCCCAGGAAACCATCTGCGCCCATACTGACCATTACGAAGGGGACGCCCCAATCGGCGACCTCTCGCGCCGCCTCCAAGACGTCACCCATGGTGGAAAGAACTCGCCCTACAGCGTCGCCCAGCTCCCTGACATTGGGCTTGACGAAATCGATCATTCCACTGCGGGCCCACACCTCGAAGACATCACCTGAAGTGTCTAAAGCAAGCTTCACGTGCGGGCCCACCGCACCCCGTAGGGCCTCAGCACTCGCCGTACCCCCGGCAACTTTAGGGAAACTGCCGGCCACGAGGAGCCATCCCGATGACGTTTCCTCGAGAGCATTGACCGCAGTCCCGACTAGTTCATCCCATTCACTCGCCGTGAGTTCCGGCGCTGACTGATTAATCTTCGTCGTCGCACCAGTGGACTCAATGGCAGTTATATTCACTCGGACCCTGCCGGTGCACGGAGCCACACGAATCAGCGGGTCTTCATCCACCAGAGCCCGGTCCAGTGCGGAAAGGGGCACCACGGCTGGCGCGATAATTCCGGAGAGTGCCAGGTTTCGGGAAACGTTGACACCCTTGCCAGCGAATTCCTCCATGACATCTGTCGCCCGGTTCACTTCACCCAGAAACAGCTCTGTCAGGCGGTAAGTGCGATCGATGGCCGGCGACGGCGTGAGTGTGACTAGACCTGTCGTCGCGCGCTGTGACACACTCCCAGGCTAGGCCATTGAAGCAATCGACTACTCACGTCAACGAGAAGCGGACGACAAGGCGAGTAAACCCCAAGGCATCAACGGCGCGGCTCCAGCCTTTTGTGGCGAGGCGATCGAGAGTCGCGCCCCCCATTCCTCGGACGAAACTCTCGTCTGGCTCGTATTGCGTCACAGCCGAGAGAGCTTCTGCCACTCCCCCACATGTCGCGACAACCTCATAGCCGCGGCTGTTTAGAGTGTCAGCAATAGCGTGCGCGGTCAGTCGATGATCGTCAGCGACGACTATTCGGAGCTTTTGCACACTCTCAGTATCTGATATTCAGGCGACCACGAAACGCCACTCCTACAATCTTCGTTATGCGCAACGGCTTGCTCGTGATTGCCTACATGGTCGTTTTCGCGCTGATGGTGTTCAGCTACGAGTCATGGTCTGACGACAACCTTGTGGTGACGGCAGTCGTGGCAGTCTTCCTGTTCGCTGGACTTGCCCTGTGGGTGTATGTCGCGCAGAAATTCCGTGGTTCGAACGACGATCGGGAATAGTGAAGCCCGCCAGCCGAAAGCGAACACTCCAGGTCGCTTGGGTGACTGCCCTGGTAGGGCTAGTCATCCTCTTTGCTCTTTCATTGTTCTCAGACGTGCGGTAGGCCTACGTGCCCCACTCACAGCGGCAGCGCCCCGGGTATGCCATATTCCTGGTAAGGGCTAAGCGATAGTTAGTGTGGGCAAAAGAAGAATCGAGGTTTTCATGGACATTCAGTGGTCGTCACTACTCCCCTTTTTATTCCTCATCGTCGCGGGAGCAGCGTGGTACGTGGCGGGTTTCTTTCGCAAGAAAAAGTAAACCCAAAGACAGAGGGCCCGGGAATATCCGGGCCCTCTGCCGTTAAGGTGCTTAGGCTGCGACCTTTTCCTTCGCTCCGACGCTCTTTGCGACGAGAACAAGGATCGCGGTCACCACGGTTCCAATGGCAATCGCCAGAACGTAGGTGTACCAGTTGCTCACGAGGGGGAACACGAAGATTCCACCGTGAGGAGCCCGCAACTCGTTTCCGAACAGGGCCACGATGGCACCGGTAATACCGGAGCCGACCATGATCGAGGGAATCACGCGGGCAGGGTCAGCAGCAGCGAACGGAATCGCGCCTTCAGTGATGAAGGAAGCTCCGAGCAGCCACGCTGCCTTACCGTTTTCACGCTCCGAGTCGGAGAACGCTGCGCGACGCAACACGGTCGCCAGCGCCAAACCGAGAGGAGGCGTCATCCCTGCAGCCATAACGATTGCCATGATCTGGAACTCGGTAGCGGAAGCCGCCGCGCCAGCAGTCGCCAGACCGGTGACAGCGAAGGTGTAGGCCACCTTGTTCACAGGACCACCCATGTCGAAGGCCATCATCAGTCCCAGCACGAGGCCGAGCAGGGCCAGACCTAGACCGCTCAAGCCGTTCAGCCACGCGGTCAGCGAGGTCACAACCCAGGCGATGGGTCCCTTGAAGACGATAACCATTGCGAAACCTGTGATCAGCGAACCAATTAGCGGAATCGCAACGACGGGCATAATCGGCTTAATCCAGTTTGGGACGGCCCAGCGGCTAATCCACAGGGCCACGAAGCCCGCGAGGAAACCGCCGAGAATCGCACCGAGGAACCCGGTGCCGGTGCCCAGTGGGTTTCCGTCCAGCCCCGTGGCAAGCGCACCTGCGACGAACCCAGGTACGAGACCGGGGCGGTCAGCAATCGCAAATGCAATGTACGCGGCCAGAACCGGCACAAAGAACGCGAAGGCGGCCTTGCCAAACCAGAAAATCATGAATGCCCAGTTACCAATCGACAACAGGTTAATGCTGTCGCCCGTTACGCCCATGACCTCAGCGTCATAGGCCAGGATTCCGTCAGTACCGAAACCAATGGCACCGAGCAAGAAGCCCAAAGCAATCAAGATTCCACCCGCGGCAACAAACGGAATCATGTAGGAGACACCGGTCATCAGCCATTGGCGGACTTTGGTGCCAGTACCTTCACTTGCCAAGATGTTTCTCCCTTCTCATCAGCACGCGTGCTGAATTGCTGAATCGCGGTTGCGACCCAGTCCTACTTCCCCTTGCCAAAAAGGCCGCCAAGGAAACCACCTGATTTCTTTTCAGAATCTGCTGGCTTTTCCTCGGCTGCCTTGGCCGGGGACTTCTCTCCCACAATTCCCGCAGAGCCATCGGCGGCAGCTGCGAGAACCTTTTCAACTAGCCCCGCAGCGTCCTTCATGGCTTTCGCCACAGGGACCTGGATGTAGGGCTTGCCGTTGAAACGCTCTTTTCCCTGGACTTCGAGGTCGACCGCGAAAATTACCGCATCGGCAGAGTCCACAACTTCTTGAGAAAACGGGTTAGAACCCGCAGCACCCTGAGTTTCCACCATGACGGTGTGGCCGAGCTTCTTTCCAGCCTGTTCTAGGGCTTCCGCTGCCATGTAGGTGTGAGCAATTCCGGTGATACACGACGTCACGCAAACAATGGTTGCCATTAGGGGGTTACCTCCTGGGAAATGATTTGGGCAATCTTGGCCGGGTCTTTCTCGGCTCGTAGCTGATTACGGAATTCCTCGTGCATGATCCGCCGAGCCAAATTCGCGAGAATTTCGAGATGCAGGTTGTCTGAACCCTGTGGGGCGGCAATTAGAAAAATCAGGTGCGCGGGGCCGTCATCAGCACCGAAATCAATGCCGCCCTCACTGGTAGCGACAGCCACGGCCGGAGAAGTCACCAACTCTGTCTGTGCGTGAGGAATCGCGACGCCTCCTTCGATTCCCGTGGGGAAGTGTTCTTCACGCGCTCGAACTGCCTGGACGTACCCTTCGAGTTCAGTGACTCGTCCCTCAGCCACAAGGAGCGACGCAAGCTCGCGAACAACTTCGTCCTTCGTAGTTGCCTGTGTGTTCAGAACAACCATGTCGAGA
>Ga0233451_10001283_pt1 | contig 24362 bp, 26 predicted proteins | sample 011ome_29_FD_183052 | JGI IMG/M metagenome (GOLD analysis project Ga0233451, IMG submission 183052) | Coastal salt marsh microbial communities from the Groves Creek Marsh, Skidaway Island, Georgia - 011504CT (spades assembly) | ecosystem: Environmental > Aquatic > Marine > Intertidal zone >... | reverse complement strand
GCCTTATGTTGGAGTTGGAGCTGGACTAATTTCTGTTAGTGCTGGCGATTACGACGAAGAAAAGTATAGCGGTTTTGCATATTTTGTTAACGAATCAGTATCTTTAAATGTAGGTCTAACATACTTGAATTCAAATATGAAAAATAAAAAAGAAAGTAGTTATGTTGTTAAAAGTGGTGCTTTTGGAGTTACTGTTGGCTTTGGAATATTCTTGTAATAACAACAATCTATCTATTTATTACAGAAAAAAGCGATGCATTGCATCGCTTTTTTTGTTTTTATAACTTTTGTATTTTTACCAAATGAAAAACATTATCATCATTAATGGCCCCAATTTAAATTTGTTAGGAAAGCGAGAACCCGAAATTTATGGTTCTAAAACATTTGACGCCTTTTTTAATGAATTACAATCTGAATTTCCTCAATTTAAATTGGACTATTTTCAGTCAAATATAGAAGGTGAGCTTATTGATAAGCTTCATGACGTTGGGTTTTCATACGATGGTATAGTTTTAAATGCCGCCGCTTATACCCATACTTCTGTTGGAATTGGTGATGCGATCAAAGGAATTTCTACACCTGTAATTGAGGTGCATATTTCAAATACTTATAGTCGAGAGGAATTTCGTCATCACTCTTTTGTTTCTCCTAATGCCAAAGGGGTTATTTTAGGATTTGGTTTAAAGAGCTACAATCTTGCCCTACAAAGTTTCTTATAATTAACATCAAAAAAAAGACGGTCAAAAAAGACCGCCTTTATTAGAACTTTTTTTTATTTCTAAATATGAATGACTTCGTCATAGGCATCCGCAACCGCTTCCATGATTGCTTCACTCATCGTTGGATGTGGGTGTACTGTTTTTAGCACTTCATGGCCAGTTGTTTCTAATTTACGTCCCAAAACGGCTTCTGCAATCATATCGGTGACTCCAGCACCAATCATATGACAGCCGAGCCATTCGCCATATTTAGCATCAAAAATAACTTTTACAAACCCTTCTGTGTTTCCGCCTGCACTTGCTTTTCCAGAGGCAGAGAATGGGAATTTACCAACTTTGATGTCTAAGCCTTGTTCTTTAGCTTGAGCTTCTGTAAGCCCTACACTAGCCACTTCTGGACTACAATAGGTACAACCTGGAATGTTGCCATAATCTAAGGCTTCGATTTGGTGAACTGCAATTTTTTCGACACACAAAATACCTTCTGCTGAAGCGACATGCGCTAGGGCAGGGCCAGGGGTGACATCGCCAATCGCATAATAACCTGGCATATTGGTTTGGTAAAAATCATTCACCAAAATTTTATCGCGATCGGTCACAATACCGACATCTTCTAGGCCAATATTTTCAATATTTGTTTTTATACCTACAGCAGAAAGCACCACATCGGCTTCAAGAGTTTCTTCTCCTTTTTTAGTCTTCACTGTTGCTTTTACGCCTTTTCCTGATGTGTCTACTGCGGTAACCTCTGTAGACGTCATGATTTTTATTCCACTTTTCTTAAAAGAGCGTTCAAGTTGTTTTGAAACGTCTTCATCTTCAACAGGAACAATTCGTGGCATATATTCTACAATTGTAACTTCTGTACCCATAGCGTTGTAGAAATAGGCAAATTCTACGCCAATAGCGCCCGAACCTACAATGATAAGTTTTTTAGGTTGTTTTTTTAAGGTCATCGCTTGGCGATAACCAATTACTTTTTTGCCATCTTGGGGAAGACTTGGAAGTTCGCGAGAGCGAGCACCAGTTGCAATAATGATATGATCAGCACTATATTCTTTTCCATCGACATCCACTTTTTTTCCTGGTTTGATTTTCCCATAACCAGAAATGACATCAATTTTATTTTTTTTCATTAAAAATTGTACACCTTTACTCATCCCATCGGCCACATTACGGCTACGGTTAACTACGGCGTCAAAATCTTTATCATAGTCTTTGACTTGCAAACCATAATCCCCTGCGTGTTTGAGGTATTCAAAAACTTGTGCCGATTTTAGAAGTGCTTTTGTTGGAATACATCCCCAATTGAGACAAACGCCTCCCAAACTTTCTTTTTCAATTACAGCCGTTTTGAGTCCTAATTGAGAAGCACGTATGGCTGTTACATATCCGCCTGGTCCACTTCCCAAAATAATCACATCATATTTACTCATTCCTAGTATCTTTAGTCGTTGTTAGAAGTTGCAAATTTACAAAACCTAAATCTATAAATAAAACAGAAATGAACTAAAAGTAAGCGAAGTTTTTTGAGTTTATGATTTTTTAAAATCTATGCTAATAGAGTTTACACAATAGCGGGTTCCTGTTGTTGTTGGGCCGTCATTGAAGACATGACCTAAATGCCCGTCACATGATGAACAAACAATTTCTGTTCGAATCATGCCATGACTCTTGTCAAGAATATATTCTACATTCCCTTTGATAGACGCATCAAAACTTGGCCAACCGCATTCTGCATCAAATTTTGATTGACTTTCAAATAATGGTGTGCTACACCCCGCACAATGGTATACGCCCTCTTCAAAATGATGGTTATAAACACCAGAATGTGGCATTTCTGTCCCCTTTTTTCTTAGGATACGGTATTGAGCTTCACTCAGCTCATTTTTCCATTCTGCTTCAGATTTATTGATTTTTGATTTACTCATTTTTTGGAATAAATTTAAGTGCAGCACCATTGATACAATGACGCATTCCCGTTGTATTTCGAGGACCATCATTAAAGACATGCCCCAAATGACCGCCACAAGTTGCACAGTGTTCTTCGCTGCGTGCTACACCAATTTTATAATCTACTGAATAAGCCACATTGCCTTTTATTTCGCGATCAAAACTTGGCCAACCAGTACCAGAATTAAACTTATGTTCGCTTTTGAAAAGAGGGGTATCACAACCTGCACAAACATAAGTTCCTGCACTGTAATTTTTGTCCAAAGGACTAGAAAAAGCACGTTCTGTACCTTCTTTTCTTAGAACATAAAATTGTATATCTGTCAGCTTTGATTTCCATTCTGCTTCAGATTTATTGATTTTAAAGGTTTCTTTTTTTTGAGCTTCAGATTTACAGGAGCATAAGCCTAAAATTAGAAGTATTGAGATTAAATTTTTTGGATGCATGGGTATATTTTTTATGTTTTAAAATTAGTTATTTTTAGACGTAAATTATTTATTTTCACAAAACTTTGTGACTATTTTAAGTTTTTTGTGTCTTATACTATGGAATGCTTTTTGTTATTAATTTTAAAAAACGTTTACATGAAAACAAAGATTTTATTTATTCTATTGCTCTTTTTAGCAATTTCTTGTGCTACAAACCCTTTCACAGGAAAAAAAACATGGGCCTTGGTGTCTAATTCACAAATTTTACCAATGGCTTTTGCACAGTATGATCAATTTCTATCCGAAAATAAAGTGATTACAGGTACTACAGAGTCAGAAATGGTAAAACGCGTAGGACAGCGAATTTCAGCTGCTGCAAAACGCTGGTTGGATGCCAATAACTATCAAGGGTATTTGAAAGATTACAAATGGGAATACAACTTAGTACAGGACGAAACCGTTAATGCTTGGTGTATGCCAGGGGGGAAAATTGTGTTTTACACAGGAATTATGCCTATTGCTGCCAATGAAACGGGTATAGCCGCAATAATGGGTCACGAAGTGGCACATGCATTGGCCAACCATGGTCAGCAACGGATGAGTGCGGGAATGTTTCAGCAAATAGGGGCTGTAGCTGGAAACGTTGCCATTAAGGATGAAAAATACAGAAATATTTTCAATCAATCGTATGGGATTGGAACTACTGTTTTGGGGGTATTGCCTTTTAGTCGAGGGCATGAAACCGAAGCTGATAAAATAGGAATATATATTATGGCGATCGCAGGGTATAACCCCGATGAAGCCTCAAGACTTTGGGAGCGTATGAAAGCCAATAATAATGGTAAAAAAGGCCCACCAGAATTTTTAAGTACACACCCTTCCAATGATTCTCGAATTGCAAATTTACGTGCTTTAGCCCCTGCTGCTCGTGCAGAAGCTCAAAAGTATGGTATAACGAGTTTTAGATAAATTAATTGTTGTCAAAATAATTGCCTAAATTAGAAGCTGCTTATAAAAAGCAGCTTTTTTTATGAAAACACTCAAAAAAGGAAGTAAAAAACTCATTAATGCATGGGCATTTTATGATTGGGCAAATTCGGTTTATCCTCTAGTTATTAGTACTGCAGTTTTTCCAATTTATTATACTAGTATGGCGAATTCTTTTGCCAATACAGAAGGCGATATATCCTTTTTGGGTACGCATTGGAACCCCACAACACTATATGATTATACCTTAGCATTTTCATTTCTTATTGTTGCTTTTTGCTCTCCAATACTATCTGGAATTGCAGATTATACAGGGAATAAACTTAAATTCTTAAAAGGATTCTGTTTAATGGGTTCACTTTCAGTAATGGGGCTCTACTTTTTTGATGGTGCCTCTACACTTTGGGTAGCGCTTTTGTGTACAATTTTTGCGAGCATAGGGTTTTGGGGCAGCATTGTGTTTTATAACGCTTATTTGCCCGAAGTGGCTTTCCCCGAACAGCAAGACAAAGTGAGTGCAAAAGGTTTTATGTATGGCTATTTTGGTTCGGTAGTATTGCTTGTTTTTAGCTTAGTTTTAGTCCAAAAACCAGATTGGTTTGGGATTACAGATCCAACTTTAGCACCTCGAATCACATTTGTTTTGGTTGGACTTTGGTGGTTTGGGTTTGCTCAAATTACATACCGCCGTTTACCCAATAATGTTTTTAATCACAAGCCTGATAAAGACTACATTTGGAAAGGATTTTTAGAACTTAAATCTGTTTTTAAATCATTAGGACAGCATTCACAATTGAAGTATTTTTTAATTGCTTTTTTCTTTTTAAGTGTTGGTGTTCAAACCATCATACTTATGGCAGGAATATTTGGTAGTGAAGAATTGGGTTTACCAACTTTAAACCTCATATTAACCATATTACTCGTTCAAATTGTGGCCATAATTGGCGCTTATTTGTTTTCAAGATTATCTGATAAAATAGGAAATTTAGCGACTTTGAAAATTACGCTATTTATTTGGGGAATAGTATGTTTTATTGCTTTTGTATTGGATAAAAACCAGCCCAATATAGATTACTATTTTTATGCCATGGGCATTGTTTTGGGCTTTGTTCTTGGTGCAACGCAGTCACTCACACGTTCGACCTATTCTAAATTGTTGCCAGAGACACACGATCATGCTACTTATTTTAGTTTTTATGATGTTACTGAAAAAATAGCTATTGTTTTGGGGATGATAGTATTTGGTATTTTAATCGCGCTTACAGGGTCTATGCAGTATTCTGTATTGGCGCTTGCAGTTTTCTTTTTACTAGCTTTTCTTGTTCTTTACAAAATAAAACGAACAACTCACGTTTGTTAAATCTCCAACTGTGGAAATTATCTTGGCACAACAATTGTCATTTAGGTGATGTAAATCATTGTAAATTAATCAAATAAGAAGATAAATTTATAATGATAATGAAATTTTATACTTAACAATTTCTGTTCAGCATGACAGAATGACTTATAATTGATATGAATAACCCAAAATATAAAATACTTGACACATTGTCACTCCAAGATTTTGATGAAAATTCAGAATTGATTCCACTGATGACTACCGAAGACGAAGAAGAGATAAAAAACGAAACACTTCCTGATTCTTTACCTATTCTTTCTTTAAGAAATACAGTATTATTTCCAGGCGTAGTGATTCCAATTACTGCAGGACGCGACAAGTCTATTAAGCTCATTAATGATGCCAATAAAGGTTCAAAAGTTATAGGTGTTGTAGCACAAAAAGATGAAAGTGTAGAAGACCCAAAATTTGAGGATATTCACAAAATTGGTACCGTTGCCCGAATATTGAAAGTTTTAAAAATGCCTGATGGTAATACAACGGTCATTATTCAAGGAAAAAAACGTTTTGAGATAACAGAACTTGTTTCGGAAGATCCATATTTAACTGCGAAAATCAAAAATGTTGATGAAGTAGTTCCTACAAAAGAGGATGATGAATTTGCTGCAGCCATTGAATCTATTAAAGATTTATCTCTGGAAATTATCAAACAAAGTCCAAATATTCCAAGTGAAGCTTCCTTTGCTATAAAAAATATAGAAAGCAACTCTTTTCTTATCAATTTTGTATCGTCCAATATGGGTATTTCTGTGGTTGAAAAACAAGCATTACTCGAAGTCAATGATTTGCATCAACGCGCCTTGAAAACTCTCAAACACATGAATGTTGAGTTTCAGCGATTGGAATTAAAAAATGATATTCAATCCAAAGTGCAGCATGATATGAGTCAGCAACAACGCGAATATTTTCTTCAACAACAGATAAAAACCATTCAAGAAGAATTGGGTGGAGTAAGTTATGAGGAAGAAATTGAAGACATGAAAAAGCGTGCTTCGAAAAAGAAGTGGGAAGCAAAAACAAAACAACATTTTGAAAAAGAAATAGGTAAACTTCAGCGTATGAATCCTCAAGTTGCGGAATATTCTATTCAAAGAAATTATTTGGATTTGTTTTTAGATTTGCCATGGAATCATTTTAGTCAAGATAATTTTGACTTAAAACGAGCTCAAAAAATATTAGATCGTGATCATTTTGGACTAGAGGAAGTAAAACGTCGAATTATAGAGTATTTAGCGGTTTTAAAACTTCGAAACGATATGAAATCTCCAATTTTGTGTCTGTATGGTCCTCCAGGAGTAGGGAAGACCTCGCTAGGGAAATCCATTGCCGAGGCCCTTGGTCGAGAGTATGTTCGAATTTCTCTAGGTGGATTACGGGATGAGGCAGAAATTAGAGGGCATCGAAAAACTTATATTGGAGCAATGCCAGGACGTATTTTACAAAGTCTTAAAAAAGCGGGAACTTCTAATCCTGTTTTTGTTTTAGATGAAATTGATAAATTATCCAATTCACATCAAGGCGATCCTTCTTCTGCAATGCTCGAAGTTTTGGATCCAGAGCAAAATTCAGAGTTCTATGACAACTTCTTAGAAATGGGTTATGATCTTTCAAAAGTGATGTTTGTAGCCACTTCCAACAGTTTGAACACCATTCAACCGGCCTTGCTAGACCGCATGGAAATTATTAATGTTAACGGCTATACTATTGAGGAAAAAGTTCAAATTGGAAAAAAATATCTTTTACCAAAACAACTCAAAGAACACGGGCTTTCTTCAAAAGATTTAAAAATAGTACAACCACAATTAGAAAAAATAATCGAGGGTTACACTAGAGAATCGGGAGTACGTGGCTTAGAAAAGCAAATTGCAAAAGTAGTGCGCTATGCGGCAAAAAATATTGCCATGGAAGATGCCTATGATGTTAAAGTTTCTAATGATGCTTTGATAGAAATTTTAGGGGCTCCAAAACTAGAGCGTGATCGCTATGAAAACAATAATGTTGCTGGAGTAGTTACAGGGCTTGCATGGACTCGTGTAGGTGGCGATATTTTATTTATAGAATCTATACTTTCTAAAGGAAAAGGAACTTTAAATATTACTGGGAATTTAGGTAAAGTGATGAAAGAATCGGCAACTATTGCTATGGAATACATCAAAGCCAATGCAGATGATTTTGGAATTGAAAATCGTATTTTCAATGAATATAATGTACACATTCACGTCCCTGAAGGTGCCACTCCAAAAGATGGGCCTAGTGCAGGAATTACAATGCTAACCTCTTTAGTGTCATTGTTTACACAAAGAAAAGTCAAAAAAAATATTGCAATGACTGGAGAAATTACACTACGTGGAAAAGTATTACCAGTAGGAGGGATTAAAGAAAAAATATTAGCCGCAAAGCGTGCTAAAATTAAAGAAATTATCCTGTCCAAAGCCAATAAGCGTGATATTGATGACATCAACGCAGATTATCTAAAAGGCTTAAAGTTTCATTATGTGTCTGAGATGCACGAAGTTATAGATGTAGCTATTACAAAGACCAAAGTCACACATGCTAAGGCATTGTAATTTATTACTTGATTAAGTTATTGTCGTACTAAAATAAAGCGAACAAAAATTCGTTTTAAGATAGAATTGGTTATTTTTGACTGATAATGAGGATATTAGCCATGCTTTTTTTGATGATGAGTACAACTGCATCAGTGTTTGCTCAATTGGGTGGTAATGCAACATATCAATTCCTCAATTTGATGTCCTCTCCACGACAAGCCGCACTTGGAGGAAAAGTGATTACAAATGTAGACTACGATGTCACTCAAGCACTATATAATCCAGCCACAATAAATGTTGAAATGGATAACCAATTGGCCTTAAATTATGCCAATCATCTCGGTGATATTCGATATGGTACTGCTGCTTATGCTTACACTGTTGACAGACGAACACAAACGTTTCACGCTGGGGTAACCTATATCAATTATGGAAATTTTGAGGGTTATGATGAAAATGGGAATAGCACGGGTGATTTTACAGGAAATGAAGCTGCACTATCTATAGGTTATGCATTACAAATTGGTTTTTCAGATTTTTATGCTGGTGCGAATGTTAAGCTTATTTCATCTAAACTTGAGCAATATAACTCTTTTGGTGCCGCCCTAGATTTTGGGGTAATTTATATTAATGAGTACTTAGATTTTAATGCAGCACTTGTTGTTCGAAACATCGGAACACAATTGACCACCTATGCTGGTCTAAATGAGCCTTTACCTTTTGAAATTGATTTTGGAATGAGTCAAACCCTAGAAAATGTCCCTATTCGTTGGCATTTGACTTTAGAAAATTTACAGCAATGGCCCATAGCAACTGCAAACCCTGCTCGTGCCACTACAGATTTAAATGTGAATCAAACTCAAGAAAAAGTAGGGTTTTTAAGTCAACTTATCCGACATACTTTGTTGGGCGTTGAACTCTTTCCAAAAAAGGGTTTTAACCTTAGAATGGGGTATAGCTTTAGACGCGCAGAGGAACTCAGAATTATAGATCAACGTAATTTTTCGGGCCTTTCTTTTGGAATTGGATTGAAGTTTAATAAATTACGTTTTAGTTACACTCATGCTCGCTATTCATTAGCTTCAAATGCAAGTTTTTTGGGCATGCAAATAGATTTACAGTAGTGAAAAAAATAATTATTGCCATCGATGGTCACTCTTCTACAGGGAAAAGCACATTAGCTAAGCAACTTGCAAAAAAATTAGATTACATCTATGTCGATTCTGGGGCGATGTATAGAGCCGTAACACTTTTTGCTATTGAAAATAACTATATTGACGAAAACAAATTTGATAAAGACGCCTTAATTTCCGCCATCTCGTCGCTTAAAATCGAATTTAAAAAAGATGAATCTGGCGTCACCACACTTTTCTTAAACAATAAAGAAGTGTCTTCAAAAATTAGAGGGATGCAAGTGTCCAATTTAGTAAGTAAAGTTGCAGCCCTTCCCGAAGTTCGTCAATGTTTGGTGAAAGAACAACGCCAAATGGGGCAATACAAAGGGATTGTGATGGATGGTAGAGATATAGGTACCGTTGTTTTTCCAGATGCAGAACTAAAAATCTTTATGACTGCTTCGGCCAAAACCCGTGCACAACGCCGATGGGATGAGCTTACAGCAAAAGGGGAGCAGGTTGATCTTGATGCTGTTTACGAAAACATAACGTCTCGCGACCATAAAGACTCTACAAGATCAGATTCTCCATTAGTTCAAGCCAAAGATGCCCATATTTTAGATAATTCTAATCTAACCCCAAAAAAACAATTTGAATTGGTGTTGGGTTGGGTAAATCAAAACACAAAAAAAAAATAGGGCTAAAGTTTTAGCCCTAATTATAAATATGTTTTAAAGCTTAGGAATCACCAATTCCTGATTAGGATGAATTAAATCTGGATTTTTTAGAATGTTGGTGTTTGCTTAAGAAATTTGTTTATACTTCATAGGATCGCCATAATAGTGTTTGGCAATTTTTCCTAAAGTTTCGCCGCTTTTGACGGTATTACGGTGGTATACACTTTCGTCAGCCACACGGATATCGGCCTTGATATCGGTAGGGTTTTGCCCTCCAATAGCTTTAATTTCATCCCAAATAATGTTTTTTTCGTATTGTGTTTTGGCTGTCCCTTTTATTTTTAAAACGCCATTTTCTTCGGAAACATCCCCATTTTGGACGTTCAATTTGGTGCCTAAGTCCAACACCGATTGGTATTTTTGCTTAATCATGTTTAGTAGATTATAGGGTTAATAATGAAATAAATTTAGACTATTTTTTCTTTAATTAAGTATTTTTTTTAAGTTTTTTGTCATCATAAAAGGTATTGCCCTCAAAATCAAAGAGATAAATATTTGTCCAAATTGTAGATTAGTCGTATAATTGCACTCTTCTTAGCAAAAATGGTTGGAGAGAAGAATAAATTTTAACTAACACTTCTGTGTGTTTTGCAGTAAATCCAACCAAACCAACATACAGAATACAAATTATTATCAGCTATGGCTGAAGAACAAACTACAAACGCAGAGGAGACTGCACAAGACACTCCAGTTGTTGAAGCAACAACAAACGAAGCTAAAACCAACCCTGAGCAATTTTTAAAAGATTTTAACTGGCACAACTACGAAGAAGGCATCGATCCTGTTGCCGACGAAAAGCTTGATGAATTTGAGAAACTTGTTTCTGATAATTTTGTAGAAACTCTAGATGATCAAGTAGTAGAAGGAACAGTAATTCATATTTCTGATCGTGATGCTATTATTGACATTAATGCCAAGTCAGAAGGTGTTATTTCATTAAACGAATTTCGTTACAATCCAAACCTAGCAGTAGGCGATAAGGTTGAGGTACTGATTGATGTTCGTGAAGACGCCACAGGACAACTTGTATTATCACACAGAAAAGCACGTGTTATCAAAGCATGGGATCGTGTAATTGCAGCCAATGAAACTGGCGAAATTGTCAACGGATTTGTTAAGTGTCGTACAAAAGGTGGTATGATTGTCGATGTTTTTGGCATTGAGGCTTTCTTACCAGGATCTCAAATTGATGTTAAACCAATTAGAGATTACGATCAATATGTAAACAAAACAATGGAATTTAAAGTTGTAAAAATCAACCACGAATTCAAAAATGTAGTTGTTTCTCATAAAGCGCTTATCGAAGCCGATATTGAAATTCAGAAGAAAGAAATCATAGGTCAACTCGAAAAAGGTCAAGTCCTAGAAGGTGTTGTAAAAAATATCACTTCTTACGGTGTGTTTATGGACCTTGGAGGTGTCGATGGTCTTGTACATATTACAGACCTTTCATGGTCTAGAATTAATCATCCAAGTGAAATCGTTGAGCTTGATGAAAAACTTAATGTTGTAATTCTAGATTTTGATGAAAATAAATCAAGAATCCAGTTAGGTCTTAAACAATTGAGCAAGCACCCTTGGGATGCTCTTGCAGATGACGTAAAAGTTGGTGATGAAGTAGAAGGAAAAGTTGTTGTAATTGCAGATTATGGTGCATTTATTGAAGTTGCTGATGGTGTAGAAGGGCTTATCCACGTTTCGGAAATGTCTTGGTCTACACACTTAAGATCAGCTCAAGATTTTGTTAATGTTGGTGATACTGTAAAAGCTAAAATCTTAACATTAGACAGAGAAGATCGTAAAATGTCATTAGGGATTAAGCAATTGACACCAGATCCATGGACAGATATTACTTCAAAATTCCCAGTAGGAAACAAACACACAGGAATTGTAAGAAACTTTACAAATTTTGGTGTTTTTGTTGAAATGGAAGAAGGAATTGATGGATTGATTTATATCTCTGATTTATCATGGACAAAGAAAATCAAGCACCCAAGCGAATTTTGTGCTGTTGGTGACAAACTTGAGGTTGTTGTTCTGGAATTAGATGTTGAAGGAAGAAAATTAAGTCTTGGTCACAAACAAACGACGGAAAATCCATGGGACAAATATGAGGCAGAATTTGGTTTAAACACCAAACACACCGCTTCTGTATTTGAAATTGTTGACAAAGGAGCTACAGTAAAATTTAACGACGATATTGTTGCTTTCATTCCTTCTCGTCATTTAGAGAAAGAAGATGGTTCTATGTTAAGCAAAGGTGAAGAAGCAGAATTTGTAATCATAGAATTTAGCAAAGAATTCAAGAGAGTTGTTGCATCACATACAGCGGTCTTCAAGGATGAAGAAGTGAAAAATGTAAAAGCAGCCGCCAAAAAAGCAGCGAAAGCAGCATCAGAAGCCAAAACAACTCTTGGAGATGCAAACGAAGCACTTCAAGCTTTAAAAGATAAAATGGATGGTAAATAAACCAACCTCAATAATCTTTAAAAAAACCCTTCTATTTTGGAGGGTTTTTTATTTGTAATCTGTTGATTTTCAGTTTTTTAAAAGAATTAACTTTTTTTTTAAATTAATGAAAGATGATATAGTTAATTTTATAAAATAATAAACTAAACAAACAATTATGGGTTTTAATAATATCCCCAAAGCATTTCAAATTGACAACTTAATTCATCAAAAAACATATCTTGTGAATGGTGAATTAAAAAAGTGGAGTGGCGCAACATCGGATGTGTATTCTACAATTTCTTCAACAGAAGAATATGCACCAACTTTACTGGGGTCTATTCCATTATTGGAGAAAGATCAAGCAATGGAAGCTTTGGAATCTGCATCACAAGCTTATAATAATGGTCAAGGCTTGTGGCCTACAATGAAAGTAGCCGATCGAATTACGTGTATGGAAAAGTTTGTTGAGCAAATGAAAACCAAAAGAGAGCAAGTCATCAAATACTTAATGTGGGAAATTGGAAAAAATCTTAAAGACTCCGAAAAAGAATTTGATAGGACTGTAGATTATATTTATGATACTATTGATGATTATAAACAACTCGACCGAAATGCTGCAAAATTCCATAAAAATTCTGGAGTTTATGCCCATATTAGAAGGGGACCGCTCGGGGTTGTACTTTGCTTGGGGCCTTACAATTACCCGCTTAATGAAACTTTTGCGCTTCTTATTCCAGCCCTAATTATGGGGAATACCACTATTTTTAAGCCAGCAAAACTAGGGGTTTTATTGCTTATACCACTTATGGAAGCTTTTCAAAATAGCTTTCCAAAAGGTGTAGTCAATATTCTATTTGGAAGAGGACGTACATTGGCAACTCCACTGATGGAAACTGGAAAGATAGACGTTCTTGCCCTAATAGGCCATAGCAATTCTGCTAATGCTCTTCAAAATAGTCATCCAAAGAAAAATAGACTTCGAACTGTACTTGGATTAGAAGCAAAAAACCCTGCAATTGTCTTACCAGATGCTGATTTAGATTTAGCTGTTCAAGAATGTATAGCTGGAACACTTTCTTTTAATGGTCAACGTTGTACAGCACTCAAAATATTGTATGTACATGAAACAATTTTTGAAGCTTTTAAAGAGAAATTCTGTGCACATGTCGATGCTCTAAAATTTGGAAATCCATGGGAAGATGCAGCAATGCTTACCCCATTGCCTGAAGTTAATAAGCATGATTATATTCAAGAATTAATTGATGATGCTAAAGCAAAAGGTGCAAAAATATTAAATGCAAAAGGAGGTGAGCGTACAGAAAATTATATTTTCCCTTCGGTGCTTTATCCTGTGAATAAAACAATGGATGTGTATCATGAAGAGCAATTTGGTCCTGTAATTCCAATGATGACGTTTACAGATATTCAACAACCTTTGAATGATATGGCAGAATCAAATTATGGTCAACAGGTAAGTGTATTTGGAAAAGACACCAAAACTCTTGCGCCACTTATCGATATTCTAGTCAATTTGGTCTGCCGTGTGAATTTGAATAGTTCTTGTCAGCGTGGACCAGATGTATTTCCATTTACTGGAAGAAAAGACTCAGCATTTAGTACTTTGAGTGTTAGAGATGCATTGCGTTCTTTTTCCATTCGTACTTTTGTTGCTGCAAAAGATAATCCTTACAATAGTGAGATTTTAAAAGAAATGTTAGACGAAAAGCAATCTAATTTTATAAGTACAGATTATTTGCTTTAAAGTGTTTTTGTTTAAGTGATTATTGTTTTTTTATAAAGTGAAATGTGATATTAAATTTGAATATCAAAATTTTCTATTACCTTTGCGCACGAATATGTTGAAAACATTATGAGTCAAAAAGTTTTACTTAACGAAAAAGAAGTAAACATTATCCTTCACAGATTGGCTTGTCAACTTATTGAAAAACACAACGATTTTTCCAATACAATATTAGTAGGATTACAACCAAGAGGAAAGCACCTAGCAGATCGACTTTTACAGCTTTTAAAATCTGATTACAATATATCCGATACACAAATAGGCTACCTTGATATTACTTTTTACAGAGATGATTTTAGACGATCAAATAAAGTTCTTGAGGCCAGTGAAACGCAAATGAATTTTATTGTAGAAGGAAAAAATGTCGTTTTTATAGACGATGTTTTATATACAGGAAGAAGTATCCGAGCTGCCCTAACTGCTATTCAATCTTATGGCCGTCCAAAAAGTATAGAATTACTGATTTTGATTGACCGAAGATTCAGTAGACATTTGCCTATTCAACCAGATTATCGAGGACGACAGGTTGATGCTATTGACGAAGAAAAAGTTGTTGTAAATTGGAAAGAAACACAAGGTGAAGACACCGTGTATTTGATAAAACAATAGATTATGAGCACATTAAGTGTAGAGCATTTATTAGGAATTAAACATCTCACCAAAGAAGATATTCATTTAATTTTTGAAACTACAGATCATTTTAAACAAGTCATCAATCGTCCAATTAAAAAAGTTCCTTCACTTAGAGATATTACTATTGCTAATTTGTTTTTTGAAAATTCAACAAGAACAAAACTCTCTTTTGAAATTGCGCAAAAACGTCTTTCGGCCGATGTTATTAATTTTTCCGCAGGTCAATCGTCACTAAAAAAAGGCGAAACACTTATAGATACCGTCAACAATATTTTATCCATGAAAGTAGATATGGTGGTCATGCGCCACCCAAAACCAGGGGCTGCAGAGTTCCTAATGCAACATGTTGACGCAAAAATTATTAATGCAGGTGATGGTGCACACGAGCACCCTACACAAGCGCTTTTGGACACCTATTCCATTCGTGAAAAACTAGGCCATGTAGAAGGTAAAAAAGTGGTTATAGTTGGCGATATTCTTCACAGTAGAGTAGCACTTTCCAATATTTTTGCACTTCAGTTACTTGGTGCAAAAGTTAAGGTTTGTGGGCCAAAATCATTAATCCCAAAGTACATTGAAGAATTAGGTGTTGAAGTCGAAACGAATCTAAAAAAAGCACTTCAATGGTGCGATGTTGCTAATATGTTGCGTGTACAAAATGAACGTATGGAAGTGAGTTATTTTCCATCAACACGAGAATACACCCAACAATATGGTGTAACAAAAGCACTGCTAGACGAATTAGATAAACCTATTGTAATCATGCATCCAGGCCCTATAAACAGAGGCGTAGAAATTACAAGTGATGTTGCCGATTCCAATCAGGCGATTATTCTAGATCAAGTTGAAAATGGTGTGGCTATTCGAATGGCGGTAACCTATTTGTTGGCTTCAAAAATTAAATCTTAATGAAATTTGAAATTAAAGACACTGCTGTAATTGTTGATCAAAATAAACAAGTTTCATCAGAATTTTTCAAATTGTTTGATTTGAATTACCCTAAATTCCATTTGAATAATATCATTCTTATTATTGATGAAACCCAAAACTCAGAACCTGATTTTGTCAATTTTATTTTAAAACTCACCAAATCTCATCAACTCCATAAGAAAACCTTTGTTGTTGTGGCTCATCAATGGTCACAAAGCGATATTTCAGACGACATTATTTGTGTTCCCACTTTACAGGAAGCATTTGACCTTATTGAAATGGACGAAATGCAGCGTGATTTAGGATTTTAAACTTATAAATGTGAAACTAACAACAATTGGTTGCTACAGCGCCACTCCAAGGATTTCTGCGCATACCACGTCTCAGGTTCTGGAATCTAGAGGGCATACTTTTCTTATCGATTGTGGGGAAGGTACTCAAATGGAATTGAGAAAACATAAGGTTAAATTCAACCAAATTAAACATATCTTTATTTCTCATCTTCATGGCGATCATTGTTTTGGTCTAATAGGATTAATTTCTACATTTCGTTTGCTCAATCGCGAAGCTGATTTACACGTTTATGGCCCAAATGGTATTAAGGAACTTATCATGCTTCAAATGAAACTTTCTAAATCATGGATTAATTTTAATCTGATTTTTCATGAATTAACCTCTCTTGAATCTGAACTTATTTTTGAAGATTATAAAATTGAAGTTCATACAATTCCTTTGGATCATAGAGTATATACCAATGGTTTTTTGTTTAAAGAAAAAGCATTTGACCGTAAATTACTAGTTGATAAAGCAGAAGCAAAACATATAGATGTAGCTTATTATCGCAAACTTAAACAAGGTGCAGATGTTCTTAATTCTCATGGCGAATTGATTTCAAATGCTGATGTAACAACAGAGGGAATTCCATCAAAAAGTTATGCTTTTTGTAGTGATACCGCCTATTTTGAAGCCATAATCCCAATTATAAATAATGTTGATGTTTTATATCATGAAGCTACATTTTTGGAAACTCATGCAAATTTATGTGCCAAAACAAAGCATTCTACAGCAAAACAAGCTGCAGAAATCGCGAAAAAGGCAACAGTCGGCAAACTTATTCTTGGGCATTATTCATCGAGATATAACAATCTGGAAGATTTTAAAACTGAAGCTCAAACAGTTTTTAGTTGTGTTGAACTCGCTGAGGATGGTAAAACATTTCAAATTTAACCATATTTTTCCTTAGTTTTTTTCCATGAAAGCACTGCAACCCCTTTTGCGTAATGAAATTCATCAGGGGGCTTTAAAAAAAAGAAATTATACATGGGATAATCCACTATCAATCTTTGAATTTTTAGTCTATGGAGTTCCCATTCTTTAGGATGTACTACAAATCCATAAATCTCCTTTTTATAATCTTGAAAAAGTGTATAACGTTCTGTAAGCCAGTGTTCTAAATCATTTTTTTGTTGAATTTTATGACCTATTGAATACTGAACAGAAAAGAATTTTTTTGTGCTATTATTTCCAGATTCAAAACAATTATTTTTTCGTTTTATCTCAGCAAATTTATACGGTAATTTTGAAATTTTTTGTGCCAATATACAAGCCAACGACTTAATAGCTTCAATGCTTAAAAAATAAACCCCAGGTTTTCCATTAGAGTTCACATATGTCCGAATATTAAGCTCATAAAAATTTGAAATAGAATCAATAGAGGGCAATAATCCTGGGTGTATTTGTTCCATATTAAAAGCAACTATAGAGACCCAAAATTCTCCATTAAATTGATCCAATTCAAGCTGGTTTGGAACAAATGTTCTTAATAATTGTTCATTTACCTTATAATGTAAAAGAATAACATCATTCCATTTTTGAGAATAGGACCATGGATGCTTAGGCATTGCCCATGGACGATGCGTTGTGTAAGATTTGAGGGATTCCATATGTGTAATTTAATTATAAATAATCATATAATCGTCTGCTTACCAAAAGTGTAATTCCTAATAATATCAAAAGGTAAAACCAACGTTTTTTTGTTCTAGGTTTTCTGATCTTTTTAACCAATAAATATATGAAATAGGCATATATTAATAGCGTTGCTATATCAGAAATAAAAACAATTGTTTCCATGTGCTAATTATAATTTAACAACAAAAAGGTTCTTAAACTTGTATACGCACTTTCAAACACTCAAATCAACGACAAAAACGAACACGTCGAATAAGAATATTTTCTGAGAAAATTGATTTTCTGAGGCAAGCAGAGTAACAAATTTATAAAAAAAAATTAAAAACTTTCAAAAACTCCCAAGCCAAAAAGTGCAAAATCATATTTTACAGGGTCTTTTTCGTCTAATAGTCGCAAGTTTTTGTCTAATTCTTTCAATGCTTTTGCATCGTTTTGTTTTCGTTTGAGTAAACCAAGTTTTCGTGCTACATTACCAGAATGTACATCTAGAGGGCAGGAGAGTTGTGAAGGGGAGAGCGTTGGCCACAAGCCAAAATCTACCCCAGTATCATGGGGTCGAACCATCCATCGTAAAAACATATTAAGTCGTTTTGCAGCAGAGTTTTTCAAGGGGTCACTAATATGTTTTTGAGTTCTTTTGGGGTGATCAATCTCAAAAAAAAGAGTTTTAAATTTGTGAATAGAAAACTGTAAAGAGTCGTTCTTTACATTTTTGTTAAATACTGATTCTAGACCATTGTAATTAGTGTAGACATGCCGTAAACTTTTGATAAATTGTACGGCGTCAATTGCGTTGAATGTTCGGTGGACAAACCCATCAAATACCTCCAAATCTTGTGGTTGATGGGTCATCACAAAATCATATGGCGCATTATCCATAAGTGTCATAAAACGCTGAGCATTATTAATGATGCTTTTTCGTTTTCCCCAAGCAATGGTAGCAGTCAAAAACGCTGCAATTTCAATATCTTCTTTTCTAGAAAATGAATGTGGAATTTGAATGGGGTCGGTTTCAATAAATTTTGAGGTATTGTACTGCTCAACTTTTGCCTCTAAAAACTGTTTCAGTTCATCAAAACTTAAACCATTGTAACATTTAGGATGACACTTGTCCATCTGTTATGGTGATTTTTCTATCGGCCATTTTTGCTAATTCTTTGTTGTGAGTTACCAAAACAAATGTATATCCAAATGTATCTCTTAATTTAAAAAACAATTGATGTAATTGCTCGGCGGAAGTAGTGTCCAAATTACCTGAGGGCTCATCAGCTAAAACAACAAGAGGGTCATTGATCAACGCTCGAGCAACGGCTACACGTTGTTGTTCGCCTCCCGAAAGCTCATTTGGTTTGTGGTTTAGACGATGACTCAATCCAAGAAAATCTAACAATGTTTTTGACTTTTCTATAGCTTTTGTTTCTGAAACTCCTTTGATAAAAGCCGGAATACACACATTTTCTATAGCAGTAAATTCTGGAAGAAGTTGATGGAATTGAAAAATAAATCCTAAATTTTCGTTTCTAAATTTCGACAATTCTTTTTCATTCAATGCCTTGATTTCTACATTGTTTATTATTAGAGAAGAATTTTCTGCTTTTGATGGATGATCAAGTGTGCCCAAAATTTGTAGCAAAGTTGTTTTTCCAGCACCCGAAGCTCCAACAATAGAAATAATTTCACTTTTTTTTACATCTAAATTAATCCCTTTCAATACATGAAGGTCGTCGTAATATTTATGAATGTTATTGGCTTGAATCATAATTGTAAATTTAAAGTATACCAAGCTGATGTGCAATCATATTTTGATTTTTTAAAGCCAACTTTTCATTAACTTTGATTTTTAAAATATTAAAGAATGAAAAAAGCGGTGTTTTGTGGCGGGTGTTTTTGGTGTACAGAGGCAGTTTTTAAGCGTTTAAAAGGTGTCCTTAGTGTACAATCTGGATATACTGGAGGGTTTATTAAAAATCCTGCATATCGCGAGGTTTGCGAAGGGCGTACAGGTCATGCAGAAGGAATAATAATTGAATATGACGCTTCAGAAGTTCAATACCAAGCACTTTTGGAAGTATTCTTTGCCACACATAATCCCACCACACTAAACCGTCAAGGCTATGATGTGGGTTCACAATACCGTTCAGCAATTTTTTATACTGATGAATCTCAAAAAGAAACGGCTCAGAATTATATGGAACTTTTGGAAGAATCTAAAGTATTCGAAAATCCAATTGTAACAACCTTGGCGCCTCTAGACGTATTTTATAAAGCCGAGGAGGAGCATCATGATTATTATGATCAAAATACAAACCAATCGTATTGTCAGTTTGTGATTTTACCTAAAATAAAAACTTTAAATCAACGTTTTAAAAGCAAGTTGAAATCAAAAGAATGAATTGGAATAAATTAAAAAAACAGCATAAACTTATTTTAGGGTTAATTTTTGATTTACTAGGGTATGTATCTTTTATTTTTCCTCCTTTTGATTTTGTTTGGGCACCACTTTCAGGCTATTTAATGACTGAGCTTTACGAAGGTAAAAAAGGAAAAATAGCGGGTATATTTGTTTTTATTGAAGAAGCACTTCCTTTTTTGGATATCGTACCCACCTTCACCATTATGTGGATGTATACCTATTGGAATCAATCGTCTGTTGATTCTCGGGAACAATAGTTATTTTTCTAGAAATCGACTAAAACCAAGCCTTTTAAGCATTTTTTTTTCAAAATCCCAGAAGAATTCAAATTGCCCAAAAAGCCACCCCCAAAACACTAATAAGATTTGGTAAAATATCAAACTTAACACACAAAAAATAACCCAATACAACACTGGTCCAAGATTTTCTATGGAAACCCCTAATAATTTAATTATAGGTCGCCCTACAAAAACAGATGATGATCCTGTGATGCCAAAAACAATAAAAATACGTATGAGTTCCCAACGCGCATTGACCACCCATTTATGCTGTAATTTTTTTATGAAAAATACACAAAGTTGAAGAATTGAAAACCCCAATACTACAGTCATAAGGTGTTGCAACCAAAAATTATATCTGAAAATTTTAATGGCAAATCTATACCCTAAAAAAAAGGAAATTATCATTCCTAAAAAAGGATAGAGGAGTTGCCAATTTTTACTGATTTCCCAATTTAATTTAAAAGTATTAATGCGATTTTTCATGCCCGCAAATATAATACTTTATGAAGCTATTTTTCTTTATTTTTTGTTAAACAGCTTTCCAAGTATCCCTCCAAGACCACTGTTACTTTTTCCAAGAACAGCTCCTGCCACATCGTCAATGATTGAGCCATCATTGTCAGCGTCTAAAATAGATTCAAAAAAGCTTTGTTTTTCATTATGAAAATTTCCACCAATAAGACCTCCTAACATATTTGTTAGGCCATTGCCATCGTTTATAGACGATTGGCGTTGTTGTCTACCTAAAAGCCCCATAACAACTGGAGCTGCCAATTTAAGAATTCTTCCAACTGATGACGCATCAACCCCAGATTGTTTACTAAGCGCATTTTGAACATTTTGTTGTCGATTTCCAAAAACGTGTCCTAGAATTTTACCTCCGTCTTGTTCAATAGTACTTGAATTTGATCCCGAAAAAGTAGCTTTCAAATTATCCAAAATACTACCATCATGTTTTTTAGTTAATGCTCCCAAAAGACCCGATGCACCTTTTGGAGTTGCTGCATTGCGTTGCATGGCTTGCATAAGTACAGGCATGGCCATATTTAATAAATTACTTGTATTTGATTTTGATTGTCCTGTTTGGCTTGACAAGCCCTCGATAAGTGATTTTCCTAAATCCCCACCAAGCAAGTTCATAAGTCCTGACATAGATTTGTATATTATTAGGCAATTGCAATATAAAAAAAATCCCAACAAATAGTTAGGATTTTTATAAATTTAAGAAGTTGAAATATATTTCAATAGTTATTTTAAAATAGAAATAATCTGCGTTGCCAATTCAGAACCAATACGTTCTTGTGCTTGTGTTGTAGCTGCACCAATATGTGGGGTTAGCGATACATTTGGTGTCATTAAAACTTGAATAGCAGGTGTTGGTTCATTTTCAAAAGTGTCTACTCCCGCAAAAGCAAGTTTTCCAGATTTTAAAGCCTCTACCATGGCTACTTCATCGACAACACCACCACGAGCAGCATTAATCAACCCTGCACCATCTTTCATAAGCTCAAGTTCTGCTTTTCCAATCACAAATTCTTTTTGTGCAGGAACATGTAGGGTTAAAAAGTCAGCTTGTTTTAATACATCTTCTTTGCTGTCAATAGTAATATTAAACGTTACAGATTGCCCGTCAAAGAACGGAACAGTTACAGATGCTTTTTCCATAAATGGATCAAAAGCAACGACCTTCATTCCTAGTCCTAAACCAATTTTGGCAGTGGCTTGACCTATTCGTCCAAAACCAATTACACCCAAAGTTTTACCACGAAGCTCTGTTCCTTTGGCATAGGCCTTTTTTAATGCTTTAAATTTTGAATCCCCATCTAGTGGCATATTTCGGTTAGAGTCATATAAAAAACGTACACCAGAAAACAAGTGTGCAAAAACCAATTCTGCTACGGATTCTGAAGAAGCTGCAGGAGTGTTGATGACATGTAACCCTTTTTCTCTGGCATAATCGACATCAATGTTATCCATTCCAACACCACCTCGTCCAATGATTTTTAGACTTGGACAAGCGTCAATCAAATCTTTACGAACTTTAGTGGCACTTCGTACCAAAAGGACAGAAATGTTTTCGCTATTGATGTAATTTTCAAGTTGTTCTTGGGCAACCGTCGTTGTACTTACCTCAAATCCAGCGGCTTCTAATTCTTCTACACCATTTGGAGAAATACCGTCATTTGCTAATATTTTCATGTTTTTTATGCTTTACGTTCTAATTCACTCATAATTTCAACCAATACCTGAACACTTTCTAGCGTTAGTGCATTGTACATAGAGGCTCTGTAACCCCCCACACTTCTGTGACCATTCAATCCGTTGATACCAGCGTCTTGCCACATGGCATCAAAAGTTTCCTTTAAATTTTCGTTGGCTAAGGTAAATGTGGCGTTCATTTTTGAACGGTCTGCTTTGGCAGCAAAACCATTAAATAATGGGTTTAAATCTATTTCTGAATATATAAGTTGTGCTTTCTTTTCATTTTCTTTTTCGATGGCTGCTATTCCACCTAAATTCTTTAACCATTCCAAGTTAAGCATAGAAGCATACACAGGAAAAACAGGTGGAGTATTAAACATACTGCCTTTACTGATATGTACTTTATAATCCATCATCGATGGGATTTTACGTGATACTTTTCCTAAAATATCTTCTCTAACAACAACCAATGTTGTTCCAGCAGGGCCCATGTTTTTTTGTGCTCCTGCATAGATTAATCCAAATTTTGAAAAGTCTAAAGTACGCGAGAAAATATCACTACTCATATCGCAAACCAATGGGATATCGCAGTCTGGAAAATCTTTAATTTGAGTTCCAAAAATAGTATTGTTGGACGTACAATGGAAATAATCGTGATCTGATGGAATGTCATATCCTTTTGGAATATAGTTGTAGTTTGCATCTTTTGATGAAGCTACTTCTGTAATATCATCAAAAATACGGGCTTCTTTAATTGCTTTATCACTCCAAGTTCCTGTGTTTAGATATGCTGCTCGCTTTTCCAAGAGATTAAGCGCAACTGCCAAAAATTGAGTGCTTGCACCACCTTGTAAAAATAACACTTTGTAACCCATACCTTCCAAACCCAAAAGTTCGAGGACTAGCGCACGTGCATTTTCCATAATGTCTACAAAGGCTTTGCTTCTGTGGGAAATTTCAATAAGCGAAAGGCCGTTGTCAAAATCCAATACTGCTTGCGCAGATTTTTCCATAACCTCTTGAGGTAAAACGCAGGGTCCAGCGCTAAAATTATGTCTTTTCATTTGGTGAGTTTTTAGCTTTTAAAAAATTAAGCAACAAAGGTGCGAATTAATTATTGATATCAGATAAAAAAATATAATAATATTATGTTATATTTTCAACAAGAAATCAACAGTATCTTTTTGATCGGCATAATCGCTTAATTTTGGAAGTTGTGTTGTTCCAAAACCAACTTCATTTGGCATAAAATCTCGAGAAACTACACATTGAATGAGCTCGCTATCTTTTTGGATTTTTGACTTTAAGTTTTCAATATCATCATAGAATTCATAAAACAAAGTAGCAATTGGAGACGCATAGTGTTGATCTTCTTTGAGCATCAAAAAACCATTTTCCAACAAATCAAACTCACTCATCAAATACACCGCTTTATTGTAATCGTAATTGTTAGCATATTTTGCACTATTCATGATAGGATGCCACTCATATACGGCATTAAAAAAGGCATCAAAATCATAATCATTTGGCACAAAAAGTTTAGAAACACTTCGGCATCCCAAACCAAAATATCGGAATATATCCTCAGTTAATGCTTCTAAGTCTTCAGGAGTTTCACGACCTGTAAGTACCGCTACAGAATTTCTATTTTTTCTGATGATAGAGGGTTTATTTTTAAAATAATATTCAAAATAGCGCGCCGTATTATCGCTTCCTGTAGCAATAACAGCATCAAAATCTTCGAGACGTTCTTCTGTAAACTCAATAGTTCCTTCAATAGAGGGTTCAATATGCA
>Ga0233451_10001263_pt1 | contig 24537 bp, 20 predicted proteins | sample 011ome_29_FD_183052 | JGI IMG/M metagenome (GOLD analysis project Ga0233451, IMG submission 183052) | Coastal salt marsh microbial communities from the Groves Creek Marsh, Skidaway Island, Georgia - 011504CT (spades assembly) | ecosystem: Environmental > Aquatic > Marine > Intertidal zone >... | reverse complement strand
TTCATCACATCAAAGCGCTGGGCGGACTGGCTTGGCACCCAATTCCCATCAATATAAAGGTTAGTTTGCATGACGATAGTCTCCATTCCCTTAAAGAAGCTGTCTCAACGGATTCTCTAAACGCGCCGCAAAATCTGATATAAACGCCACAGCTGCGAAGTCAGACATAGCATTGGCAGAAAATTCAAAGGATATCAGATAATCCGTGGCTGTTTTTTGGACGGTGATGCTGGGACAGCTGTGATCCAAGTGCAGAGCAGTAATTAAACTTTTACTCAGGGTTCGAATTATAAAATTGGGCGGATTTTGGGTATTGCATTGCACCGCACGCGAAAGGCGCTGCGTGTCTAAGTTTTCATAAATTCCAATTGGCGTTAAAAGCTCTGCGACTTCAACGATCACCGCTGCATGTGTTTGATTTTGATTCCGCCAAGCAGCAGACGCAAAACTGGCCCAGACCAAATAGTCAGATATTTCAATATCTGCCTGCTCTCTTAACTTTGCGAGAAAGCTTTCTACACCAATGACGGGAATAGCCGCATTAATGCGCTTATTATTTCCTAAGACAGATTTTTCTGTGTTTAGTTGAGGCAAGTCATCAAAGCGCTCAAGATCAGCAACGTGATACGGCTGGGCATATCCAGCCTTTGCCAAAAGGCTCAAATCTAAGTCATTTTCCAAGGCCAAACGCCGCGCTTTTGGTGAGGCCAAAATTTTCCCTGAACCTGCCACTACATCCGTTGTTTGGCTTCCCGGTTGTATAAAGCGGGGTTTTAAACCAGATGTCATTGCAACCGAGGTCGGTGTCTCGGCTGGAACTATAATAGGCTTTGGAAGCGGCTGCCGAGGCGCGGCAATACCCGAAGGTTTAACATTCGAAAGGGTCGCAATAACAGAACCTACCGGAACCTCTTGACCAGCGCCCACGAATAAATTGGCTACAAAGCCAGCTTTTCCCGCAGGCACTTCCATAGTGGCTTTATCCGTTTCTACTTCAAGCAGAATATCATCAACATCAATTTCCTCACCAACCTGTTTATGCCAGGCGATCACACGCCCAGTTTCCTGTGCCATACCAAGGGCTGGCATAACTATCTGCGATGTCACATCTATATTTGCAGGGATTGCCTCTGTTGATGTCGCACCATGCGGGGCAACCCCACTGGGCTTCTCTGTTTGGCTTATTTGCGTGCTTAACACCTCTTCAGGATCCAAAATCACCGCAACCACCTGCCCTACCGGCACACTCTCTCCGGCAGCTGCTTTTACATCGCTCAATACCCCCGCAGCAGATGACTCAACTTCCATAACAGCTTTATCTGTTTCCACTTCCATCAAGGCATCACCCAGCGAAACCTGATCCCCTGGTTTTTTCAACCAAGATAGGATTACGCCGGTTTCTTGTGCCATCCCCAAGGCGGGCATGATCACGTCATGCGGCATGGATCAACTCGCCTGAGCATAGTTTTCTTGCCATTTCAGCCACGCCGGCAGGGGTTGGAACCGTCAAATCCTCAAGCACTGGAGAAAACGGCACCGGCACATCCATTGCCCCCATCCGCATGACTGGAGCATCTAAATGATAGAATGCCTTTTCGGTCAGTCGGCTGGCAATTTCTCCGGTAATTCCATAGCTCTGATGGCCTTCATCTATCACGATTGCTCGGCTGGTTTTTTTCACCGAAGCGATCAAGGTTTCTTCATCAAGGGGTACGATCGTGCGCGGATCAATCACCTCGGCGCTGATGTCCTGTTCTGCCAATATATCAGCGGCTTGTTCGGCGACTTGAACCATCGATGAGGTTGCGATCAGGGTGATATCAGTGCCCACTCGCTTTATATTTGCCACCCCAAACGGAATAAGAAACTCTTCCTCTGGCACCGGCGCCTTATCATTATACATGAGCTTATCTTCAAAAATCACCACCGGATTATTGTCCCGGATAGCGGTTTTCAAAAGCCCTTTCGCCTCATAGGCCGATGACGGAAGAGCCACTTTTAAGCCAGGAATGTGCGCCACCAAAGCATGTAAAGATTGACTATGCTGCGCAGCAGACCGACGGGTGGCGCCCAAATTGGTGCGTAGCACCAATGGTACATTGAGCTTGCCCCCCGACATATAATGGGTTTTTGCCGCTTGGTTGCATAATTGATCCATGATTAAAAATAGAAAATCGCCAAACATCAAATCTACGATTGGTCTGCTGCCCGTCATCGCAGCACCGACCGCTATGCCCATAAACCCGGGCTCAGCAATCGGAGTATCAACAATGCGATCCGTCCCAAATTCTTCGACAAGACCAGAAAGTATTTTGAACGGAGTGCCCGCTTCAGCAACGTCTTCCCCAAGCAAAAAAATCGTTTCATCGCGCCGCATCTCTTCGGCAATCGCCTCATTAACAGCCTTAGAAAGGGTGATTTCACGCATGCTCTTCTCCCATCTGCGGCGTGGCTGCAAAAACATGCAAACCCACCTCTGTTTCGCTGGGATAGGCAGCGTTCAAAGCATATTCCACCGCGTCTGAAGCCTCGGTTTTAATCTCCGATTGCAAGGCGTTTAACTCGTCTTCAGAAGCAATTCCTTGCGACGTTAACCAGGCCCCAAAATTTTTGATCGGGTCACGGTTGTTTTTCCACTCGGCTTCTTCTTCCTTTGAACGGTAATATTCTCGGTTAATATCGCCAACATGATGCCCATGATAGCGATAGGTCAACAGTTCCATGAAAAATGGGCCCTCGCCTTTCCGGCAGCGTTCAGCCAGACGCTGCGTGCACTCATTCACCGCCAATACGTCTTGGCCATCCACCTGCAAGGCCTCAATTCCGAAAGCCTCTGCGCGCGCTGTGATATCGCCAGCCAGCGTTTCTTCAACCTTGGTGTATTCGCCATAGAGATTGTTTTCGCAGGCATAAATCACCGGAAGCTTCCACAGCGCGGCCATATTCATGACCTCATACATCAAGCCTTGCGCTGTAGCCCCATCGCCAAAAAAACACACAACAATATCAGAAGTTCCTAAGCGCTTAGCCGACAAAGCAGCTCCCGTCGCGATGCCCATTGAGCCCCCCACAATGGCATTTGCTCCTAAATTGCCATTTGATTGGTCGGCAATATGCATCGATCCGCCTTTGCCACGGCAATAGCCCTCTTCTTTGCCCAAAAGCTCACAAAACATCAGCTTCAGATCCGCACCTTTGGCCAGACAATGGCCGTGCCCACGATGGGTTGACGTGATCTTATCGCTGGTCGTTAACGCTTCACAGATCCCAACAGCTACCGCTTCTTGCCCTGAATACATATGCGTAAGACCTGGCATTTTGGCAGATAGATATAATTGATTTGCGTTATCTTCAAAGGCCCGAATACGCATCATCTGCATATACATTCGCATATATTCTGCAGAATTTGTTTGGTTTTTTTTAGACATTATATTCCGTACTCATGATTTGAACTGCATGTGCAAACTACGCTACACGCCAAATTGTTTAATAGCGGTTGGCAATCGGCAGCTCTTCGGCAGGAAATAAACTAATCACTTCGCAGCCCGTATCCGTCACCACGACCTCTTCTTCGATACGTGCGGCTGAATAGCCGTCAGTGGCAGGACAATAGGTTTCAAGCGCAAACACCATGCCCGTTTTTATTTCCATTGGATGATCCATACTGACCGCCCTGCTGATAATAGGGCGCTCATGCAAGGCTAGACCAAGACCATGCCCAAATTGCAACCCAAAAGCCGCGTCTTCATTTGGAAAGCCCAAGCTTTCGGCCGTTGGCCAAACCTCGGCCACTTTATCTGTGCTCACGCCCGGCTTGATCATTTGGATCGACGCCTCGAGCCATTCACGCGCCTTGATATAGGCATCGTTTTGAGACGGCGTTGCTCGTCCAACATTAAAGGTTCTGTAATAACAGGTGCGATATCCCTGATAACTTTGCAAAATATCGAAAAATGCCTGATCGCCAGGACGGATCAGTCTGTCTGTGAAATTATGAGGATGCGGATTACACCGTTCTCCTGAGATGGCATTGATCGCCTCGACATCATCAGAGCCCATTTCATACAGCATTTTATTTGACAAGGCGACGATGTCATTTTCACGAACACCTGGTTTCAGTTCCTCATAGATCATATGGTAAACACCATCCACCATGCTCGCCGCTTGCGTGAGAAGTTGAATTTCATCCCAATTCTTAATCTCGCGCGCGGCCAGCATGATCTGTTGGCCATCAATCACATTAATGCCTTCTTCTTGAAGCGCGTGAAACATAGCCGTTTCCGCATAATCGACCCCAACGGGCATATCTGCCATTCCTGCATCTTTGATCAATCCAGCGATTTGCTTGGCGTATTTCTTCATCAACCCAAACTCGGGCGGAATCGTCCCCCGCATACCGACCACACCGGCCAGACAATGATCTGGTTCCAACCAGTCAGAATATTTTTGGTGATGCACTGCAGCGGACCCGAAATCCCACACATATGGGCTATCATCACCTGTTAAGAGGCAAAAACGGCACATTTTATCGCGTTCCCATTCGCCGATTTTAGTCGCCGAAACATAGCGGATATTGTTCACGTCAAAGAGTAATAGCGTGCCCGCATTAGAGGCTTTCAAAGCTTGGCGCGTGCGACTTAGGCGGTAGCGACGCAACCGATCATGATCAACGCGCCGCTCAAAATCAACCGATGTGTGCCCCCAGGCTGGTAAACGACCCTCCCAGCGCCAATTTGGTTCAAGATCAGCTGGCGTTAACACGTTAGGATGTAAGGCATTGGGCGTTGTCATTTAATATCTCCTCGAGCAGCTCGAATTTGGATTTTCATGTGATCAGTAATGCCCGTTTTCGCGCATGAGGCGATCGGCACGGTTTTGTGAATTTTGTAGCGCTGTCGCAAGCGTTTTGTCTCCCAACAAAGCATCATGCATTTCTTCTCCTATCATCGCAATTAAGCGCGTAATCTCCGGCACTGGCGGGCGTGGCCACATTTGCAAAACCCCAGTTCGCGCCATCTCATCCACAATCGAAATCAACGGTGAGATCTTTTGAACTTCAGGGTCCTGACTGACGCTAAACCGCGGGCTTACCAAGCTTCCGTTCTCTATATAAAGTTTGACGGTTTGTGCTGATGTTAGCGATGTCAAAGCTGTCCAAATTGGATCAAACCGCGCTGGGTCAACATTTGCAGGAATGGCCAGCGCGTATCCTCCGATTGGCGCAATAGACCGTCCCTTTGGGCCTGCCGGAAGCGGTAGATATTCTGTTTTTTCAAACGCTGGCGATGTTGTATCCAGTTCAAATAATGGTGCGAGCAAAGTCGCGCAATGCGCCATGGCGCAATTGCCTTCAGCATATGAAACCGCACGGTCAAACCAAGACATGTTTAAAATGCCACGCGGCGAATAATCGATGAGTTCTTTGAAATACTCCGCCGCCTCCCACGCCGCGTCGGAATCGAACATGGGACGGAAATTCTCTCCTTCCACATGCTCTCCGTCAAACCCATCTGCAGAAGGAGATAAATTTAAAACAGGTTGTCCAAAGGCCGCCATGACGAATAAAAATGAATGTCCCAAAGGCGTGCCGCGTCCAGCATTCCATGCCATTCCCGTCATCCCATTGAATGGCGAATGTATTTTTTTGGCCGCAGAAAGCGTATCGGCAATTTTTAGAGGCGGGGTTAAACCAAACTCGGCAAACACATCGCTGCGATAGACCAAGAGTTCAGGCGTTGTTTGAACCGGCAAACCATATTGCAACCCCTTATAGCGGGCGCTGGCCAAAGCTTTGGGGTGAAAGTCATGGGTGTCAAATCGCTCGGCCTTAATAAATGAATCCAACGGAAGAAAATGGCCAGCTTGAGCCATTTCACCGAACCAAGGCAAATCGCAGGCAACAATATCATATCTTGATTTGGTAAGGCTGGCATTTTCTAATATTTCCTCGCGCAAGCGATCAATCGACAAGGCGCGGCTTTTGATAGACAAACCGAAGATTTTTTCAAATTGTCGCTTTAAGGCCTGCATCGCCATGAACGTCGGATCGGCATGTTCCAATAACCTGAGATTACCGCTGAGCGGCAACTTGGCGCTCATTATCGAAGGCGGGGGTAAAACTTTTCCAGTGGAATAAGAGGAACCAAAATAATAATCAGACGCATCTTTTGAGCCCGCAAGTCCCCAGGTACTTTGCAACGCCGCCCGCGCCCGTCTGGCAAATTCTTGCCATTCACTCAACAGTTTTTCAGTTGGATGCAACGAAAATGATTTACCGCTGGATGTGCGCGGCCGTCGCAGCAAAAGCCCCCGGTTCTCAATTGCCTCAACCGCGCGAATGGCCGTGCCATAACTCATTCCAGAGGCACCGATTAAAGACGAGGTCGTAGATGTTTTACCCGAGAGATGATCCCGTAGAAGCGTTCCAAGAATGCGGGTTTCGCTATAGCCTTTCTTGATAGACAATGAGCGTTCCATTTCCATGTCAAATTGCTCGACAAAATCAAGAAAGCTTTCCAATTCCGCGTTTGCAACTCCAGATCTTGGTCGGATATCTGTTGTTTCATATGGCCCTTCCGGTGCGTCGCGATGCCGGCTGCGCGGATATGTTATGCGGCGTAAATTCGATTTTGATGACGGCATGGCGGACCCTCAGATTCCTGGTTATAGCCAGTCTGCAGGATACCACATACAATTACCAAATTGGATTAATCCAATTTGGATATTTATGGCGGGGGCTTAAATGCGTTTTTGCGCACGAGTAAATCCAATCGGCGAATATCAACGTCAGAGAGTAATTGCTTGCGCCTCTCATGTCCTTCAAACAAACGGCTACCAGTTTGGAACATGATCACAACCATCAATAAAATGCCTAAATAAAGCTGGATCATAAAGGCCGGCGTCACGTTGAAAACCAATCCTGTATTTAAGAAATTTACCGTTAACGTTCCAATCGCTGCCCCGACAACGCCGCCTTTGCCGCCAAGAATCGACACGCCGCCAATAAAAGCAGCCACCGTGCCAGCCAGTAAAAGATATTGTAAACCCAAGGCCTGAGCCGTGCCCGAGCGCAAACCAATGATGCACCCTCCCAAGCCAGCGCATAACCCGGAAATAGCAAATACAATGATCATTGGGCGCTTCAAATCAATCCCCGCAGCGACGGCCTCTTTGCGCGCCCCGCCAATCGCATAAATCTCGCGGCCGTAACGGGTAAAGGTCATAAACAAACCAACGACAATAAACATTGCAATCACCAAAAGACTGGCAGGTGAAAAATAAACAAACATTTTGGTGGAGATAAAGTCTGGCACGCGGAAATCAGTCAACATCACTGTCTTCTCTTGCGCCGCAAATAATGCCACCCCGCGCAATAACATTAAGGTTCCAACCGTCAGCACGATAGCCCTTACCCGCAAATATGCAATAAAATAGCCCTGTATCGCGCCCACAAGCGTGGAGATAAGAATGGCAATCACCAGGGCGGTAACCGCTCCTAAACTATCTGTAAAACGCACGACAATAACCGCAGCCAAGGCCGCGTTAGACCCAATCGACAAATCAATTTCACCAGCGATAATGCACAATGTCAGCGCCAGCCCCACAAGGCCCAATACCGCAAACCGTTCCATAATAGCATAGCCGGTTCGGTGCGTGGCGAAGAATTCATTCGTCAACGCGAAATAAGAATAGACACAAATCGCCAATAAGACTGCAAACGCCAAATCAGGATTTTTAACAATCCAATGTTTAATATTTTTCATAAGCCTATCCTATTCTTGCGACCGGCTGCCACGACGCACAAGCGCAAACACCATAATTGAAAAAACAATCATCAATCCAACGGCCAATACCCTTGGGCCGGAATTAAACCCATGCAGCACCATCATATTATCTACAGAAGAGATGAAAACTGCGCCCAAACTCGAACGAATGGTTGATCCATACCCCCCCATAATGGAATTCCCCCCGACCATAACCGTCGCGATCACCATAATCGTCATATCCCCGCTCGAACCAAATTCAGATGAAAAGTAATTCACTTGAGCGCTTGACACTTGCGCCGAAAATGCGATCGCCACAAAAGCCGCGCAGACTGATGCAATCACACAAGTCTTAATAGCCATACCAAAATTTTCATGCCCAGTAGCACGCCCCGCCGCGCGGTTAGCACCAATCAAATACACCTGCCGACCAAAATTTGTGAACCTTAAGGTTAACTCGGCTACAATCGCTATGAGAATAAAGGCAATGGTTATATTGGGAAGGCCCAAGAAAGATCCTGTGCCAAGCCATTCTGCCCCGTGCGGTCGGCGAAAAGACACAACCAGATTGTCGCTCCAATAGGCGCCAAGACCATATAGCAATCCAGCGGCTCCAAGCGTTACAACAATCGGATTTCCACCAAGCCCGATAAGCACGCCCTGGGCACTGCCTGTGAAGATCGCAATGACCATTGTAAACAAAAAGGAAATCTCAAAGCCGTAGCCTGCCGACATCGAAGTTGCAAAAGCAATGATGCTAAGCGCAGCGGTTTCCTTGAGCGACAACAGGAAAAAATTCCCCGATAGGGTTACAAAGGTCAACCCAATCGCCATGATGCCCACCAAAGCGGCATCTCTCACGATTGTTTTAAGGTTAAAAACAGTCAAAAAGTTTGGCGCTGTTGCCATTCCAACAAAGAAGATGACCAAAAAAAGCACCACCAGAGCGACCACCAATCCAGAATAATTCTGAACTAAACCCTCAAACTTTGCGGTCATACCACGAGAAGCGCTGCGCATTAGGACACCACCTTTATCTGCTTGTCTTCATCCCCAAAAGGATGGGTTATTTGTTGCAAAACATTGGTCGGTGTGATGTCGCTTAACGCCAATTCACCCACCTGCATCCCGCGATAAAAACTAATCACTCGATCTGCCAGACCGGTAACCTCTTGAATATCCGTAGACGCGAAAACAACCGCGGCACCATCATTTGCTAAATCGCGCAGCTTTGCATAAATCTCGGCGCGGGCACCAACATCCACACCGCGTGTCGGCTCATTCACCAAGATAATTTTAGGCTTGATCGCCAGCCATTTCCCCAACGCGACTTTTTGCTGATTTCCCCCCGATAGAACGCCTGCTTCATTATCAAGTCGGGTCACATCTACTGTAAATTTTGTACCATTTGATAGAGCGAGATCGCGTTCGGCTTTCAAATCAATTATGCCGCGATTTGAAATTGCCCCCAAAGCGGGCGAGGTCAGGTTTTCTATTATAGGACGTCCAAGAAACAAACCATCCAATTTTCGATCATCCGAGCAATATGCTATGCCGCGGGCGATTGCCTCTTTTGGCGATTTGGCCAGAAAACTCTCGCCATTATAAATAATGCGCCCGCTGCGTGATTGTCGCGCGCCTGAGATCGCGGCTAAAACATCGCCTGACCCAGATCCAAGCTGGCCCGCCAAGCCTAAGATTTCCCCAGGATATACGGCGAAGTTAAACGGCTCTAAAGTCCCATCGGGCCAAACATCGCGAACCTCTAACAGGGGCTTTGTACGCAGAATTTCGGGGTGGGCAGGAAACATGTTTGCAAGCTCGCGGCCCAACATCAATTCCACCAAGGAGGGAACATCAAGCTCTTTTGCAGTGCGCGCTTCTTGGCTTTGACCGTCGCGCAAGACGGTAATCCTATCACAAATTTTGAAGATTTCATCCATGCGGTGGCTGACGTAGATAATCGACTTACCGCGTTGGGCCAACCGCTGAACCATCGCAAGAATACGAATGGAATCGCTTTCTCCCAACGCCGCCGTTGGCTCATCTAAGATTAAAATCTGCGGCTGTTGCGCAAGCAGTCGCGCCACTTCAACCAATTGTTGTTCTCCAACCGACAAGCGTTCAACAGGTATATAAGGATCTACATCTTCAAGCCCAACCTCTTTGAGAAACGGGCTTGCTTTGCGCGCCAAACTGCTTTTTGTGGCAAAAACCGGAGCGTGCTCTCCAGAAATAAAAACGTTTTCAGCCACGCTCATTGCAGGTATCAAGCTCAGCTCTTGTTGTGCGATGGCGACACCCGCCCGCTCAGCTTTAAGAGGGCTTGAAAACCGTCGGCTTTCCCCGTTTAGGCTGAAATCACCAGTATATCCATCGTCAAATCCACTGATAATTTTTACCAAAGTTGATTTGCCAGCCCCGTTTTCGCCAACCAAACCCATTATTTCGCCGGCTCCGATTTCGAAATCAACAGCCTTTAAGGCCTGAATTGCGCCAAATGAGCGTGAAACACCGGATAATTTCAATAATGCGGTCATTTATTTATTCCGTTTAAAATGGATATCTCTGCCGGATTGTTGCCGGCAGAGATACAGTTTTGTGACTATTAGTCTGCCCAAGCGCCCGAGCATAGCTCTTCGATTGTATAGAGCTTACCATCATAACCACGCAGCGCCGTGGTTTCGATCGTATCTTTGGTCACTGAGGGGTTTGGCGTGAAATTAATGTAATTGGCCAGTTTACCTGTGTTCAGATATTCTTCTACCATTTTGATCGCCAATTGCCCTTCATGAAGCGGAGATTGCAGCGTTGTTCCAAACTGCTTACCTTCTTCGATCAGCTGTTTGTCACCATTACAGACCGTTCCAACAGCAATCACATCTTCGCCCATGACCATGCCAGCTTCTTCCAAAGCCTTGATACCGCCTGTCAAGATCGCATCATCCATTCCATAAACGAAATCAATACTTTGCCCTTGCAAAGCCGCGATCATTTTCGCCGCGCCTTTATAACCATTTGCTTGACCAAAGCCTTCATCCACATCGCCGATGATTTTCAAATCTGAGCCAGCGATGGCTTCTTTAAAGGCATTGATAGACAGGCCATAACCGCCATAAGAATGGGGGTATGACAAGGCAAGAACGTTAAAGCCTGTTCCACCCGCTGCTTTTTTCGCTGCCGCTGCTTCACGCATCATATAACCGGCGTTGCGCGCGCGCAAACGATCATCTGGACCTGCATATCCAAAAATATACTGTTTGTCCTGCTCGTTTGGCAGCTGGTTTATTTTCAAAACAGGTACGCCTGTTTTGGCCAAAGCGCGCAGCGAACCCAAACCTGCCACTGCATCAGAAGGCCACCAGATGAATACATCAGGCAATTGGCCAGTTGCCAAAACCTGTTGCACTTGTTGATCCTGTTCGGCTTGGTTGTATTGATTTTCATAAACTTTGATATCGAAGCCTTTAAGAGCTGCGGTTTCTTTAATCCCTTTAATGAAACGGCCAACATAAGCCTCCCCTGCGGGTCCGTTAAAAGAAACAATGGATGCAGCCAGCACTGATGTGGCCATGCCGCCCAGTGCGACGCCTGCCGCAACCGCAACCGCGGCCACCTTATTTAAATAAGACATGTTCGTCCTCCCAAAATGTTTTGCTACTTTCGCAGCTCTTTTAAACCAACAGCCAAAAGCCAAAATTCAGAACCATAAATTAGTCCAGTATGGATCAATTAAATTCATTTTGGATGCATTCGAATTTTGCAGCACGAAATCTTTTGACAATGATGGATCAGTAATTGGAACTGATTAGCAAATACACAAAGTGCATTGGGAGGCTTTTACCATGGACCCGCAAAGATTAGCAGGAAAAAACATATTAATTACCGGCGCAGCACGCGGCATGGGCGCAACCAACGCGGAATATTTTGCGCAACAGGGCGCAAATGTTTGCCTCGGAGATTTAGACATCGATTTAGCCAATAAAATGGCAGAAACCATCAATGCGCGCGGCAATGGAAAAGCGATTGCGGTTCAAATGGATGTTACCAAACGCGAAGACAATGTGGCCGCCGTGGCCGCAACCGTGGATGCCTTTGGCATGATCAATATCGGCCTGTTCAACGCAGGTCTTAATAAGCCGAGGTTTTTTATGGATATTGATGAAGACAATTGGGATATGATCATGTCGGTCAACACAAAGGCGATGTGGCTTGGTATGCAAGAAACAGCCCGCCAAATGATTAAACAGGGTCCGCAAGAACACGTATATAAATTGATCAATGTTGGCAGCATTGCCTCCCGCAAGCCATTGGTGGATGTGACCGTCTATTGCACTTCAAAATATGGATGTTTGGCGTTAACGCATTGCGGTGCCGTCTCGTTGGCGGAACATAATATTACCGTGAACGGGTATGCTCCCGGCGTGGTTGTTACGCCTCTTTGGGAACAGCTTGACAAAGATTTAGTTGAAATTGGTTTCAAAGAGCGGGCGGGGCAAGCTTACGAAGATATCACCAATAATGAGCTTGTGATCAAACGCGTCTCCTACCCCGATGATGTGAAAGGCACAGCTGCATTTTTGGCCAGCCATGACAGCGATTATATGACCGGTCAAATGCTGCATATCGATGGCGGTTGGTGCATTCAATAAAAATGCAGTTGAGCCGATAATTGAAAGTAGTAGAATATGAAATTAGGGGTGGCAGGCCTGGGCCGCATGGGCGTTCCCATGGCCAAAAATCTGATCAATGCTGGTTTCGATATTCAAGTCTGGAACCGCAACCCTGAGCGCAGCGCATCTTTTGCGACTGAAATGCAGTGCCAGATCGCTCAAACACCGGAAGCCTTAGCCTCTGCTTGCGATATCGTTATTACAATGCTTGCCGATGATGCCGCCTCTCAGGACGTCTATCTGGGTGAGGCGGGCTTATTAAAAGGCAAAAAAGCCAAAGTGTTCATCGAGATGAGCACTGTCAGCCCGAATTGGATCAACCGATTACAAAGCCAATCAAGCCGTGCTGCTATCATAGACGCGCCGGTTTCCGGCGCCACCCAAGCCGCTCAAGCGGGCAAATTGATGATTATGGTGGGTGGGTCAGAGGAAATAGCACAGCCTTTGCTACCAATTTTTGACGCTTTGGGCGAAAAAACGATCATTCTTGGCAAGCAATCTGCGGGTGCGACAATGAAGCTTGCGATCAATTCGGTGATACACAGCTTGAATCAGGCTGCCGCAGAGTCGCTTAACCTCGCCCAAGCCGCAGGCATTGAGCTTCCATTGGCCTTTGAAGCGTTGGAATCTTCGGCTGCTTGCGCGCCCATGTTACGCTATCGCAAACCACTTTATTTGGATGAGCAGGCGCATCAAGTTACGTTCACCGTTGGCTTAGCAGCCAAGGATGTAGATCTTGCCACACGCTTGGCGCAGACCTTGGATGTTCAAATGCCGCAAGCAGAATTGAACTTAGGTATTTTGAATCAGGCCAGCCAAAATGGCTATGCCCACCGCGATATGGCCTCAGTAATCAGCTATCTGAAAAAGGAACACACATGAAGGCGGTTTTATTCGTAGGCGGCTGGCAAGGCCATAAGCCAACCGATTTTGCACAGTGGTGCTCTGACTTATTGATGGCGGACGGATATGACGTTAAAATCTACGATACGCTAGTGCCTCTAGAGCAGCCCGAAACTTTATCTGATGTGAATGTCATCATACCCATTTGGTCAAGCGCGCGATCTTCTCATCAGCCCGAATTTGGGAATATGACAAAAAAACAAGAGGATGGACTACTAAAATTGATTGCCTCGGGCTGCGGCTTGGCCGGATGGCATGGTCATATGGGGGATGCCTTCCGCGATCGCCCAACCTATCACTTTTTGATCGGGGGGCAATTTGTTGCCCATCCTCCAGGCTGGCCCGATAATCCTATTCCATCGGATGATTTCGTTTCTTATGACGTAACAATTACCCGGCCCAATGACCCGATCGTAAAAGGTATCAAAAGTTTCGAGCTTTTTTCAGAACAGTATTTTATGTTGACCGATGCCTCAAATGAAGTGTTGGCCACCACAACTTTTTCAGGCGATCATTTATGGTGGATCGAAGGCACTGTCGTTCCAGTAGTTTGGAAACGCAGATGGGATAAAGGTCGCATTTTCTATTGTTCAATCGGGCATCGCCTTGAGGATTTGAAAGTGCCAGATGTGACAGAAATCGTAAAACGTGGAATTTCTTGGGCTGCGCGAAAACTTGATGATTGATGCTTTATGGAAAAAGAAAAGCTATAAGGTCGCCGATAAAACAGTTCCTAATACCACAGAGAACGCGCTGTTATTGCTTGATCTTTCCTTCAGTCAAAACACATCATTTGGAGAATGAACGGATTTATGATACAATATATTGGGGCGGCACTCCTCCCATGCAAGCCCCAACAAACTGCCCGAGTGTTAAAGTTTCCTCATGGCTTCGATGCACGGGCTTTTTCTTTAATTTTACTTTTAAACTTAGTTTGTCTGCAAACAGCAAGACGGTTCACGGTAAAGGTAACGTAAAGCACCGGATCACAAGCGTTAAAAGTGACTAAAGCATATAATTTACGGGGCACTAATAAAGAACCATTCGCTAAAAGCAGTGTCACGGTTAAACTTTAAGTTAATGCACGAGTGGAAATGTACCCCCCAATAAATCTAAACCGCAAAAGCTAGAGGCCCTAGTCAAATGCGCATGGACCATGATCCTGCCCCCCGGTCTATATTCCCGCGGTTCGGCTTTAGATATTGGCCTAAAACAGTCATTCGATCAAAGTGCAGCGAATGGCTGCTCAGAGCCCAAAGTAGACGCGACAAAATCTTGTTAGACGCGCTCACAGCAAGAAAATGGCCTTAAGCGCATAAGTCGCGTTCGGTCGTGCAGCGGAAAACCAGTCTTTCGTCCAAGACACATCATCGACGAGAGAATCAGCAACAGAGTAACGTTCGCAGTTGGACATCTCTTAAACTGGCCCGAAAAGCTCGGTTCTCCGTGAATTAGACCTTAAAACCAACTGCATAATGCGCAGCAAGCTGACTTCCGTCTTAAAGTTTTCAATTTCACTCTAATGCGCAATAGGGTTCTGACATTCCAAAAGCTTCTGGGCCAAACTGCCTGAGAGCGGCTTGAGATCGCATAATGGGCGGAACCCGGACGGCCATCACTTTGACCCGTTGGCCATAGCGCAGAGTTTCATTGGTGATGGGCATTGCGGTCTCTGCGTCGAGAATTGAGATGATATCGGGCACAATTGCCAGCAGATCGCCGTCAGCGCGGGCGATGAGGTTTTCGTTTTGGAATTCGATGACGCAGCGACCGTTCGGGTTGTCGATCGAGACACTGCCTAAGGTAAAGCCCTCACTTGTGCGCCGGTCCACATCAGTTATTTTGCCGTCAAAGATAACGCGCGCAACTGCATAACTTGTCGTCGCCAGAAAACGGCACAATTCGTCAAAGGGGTCCTGCTTGCGGGACCTGGAATTGCGGATAATCTCTCCAATATGCCGTGCAAGTGTCAAAGTGTGTTTGACAGCGCTGCGTTTCACATCGGCGCCACTCATGGGGTAGTTGGCGAAATATGCGGTACCGCCGAAGCGGATGGTGATGCCGCGGGCGATCCATTCCATGCGATGATTGTTATCCGTCATAACCAGTGACGTGTCACCCTTTTCGTCAGAAATGCCTAATGGGCAGCCTTTAACACCTTCGATGGCGAAGGTCTCCATCTGCAGTTCGGGAAAAGCCCGCCCTTGACCATCCGCATCGACCACGGGGATTCCCAGCCTTGCGCCTACAAACAGCGGTATGGTAGAATTAATGCCGCCAACTTCGGTCGGCATAGTCGCGTCCGCCTGTCGCCCCAGCTCGTTTTCAACAACCCGCAGAGCGCGAATTGGCTCTTCGCCTGATGGTATCTTCTCAAGTAACACGGTGGGTGCACCCATCATTGCCGTTGGGATAATCAGCTTGGAGTCATCCAAACCGTCTGGGTCAATAATCTCGATCCTCCGTCCAGCGGCCAGTTCCTGTTTGACCATAAGTCCACCGATATAGGGATCGCCGCCGCCACCGGCGCCCAAAAAAGCTGCGCCTATACACAGGTCATCAACATCTTTGCATTTCAGTTCCATTTGGCTTCCTATATTGGTAGATCGCCGACGGCTTTGACGCGCAATCGTGTGGGGTTTCCGGGCAAATAGCTGATCGGTACCTGCTCTACTTCGATAATCTCAACACTTGCGGCAGTGGCGCCTGCGCTGATTGTCTTGTCTTTGGCCTCCTGGCGGGCGTCATCCAGCACCGTCTTCCGATTAGTCTCGTTCAAGGTCACCACACGTTCAACTTCGCCTGACACTTGCGCAATGGCCGCACCGACGGCATTGGCAACAGATGAGAACTCGGGGCGCAGCACATCCGAGACCGACTGTACCGGCCAATCCACGAGGATTGCGCCGCCGCCGACGACCAGCAAGGGCAGGTCCGCAGCTTCGGTTTTCATGCGCTCGACATTCCTATCCAGCAATAGGCGCATCGATGCGCGGGCGGCGTCAATGGTTTCCTTGTCTGCGCGAACCAGCGATCGGTCTCCGACATCGGCCCACCCTCCAGCGGCGGCAATATCAGTGGCCGTCAGCGTGTCGCCGCCAAAACATTGCGCGCGACTGGTCAACTCGTATCCAACTGAGTCCGGTCCAACCAGTCGCCCTTCATCGCGGACAAGACTGCCACCACCGAGACCAACTGCCAGGACGTCGGGCATGCGAAAGTTCGTTTTGACCCCACCCACATCAACAAAATTGGTCGATTGGCGCGGGAAACCGTTGCGCAGCATGCCGATGTCCGAGGTCGTGCCACCAATATCCACTACCATCGCGTCCTGAATCCCGGCCAGATAGACCGCGCCTCGCATAGAGTTGGTGGGCCCAGATGCAAATGTCAGCACCGGATACCGCTGCACATCATCCGCACGCATCAGGGTGCCGTCATTCTGGCTGATGAACAGGGGCACATTGATGGCTAGTTCCTGCAGGGCGCGACGGAAGGCCTGCACCACATGGCTGGATAGTTCGGAAAGTGCAGCATTAATGATCGTAGAATTCTCGCGCGGTAACAGGCCAAACTGGCCCAATTCGCAAGAAAGCGAAATCGCTATGTCCGGCACCTCGTTTTGCACAATTTCAGCTGCGCGGCGCTCCATGTACCCGTTCATCGGCGAAAACACTGAGGTAATCGCTGCCGTTCGAATACCATCGCAGCGGAAAGACCGCGCAGCTTTGGCAACTGCTACTTCATCCAGTGGCGCGATCTCTCTACCGTCAAATTCGTAACCACCGCCAACAAGATGCGCGTTTCGGCCAATCTCGGTGATCAGGTCATTGGGCCAGTCCGTCAGCGGTGGGATGGCCGACGTCGCAGGCAGCGCGAGACGGATAATGCCAACCGGCAGTAAAGATCGGCGTTGGATAACGGCATTGGTGAACTGGGTGGTACCAATCATCACACAATCCACATCGGCGCTATCGACCGAAGCGTCAGCTATGGCATGCGTAATGGCCGCGACAATGCCGCTATAAACATCTGCCGTGGTCGGCGTCTTGCGCCATCCAAGTACGCCATTTGGGCCCAGCACAACAGCATCGGTGTTTGTACCCCCGACATCCACACCAATTTTCATGGAATCGCCACACCGCTATCCGCGTTCCAGTAGACCTCAACGTCGTCATCCAGATCGAGCCGGGCTAGATCGGGACGGTTGGCGACCTCCACCATAACGTGCTGATGTCCGACCTGAATGCGGTAGCGCACAACGGACCCCTGATAGATGATTTCACGGACTGTCCCGTTCAGTTTAGGCTTTTCACTGGCATCCAGCGAATGGAGCCGGATCATTTCCGGGCGCACAAGCAATGTGACCGCCTGACCTTGTACAGCCGCATTGTTCTGAGTCAGCCGTCCAGTCACGGTGGTGCCGTCGATATCAATCGAACAGACCGCGCCGTCAACGTCTAAGGCGGTGCCGTCCAACAAATTGGATTCACCGATGAATTCCGCGATGAACCGTGAGGCGGGCTGTTCGTAAATCTCGACCGGGGTGCCAATTTGGAGCACGCGACCCTGATCCATGACGGCAATCCGATCTGACATCGTCAGCGCCTCGGACTGGTCGTGGGTCACATAAATTGTCGTGATGCCAACAGATTTTTGGATGTTTTTAATCCAGAACTTCATCTCTTCGCGCATCTTCTTGTCTAGCGCAGACAACGGTTCATCCAGCAACAAAATCTCAGGCTCGATCACAAGCACGCGGGCCAGCGCCACACGTTGTTTCTGGCCACCCGAAAGTTCTCGCTCGTACCTGTCTTCGAAGCCGGTCATACCGACTTCGGCCAATGCAGCATCAACTTTTTGCTTAATTTCGGCGCGTGGCAACTTGCGTTCAACAAGGCCGAAAGCAATGTTGTCAAAGACGGTCATATGCGGGAAAATTGCGTAATTCTGGAACACGATTCCGATGTCGCGGGCCTCTGGCGGCAAGGCCGTCACATTGCGTCCGTTGACACGGATTTGGCCTGTGGTCGGCTTTACGAACCCAGCCAACATGCGTAGCGTAGTGGACTTGCCGCAGCCAGAGGGCCCAAGCAGCGAAAAGAATTCACCTTGCTCGATTTGCAGATCCAAATCCGCGACGGCAACCGAAGTGCCGAAGTGTTTCGAGATCGTGCTGAATTCTACATAAACCATCAGATTTCCTTAGGGCGTGACCGGGAACCAATGCCCCCGGTCATGATTTTTTAAAGACCGAAGATCTGGTTCAACCTGTCGGTAATGTCGGCCTTGTTTTCCACGAAGAAATCCCAGTCTGGAACCCAATAGGCGGATACAGCGTCAGCCGTATTAGTCGCCCCTTCGGCAGCAAGCGCGGAGGGCATGGCGGCTTTGCCATTGGTCGGACGCCACAAGAATTCCTCGCCAAATGGCTCAAGGAAATCTGGCGAAAGCGTGCGGTTCAACAGGGCAAGCGCAAGCTTTTTCTGCATCGGATCCGAATACCGGCTGATGGTTTTGGTCTGAGTCAGAATTGGCTTGCTATCCCATTCCCAGACATCAACAGGCGCCCCTTGCTTTTTCAGCGTCAAAGCCTCGCCTTCGATATGTACCGCGATATCAACTTCGCCTCGTTCCAACAGCGACAGCATGTTGAATGTGAATTCGCTGATCTTCATCGGCATGGCGTCCTCAAGAGCTGTGAAAGCGGCTTCCATGTCATACTGATCTTTGCCGAACTCCTTTGCCGTCGCCATAAAAAATGCGTGCATTAACCCATTTTCGGTGGCGTAAGTGCCGCGTTTGTTGACGAAACGTTCCGCAAAGAAGTCGCGGAAATTACTGACTAGCGCGCCACGATCTGTGCGGTAGGCATATACATAAGGTTGATATGCCCAAGTCACACCCGCCCCGCTGGCAAAGGCAAAGTCCCAGCAATCGGCTGCGTTAGGAACGTTGGCTTTGATTTCTTCTGTTGTTAAGAAAAAATCTCCCGCTGCATTGGTTTGCATCAAGTTTGGCAGGTTCCAGTTGGCCACGTCGTAAACCGGATCGTTGGCACCCTGTGTAACAAATTTTGGAAACCACGGGAACGAGCTGTCCCAGTTCAGTTTGCAATTGAAGTCTTTTTCAAACTGGTCGGTCAATCCCTTGCGTACAAACTCTTCCCATCCGCCGCCCCACTCCGCGACATTCAGGGTGGCACCGCCAGCATCAAACACTTCGCCGTCGTAAACGACGTCCTGTGCCCAAGCGTGGTTGATGTAGAACATGTTGGGGATGGTTGCCGCCGCTCCGAGAGCCGCACCACCTTTCAAAATGAATCGTCTGCTATGTTTCTTTTCAATGGTCATCTGTCTTACTCCTTTGGTTGGTTTTGATATTAGCCGTCCTGCCGTTCCAGCAATCGGCGGATGTTCACCAGCCGGTTCGTTAGAAGAACCGAGGCGATAACGAGGGTGATGGCAAAGATGCCGGCGGCGGCGGCATCAGGTTCAAATTTGTAGCGCAGTGAATTGTACATTGCGATGGGCAGCGGTTCGGAATTGGGCGCGGATAGGAACAGCGAGACCTCGAACTGACCAAAGCTGACGATGAAGGCGAAGATTGACCCCGCCTGAATGCCTTGGGCGATGTTGGGGAAAGTGATCTTGCGAAAGGCGCGCATGGGCGATGCACCAAGGCTGCGCGCGGCCTCTTCTAGCGAGACATCGAATGTTGCCAGCGATGCACCGACCGTGCCGATAACGTAAGGTGTTGAGTACAGGATGTGCCCAATCCACAAGCCCCAGATCGTGCGCGATATGCCCAATCCGCTGGTGATAAAGAACGCGTAAAGGGCAAACCCGACGACCACGCCCGGTAAGACCACCGGCGAAAGGAAGAAGGCCCTGAGGGCGGTGCGGCCGACAAAGCGAGATCGTGCAATGAACAAGGCCGCCGCCGTGCCCAAGATGGTCGAGACGATCATCGTCATCAGGGCCAGCTTGAACGAAAAGAAGAAGGCAGAGAGGTACTTTTCTGAGTTCAGGAATGAGATCACCCAGCGTAGGGACAATCCTTTGGGGGGAAAGGTCAAGAACTCTCCGGTTGTTAGGCCCGCAAGCACCACAACAAGGATCGGAAACAGCAGATAGCAAAAGCCCAAGATTGCAAGGATTAACATTGGCAGCGGGATTTTGCGTTCCATCAGGCAAGTCCACCGGAATTGCGGTTGCCCAGTTTCAGATAAACCGCGACGGCCGTGGCGCTGATCAAAAACAGGATCACGGCAATTGTGGCTCCAAACTGAAATCGCGCGCTTTCAGCGACCTGCTGATAGATGTGGATCGGCAAGACGCCGACGCGAAATCCGCCCATCAGCGCCGGCACGATATAAGACGAGATCGACAAGGCAAAGACCAGCAGAGAACCCGACAGAATACCAGGCATTGAGGCGGGTAAAGTTACCCGCATGAACGCCCTTCGGCGTGAGGCCCCTAGAGAGCGCGCGGCCTCTTCAAGGCTGGGCGGGATGCCCATAATTACGCCAACAAGGGTCAGGATCATGAAAGGCAGCGCGAACTGAACGAGTCCGAAGACCACGCCACGAAAGTTATACATCAGCGCGACCGGACCATCCGTCAGCGCCATGCTTCGAAGAATTTGGTTGATCAGCCCATTGTCGCCAAGAATCACCATCATCCCATACAGTCGGATCACCATGTCCAGCTGCATCGACGCAAGCACGAGGATCAGCAGAAAGGTGTTTCGCGCCGGGTTTTCTGTTTTGGCAATCACAAAAGCCATCGGATAGGCGACGATTAAGGTGATCGCAGAAACGATGCTGGCCAGCAGGATCGATCGCCCCGCCGCTATTAGGTAATTCGAACGCGAGAAGAAGCGGATGTAATTGTCAAACGTCAGGTCGGAAACCAATGCAACCTGCCCAACCTTCGCCGGATTGAAAGACGTTGCGAACAGTAGTCCGACCGGAATCACAAAGAATAACACGAAAAACGCGACCAGCGGGACGACCAAAAGCCATTTGAATTGATGTTGGGAAAGGCCGCTTGCCCTGACTGCCGTAGCTTTAGTCATCCGCTTGGCTCCGCATCAAGGCATCCAAGGCTGCCCATTCACGAAAACCGACGATGGGTTTTGCGTCCGGGTAAGGGTAGACTGCTTTGTCAGTGGTTTGACTGTTTTGGATCGCGTCATGGGCGGCTGTTATAGCATTTGGTAAAGGGTCGATGACTTTGAGCCCGTGGAGGGCACTACTGACTTCATCAGCAAACCCAAGCATTCCGGTACAGCCAAAGACAACAGATGTTGCCCCGCGTTCCATGGCCCGCCTTGAGCCCTCAATAGTCGCCGCGAGCGCTGTCTTTCGGTCCGATTCCAAGGCAAGAACAGGGACACCGATACCGATGATTTCAGTCATCCGGTCAGCCATCCCATATCTCCGCGCCAGATCGGCAAAGGTGCGTTCTTGACGCTGCAATACTGTCACGATGGCGAAATTTGTACCTGCTGCACGCATCGCAGCCTCACCACAGCCAATAACAGGGATCGAGACCGCCTCGCGTGCCGCGTCAAGGCCGGGATCAAGCATGCAATCAATTACGACGGCCTGCACGCCGTCTTTTTCGGCCTTGATCGCGGAATCGACCACTCCGGGTGCCGCCAGAACTTCATCAACCGCAGATTCTATCGAGGCCGGGCCCTGTTTGATCTGAGAATTCGTCACTCTGCATCCGTTTGGTGCGGGCAAGGCAGCGACGCGAAAGCCTGTCGTGACGATTGGCGTGATGACGTGGACCCAGCTCAAAACGAATCCCCCTGATCCAACTGTTTCTCTTGCGGATCATCCTGCTTAAGAAGTGATGTGGAGACGACTACCCAATCGGGTAGTTAGTCATCAATTATACCCAGCATTCTGGCCTGACTGACCGCACGTGCCCGATTATGAACGTGCAATTCGCCGTAAATTTGTTTGAGATGATATTTGACCGTGTTAGAGGAAACCCCCATGACGCGACCAATTTCCTTGTTGGAAAAACCCTGCGCCAATAGCTCTAAATAACGCCTCTTGGAATCACCTTGTCGGTCGCGTGATTGCCCCTCGGTCGATGAAATTCCGCCCGATGACCAATGATGCATGATTTCTGACAGCTGATGGCGTTGCACCGTGTCGATGGGTACTTTCACCCGTTCGCCGTCCAAAGCGGCCTGAACTACGGGTTGAAGCGACAGCCCCTCATCAAGAATAAATCGCCGAAAAGGCTGTTTCCCAAGAAGGCGAATCGACGACAAAAGCGCGCTGGTTGCGTCGCTGCGCCCGTTCAACTGCAAATGGGCCTGAGCGCGGATCACACGGAGTTTGGCCAGAGACAACAGTTGTCCGCCTCTGATCGCGTTTTCTTCAGCCAGATCCACAAAATCAAGTGCACGTTTGGCGCGGCGGGCACGAACCAGCCAACGGGCGATAGCAACGTTGGTGGTGCCGTGGCGAAGACCCCAATCCATTTGCGGCTGATTTGCATCCAGCTTTCCTGGATCCAAACCAATACGTTGCATCTCGATGTTGGCTGTCTTGATCTCGTCACTGAGCGTCAGCGCACGTATGCGCTCGACGGCCATCAATCGCGCTAAACGCGGCATCTGACGGTCGCGGGCCGCAGCATCTGCATGAGCAAGTTCGCTTAAAGCACCCGGCAGTCCGGCCTGCACAAAGGCAAGTCGGGCCCGAACGCGGTAGGTTGCCGCTAAAACATCAAGCCACGCATCCGTTTGCTCGATACTTGTCAACGCATCGGCCAACAGCGATTGAGCGTCTCCCATTTTGTTCATCTCGTAGTAAACTTCGGATTTCAGCGCCTTACAGATCGCACGAAGCCCCTGCGGGTCACCATCCAACTGGTCTAGGCTTCTTTCCATCTGGTCATATTGGGCTATGGCGCCGGTCAGATCCCCGCGCATCATACGAATTTGCCCCAGATGGGTATGCATGTGTAGCGAGCCGAACTGCGCCCCGCCTAACAGATAAAGCCGAATTGCGTTTTCAGCATGATCCTGCGCGCGGTCGAATTCTCCGCGATGAAGCGCTGCAGTGGACAGGTGATTGAACGTAAGCGCTTGACCGACCTGATCACTCGCCGGCAGCGTCGACAACAATCTTTTCAAACGCGCCGAGTGCTCCTCGGTCAGAGCGCGGTCCTCGTATACCCTGACATGGGCATCAACAAGCAGCAGGTCCGCAGCGTGCGTCCCAACAGCAGGATCAGTTTCGTCAGTCGCGGACGTCATGTGTCTCAGTTGTTCGCGCGCTCCAGTCGGATCGCCAATCTTAGCAAGAACAAATGCTGAAGCGAGCATTGCCTGCGGCGAGACACCGTCTCTAGGCCGGTCCGTGGCAATCGCATCCAAGCCGGGCATATTTGGCACACGCATGTAGGAACGCCAGTCATTATTGTGATCAGTGTGCCCGACAGTCGAGGTTGCCCGTTTAGGCTTTTCTAAATTGTTTTGCACCATCTGTGGAATATACCGCCGCTCAACGGAAAATCAACGGTGGGTCACTTACCCTGTTGGTGCACATTCGAAAATTGGAACAAGCAACTTGGATAGTTTTGGTGGCCAACGTTTTATCGCAAACAATACCTTCAGATAAAATGCGTGAATGGTAGTTTGGAGCCTTCCAGTTCTGATGCAATTGAATAGCCGGTTCGGGGAAAATCACCGCATTATTGAATTTCTTGTGCCGAATTCGCGAACAAATGCTGCGCGAGCATTCGCTGCGCCTGCAAAAGGCCACTTCGTCCGCATGTCTGACATTCATGTTTGTAACCGCGAAGGTCCGCTCTGCCTGCCAAGAGCTAAACAGCAGCATGTTTTTTGCGCTCTTTGGTCTTTTTAAGTAGAGCTACAACACACATCCAAGATTATGACTTTTCAGAGATCTCTGCTGTCATGAAACATTCTTTCCACTGGACTTCTCTTGCTCCGCAAGCCTGTGTGTAGCTGTGCCCGAATAGCGTCGGGCTCTGCTCAGTACGAGATGATTGTACGGAGTAGAACATGAGACTTGATTTAGATGGTTTGGCTGATGCCTCGCGCGAGGCGTTAATGTCAGAATGGCGAAAGTTGGTTGGTCGCCCTCCTCCAAGGCACTTAAGCAAACCCCTGATGATACAGATCCTCAGTCATACCTATCAGAT
>Ga0233451_10001224_pt1 | contig 24957 bp, 27 predicted proteins | sample 011ome_29_FD_183052 | JGI IMG/M metagenome (GOLD analysis project Ga0233451, IMG submission 183052) | Coastal salt marsh microbial communities from the Groves Creek Marsh, Skidaway Island, Georgia - 011504CT (spades assembly) | ecosystem: Environmental > Aquatic > Marine > Intertidal zone >... | reverse complement strand
CTGGAAGCCAGTCTGCCCTGAGCGATTGGGTACAGCGTCTGCCCATAAAAGCTCACGCCGCCAATAGCCGTCATATACTGCTACTGCAGGCAGGTTTGGTTTTTGGTGAGACCTGCTCGAACCCAATAATCGCATGCACATCGAGAGGGGCAAGCCTTGGGGCAAGTTAATGATGCGGGGATAGCAGGCGCAAAAATAAAGCGCGCCCGCGTACCGCTGTTCAGTGCCTTTTTCATGATCTATATCTTTGTCTCTGGCGGATCCTTTGGCATCGAGGAGATGGTATCCAGCGCCGGACCGGGTCTGACCTTACTACTGCTGCTCCTCTTGCCCGTCGTTTGGGCGCTGCCTATGGCGCTGGTCGCCAGCGAGCTAGGCTCAGCCTTGCCCGAAAACGGCGGCTTCTATATCTGGACTCGCCGAGGCCTCGGCGACTTTTGGGGCTTTCAGGCAGGGTGGTGGTGGTCTTTAGCTATCCTCGTGGACACCTCTCTTTACATCGTTCTGAGCGCAACTTATTTGCAGAACCAGATTGGCTTCAGCGACACGCTGTATTATCTGCTCTGCTGGTCCATCATTGCTGTCTTCACCGCGATCAATATTCTGGGCATCAAAATCGTGGCGATTGGCTCGAGTCTGTTCGCGATTTTGATCATTTCACCGATAATAGTGCTCGGCGTTGTTGGCATCGCCAACTGGCAGTTCAATCCCTTCACCCCCATGACCCCACCGGGAGTCGATATCTTGGGTAGTGATGGCGCGTTGATACTCGGCCTGAGCATTGGTATGTGGATGTACTCAGGCTACGAATCGATGTCGACCATCGCGGGAGAAATGGAAAACCCACAGCGCATCATCCCGAGAGCACTCATGCTGGCGCTGCCCTTTGTCGCGATCATGTACCTGCTTCCCACAGCATCGAGCGTCGCGGCTTTTGGTCATTGGGATCTGTTCTCCGTCGACAGCGGCAATGGCAAAGTCTCATTCGTCGATATTGGGCGAGCACTGGGGGGTACGGCCCTCGGTCACGCCCTGTTAGCCTCGGCTGTACTTGGCAATCTGGCACTATATCTTGACTACATGGCCTCGGGCGCGCGCCCCCTTCAGGTACTGGCCAGAGATGGGCTGCTTCCCGCTGCCCTGACGCGGGTTAGCGCGCGTTACCAGACCCCCGTTCTGGCGATCTGCCTCATTGCCGCAATCAATGCGTTGCTCATCATTGGGCCTTTCCAGAGCCTGGTGATTATCGACGTGCTGCTGACAGTCAGTGCTTACGCGCTGATTTTTCTGGCCGCAGTACGATTGCGCTACGTCGAACCCGATTTGCCACGACCCTTTAAGATTCCCGGTGGTAAACACGCGCTCACCTTACTCATTCTCCCACCCATGGCGCTAATCACTTTTATGATTGCGATAACCGTGGTGGATCAAAGCGTGGTGCTTTGGGGGCGCGATCGCTTCAATGTGATGGGATTGGAAATTGGCTGGTACGGCTTGGCGGGATTGATCGCTATTCTGTCCGGACCCGTGTTATATCCCCTGCTCCGCCGTCGCTATCATCGCGTCGCCCCGCCGTAAGCGGCTAGCGATCGTAATCGCCACGCCCCAGAACACGTTGGCCAGCAGCTAGGTTTCGTACCACAAGCCATCGGGATCCTCGGGCCATACGCCCAAATAAGGCCCGTGGGCCTGAAAACCCAGCATTCTTCTCATCGCTTCGGATTGAGACGAAACGTCTTCACGCGTCAGGGTGAGGTATTGATTCTCCTCCTGCCGCAACCACCCCAGACAATAGGTATTGACGACCGCCTTTCGCGGCTCGGAGCTGCGGTTGGCGCCACCACCGTGCAGCGTGGAACCCAGGTAAATCACTACCGATCCTTTCGGCATGACGGCCTGCACCACATCCTCTTCCGGCACCTGCTCAGGCTCTTCGCAGGCACGTTCCCTGGGTACTACCCGTGTCGCACCGTTTTCTTCGGTAAAGTCATCAAGCGCCCAAAGTGCAGAAATTTGCAGCTCGAACGGGATCAGGTGACTGGGGTAACACGCATCATCCGCGTGCAGGACCTGCGCCTTCTCACCCGGCAGGATTTCGATCGCAGTGGTACTTCCGACCTGATACACGTCGCAATGGGGCTTGAGCACCGCGTCGGCGACTGCCAGCACGGTAGGCTCCAACAGAAAATCAGAAAAATGGGTCGAATATTTGGTAACGCCACCGACTCGCAGCGTCTGATGACCGTTGAACGCGTTCTGATAAAGGTGCCCCTCGCGATCAAACTCAGGGCGCAAATCCTGGTTTAACCCTGCGATGACGGCTTCGGGCAACAGATCTTCAATGATCACAGCACCGGTGGTCTCCAGCGCTGACACGATGGCAGGGATCTCGTCTTCAGGTGTGTAGTGTGGAAGCATCCCGTCTGCACCCTTCATTATTGCTCCGTCATCGGTAGCAGCCCCCAAGTATATCGCGCACTCCCCTGCAGTATACCCGTGTCTCCTGAGCTTAAAGCGTTGCCAGCGGCACGATAAATCAGTTCACGGGGTCACACCGAGGCAGCAGCAGTGCTATCGTGACGCTATGTGACTCATTGGAATTCACCATGACACCACTGTCGAGTGCGGACTCAGCTCGAACCTTAGAAGCCGCGTTGGATCATGGCGCCCCGCGACGAGATCTCGCCGCAGCGTTTCGATGGGCCGCGCGACTTAATTTTCATGAAGGCGTGGCTAACCATTTCTCCGTTGCCGTTAACGATGACGGCACACGGTTTCTGATGAACCCCAATCAGTCGCATTTCTCCAGAATTAAAGCCTCTGATCTAATCCTCGTTGATGCCAACGATCCGCAAACGATGAGCCGCCCCGATGCCCCCGACCCTACGGCATGGGGGCTGCACGGGGCACTGCACCGTCAGTGCCCTCATGCCCGGGTGGCACTTCATGTGCACTCAATGCACGCCACCATCCTCTCCACGCTGGAAGACCCTCGCCTGCCACCAATAGATCAAAACTGTGCCATGTTTTTCAATCGCTACGCGATTGATACAGATTACGGTGGACTCGCGTTTGAAGAGGAGGCAGAGCGATGCTGCCAGTACTTATCAGACCCGGCCAAGCAAGTACTGATCATGTGCCACCACGGCGTGATGGTTATCGGCAAGGATGTCGCAGACGCCTTCAATCGACTGTTCTATTTTGAGCGGGCAGCCGAGACCTACATTAAGGCGCTTTGGACGGGACAACCACTGCGCGTATTGTCCGATGACGTTGCTGAAAAAACCGCACTTCAGTTACAAGATTATCCTGATCAAGCGGTGCGGCACTTTGCGGCGCTCAAAGCGATTCTCGATGCGGAGGAATCGAGCTACGCAGACTGACTGGAACCCCACCCCGTCAAGCGGGGTGCGGTTGCTCTTATCTATCTAGCTGGCTAGCACCGATTCAAACGCCGTTAAGCAACGGCTGATATTGACCTGGTTACTGCTACTGCCCATCAACCCGATGCGCCACTGCCTCCCTGCCAACTCCCCTAAACCCGCACCCACTTCCAGATTAAAGTCTTCCAGCAAGCGGCGACGAATCTTCGCATCATCTTTGCCCTCTGGAATCACCACCGCATTGAGCTGCGGTAAACGCCACGGTTCGGAAACAGCGAGGTCGAGCCCAAGTCGAGAAAGGCCCTCGACCAACTTCAAATGATTGTTGCGATGGCGCGTAAAACTGGCCCCGAGACCCTCCTCCTCCAGCATCAGCAAGGACTCGTGAAGCGCATAGACGGCATTTACCGGCGCGGTATGGTGATACGCGCGCTTGGCGCCCTCACCCCAATACCCCATGATCAGATTCATATCGAGGAACCAGCTTTGCACCTTGTGGCGGCGTGTGGCGATGACCTCGACTGCGGCTGGACTAAAAGTAATGGGTGAGATTCCCGGCAAACTGGAAAGGCATTTTTGCGTCCCCGAATAGACGACATCGGCGCCCCAGTCATCAACCGGCAATTCGATACCGGCGAGTGAAGTCACCGCATCGACAATGCTGAGCATGCCTGCCGATTGCGCCATGCCACACAAAAGCCTTGCATCGCTTCGCACCCCGGTCGAGGTTTCCGAATGAACAAAGGCAAGCACTTTCGCGTCGGGGTGCGCGCTGATTGCCTCAGCGACTTTTTCGGGGTCAACCGGATCCCCCCACCGGTCCTGCACCATGACCGCAGTGCAACCGCACCGCTCAACGTTTTCTTTCATTCGCCCACCAAAGACACCGTTCTGGCAAACGATCGCCTTATCACCCGGCTCGAGAAGATTGACGAATGCCGCCTCCATTCCTGCAGATCCGGGAGCCGAGAGCGGAATGGTCAGCTCGTTCTTGGTCTGGAATGCGAATTGCAATAAGCGTTTTACGTCGTCCATCAGACCGACAAATAGCGGATCGAGATGTCCTATCGTGGGCCGGGCGGAGGCCGCCAGCACTCTTGGAGAAACATCCGAGGGGCCTGGCCCCATCAAAGTGCGCTGTGGAGGATGAAAGGGTGAAGACACGGGCAACTCCATGTGAACAATACCGTTGCTGTCGTGATCACACAGCACTTATAGACTTGCCGCGTCATCACCTTAAAGTAAAAAAAACCACCCGTGGGTGGTTTGCTGTAATGGTGGGCCGTGCTGGGTTCGAACCAGCGACCAATTGGTTAAAAGCCAACTGCTCTACCGACTGAGCTAACGGCCCAAAACAGGGAAGCCGCGTATGCTAACGCTAACGGCTGAAAATTCAAGCCCTATTAAACCCGCGTTATCCAGTAGCTGGATACTATCGAACCCCACACCACTGCCCACAGAATCAACGCAAGCGTAACCGCAGCGGAGCCCAAATCTTTGGCGAGGCCCGACAAAGTGTTGCTCTCAAGCCCGATGCGGTTGATCACTACCTCAATCGCCGTGTTCAGGACTTCGACAACAAGCACTGCGATAACGGATCCCACTAAAAGCGCAAACTCTACCGCAGTAGTTGATAAAAAAATGGCCACTGGAATGAGCACGCACGCTAGTGCCAACTCCTGCTGAAACGCTGCTTCGTTTCTTAACAAATAGCGCAGCGCGCGACCAGAGTTAACCAACGTAAAAAGCAAGCGTTCTATCCCGCGTCGTTTTGGCACGATTTTGGTAGAGGAATCATCCGTCGTATTCAATCGGAAAAATCCAGTCGAGGCGGAAAGCGCCTAAAAATTTTCCAGCAAAAACTGCCGCGCCAACTGCGCCGCCGCATGAGACGGGTACTCACGAATCACTTCGTCAAGGTATTCCTGAGACCGCTGTCGATTACCCTTGATGAACTGTACGCGACCGAGCTTGTAGAGTGCATCGGGTACTTTGGGATCAGCGGGATACTGATCCAACAACATCTTGAAACTCTGCCGCGCCAGCTCCGGGTCGGGGGGATCAATCACCAGATACAGTTCGCCGAGCCAGTAGTGCGCATTAGGGGCGTAGCGGCCGAAGGGGAAATCCTCCAAAAACAGGAGAAAAGCCGCGACTGCGGCATCGAATGACTTCTCGCGCACCAACTCGTATGCCGCCCGATAGGCAGCCTCCTCGCCCGCCTGCGAATCTGCTGCTCCTGTGCGTCCCGGCGCCGCGCCTCCAGCCGCAGGGGGCACCATCGGAGTGGCGGTCGCGGCATCCTCAGCGCCCTCGGCGGCGTCCGTTTTTGTACCAGCAGCAATACGACGATCCAGATCGACATACCGTTCCAGGCTCTGGGCCTCCATTCGCACCAGCGCTTGGTTGGCTTCTTCCAAAAGTCCGGTTAGGCGCCTGACATCTGCCTCGAGTTGCTGCACCCGCAACACCAGGCTACCGGAGTCACTACCAGAGTTGACCGCTCCGCTAACGTCAGAAGGCGGTGAAGCGACCGTGGTTGAGCCGGCGTAAGGGCGAATACCGGCATAGTCGGCGGCAGCATCTTCGGCAACAGCACCCTGTGGCACGCTCGGATTCTGCGCTGTGGCGCGGCGTTCCGCTTCCACGTCAACATAATCCTGAGCGGCCAAAGGCAAGGTGGCGCCTAATAACAAAAAGCCGGCAAAGAGCGCCGGCTTGAGGGGTAAAACTGTCACTGTCTTTCCCTTATTTATTTGAGCTCGACGCGACGATTCTGCTGCCAATTGCTCTCTCCCGAGCCGTAGGCTACAGGATTCTCTTCGCCATAGCTGACCGTTTCTATGCGGTAGCTTGGAACGCCATTAGCGACCATATAGTCACGGACAGCATTCGCACGGCGCTCGCCCAGGGCGAGGTTGTACTCCCGCGTGCCTCGCTCATCGGTGTGGCCTTCAAGACGAACACTGTCGTTATTGCCGAGCAATGCTGCGATATGGGCGTCTACTTGGGCGCGTGCCTCGTCGGTCAAAGATGAGCTGTCAAAACCAAAGTAAAAGACCGTGCCCACGGCCGCTGCCGCTGCTTCGGCCTCCCTTTGATTGGCGGCCGCCTCCGCCTGCGCGCGCTCTTGTGCGGCCTCCTGCGCAGCTGCTTCCTGAGCCGCCTGCTCCGCGGCTGCGGCAGCTGCCGCCTCCTGCTCCTTGGTATCGTTACCCGAACAGGCTGCCAAGATCAGCGCTGCGAATACCAGTCCTAGCCACTTTGCATAAAGCGATACATTTTTCATGGTGCTTACCTTTCCCCAATGTGTGGTACCCCAGATACGCGTAATGTAGCGCATAACCACCCTATTTTCCTCTGCCCGCCGCAAAAAAATTCCGTGAAAACTCAAGGTGTCACATAGGGCGACCAGGCGGGCTCCTGAACGCTCCCCTCGCGGGAGGGCAAGCTGAATCTCACGCCGCCATCCACCGCTACGGCCCCGAGAATACTCTCCTCACCCCGTTTCGTGGCGTAGAGAACGATCGATCCATTGGGGGCGATACTGGGGCTCTCGTCGAGACTTGTTTCGGTCAATACCGTCAACCGGTCTGTCACCAGATCGAATACCGCGATGTGATATCGGCCATCACGCTGATGCACCAGAGCGACATTGCGACCATCCTGGGCGACTCTGGCCCTCGCGTTATAGGGTCCCTCAAAAGTCACCCGATCTATTTTGTTAGTCCGCAAGTCATAGCGGTAAATTTGGGGGCGCCCTCCACGATCCGAGGTAAATAAAAGCGACTTACCATCGGGCATCCACGTCGGCTCGGTATCGATCGCGAAATGACGCGTTAATCTTGTCAGCGAACGACTGGATAAATTCAAAAGATAGATGTCAGGGTTGCCATCCTTTGAGAGCACCAAGGCCATAGTATTCCCGTCTGGCGACCAGGCTGGAGAATTGTTTAACCCCTTGAAATTGGTCAACTGCTCGCGCTGACCCGTGAGCAGGTTTTGTCTGTAAATAGCGGGCCGCGACGTCTCGAAAGAGACGTAGGCGATCTCACGACCATCGGGAGACCATGTGGGTGACAAAATGGGATCACGGCCCTCCAGCAAAACAATCGGCCGTCTCCCATCGGAGTCAGCCAGCGTCAGCCGATAAAAATCTTTGCCCTGGGGGTTACGCGTAACAGAGACGTACAGTAGACGGGTAGCGAAGGCGCCGGGTATGCCGGACAGGGTTTCATAGACCTGATCTGAGACCCGGTGCGCCAGCATCCGTAACTCACTCACCGGGCCCGTTACAGTCCCCGTTTCCACAGCCGTTTGCCGAGTCACATCGAACAGCTGAAAATCTACCCTAGCCTGAGTCCCCACACTGACTCTGCCAATAAGGACATACTCTGCAGAGATCGCACGCCAGTCCCTGAAAAAGAGCTCGGATTCGCGGCTTGGGAAGCTCAACATGTCGCGCCGGCTCACGGGCGAAAACTGACCGCTGCGTGCCAGATCCGAGTCGATTATCTGAGCCACATCCTCAGGCGCCGAACCCACACCCTGCCAGGCAAAGGGCACAATCGCAACGGGTGTAGGGTTCTCCACACCCTGATTAATTTCGATCTGCAACTCCGCCGATGCACAGGACACATAAGTAGCCATCACAAGGGCCAAGAAATTTCTCATGAGCATTGTCAGTACCTCAAATCCTCGGGCTTGAATACCAATTGAAAACGGCGAAAGTTTGCTTCAAAGGTCCGGTTGTCTAATTTCGTGACTTCAGGGAAACGCCCGACGCGCTCTACGGCGGTCATGGCACTACGATCAAATGCCGTGTTACCGCTAGATTGCACAACGCCAACCCCAACGACCTCTCCCGTCGGGACCAATTGTATCGACAATATGGATACCATGCCGTTACGCGCGCTGGGAGGGCGGGTCCAACGACCAATCACCGCCGCCTGAATTGTTGCAGCGACCACATCTCGCAGAGAGGGCTCAGCTGACCCTACTGCTGCTTGCTCTGAATCGATCAGGGACGTTAATTCCTCGCGGGTTAACGCAGCCAACTGCTGGGCATCCAGTTGCGATGCATCTTCCTTCGGCAAGGCCGGTTCAGGCGGGTTAGGTTTTGGGTCAACCTTGGTTGGCGGCGGCACTGGCTTCGCCGCCGGAGCCTCGGTGGGTTTTGGTTTTGGTTTGGGTTTCGGTTTGGGCTTCGGCTTGGGCGCACTCGACGCCTTCGCGGGTTGTGCTCGCACTATTGTTGCCTGAATGGGCAGCGCTACCGGCACCGATGCGACCACCTCCGCAGGTCCAGACCAACGCAAGAATAAAAGCAGCGCAACCGCCACGTGAAACAACAACGACAATAACGTCGGCAAACCGATAAAAAGTAGCCGATCACCCGTCATCACTCGGTCACCCGTCGATAGCAGGGTTCTCGGTCACCAATCCTACCGACGGCGCCCCTGCTTCTTGTAGCGCCGTCATCACCACCACCACATCACCATAAGCGACACGCTGATCTCCCCATACCAGCACCGGCTTCTCGGGTGAGCGCCTCAATACCGCGGCAACGCGCTGACGAATCGTCGCCAACTCAAGCGCCTGTTTTTCATCCACGCCGAGGTTCAGAAAAAGCTGTCCGCGGTCATTGATCGAGACGATCAGCGGTTCAGCATCTTGATTGGCCACGGGTGCCGCTGTCGCTTGCGGTAACTTGACTTCTACGCCCTGCATCAACATGGGTGCGGTAACCATAAAAATGACCAGTAGCACCAGCATCACGTCGATGTAGGGCACGACATTGATTTCGGCCAGCATGCGCCGCCTTCTCACGGTCATCGTCTTTGCCCCTGCTGTGCTCTCAATGCATAGGCCTGACGCTGGAGAATGCCCGAAAATTCGTCAACAAAGGTCTCATAACGATTGAGTAACACATCGCTCCGGGCCGCCAGTTTGTTGTAAGCCAAAACCGCAGGGATCGCGGCGAACAGGCCCATCGCCGTGGCGATGAGCGCCTCCGAGATGCCCGGGGCAACCGTTGCCAGGGTGGCTTGGGTTGCGTTAGCCAGTCCCCGGAATGAATGCATAATGCCCCAAACTGTTCCGAATAGACCGATATAGGGACTCGTGGATCCCACTGAGGCCAGGAAGGGCAGGTGTTGCTCTATGCGATCTGTTTCTCGCATCAAAGCAACTTTCATTGCCCGGCGCGAGCCCTCCAACATGCCATCAGCGTCAATATCGGATTGTTGTGACAACCGCGAAAATTCCTTAAAGCCCGCGCGAAAAATACTCTCCACGCCCGTTGGCAATTGCCCGTCGGCAACAGCCTGATTCCCTTCTCGGTATAACTGCGCAAGGTCAATGCCTGACCAGAATCGCTCTTCGAATGCCAACAGTTCATCGTCTGTTCGGCGCATGAGCATCGTGCGCTGAATAATCAAAAACCAAGAGGTAATGGATGCCAGCACCAGAATCAACATCACAATCTGTACCAGTAAACTGGCGCCCAGAACCAGTTCCAATAAACCAAGTTCCTGTGTCATACCTGATTCCCTTCGGTTGTCATGGCGGCTAGCAACCGCTCCCTTATGTCGCCCTGAAGCCGGCGCGGCCGGCCTGTCGTTTGATCAACACAGGCAATTTGAACATCTGCTGTCAGTAGCACGTTGTCCCCACGGTGAATACGCTGCGTAAACTCGATCGTCGCGCCCCCCACGCGCTGCGCAATGGCCGTCGCCATGATCTCGTCATCCAGTTTTGCCGGCATCAAATAGCTCACTGACAAGTTTGATACCACAAACCCCCAGCCCTCATCAGAGACTGCGGCCCGGTGCACACCCAGCTCGCGCATAAACTCTGTGCGCGCGCGCTCAAGGTACTTCAGGTAATTAACGTAATAAACGATCCCACCCGCGTCGGTATCCTCAATATAGACTCGAATCGGTAAGGAAAATTCCCTCACGGCGCTGGCTCTTCCAGATCCAGAGTGAGTGATTCCGCCGCTGACCCCTGAAAAGTTATGCCGAAATGAGCATAAGCGTGGCGCGTCGCGATGCGACCCCTCGGTGTCCGAAGGATAAATCCCTGCTGAATCAGGAAGGGCTCGAGCACGTCTTCGATGGTGCCGCGCTCTTCCGACAATGCCGCAGCCAAACTGTCCACGCCGACAGGGCCACCATCAAACTTCTCAATCATCATCAGCAATAAGCGCCGATCTAGGTGATCAAAACCTTGCGCGTCGACGCTCAACATATCCAACGCGGCTTCGGCTACGGGTGCGGTCACACTACCGTCGGCTTTTACCTCCGCGTAATCGCGCACGCGTCGAAGTAATCGGTTGGCAATACGCGGCGTACCGCGGGACCGACGGGCGATAGCCGCTGCACCCGCGTCCTCGATAGGAATAGTGAAAATGCCTGCAGCTCGTTTCACAATTTCGCTGAGCTCGGCAGCGTCGTAAAATTCCAATCGCTGGACAATCCCGAACCGATCCCGGAGCGGTGATGTGAGCAATCCCGCGCGGGTGGTAGCGCCCACCAGCGTAAACGGGGGTAAATCGAGTTTGATTGACCTCGCCGCGGGGCCCTCGCCAATCATAATGTCGAGTTGAAAATCCTCCATCGCAGGGTACAAGACTTCCTCGACATACGGACTCAAGCGATGAATCTCGTCGATGAAAAGCACGTCACCCGGTTCGAGATTCGTCATCAACGCGGCAACGTCGCCCGCTTTTTCCAGCACCGGGCCACTGGTCGTCCTCAGCTGAACACCCATTTCCTCTGCAATAATGCTCGCCAAGGTTGTCTTGCCAAGACCGGGCGGACCAAAAATCAAAGTGTGGTCCAGCGGCTCACCGCGCCCACGAGCGGCAGCGAGAAAAATCTCCATCTGTTCACGAACCACGCGCTGGCCGATATAGTCCGCCAGCCGCCGCGGTCTGATCGCGCGATCCATGGCTTCATCGCCCCGGTCAGGGGCGCCGGCGGCGACCAACCGATCAGTTTCAATTACCATGTTGCGCCCTCAATCTGACCCATCACCCTTTGTTGCCGGCCGCAAGACGCAAGGCCAGACGAATGAGTTCCTCGGTAGACGTGCCCTCGGGCGCATCAACACTGGCGATCAACTTCGCCGCCTCGGTAAGCTTATAGCCTAGGGACACCAATGCATGCTCCGCCTCCGAACGCTGGTCAGGTTGCGCTGTACCCCGCGCAGAAGTCGCCGCAGTCCCCGCAGCCGCCGGCGATAATTCATCGAGCCAATCCCCCGCCTTGTCTCGCATCTCCACCAGCAAGCGCTCTGCTGTTTTTCGTCCTACACCGGGTAATGCCACCAGAGCAGAGACATCATCACGCTGCAAACAACGCGCAAAATCAGAGGCATCCATGCCAGAAAGCAACGTTAAGGCAAGCCGCGGTCCCACACCGCTGACTTTAATCAGCTCGCGAAAAAGACGGCGGTCCGCGGGTTCAAGAAAACCGTAAAGCAGCTGAGCATCCTCGCGCACCACAAAGTGGGTGAGTAACGTCACCTCTTGACCGAGCTCAGGGAGTTGATACAGCGTCGTCATCGGCACCTGAACTTCGTAACCAATACCACCCACCTCAACCAGAATATCAGGCCCCTGCTTGCCAATGAGCGCGCCGCGAAGTTGTCCAATCATGTCGTCACTCTACCTCAACCGCCCAGCCCTAAAGCTGCCCGCCGACAACGCACTGGACAAACCCGACGCATGGCAGTGACAAAGCGCCGCAGCCAATCCATCCGCGGCATCTTCAGGAGGGGTTTCAGATAACCCCAACAGCGCCACCACCATATGCTGCACCTGTTGCTTTGTGGCGGCACCCGTCCCAACAACGGATTGCTTGATCTGACGCGCAGCATACTCATGAACAACGAGCTCCTTGGTCACACAGGCAACCATCGCTGCGCCTCGCGCATGACCTAGTTTGAGCGCCGAGTCTGCACTTTTTGCCATAAAGACCTGTTCTATCGCCGCTTCGGTGGGCGCGTAGGTATCGATGATCTCCGTTAGCGATTGGAACAACACTCGCAAACGCACCGCGAGGTTTTCCTTAACCGGTAAGCGAATGGTGCCGCTGGCGACATAAATAGAACGCCCTCTCTCGACACGCAAAATGCCGAAACCCGTTTTGCGCGATCCAGGGTCGACCCCGAGAATAGTTGTCATGCTGGCAACCGGTCACTAAGAGCGGTTAGTGTGAACGATTACGGCAGAAACGTCATTTAGAGCTCAGCCAACACGGATTCGGGTATATCCGCGTTGGAATAAACATTTTGCACATCATCCAGATCTTCCAACATATCGATCAAACCCACTACCGCAGGCGCGTTTTCCGCGTCGACCGTCACCGACGTGCTGGGAAGCATCGTGACCTCCGCATGCAATGGCACCAGGCCCGCAGCAAGGAGCGCATCGCGGACTTCAGTCAGACTTTCCCAGGGTGAAAGCACATCAATAGCGCCATCAGCGTCGGTCACGACGTCGTCAGCACCTGATTCCAACGCAACCTCCATAATCGCGTCTTCGTCTGCTCCGGGGGCAAATTGAATGAGTCCGGTCCTCGCAAATAAATAGGCGACCGATCCATCGGTCCCCAAATTGCCACCACGCTTGGTAAAAGCATGACGCACTTCTGCAACGGTTCGGTTCCGATTGTCAGTCATCACCTCAACCAACACCGCCACTCCCCCCACCGCGTAGCCCTCATAGGTGAGTTCTTCCATATTGTCGGCGTCGTTGGTCCCCGCGCCACGGGCAATCGCGTTGTCGATGGTGTCACGCTTCATATTGGCGCCCAGGGCTTTATCCACCGCGGCGCGCAAACGAGGGTTATCTTCGACTATTGGACCTCCTGCCCTAGCCGCGACAACCAGCTCTCGGATCAACTTGGTGAAAAGCTTGCCGCGTTTGGCATCCTGCGCCGCTTTGCGGTGCTTGATGTTTGCCCATTTACTGTGGCCCGCCATCGTTAAACTCTCACGCGTCCGCTTGGGGTTCTGTCCGCCTCGGTCTTAGCGAGAGCTCCTTGAGCTGCTGCTCAGACACCAATCCCGGCGCTTCTGTCAGAACACACTGGGCGCTCTGGGTTTTTGGAAACGCAATGACATCCCTGATGGAGTGCCCACCCACCATGAGCATTACCAGTCGGTCCAACCCAAACGCGAGTCCAGCATGGGGAGGCGCACCATGTCGCAATGCGCCCAACAGAAAGCCAAACTTGGCCTCTGCTTCAGCCTCGTCAATGCCCAACAATTCGAAAACGACTTTTTGCATGGATTGATCGTGGATCCGCACAGACCCGCCACCAATTTCACTGCCGTTAAGCACCATATCGTAGGCTTGGGAGAGTGCCGATTCCGGCTCGGCTTTCAGAGCCTCGGCCGAGCAAGACGGTGCCGTAAACGGATGATGCAAAGCCGTCAATCCACCGCGATCGTCGCGCTCGAACATGGGGAAATCCACAACCCACAGGGGCGCCCAACCGTCTTGAACACGATCGAGATCCGCCGCCACCTTCAATCGAAGCGCCCCCAAAGATTCGTTTACGACGGAGCGCTTGTCCGCCCCAAAAAACAAAATGTCGCCGGCTTCTGCGCCAAGCCGATCCAGTAGCGCGGTCACTGTTGCTTCGGGCATAAACTTGATAATGGGTGACTGCAGGCCGTCGATTCCAGCAGAGAGGTCGTTCACCTTTATCCATGCCAATCCGCGCGCGCCGTAAACCCCGACAAACTGGGTGTAGTCGTCAATCTCTTTTCGAGAAAGGCTCGCGCCACCCGGCACTCTCAGCGCCGCCACCCGGCTGTCGGGATCCTGCGCCGGGCCGCTGAATACCTTGAAATCAACCTCGGTCATCAGGTCATCAATCGAGACCAGCTCCCAATCGATGCGGAGATCAGGTTTATCGGAGCCATAGCGCTCCATCGCGTCTGCCCAACTCATCCGCGGAAATTCACCGAGATCCACTTGCAACTGCTCCTGGAATAACTGGCGAATCATGCCTTCGGTAATAGACATGACCCCTTCAGCGTCCAGAAAGGAGGTCTCGATATCAATTTGTGTGAATTCGGGCTGTCGATCCGCCCGGAGATCTTCATCTCGGAAACAACGGGCGATTTGATAATAGCGATCAAAACCGGACACCATCAGTAACTGTTTGAACAGCTGGGGCGACTGGGGAAGCGCAAAAAAAGCGCCCGGCTGAGTGCGACTGGGCACCAGATAATCCCTCGCCCCTTCCGGAGTGGCCCGGGTGAGGATAGGTGTCTCGATGTCGAGAAAACCATGCTCATCTAGGTAACGCCTGATCGCAGAGGTAATGCGGGCGCGCGCGATAAGGTTTCTCTGCATCTCGGGACGGCGCAGATCCATGTAGCGGTACTTCAGACGGACGTCTTCCCCGACGGCATGGTGGGCATCCAGCGGAAAGGGCGGTGTTTCTGCGCTGCTGAGGATTTCCAGTGTTTTCCCGAGCACCTCTATGCGGCCTGATGCCATATTGGGGTTGATGGTCTCTTGGGTTCGTGCGCGAACACGGCCAGTGATACGAAGCACATATTCACTGCGGACGCTATCCGCACGCTGAAAATGCTCTTCCGTGTCGGGGTCAAAAACCACCTGCACCACGCCCTCACGATCGCGCATATCGAGGAATATCACGCCCCCGTGATCTCGGCGTCGGTCAACCCAACCACACAATGTCACGGTTTCATCTATCAGCTTCTCGTCGACCAGGCCGCAATAATGACTGCGCATGCGTCTCTCCATCGTTATTCAGTTTTCCCGCTCAACTCGCCTTGGTGCTCTCACTTTTGGCAGGAGCGGCAGATTTTTCCGCGGGCTTCGTCGACGTTTCGCCAGATCCAGACTGACCTGAATCTTTGCTGGAGGTGTCGCTACCAGAGGCGCTGCCGCGATCTCCTGCGAGATTCTTTTTATCACCGGTCTTGAAATCGGTCTCATACCAACCGCCCCCGGAGAGGCGAAAAGATGGCGCGCTGACTTGCTTTTTTAGACTCGGTTGGTCACACATGGGACAGTCGGTCAGTGGCTCATCCGCGAGCCGCTGAATGGCTTCCAGACGGTGACCGCAGTCTCTACAACAGTACTCATATATTGGCATAACAGGCCCTCCTCATGGATAGAGCCGCCTCGGCTCGGATGTTCACATGAGGTCGTTCGGAAAGTTTTACAAGGGCGCGGAGCGTACCGTAAACGCTGGTGCAGTAAAAGATGGAAAGGGTGTGAGGATTTAGCGGGCTCGATCGCAATCGCCGCGGTGGGTGGCGGCTCCCCAACGGGAGCCGCGGGAAAAAGGTCGCTTAGTTGGCGAACTCTTTCATCTTCTTCAAGGGGCGTACTTTGACCGCTGTACTCGCGGGCTTGGCCTTGAACATCGTCTCTTCCCCGGTAAAGGGATTGATGCCCTTGCGCGCTTTCACGGCCGGCTTGCGAACTGTGGTGATTTTCATCAGCCCGGGCAAAGTAAACTCGCCTGCCCCACGCTTTCCAATACTCGCTTCAATGAGTCGCTCCAGTGAACCGAGCACAGACGACACCTCCTTCTTGGAGAGACCGCTATCATCTGACAGCGCTGCGATCATTTGCGACTTGGTCATTTTTTCCTTTACCGCCTTCATTTTTGATGGCGCTTTCGGGGTAGCTTTCTTAGCCATTGAGTTAACACCTCTATCGATGGATGGTTTTGTGAGAGACAAACGGCAGCCCGCAGTCGGCGAGATTCAACACCAGTCCGACGCCCGAAACAACCCTTCTTTGGACTGTTTTTATCGATATTTCTAAGGGAAGACAATGAAGCGCCTTTCATCACCCATGGAAAGCGACTGATAATCGCCGCTGTCTGTACTGGCTTAACTTCGAACATTAGAATGTCGTTCCTGTCATTGGAGTCTGCCATGCGCGCCAGCGAGTTCTTACTATCCACCCTGAAAGAAACACCGTCCGACGCCGAGGTGATCAGCCATCAACTCATGCTCCGCGCAGGGCTCATAAGACGTGTTGCTGCGGGCATCTATAACTGGATGCCGTTGGGCCTCAGAGTCCTGCGCAAGGTAGAGCGAATTATTCGCGAGGAAATGGAGCGTGCCGGCGCACTCGAAGTGTCGATGCCTGTGGTCCAACCGGGCGAGCTCTGGGAGGAATCCGGTCGCTGGGAGCTCTACGGCCCCGAGCTGTGTCGCCTGAACGACCGGCACGAACGGCCTTTTTGCTTGGGACCCACTCACGAGGAGATCGTGACCCACATCGCCAGAACTGAAATCAAGAGCTACAAGCAACTCCCCGTCAATCTGTTTCAGATTCAAACCAAATTCCGTGACGAAATGCGTCCGCGCTTCGGCATTATGCGCTCTCGTGAGTTCATCATGAAGGATGCCTACTCATTTCATATCGATCAGGCCTCGCAAGAAGAAACTTACTGGCGAATGCACGAGGCTTACTCAACCATCTTCTCGCGGCTGGGACTGGATTTTCGTGCAGTGGAGGCTGACACCGGCGCGATTGGAGGAAACCATTCCCACGAATTCCATGTGCTGGCTGAATCGGGCGAAGACGCCATCGCCTTCTCCACGGCCAGTGACTACGCCGCTAACGTTGAACTGGCACCAGCACTGCCCAGTGACAGTGTCGTGCCAGGCGAAGCGCCGGCCCCGGAACTGGAGAAATTTGCTACTCCGGGCGTGACAACGATCGATGACCTCGCGGCGCGCTTTGATGTGCCAGCTGATCGCTCGGTAAAAACGCTGCTCGCCAAAGGTGAGCAAGATGACCTAATCGCGTTGATCGTCCGAGGTGATCACCGATTGAACGCGATCAAAGCGGCAAAGCTACCCGGACTTTCGTCTCCACTGACACTGGCCGATGCAGACGAAGTCAAGACCAGGCTGGGCGCAGGCTTTGGCTCGCTTGGCCCAGTGGGCATGCCGGTGCGTATCATCGTAGATCACAGCGCCGCCGCCATGCCCGACTTCGTCTGTGGCGCCAATGAGGACGGTCATCATCTGAGAGGTGCTCTGTGGCACCGTGATGTTCCAGCTTTTGAGGTGGCAGATATTCGAGAAATTATCAGTGGGGACCCCAGCCCCTGTGGCAACGGCATACTGGAAATTCGCCGTGGTATCGAAGTCGGGCACATCTTTCAACTCGGCACCAAGTACTCTGAGGCAATGAATGCGACGGTGCTGGATGATCAAGGCCGTCAGCAGGCCATGGTCATGGGCTGTTACGGTATTGGCGTTACGCGGATTGTCGCCGCCGCTATTGAGCAAAACCACGACGATAAAGGCATTATTTGGCCCGCGGCGATGGCACCCTTTGACCTTGCGATCGTACCCTTGGGCATGGACAAGTCTGAGGCCGTGCGCAGCGCCACCGAGGCGCTCTATGCAGCCTGTAACGCCGCTGGCTTGTCAGTCTTCATGGATGATCGACCCGAGCGCCCTGGGGTCAAATTCGCAGAAATGGAGTTGTTGGGAATGCCTGTCCGCGCAACCATTGGCGAGCGCTCTCTGGCCGAGGGTCAGCTTGAAATCACGCGGCGCTCAGACGGCAAAACGGAATTGGTTGCCCCCGACGCCGCCTTGGATCAAATCCGGCAATTCTTGCAGGACCGATAAGCAAAGGTGGGGCTGCATCGTGCCCCCGCCACCCGCATTCCGTAACCCCTGACGTCGTTGTGGTGGTCTGGTTGCGTGACTGGAAAAACGCGGGGGCGTCCGGAGTCGTGCAACCTGTCAATCTGCACAAGACGTGCTCTGGGAAAAGTCCACACATGGTGTAAAAACCGCTGGTAATGCGTGTGCCCCGACTGGTGAGAACACCATTACGTGGGTAGAATCCGGAAGCTCTTCAAAGAGAATTATCATGCACCCGGAAGCAAAAAAACTGCTGGCCGAGTACCCCGACATAGAAATGGTAGAGGCGCTGATTACCGACTGTAACGGCGCCGCTCGGGGTAAATGGTTGCCAGTAGATAAACTGTCTTCACTACTCACTGAGGGCATCAAGTTGCCCGAGTCAGCCGTTGCACAAGATATGTGGGGGCGGGATGTGCCCAGCATTTGCCTCGAAAATGGGGACATCGACGGCTGGTGTCGCGTGGTTGAGGGCTCTCTTGCCCCGTCGCTCAGCGCCAGAGGGATCGATCAGGCACAGGTTGTCCTCACCATGTTCAGAGAGGACGGCGCGCCCTCTTTTTGGGACCCTCGTCAGGTGTTGACCAAAGTCGTTGCCGCGTTGGCTGACCGGGGTCTGTATCCTCGTGTTGCGATAGAACTGGAGTTCAACCTTTTCAATCGCCCCGCCGACGGGCAGTCACTGCGGGAGGCGCTGCCGGAGGAGTCACTCACCGGTGGCAATCTCTATGGACTGGGTGCGCTGGACGAACATGCCGAATTACTTGAAGTGCTGAGAGAGACTTTTGCTGTTCAACACCTACCTTACGAGGGCGTTCTCAAAGAGGCAGCGCCTGCGCAGTATGAGATTAATGTAGCCTACTCTGACGACGCGCTCTCATACTGCGATCAGGTCGTGCGCATGCAGCGTGGCATCAGTGCGGTAGCCGCCCGCTACGATACGATGGCAAGCTTTATGCCCAAGCCTATGGAAAATCAGGCCGGCAATGGCATGCACATGCATTGCAGCCTGCTCGATAAATCGGGCAATAATGTCTTTGATAGCGGTACGTTAGAAGGCACGCCACTGCTGCATCAGGCCGTCGCCGGTTGCATCGCACTAATGCCAGATACGCAGCTAATTTTTGCGCCGAGCTACAATGCGTACCGCCGCTTCCAACCCGGAAACCACGCTCCCACACAACCCAACTGGGGGTATGACAACAGAACAACGGCGCTCAGAATCCCTGCCAGTCCCAGTGCTGCAACGCGGATAGAGCATCGCGTGGCTGGGGCAGATAGCAACCCTTACCTCGCGATTGCGGCTCTGCTAGCCGGAATTTTGATGGGGCTGGAAAAGGGCATGAAAGCCCCCCCACCGATTGCAGGCAATGCCTGGACAGACGATGTCGATAACAGTTACCTGCCAAGCCATATGGCGGACGCAATTCATCGGTTCTCTCAGTCGCAGGATGTGCAGCATTATCTGAGCGCACCCTTCCAGAAAGCATTCGCCGAGCTGAAGCAACAGGAGCTTGCGGAATTCGAGCGACGCGTCACCGATTTTGAACTAGAGACCTACCTCTCTGCGTAATAATCGCTGACACAAGTGATTACCACTTCCCCACCCTGTAACGGAGTGACACATGAGCACTGCCCACGACTTCTCGGCAACACTGGCTAACGGCGAAGAAACCTCACTGACTCAATTTCGAGGGCAGGTTTTGTTGATCGTCAATACCGCCTCAAAGTGCGGTTTCACCCCGCAGTACACCGGGCTTGAGTCACTGCAGCAACAGTATGGAACACGGGGTTTTTCGGTCCTTGCCTTCCCCTGTAATCAGTTCGGCGCGCAGGAACCCGGAACCGAGACGGAAATTCAGTCGTTCTGCGAGATGAACTACCAAACCACTTTTCCGCTGTTCAGCAAAATCGAAGTTAACGGAGCAGCCAGTCACCCTCTGTTTACGCACCTTAAAGAGCAGGCGCCCGGGGTATTGGGCAGCAAGCGGATCAAGTGGAATTTCACTAAATTTCTGGTCAACCAACAGGGCGAGGTGGTCAAGCGCTATGCCCCGTCAACCAAACCCGAGGCCATTGCTGCGGACATCGAAGCCCTGCTCTGACGGCGCTCAGTGTTCTCGGGTTTCGCGAAAGCGAATATCCGGCCAGCGCTCTTCCATTAAAGAGAGATTAACGCGGGTGGGCGCTAGATAAGTGAGGTAGCCACCCCCGTCTTCGGACAGGTGCTCTGCGGCTTTTTTGCGAAACTCCTCAAGCTTACGAGCATCCGCCGCCTCCACCCACCTCGCGGTGTACACGTTAATGGGCTCGTAGAGGGCCTCTACCTTGTACTCATCGGCCAGTCGATAAGCCACGACATCAAACTGGAGTTGTCCAACAGCACCGACAATCAGGTCGCTGCTGTTGAGCGGCGAAAATACCTGGGTCGATCCCTCCTCAGACAATTGTTGCAGTCCCTTCTGCAGCGCCTTGGCTTTCATTGGGTCTTTGAGTCTGATGCGACGAAACAGCTCGGGCGCGAAATGGGGAATACCGGTAAAGCGGATCGCTTCGCCCGTGGTGAAGGTGTCGCCGATCTGTATCGTGCCGTGATTATGAAGACCAATAATGTCCCCGGCGACTGCAGACTCTACCAAGGTCCGATCGCCTGCACGGAAAGTCACGGCATCAGCAATGCGGACGTCTTTTTCAATGCGGACATGACGCATCTTCATGCCCTTTTCATAGCGGCCGGAGCAAATGCGCATGAAGGCGATGCGATCTCGGTGCTTGGGATCCATATTCGCCTGAATCTTGAAGACAAAACCCGTGAAGTCCGACTGCGATGCTTCAACTACGCGCTCGGTCGATGCCCTGGGTTGGGGCGCAGGTGCCCATTCGACAAAATCATTCAGCATTTCGCGAACGCCAAAGTTGCCCAATGCGGTACCGAAAAATACTGGCGTCAGCTGTCCACTCAGGAAAGCGTCCAGATCAAATTCGTGTGAGGCTCCTCGAACCAGCTCTATCTCCCCGATAAACGCGTCGTAGTCTTCACCCAACAGCGCACGGGCCGATTCCGACTCCAGCCCGTCGATCAATTTTTCATCCGCCAGCACGGCGCCCTCGCCGGGACTGAAGCAGTGCAAGGTATCGGTGTAGAGGTTGTAAACACCCTTGAACTCTCGCCCCATACCTATCGGCCAGTTAATGGGGGCGCCCGCTATGCCGAGGACTTCCTCAACCTCGTCAACCAACTCAATAGGGTCACGAATGTCACGGTCTAGCTTATTGACGAAGGTCAGAATAGGCGTATCGCGCAACCGACATACGCTCATCAGTTTGATCGTTCGATCCTCAACGCCTTTGGCACCATCGATTACCATCAGCGCAGAATCCACGGCCGTCAGCGTGCGATAGGTATCTTCAGAAAAGTCCTCGTGGCCAGGGGTATCGAGCAAATTGACCCAGCGGTTACGGTAGGGAAACTGCATGACCGATGAGGTCACAGAAATACCCCGCTCCTGCTCCAGCGACATCCAATCGGAAGTCGCATGCGGCCCTCTTTTACCTTTGACCGACCCGGCGACCTGAATGGCCTGCCCCAGCAAGAGCAATTTCTCTGTCATCGTTGTCTTGCCCGCATCGGGGTGAGAAATGATGGCAAAAGTGCGGCGTGAATCGATATCGCGCTGTAAGTCAGACATGGTGGCTCCCAAGAGGACGCCGAATTATGCCAGCCAATTCAGGGATCGTCAGGCCTCTGGATGCAAGGCCTGCTCAAGGTGATGAAGCAGTCGCTCTCCAAGGTCCGAAAAGTCCACCGCTTTATCCGCGCCCAGCTCCCGCGCTACCGATGTCACCTCCAGCCCTTCGTAGCCGCAAGGGTTGATGCCCTGGAACGGAGCCAGATCCATATCTACGTTGAGAGACAAACCGTGGTAACTCCTGCCTCGACTCACCTTCAAACCGAGGGCAGCTATCTTTCGGCTCTCCACATAGACCCCTCTGGCTGACGGATCGCCACAGGCGGTGATGCCAAGATCGGCTAAAACATTGATAACTGCGCGCTCCAGGCGTTCCACTAGATCGCGAATCGTCACCCCCGCTCGCCTGAGATCGTAGAGAATGTAAGCCACCCACTGACCCGGACCGTGGTAGGTCACCTGACCACCGCGGTCGATATGAACCAGCGGGATATTTCCCGCATCCAGAACATGCTCGGCCTTCCCCGACAGCCCCTGGGTGTACACGGGTGGGTGTTGCAGTAGCCAAATTTCATCGTCGGTATCCGTAGATCGGGCCGCGGTAAACGCCTTCATCGATTCAAAAGTGGGTTCAAAATCGACCAGGCCGAGACGCCTAAATTGCATGACGTTAGATCACCATGGAAACCAAACCCGTGCCCATCAAATCCTCATGGATCAGGCGCAATTGCGCCTCGCTCTGCGCTTCGATGGTGACGGTAATTGACTGAAAGGTGCCTTTCTTTGAATCTTTAATCACCACATCATCCCGACTAAAGCCGGGGGCATGGCGATCAAAAATACTGAGCACCGCTCCATGAAACGTATCACCGGCCCTGCCGAGCACCTTAACCGGATAAGAACAGGGGAAAACAATCTTGGGGGGATCGACGCTCACAAGGATTTAACCGAATAACCCCTGAAACCACAGTACGAGGCTATCCCATAATCTTGCAAAAAAACCGGCGGGCTCAACAGCGTCGAGCACTTCCAGGGGCACCTCAGCCACCGGCTCACCGCCTCGGGTCAGAAGGACCCGACCGACGACATCACCCTTAACCAAAGGTGCCATGAGGGGTGCCTCTACCTCAATCGCTGTGCTGATATCGGCGCTGGCGCGTGGCAAGGTCAAGACGAGCTCATCATTGACGCCCAGTGAAACTTGCTCACTCAACCCTTTCCAAACGCGCTCCTCAGCGAGCGTCTGACCCGGAACGAGTGGTCGCAGGGTCTCGTAAAAGCGGAAACCATAGTTCAGCAGACTGCGTGTTTCGGCTTTGCGACTCAAAGTAGAACTACTTCCCATTACCACGGAAACCAACCGCATACCCTCCCGCTCTGCTGATGCCACCAGCCCGTATCCCGCCTCGCGGGTGTATCCGGTCTTAAGACCATCTACGGTGTCATCCTCGCGCAACAGGTGATTGCGGTTGTACTGCGTAATATCGTTGTAGGTGTAGCTTCTTTCTTTGTAGACCGCGTAGCGGTCGGGGTGATCGCGAATCGCTGCGATCGCCAGCGCCGAGAGATCTCTCGCCGTAGACAGGTGATTTGGATGTGGGAGCCCGTGGCTATTCTCAAAGTGGGTACTGGTGAGGTTCATCTCTGCGGCATACTGATTCATCAGATCGACAAAAGCCTGCTCGCTACCAGCGATGTGTTCTGCGATAGCCACCGTGGCGTCATTACCCGAGGAGATGACGATGCCGCGCTCTAGCTCCGCCACCGTTACAGGCTTGCCGGGTTCAATCCACATCAATGAGGAACCCTTAAAAACCGGATTCTGAGACCAGGCGTTTCTGCTCACAGGGACCACATCATCCAGACCAAGGCGGCCCAACTCAACCTCTTGTGCGAGAATATAGGCGGTCATCAATTTGGTGAGACTGGCGGGTGGCAGCGTCAGATCGGGATTGTGCTCTACCAACACTTCACCCGTATCAAAATCAACCAAAATATAGGAATCTGCGTTAATGGCGGGTGGCGCGGGAACCAAGCCAGCGTTGGCATTTACCTTAGTCGCAAGTAACAGGGTCACCGCAGCTGCCCCGACTAGCCAACCTCTCCATTTTTGCACAACTAACCCCTCACACTTAAGACTTTAATTTTGCGGTCACTCGCCAGTGTAACAAGGCGTGGCGAACCCGGAGAACGTTAGGATTCAAGGCAGGCGTATGGGTTCAGGGAAGCCCTGTTCTAGTAACTGCCCACGCACCCACTCCAGGGTATTTTGCCCTTCAAAAGGCCCCAGCCTCACACGATGCAGCCTTTTACCGTCGACTTCGACCGGTGACACGTACCCGTTCTGACCCCACTGCCGTTGTAAAGTTCGGGCCAAATCGAGGGCCGATTGCCACGAGGAAAAAGCGCCGACCTGTAAATAGCGAGGCGCGATGGGCGGATGGTTGCGACGATCTTCTATTCCTCTTTGCGGCAGCGCCTCGACTTCCACCTCCACCGTGCCTTGCTCTGAGAAACCGAGCGCCACTGCGGCCTGATACGAAACATCAATGATGCGATCACCGGCAAAGGGGCCACGGTCATTGACGCGCAATACGACGGCGCGATCATTGCGCAAGTTCTTCACGCGCACGTAACTCGGAATGGGTAGAGAGCGATGGGCGGCAGTGGCGCCGAAGACATCGTAGATTTCTCCATTGGAGGTCGGACGTCCCTGAAACTTCATGCCATACCAGGAGGCAAGACCCCTCGCTCGATAGCCCTCACTCGTACCCAAGACTTCGTAGCGGGCGCCATTGACCTCGTAGGGACTTCGGTTGCCGAGACGCAGCAGTGGCTCCGCACGTGGCTCAGCGTCAGCCCAGGGGGCTGATGCCGGTGCCGGTGGCGCGTAGTCCATTTCTTCAACAGTTGCGGCCTGAGCCGTCGCTACCGATAGCGCAAGTACTGCCAGCAAACACCTCGTCACAGCACCGTCGCCTGACGAGCGGCGGCGATTGCCTGACTCAACTCCCACACTGCCATTGCGTACATGGCGCTGTGGTTATAGCGGGTGATGACATAAAAATTTTGTAGCCCCAACCAATAAGCCCTGCCATCTTGCTCCTCCAGGTCAATAGGCACTGCATTTGCATCCTCATCGACTTGCTCAGAAGGCACTATCCCTAGGGCGACCCAATGGGCCACACTCTGACTGGGCTTTAAGCCAC
>Ga0233451_10001221_pt1 | contig 24980 bp, 24 predicted proteins | sample 011ome_29_FD_183052 | JGI IMG/M metagenome (GOLD analysis project Ga0233451, IMG submission 183052) | Coastal salt marsh microbial communities from the Groves Creek Marsh, Skidaway Island, Georgia - 011504CT (spades assembly) | ecosystem: Environmental > Aquatic > Marine > Intertidal zone >... | reverse complement strand
CGGGTAGTGCTCGAATGCGCTCGACGATACGACTGCCGAGCTCGGTGGCAGCCTTTCGGGTGAAAGTGAGCCCGAGCACTTCGTGCGGCACGACAAGGCCGTTTGCTACTAGCCAGACCACGCGCAATGCCATCGTTTCGGTTTTTCCCGAACCAGCGCCCGCCATGACCCGGTAGACACCGTCGAGTGGAGCTTCGATGATTCGCGCCTGCTCGTCGGTTGGACGGTGAGTGCGCAGCAGATCAGTGAGGTCTGAAGCGGAGTATCGAATATCAGTCACCACACACCGCCCCCACCCGCTGCCAGCGGTGTTCAAGCGGACCATTACCTGCCCGTCTCTTCTCCCGGGGACCCTCAAAACTCCCAGACGCCATCTGCCCCGCGGCTTCGAGCACACGGGCCGTGAAACGCTCGAGCTCTTCTGGCCCGAGGGCCTCTTGAGCGGCGATACGGTAGCGCTTGCCGTCTTTGCCCTCTTTGACAAACAACAGCCACGCCCCCGCGACATCGCCGGGGCCATCGAACGACTCACCCAGCGACGCGTCACGGACCGCGAGTTGGTAGGCGGAGAGTTGCGGGTCATCAACCACTTTGTTGTCGGTCACGGGCTGCCCCGTTTTCAAATCGACGACCACCAATTGGCCTTCCGCGTTGCGCTCGATTCGGTCGATGATGCCCACGATGATGGCGCCATCGAGAGGTATTTCGAAGCGCTGCTCAATCGACTCGACGGTGGCACCGAGACTCTGTCGATCACGCAAATATTCAGCCAGTGCCACCACATACCCAAGAGCCTGTCGATGTTGGGCATTGGCCTGCCAACCGGCTTCAAAATCCAGCTCAGAAAAACGCGTTGACACCAGTTCGGTGAGCTCCTCGGCCGTACCCCACGGAGCGTGTTCGAGGGCGTAGTGCAGGAGAGAACCCACGCCCACAGCGGGCGGAAGGTCTTCAGGGGCGATGCGATCGAGGAACCAATCCAGCGCGGAGTCTTCGACAGCCTTGAGTTTGGAGGGTGAAATGGGGACATCCCGCTGCGCAAACAGCGGCTCGTCGCTAGAGCAGGGAAGCACTCCCCACCACTGATCCGGGTCGGCGCCGCGCACACCCATCGAGGCCAACTGAGCCAGGGTGGCTGCCGCATCGGCGTCTGCGGGGTCGGCGCAGAGGGTGCGGCGGGCAGAGGCGACGAGGTGGAGGAGCGAGCCAGTTTCCTCAGAGCTGGTGGGTTCCCGCTCCGAGTGCTTCGCGAGGAGGTGGAAGAGGGCACTGGGTTGTTCATCGTCCGAGTGCACGCAGCTGATGATGACGGCCTGTCGCGCACGCGAAATAGAGAGGGCGGCCATTCTCAGTTCGTCGTCGATGACGACACGTTGTTCGTCGACGCTGTCGCTCAGTTGACCACGAACGGCTCTCATCACCAGAGGGGAGCCCAGGAGGGACCCACGAATTCTGGTGTTGGGCCACACGTGTTCATTCACTCCGGCGATGGCCACCACCTCAAACTCCTGGCCGGCTACCTGAGCGGGGGTTGCCACGGTGACTCCTCGTCGCTCTACCGAGGGCATCAGCACGTCCTCGGTAACATCCGCGTTCAGCACGCGGTCGAAAAAGGCGAGCGCTGAGACTCCCATATGACTGCGGATAAACCGCTCCGCGGTGCGCAGAAGCGCTCCCACCTGGTTGATACTCTCGCGCGCAAAACTCGAAGGTCGCTCCGGGTGCGTCGCTCGAGCCACCCACTCGTCTTCGACGTTCCACAGCCGCCAGGCTTCCGATGCCAAGACATCGGCTGTGGTGGACTCCGCCAGCGCCCTCAGCGCATCAATCACCCCCAACACGCGGCCGAGAGGCCGCTGCCAGTGCTCGGGCAATCCCGGGTGTAGCTCGGCGTCGCGCATCATCGACGCCAGCGATTCCTTAGGACTCCTCGAGATTCCCTCGACCTGGTCGAGGCGGCGCAACAGATGACCAAGGCGGCGAAGCTCGCGTCGTTGCAGCCCTCCGTAGACACCGGCTAATAAATCTCCGATGCGTTCGGTAGAGACAGATTGAGGGTCCCTCGCCAACTGAATCCACCCGATGAGCTCCCTGGTAGCAGGATGCTGACCGATGGAAGTGCGATAGTCCGTATCCGTTGGCACCCCCGCCTGTTTCAACGCCGAGGCCATCACCGGAATCGCGCCAGATCGGCGCACTACGACCGCCATGTCTGAGAAGGCGATTCCCTCATCGCGGTGGCGAGCACGCATCAGCCTCGCAATGTCGTGTGCTTCGCGAGTGGGACTAGGAGATTCGACACAGAGCACCGGCCGGGCGGCATCTGACATCTGGGAGCGGGCAGCACGCTGGCTACCGGCGAGCGCCGTGCCCACACGTGACGTGACCTCCCCCACTAGGGAGCGTATCGCCGGGCCGTGTCGATACACGTGGGGAAGAACCACCGGCTCAATCCCCCACGCCCGGGCCAAATGGGAGGGACCTTCCGCGTCGGCGCCGCGGAACGTCTGGCCGGCCACATCCGGCTCCGCACACACCACCACGTGAACACCCGCATCATGCAAAGCCATCAACAGGCCCGTCGTGGCTGGGGACATGTCGTGAGCGTTATCGATCACGATCGTGCGATAGCCCCGCGCAGAAGCAACCCCGTGGGTGACCAGCTCGGTGGCGAGCCGAAGGAGCTCGGCGGAATCAAACTCGTCGGGTCGAGACCGGGCAATCACGCGCTGATATTCGTCAATGAAGTCAGCCACGGCCGGCCACGCGCTGTGGACCGTTGACCATCCGCGAAGGTCTTCTGCGCCCAAATTGAGCTCGGTCAACCGCGCCATCAATTCGCGCAATTCGGTGCGGAGGGTCTCCGTTGAGCGCACCTGGGCAGAAAGATGCGGTGGCCACTGCGGGCCCCCGCCGCTCTCGATGTGCTCTTCGAGCAACTGGGCAATGTCTTGGTCCACATCCGCCCCCGAGCGCAACCTCGGCGGTGGATCGCCTCGGCGTTCACGGTCGAATCGCACAAGGTCAAAGGCGAAGGCTTGAATGCTCATCACAAGCGGGCCCCGCGTCGGCGTGGACACACGCACTCCCACGACATCACGCAGTTGGGTGGCCTGCTGACGGGTAGGGGTGAGAATTCTTACCTGGTCGGGGTGCACACCCTGGTCGTTCACGAGCCGAACAACGTAATCGGTGAGGAGGGTCGTTTTTCCACTCCCCGCGGCTCCCAGCACAACCACAGGTCGCGCGGAGGAGAGAGAATCGAGCAGCGGGATACTCGAGGTGCACCCCAGGGCCGCGTCTGCCATACCTCGAGGCTAAAGCCCACGGCTGACTGTCGTACGCTAGTCCCGTGGAAATTCGAATCGGAATCACGAACAGCGCTCGCGAATTGAGCTTTGAAACTAACCAACCGGTCGCGGAGCTCGAGAAACTCATCGCCGCCCAGGTGGCTGAGGGAGACGACGGGATGGTGCGTCTGGAAGACGCCAAAGGCCACGTCTACCTGATTCCGGTGAAGTCGTTGGGATACGTCGAACTCGCCGAGGAGCCCGTGCGCAAGGTGGGCTTCGCCCCCTAAACCCGCCTGTTTATGCGGTGAGCCCGAGACGGTCGAGACGTCTGGTGTGCTCGGTCACGATGTCGGTAAAGAGCGGCTCGTAGCTATCTTCTGCTCGATTAGACGTCGGCGCTTTGAGCGCCCTCCGAGCAATCAACATCGTGTCGCCAACGAGCCTCCGTGACCACAGGCTCACCCGGGAAAGGTAGGCGTCATCGTGTTCGATCACTCTGCGTAACACACCCTCGAAGAGCGCTTCGTCGTCATCAGATTCAAAAACTTCCTGGATGTCGGATCGCGCGGGGTCGGGTAACCCGCCGGCGAGGGTGGTGAAAAAGTCCCCCAAGAAACCCCCGACCACGAGACAGGTCGCAACGCGTTCGTACCAGTTATCGGCGCTCATCCGCCGAAACTGCTCACGTTGGAACTCGGTGGGCCGTACCAGGGCATCGACCGGATCGTCGCCGTATTCGGCGAGAAGCGCACGCAACGCCTCGTAGCGGTCTAAGACCACGTTGGTGGCACGCGCGAGTTCGTCACGGTCGGTCACGGACCAGGCCTCGCGCATCACCCGTCCGGACTCTTCTGAGAGCAACAACTGCGATGCCGTGGCGTGAGCAAGAAGATCGGCGGCGGTGGGGGCAAGAGAGGTGACGTCGATTCGACTCGAGGCATCCACTCGGCGCGACCGCAAAGTGGGCGCTGCCGTGTTCTTCTTCTTGCGCCAAAACCGCCAATCCACGCCCCCAGAGTATCCCGCGGACTGCCCCACCGAAGGCGAAGAAGGGCAGGCCGCTAGACTGGACGCAGAATAAATAAACGATAGGCACACATTTCCGTGAATTTCTCCGACCTTGGCATCGAGCCAGATATGGTCGAAGCTCTCCTCTCTGAGGGCATTGACTCCCCCTTTCCCATCCAAGAACAAACCATTCCGGTAGGACTCACCGGCCAAGACATCATTGGCCAGGCCCGCACCGGAACGGGTAAAACCCTCGGCTTTGGCTTGCCCCTGCTCCAGCGACTGGGACCCAACCCCTCCCCGGGAGTGAAAGCGCTCGTGGTGGTCCCCACCCGAGAGTTGGCCATTCAGGTCACTGAAGATTTGGTGGTCGCGTCGTCTAAGCGCGACACGCAAATCGCCGCCATTTATGGCGGTAAGGCGTATGAGGGTCAGCTTGAACAAATCGACAACGGCGCCCAAGTGGTAGTCGGAACCCCGGGTCGCCTTCTTGACTTGATGCAACAGCGTCGCCTCTCCCTCTCCGAGGTCCAGGTGATGGTGTTGGACGAAGCGGACAAGATGCTCGATTTGGGCTTCTTGCCCGACGTGGAACGCTTGTTTGCCAAAACCCCGGCGACCCGCCAAACGATGCTGTTTTCGGCGACTATGCCGGGTCCCGTGTTGACGCTGGCGCGGCGGTTCATGACCAAGCCGCTGCATATCCGCGCCCACGATCCCGAAGAAACCATCGCCCAAGCCAACATTCAACACTTCGTCTATCGAGCCCACCAGCTCGATAAAGATGAGGTGATTGGGCGCATCCTCCAGGCCGAAGGGCGCGGAAAGACCATCATCTTCACTCGCACCAAGCGCGGTGCTGCCCGATTGGTCGAAGAGCTCAACGATCGTGGCTACAGCGCGGCGGCGGTGCACGGTGACATGAGCCAGGATGCACGTGAGCGGGCCATGGTCGCGTTCAAAGCCGGCAAGAAAGACATTCTGATCGCCACCGATGTGGCTGCCCGTGGAGTCGACGTCGACGACGTCACCCACGTGATCAACCACACCATCCCCGAAGACGACAAGACCTACCTCCACCGCGTGGGTCGTACCGGCCGTGCGGGCAAGACCGGTATCGCCGTGACATTCGTGGACTGGGCTGATTTGCACAAGTGGGCACTAATCAACCGCGCACTCGAGTTGGGCATCGACGAGCCGCAAGAGACCTATTCCTCCTCCCCTCACCTGTTTTCGGACCTAAACATCCCTAAGGGCACCAAGGGTCGCATCAACTCGACCCCAATGCCGAAGCGGGAGCGGGAAGCCTCCAAACCACCCGCGGGCAACAGGCGCGCTCCCGTAAAACCGGGTGAGTCGAGTGAGGGCGGGTCGGGAAGGCCCCGTCGTCGTCGCCGCAGAAGCGGGAACACCTCTTCGGCCTAAGACAGAGGAACTGCCTCGGCGCCGACACCCGCGTGGAGGATGCGCTCGAGCTGTTCCATCCTGGTCCGGTTTTCCCCCAGGAGATTGGGTTTCTTGGTGCCGTGGTAGTCACTTGAACCGGTAACAATCAAATCGAGGGAATCAGCAACGACCGCGAGGACTTCGCGGGACTCGGGCGCGTTCTCGCGATGGTCAATCTCGACTCCCATCAACCCCAACTCCACCCATCGGCGATAACGGGCGAGCACATCCTCGAGCGGGCCAGACACTCCCGTCGCCAAGTTATCGCCGCGACTCAGAGGGTGGGCTAAGACTGGGACACCCCCGGCTCCCCGGATGATGGAGAGGGCTCGGTCCAACTTCGGCGCGTAGTGCGGCACGTGATAGGGCCCATCTGCAGCGAGAATGTGTGCAAAAGCCTCTGTTGTATCCGCGACGATGCCTTTTGCAATCAACACTTCGGCAATGTGAGGCCGACCGGGTGTGGCCCCCTCAGGAATAGTGGCGCGCACCTCCAACCACGAGATGTCGTAGTCGGCGGAGAGTTTGTCGACCATCATCTGCAGACGGTTGTCGCGGTGAGAGCGAATTTTTGCCATCTCTTCGACCAGGGCGGGGTGCTGCGGGTCGACGAGGTACCCCAACAGGTGAATGCTTTGGGGCACAAAACCCGTCGTGTGGTCAAGCACCTGGGTGCTCAGTTCTATACCGGGAATCAGACTGAGCGGTGCCTCCCGGGCGGCTGCGACCGCCTCCGCCCAACCCGACGTGGTGTCGTGATCGGTGATCGCGAGGGTAGAGATACCCGAGGCCACCGCCTGGGCAATGAGCTCGGAGGGGTTATCGGACCCGTCGGATGCCCGCGTATGAGAATGCAGGTCGATTATCGGGTCGCTCACCCCTCCATGCTAGGTCGCACGGAGTGGGAGACTGTCAGGGTGGCCCAGAAGAAGTCGAAACCGTTGCGCTCTCGCGCACCGGAGTCGTCGGCGTTTCACCAATTTATGACCAGCGGGTGGGCCGAGCCCACCCCACGCCCTAGCGCACCCGAAGCTGCTGCTCCCTTTGCCGCGCAGCGCCGTGAGGCGCTCCTCGCCTCACTCGAGGGCGTGCCCGACCGGGCGATTATCCTCATTCCTGCGGGTGTCCCGAAACAGCGCTCGAATGACACTGATTACCCCTATCGTCCCCATTCCGCGTTTAGCCACCTGACGGGTTGGGGCAGCACCACCACTCCCGGCTCGCTCTTACGCATCGACCTCGGACAGACTCCGCCAGAGATGGTTCTCTATGCGCGCGGGCCCGCCGGCCGCGACACCGACGAGTTTTATGCCAGTGCCGAACTCGGAGAGTTTTGGACAGGTCCCCGGCCACACCTCAACGACATCGCCACCCAGTTGGGGCTTGACGTGCAGGATCTCGAGCAGTGGGACGGCGTTGATGACGATGCCCTCGGGCGCACAGTGGTCCTGCGCGATGGAGACCCGCTCTTTACCGAAGCGCTCAGCCAACGCCGAATCAAAGCGTTGGGGGTGAAGAAAACCCGAGAGATGGAATTCGCAGACGAAGCCCTGGGCCGGGCGCTCTCTGAGCTTCGGTTTGTCAAAGACGAATGGGAACTCGACCAAATGCGGGTTGCTGTGGAGGCCACCCACCGTGGATTCAACGACATCGTTGAGGCCCTCCCCCGAGCAATCGGACACGAAAGAGGTGAGCGCCTGATCGAAGGCGTGTTCGGCGCGCGTGCTCGAGTAGAGGGTCACGACGTGGGGTACGGGACCATCTCTGCCTCAGGACCCCACGCCTGCATCCTGCACTGGGTTACCAACGATGGCCCGGTCAATGAGGAAGACCTTCTCCTGGTAGACGCAGGCATCGAACTCGATTCGCTCTACACCGCAGACATCACTCGCACCCTCCCCGTATCGGGTCACTTCAGCGAACACCAACGAATGGTCTACGAGGCCGTGCTGGAAGCCGCCGACTACGCAATGTCGAAAGTGAAGCCGGGGGTTGCGTTCCGGGCCATTCACGACGCGGCGATGGAGGTCATCGCGCGGCACGTGGACCAGTGGGGGTTCCTTCCCGTCTCCCAAGAAGAAGCCCTCTCCACAGACGGTGGCCAGCACCGTCGCTACATGATTCATGGCACGAGCCACCATCTGGGGCTCGATGTTCACGACTGCGCGAAGGCGCGTCGGGAGATGTATGTCGATCAGGAGCTGAAGCCGGGCATGGTGTTCACCATCGAACCGGGACTGTATTTTCAACCCGACGACCTCACGGTTCCGCCGCAGTGGCGGGGAATTGGTGTACGCATCGAAGACAACATCGTCGTGACCGAGTCGGTTTACGAAAACCTCTCCGGAAGAATCCCCCGCTCGGTCGCTGACGTCGAGGCGTGGGTTAAGGCCGCTAGGCCCTAGACGCCGAGAACGACGCCGGCAACAACGAAGTAAATCAGCAGTCCGCTGGTATCCACCAGCGTGGTGACCAGCGGCGCCGAAATCACGGCGGGGTCAATTTTCACCGCTTGCGCCGCAAGCGGCATGATGCTCCCAATGGTTGTCGCCCACACCGCAATCAGCACCACCGAGATGCCGACGGTGAGACCGACAGCAAGTCCCGCGACCCACCAGGCGGCACCAAACGCCAATCCACCGAGGACCACACCCAGGAACAATCCCACGCGCGATTCTCGCCACGCCACCCGCAAAGCATCGCTTGGCCTCACCTCACCAATGGCGAGGGCGCGCACCGCGGTCGTAGCCGCCTGAGCCCCAATGTTTCCACCGGTTCCTACGAGCAAGGGGATAAAGAGTGCCAGCGCGGTCACTTGAGCGAGCGCGGTTTCGAACAGACCCATCACCCACACCGTCACGGTCGCCGCGGAAATCAGAATCACCAGCCAAAACACCCGCAGCTTCGCAAGCTCCAACACACTCGTCGAGAGGTAGTGGCTGGTCGAGGGAAGCTGTCCCGACTGGCGGGCGACGTCTTCGGTGTCCGCCGCCTCAATCACTTCCAGCGCGTCGTCCACGGTCAACACCCCGAGAACCCGGGATTCACTATCGACCACCATCAAACCCAGGCGGTTGGTTTCTTGGACCAAACGAGCGGCCTTCTCAGCTTCTTCCGTCACTTCGAGAGTGGGGGCGTTTACATCGGCAATCTCGCCAGCCGTCAACCCGGGGTCGGCGAGCACGACATGGCTCAGGCCCACCACACCAACAAGGGTGCGACTGCGATCCACCACCGCGAGAAGGTCAATCGTTTCCGCGTCGGAGCCTTTGCGGCGCACCACGTCGAGAATTTCTGAGACCGGCGTGGATTCTTGGACGGTCACCACTTCGGGACTCATCACACGACCCACTGAGCCTTCTGGGTATCCCAGAAGCGAGGCCGTCATGGCGCGTTCTTTGTGACTCAAACCAGCCAGGACGCGCCTCACAAAACCCGCGGGAGCCTCGCCGAGCAACCGTGCTCGGTCGTCGGGGTCCATTTCTTCGACTACTTCACGGAAGGCCGAATCTCTCATGCCGCTGAGCAACTCTTGCTGCTGGACACTGTCGAGCTCTTCGAACACTTCCAACGCCTCGTCACGGGGCAACATCCGCCACACCAGTGCGGCCTGAACGGGCTTGAGGCGGGTGAGCTCCTCCGCAATTTCGTGCGGGGCTTTCTCGTCGAGCCACTCGGCGACCGGCGCGAGCCCACCGAGATTGAGCGCGCCCGTGAGGCTGAGGTCCATGTGTTCGCGCTCGTCGGCCATTATTCTGCCGTGCCTTCAGACATCACCCTGCGAGCTTTGCCCTGCAGGTTTTCATCGACCACGACGCGGTAGTTCTCCGCGATGATTTGCTGGACTGAGCGAAAAGTAGGGCGGGTGGCTCGCTGCGAGGAGTAGAGCACCATTCCCACGATCATTCCAAAACCTGCGCCAGTGACTGCGCCCGCAAGCAGGGGCGACACGCTCACGGTGGTGCCAAACGAGGCAACGATTAGTCCAATGAACAAGCCAATCCACGAACCCGTCAGTGCCGAGTTGAGCGCAGCACGGCCGTAGCCATAGCGGGCAGTGATGCGCTCGACCGATTGCAGCCCGTCACCCACGATGGAGAGTGCTTTGGGGGGAAGTCCGCCTTCTAACAGCCGATCGACCAGTTTCTTCGCATCCACATAATTCTCAAAGCGGCCCAATTCCTCGCCAGAGGGCAGGCGAGAGAGGCGGTCGAGAGCGACCTGACGGGTTGAGCTTTTCTGTGCCACCAGACCATTCTCACACCCCATTGACTAGGCTCTGCCCAGATAGACCGAGAACTTTGCGAGGCGGTGACACCCCACCGTGGCTAACCCCACCGAAGATGACGTGCGTCGCGCATTGGCCACTGTGATCGATCCCGAAATTCGTCTGCCGATTACTGAACTAGACATGGTCGACGGCATCACGGTCAGCGACTCCTCCATCGACGTCACGATTGCTCTCACCATCGTCGGCTGCCCCGCCTCTGAGCGCATCCACAGCGACTGCGTACAGGCCATCTCGAGGGTCTCCGGTGAGCACGAAGTCAACGTTTCCCTGACCGTGATGGATGCGGAGCGCCGTGCGACGCTCACCCAGAAACTGCGGGGAAATAAGCGCGATTCTCATCCGTTCACCCCAGAATCGCTCACCCGAGTGATTGCGGTTACCAGCGGTAAAGGGGGGGTCGGTAAATCTACCCTCACCGCGAATCTCGCCGTCGACGCCACTCAGGCCGGGTTACGTGTCGGTGTGATTGACGTGGACGTGTTCGGGTTCTCAATCCCCGGACTCCTGGGGATTCAGGGTGCGCGTCCGACTCGAGTGGATGACATGATTTTGCCTCCCATCGCCCACGACGTGAAGGTCATGTCGATTGGGATGTTTGTGGATGAGGGTGACGCGGTGAGTTGGCGAGGACCCATGCTCCATCGCACGGTCAACCAGTTTCTCACCGACGTGTACTTCGGCGACCTGGATGTGTTGTTGCTCGACATGCCTCCCGGAACCGGAGATGTCGCTATCAGCGTCGGGCAGCTATTGCCCCACGCCGACGTGCTCGTCGTGACCACACCCCAACAAGCGGCATCCGACGTCGCCATTCGCTCCGCCACGGTGGCACGGCAAACGGGACAGCGGGTCATCGGGGTGGTGGAAATGATGTCACCGGGCATCCTGCCTGATGGCACTTCTCTGGACCTCTTTGGCGAGGGGGGTGGTCAGGCGGTCGCAGACAATTTGGAAGTGCCCCTTCTGGGCCAGATTCCCCTGAGCACGCTTGTGCGTCAGGGTGGTGATGCCGGAGAACCCGTCGTCTCCGCCCACCCCGAAGACCCCGCTGCACGCGCCATCGCGAGAGTGGGAGAGGCCGTGCGGGCAACGCGCGCCTCGCGGGTGGGCACGAGCTTGCCGCTCAGTCCCGCCTAGGTCGCGTCGGGGTCGAAAGGGGCCGGTGTGCCCTCTTTGAGCAGGCGCTGGCGCTTTTGATAGGCGGACTCGACCGTGCTGCGCACCGGCTCTGCGGGTGCGGCCGCGGGCTCCTCCGTCAAGGCATCACGGATGATGCGGCGAGGGTCGTATTGACGAGGGTCTAGTTTCTTCCACTCCAACTCGTCAAAGTCGGGGCCCAACTCCTCCTTCATGCGATCCTTCGCACCGCGTGCCATATCGCGCAGAGACCGAATCAGCCTCGCAAATTGCGCGGAATAGGCCGGAAGTCGATCGGGCCCAATGAGAAAAATCGCAATGACTCCAATCAGGAGCAATTTCTCGATGGTCAATCCGAAAGACACGTCCCCAGAATAGTCACCTCGTCCACACTCTGGCCTAGGCTGACAGCGACAGACCACGGATGCCAGGAGGTTAGTGTGGGCGATTGGGAACTGATCAACCGTTTCGCCCACGAATACGTGATGGATTCGGACGACGTCGAGTATCTCGAGCGGGCGTCAGAGGATCAGGGGATCTCGTCGCTCAGTTCCGTCCTCGGCTCCGTCATTTCTCACATTGCCGCCGCAAGTGATGCGCGCAGCATCATCGAAGTGGGTACGGGCGTGGGCGTCACCCTGATGCGTCTCGCTGAAGCCTGCCCCTCCGCCCACATCACGACCATCGACAAAGAGCTCGACCACCACGTGACCCTGCGGGAACTGCTGGGTGAGGTCGATATCGATCAGAAACGTCTGCGCCTCATTACCGAGCGCGCCCAGGACGTTTTACCGAAAATGAATGAGGACAGCTACGACCTCGTCGTGATCGACCTTCCGGGCGATCAGGCAGAAGCGTGTTACGACGACGCCGTCAAGCTGTGCCGGCCCGGAGGAAGCATCCTGGTGGCCGGCGCTCTTGCGGGCGGCGAGGTCGCGAACCCCGCGAACCGAGACGATCAGGTTGCGGCGATGCGCACACTGTTACGGGTGATTGCAGAAGACGACCGAGTCAGCCATTCCCTGCTGCCCTTTGCCGAGGGTCTCGCCTGGGCGGTTGTTTACCCCGCGGCGGAATAAGCGTTACTTGAGGGCGCCTTGCAGGGCGTCACGCAGCTCAGTGGCTTCTGCGTCATTGACGCTGACCACCAGACGGCCGCCACCCTCCAGCGGAACCTTCACGATAATGAGACGGCCCTCGCGGACTGCCTCCATGGGTCCATCGCCAGTTCGAGGCTTCATCGCGGCCATGTACTCAACTCCTTATTTTCGCCCTGAAGCTCCTATTATCCCAAGAAAGACGGCCCAGAGACAAACGAGCCCACAGGCTAGGACGAGCTCAGCCAGATGCGCAGGGTGTGGTGCGCCACCTCAATTTCTGATTCAGTGACCCATTCGTCAGCCGAGTGGGCCCGTTGGGCATCACCCGGGCCAAAATTCACGGCGGGTGTCCCTAATTGGGAGAACCGCGCGACATCGGTCCAGCCATATTTGGGCTCCGCCGGCCGTCCACTTGCCTTCACGAGCGACTGCGCCAGCGGGTGATCAAGTCCTGGACGAGCCCCGGGAGACTGGTCGACGGCTGTGGCCTCAAGCCCCGGAAAGAGTGAGGTGACGTAGCTGATCGCCTCGTCCACACTGCGGTCGGGGGCAAATCGGAAATTCAGGGTCAACGTCGCACGGTCGGGAATCACGTTGCCGGCGATACCTCCGGAGACTGCTACGGCGCTCAAGCTCTCTCGATAGGACAGGCCGTCTACGTCGCGGGTTTCTGGCTCAAAGTTACTCAGGGTGGCGAGGGCGTCAGATAGAGCGTGAATGGCGTTGTGCCCCATCCACGGCCTGGCCGAATGAGCCGTCTTGCCCGAGGCTCGAAGTTCCATTCGGAGAGTGCCGTTGCAACCACCCTCAACACCGGCGTTGGAGGGCTCCCCCAACACGGCAAAATCGGCCTGCATCCACTCCGGATGGGCGGCGGCGAAATGGCCCAGGCCGTTGCGCTCCGCTTCGACCTCTTCCTGGTCGTAAAAAATCCATGTGACGTCTACCCGAGGAGCGTCCAGCTCACAGGCGAGAAGCAACTGGCTCGCGACTCCCGCCTTCATGTCCACCGCACCCCGGCCCCACAACACCCCGTCTTCGCGTCGCGCCGGAAGCAAGCCTTCCACCGGCACGGTGTCGAGGTGCCCGGCAATAATCACGCGGGTGTCAGAGCCGGTCTGGGTGCGAGCAGCCACCGTGTTGCCTAGTCGAATGATCTCGAGGTGAGAGGAGCCGCGCAAAGTGGCCTCGACTCGGTCGGCCAGTTCTTCCTCATGACCCGAAACAGATTCGACGTCCACAATGGCGCGGGCAAGCTCCACCACACCCACAGTGAGGTCGAACGGCTCGGCGGAGGCTGACACGACGCCTAAGTGTAGTCGGGCAGGGTGCCCCGCTAGCCTGGTAACCATGGCAGAGAGTACCCACAGCGCATACGGCTACGGCTTGCAAACAATTGACCGCGACGGAACCATTCTCGACACCTGGTTCCCCCGCCCCGTCTTGGGAACTCCGGGCGAAAAGTTTGACCCGTTCATCCTGCCTCAAACGATTGAGCACCTGGAGGGAGATAACCCGACCACACACACTCAGTCAGTGGGCGTGGGCATCGTGATTGACCTCGATGTGCCACCGCAGTCCGTGCCCGACGCCTATCTACGTTTGCATCTTCTCTCTCACTGCCTGGTCCAGCCCAACTCAATCAACCTCGAGGGAATCTTTGGGCTACTGCCGATTGTGGCCTGGACAACCCACGGACCGGTCGCTCCCGCGACGCTGGAAGAACACCGCATCGATCTTCAGCGCTCTGCAGTGGCGGTGACTAGTGTCGACAAGTTCCCGCCGCTCACCAACTATGTGACCCCTGAGGGCGTGCGTATTGCCGATACCTCGAGGGTGCGACTGGGAGCCCACCTGGCCCCTGGCACCACTGTCATGCACGAGGGATTTGTGAACTTTAACGCAGGCACGCTGGGCCATTCCATGGTGGAGGGGCGTATCTCCCAGGGGGTCGTCGTGGGGGACGGCAGCGACATTGGTGGGGGCGCTTCCATCATGGGAACGCTCAGTGGCGGCGGAAAAGAAGTCATTTCGATTGGGAAGCGCTGCCTGTTGGGTGCAAACGCCGGAATCGGTATTTCCCTCGGCGACGACTGCGTGGTCGAAGCAGGTTTGTATGTCACGGCCGGAACCAAACTGAGGCTGATGGAAGGCTCAGAATCGCGCGATGTGAAAGCGGCGGAGCTCAGCGGAGTGCCGAATATTCTCTACCGCCGCAATTCGCTCACCGGTGAAGTACAGGCGATTCCGCGTGCGGGGCAGGGCGTGACCCTCAACGCCGCGTTACACGGCTAGCGACCTTTCGGCCAGCTTCGCCCTTCGGGACCCACATACAGCTGTTGTGGGCGGCCAATCTTCGTCGCCGGGTCGTCGTTCATTTCGCGCCAGTGGGCAATCCAGCCCGGCAGGCGCCCAATGGCGAACAGTACGGTGAACATGCGGGTGGGAAAGCCCATCGCCTTGTAAATCACGCCGGTGTAGAAGTCGACGTTCGGGTAGAGCTTGCGCTCGATGAAATACTCATCGGCGAGCGCGATTTCTTCGAGCTCTTTCGCGATATCAAGCAGCTCGTCCTTCACGCCTAATTCGGCCAGCACCGCGTCAGCGGATTCTTTGACCAGGCGGGCTCGCGGGTCGTAGTTCTTATACACGCGGTGGCCAAAGCCCATCAGGCGAATGCCGTCTTCTTTGTTCTTCACGCGCTCCACAAACCGCTCGACGCCTTCTCCCGAATCGCGAATCTCGGCGAGCATTGACAGCACTGCTTCGTTCGCTCCACCGTGAAGGGGTCCCGAGAGTGCATTGATACCGGCAGATACTGAGGCGAACAGGTTTGCCTCAGTCGAGCCCACCAGTCGCACCGTCGAGGTAGAGGCGTTCTGCTCGTGGTCTTCGTGCAGAATCAGCAGGCGATCGAGTGCCTTCACCAACACCGGGTTTACGTCATAGGGTTCGGCCATCAGGCCAAAGTTCAACCACAGGAAGTTTTCGACGAAACTGCGGGAGTTGTCGGGGTATAAGAACGCCTGCCCGATGCTCTTTTTGTGCGCGTAGGCGGCGATGACGGGAAGCTTCGCCAACAAGCGGATAGTGGAGAGTTCCACCTGCTCGGGGTCTTTGGGGTCGAGTGAGTCGCCGTAATACGTTGACATGGCGCTCACTGCCGAGGACAACACCGACATGGGGTGTGCCGAGTGAGGCAGCGCCTCAAAAAGATGTTTCAAGTCTTCGTGCAGCAGCGTGTGACGGCGCACCTTTTCGTCAAACTCGGCGAGCTCGGAGGCACTAGGCAGTTCGCCGTAGATCAGAAGCCACGCGACCTCGAGAAAAGTCGAGTGTTGGGCGATGTCTTCAATGGCGTAGCCGCGATAGCGCAACACACCTTGCTCGCCGTCGATGAATGTGATGGCCGACTTGGTCGAGGCGGTGTTGACAAAACCCTGATCCAACGCGGTGTAACCCGTCTGTTTGGTCAGAGTGGAAAGGTCAATGCTGGCTGCGCCAGAAGACGATTCCAAGACAGGGAAGTGTGCCTCGCCACCGGGATACTGCAGCGTCACCTTGTTGTCGTCGGTCACCTGTTCCTCCTTCGCCCCGCAGGATGTAGATGCCGTAGGGGTGGGTGTGGTCATGAAGGCACAATCACCGCGGATAGCGGAAACTGCGCCCCTTTAGCCTAGAGGACTGGCGGGAGGTGGGCTATCCGAGCTCCCTCACGTCGTGATCCTGTGGGCCGCCGCCTCAAGTTGAGAGTCTGATTCGGTGAGCGCCACTCGGACGTGTCCTTCGCCCCCAGCTCCATAGAAGTGGCCGGGGGCGACCAGGATGCCGCGTTGGGCAAACCATTCGACCGCATCCATACTCGGGATGCCTTTGCTCACCCACAGATACAACCCCGCATCTCCCCCGTCGATGCTCCATCCGGCGCTGCGCAGCGCCTGCTCCACGATGGCGCGACGGCGCTGATAGGTCTCGCGGACCGCCTCCACATCCTTAGGGTGGGAGAGCACTGATGCGAGCACCTGTTGGATGGGTTCGGGCACAATCAACCCCAAATGCCGGCGGGGCAGAAGAATTTCTTGAATGAGTGAGGGGTCACCCGCGACCATGGCAGCACGGTAGCCCGCGAGGTGTGATTGCTTACTGAGTGAATACAGCGCTAAAAGACCGCTCGGATCCCCATCAGTCGCCGCATCATGAAGCAGTGATGGCGCCACCGGTTGAGTCGGTGAGCCTAGGAGTGCGTAACACTCGTCACTCGCGAGCACCGCACCGATCTCTCGGGCCCGGGATATTGCGCGACGCAAATAATTGACGCCCTTCACCTCACCGGTGGGGTTTGAGGGACTGTTGATCCACACCAGCGCGGCTTCGTCGGGCCAGCGTGCGGGGTCATCCTCAGCGACAACGGTGGCCCCCACGAGCTGGGCACCCACGGTGTAGGTCGGATACGCGATTTCGGGGATCACCACAGTGTCTGAGCGACCCAGTCCCAGAAGGAGGGGCAACAACCCCACCATCTCTTTGGAACCCACTGTGGGCATGACCCCGTCGGGGCGGACAGCCGTGGCGTTTCGTTGCTCCCTCCACCAGCGAGCCAACACTTCACGGGTTGCTCTCGAGCCCCACGCTGTGGGGTACCCCGGAGAATCTGCTGCCCCTCTCAGGGCATCTTGTGCCACCGAGGGGCTGTGGTCAACGGGAGAACCGACGGAGAGATCGATGAGCCCATCAGGGTGATTCTGCGCGGCCGCTTTAGCAGGCCCGAGTTCATCCCAGGGAAAATCGGGAAGCTGAAGCGGCATGAGGGTCGGCTACGCCTGAGGCGGCAGCGCTTTCACGATCTCATGATCGTCATTAATGACACCGAGCTTCGCGGCTCCTCCGGGTGAGCCAATCTCACGGAAAAAATCGACATTAGCGGTGTAGTACTCAGCCCACTGCTGGGGCACGTCGTCTTCGTAGTAGATGGCCTCCACCGGGCACACCGGTTCACACGCACCGCAATCGACACATTCGTCGGGGTGGATATAGAGCATCCGATCGCCCTCGTAGATGCAATCGACGGGGCATTCATCGATGCAGGCGCGGTCTTTCACATCCACACAGGGAAGAGCGATGACGTAGGTCACGTGTCTACTCCGGTTTCTCGTACTTAGGTTTTTCCATCGTAGCGGGGACACCTCGGAGGTCCGGCCAGCCTAAACCGACGAGAAAAACCAACACCGTGATCGCGAGGAGTCCCCAGCCGAGTGGGTCAGAGAGAATCACATACCCCCGCCCCAATTCGGTGGAGAGCGCTGTGACCGCCACGAACGCGCCGCCCATTCCCAGGCCGATTCCTAGGCGACTGGGAAAGAGAATCCGCAAAGCAACGGCGAAAACCACCAACACCACTCCCCCGAGAATCAGACCCCAGGGGGCAAAGAGTCGATGTTGAACGCCGATGGCAAAGCCGACAAAGACTCCGCTGAGCGACGCGACAATCGCGAAGGCGGTTTTCGACCACCAGTGTTTGCCGAACACTTAGGCGTCCAGCCGAACCATCCAGCCGTAGGGGTCTTCGGCGCGGCCGTATTGAATGTCGGTGAGTTTCTGGCGAAGACCCATCGTCAGCTCCCCCGCGGGCTGGTCCGGATTGCCAATCACGAAATCGGACCCTTTGAGCTGGCCAATCGGGGTGACCACGGCAGCCGTGCCGCAGGCAAAGGCCTCAACAATCTCGCCCGATTCCGCTCCGGTCCGCCATTCCTCCAGAGTCACAGGACGACGCTCCACGGTATGGCCGGCGTCTTGGGCGAGCTGCAAAATCGAATCGCGGGTAATACCGGGCAGAATCGTGTCCGATTTTGGCGTAATCAGAGTGCCGTCTTTCTTGACCAACACAATGTTCATGCCACCCAGCTCTTCAAGATACTTACCCTCCACCGAGTCGAGGAAGAGCACCTGCTGGCAACCGTTCTCCGCTGCCTCCGCCTGCGCCACAAGGCTCGAGGCGTAGTTTCCGCCGGTCTTCGCCGCGCCCGTGCCACCACGGCCCGCGCGGGAATAGTGGGTGGAGAGCCAGATAGACACCGGACTCACCCCTCCCGAGAAATAGGCTCCCGCGGGGCTCGCAATCACGTAGTAGGCGACCTTCTTGGCTGCGCGAACCCCCAAGAATGCTTCTTTGGCAAACATGAACGGACGCAAATACAAACTGGTCTCGGGCGCTGAGGGCACCCAGTCGCCGTCAACGGCAATGAGTTGCCTGAGCGACTCGAGGAAGTACTCCTCGGGCAGCTCCGGCAGAGCCATGCGCGCAGCTGAGTTTTGGAGCCGCTTCGCGTTTTGGTCAGGACGAAATGACCAAATAGACCCGTCAGAGTGGCGGTAGGCCTTGAGGCCTTCGAAGATTTCTTGGGCGTAGTGCAACACCGACGCCGCGGGGTCCAGGGGGATGGGGGCATAGGGCTGCACCCGGGGGCGGTGCCAGCCGCCCATTTCCGACCAGCAAATGTCGACCAAGTGGTCGGTAAACACGGTGCCAAAAGCCGGCGTATCCAAAATGGCCTGGCGTTCCTCCGCGCTACGCGGAGACTCGTTCGGCGTGACCTGGAAGATGAGCTCTTTCGGGGCCATCTGAAGAGGAATTGTCATGGGGTCCATCCTGAAAAACGCAGGGCTATTGCCCGTAGCCTAGCGCCCCCAACCGCACTGGCGCCGCGGAGATTTAAGCGAGAGCAGAGCGAATCGCGGCGCCAATTTCCGAAGTCGAACGGGTCAGCCCCGCACGAGTCGCGAGGTCTCTATCAATGGCGCGCTGAAGGTTCGTTCCTTGCTCACGGTGGCCCAAGTGCTCGAGCATGATCACCATGGAGAGGATTGCAGCAGTGGGGTCCGCGATGCCTTTTCCGGCGATGTCCGGCGCTGAGCCATGGACCGGTTCAAACATGCTGGGGAAGTTTCCCTCAGGGTTGATATTGCCTGAGGCAGACAAGCCAATACCGCCTCCGATGGCGGCGGCGAGGTCGGTGATGATGTCACCAAAGAGGTTGTCGGTGACAATGACGTCAAAACGGGAGGGGTCCGTCACCATGAAAATCGTGGCGGCGTCGATGTGTAAATAGTCGACGACGACTTCGGAGAATTCTTCGCTGACGCGATCGACCGTCCGCTGCCACAGTGACCCGGCAAAACCCAACACGTTGGTCTTGTGCACCAGAGTCAATTTCTTCCGCCGAATCATTGCGGTGTGGAACGCGTAGCGAACGACCCTCTCCACACCAAAAGCGGTGTTGACCGAAACTTCGGTGGCCACTTCGTGTTCGGTGTCACGACGAATCACTCCGCCGTTTCCGACGTAAGGACCTTCCGTTCCCTCCCGCACCACGACAAAGTCGACCTCACCGGGGTTAGCTAATGGGGATTCCACTCCCTCCGAGAGACGAGTGGGACGCAAATTCACGTAGTGGTCAAATTCAAAGCGCAGCTTTAGAAGCAACCCACGTTCCACCACACCGCCGGCAAGGCGAGGGTCGCGAGGGTCACCCCCCACCGCGCCCAACACGAGGGCGTCGTGGTCGGCGAGCTTGGTGAGGGTCTCGTCGGGCAACACCTTCCCGGTCTCGAGGAAGTGTCCGGCACCCAGCGGGTAGGGAGTCTGTTCGATGTCGAGAGTTCCCCCGAGAGCTACTTTCAGAGTCTCGATGGCCTCGGCGGTGACTTCAGGGCCAATACCGTCACCGGCGATTACTCCCAGGTTCAGCGTGGTCACGGCTCCCCCTACAACTCGACTATTTCGATAGCTTTCATCACTCGAGCGTCAATGGCGTGAGCGACGCGCTCGAGGATTTCATCGTCGACTCGACTATCGACAGTCAACACACTCAACGCTTCACCCCCAGCGCTCTCCCGAGCGATCTGCATGCCTGCGATGTTGATGGAGTGCTCGCCAAATTCCTTGCCGTAAATTGCGACGATTCCGGGGCGGTCGCGATAAATCATCACGATGTGGTGCTCTGCGATGGGTACTTCCACCTCGTAGCCGTTGATTTCGACAATTTTTTGAATCTGTTTGGGGCCCATGAGGGTTCCCGACACCGACATCGTCCGTCCATCTCCCAGAACACCCCGAATGGTGAGCAGGTTGCGATAGGCCGCAGATTGCTCGTCGGAGTGCATCGAGACATCCACCCCGCGCGATTCGGCGAGAAGCGGAGCGTTGACGTAGCTCACCTTTTCACTCACGATGCGCTGGAAGATTCCCTTCAACGCGGCGAGCTTCAACACACTGACGTCGTGCTCCACGATTTCACCGCGTACTTCTACGCTGATTGAAGCAAGGGAGGTATCGGCAAGCCCAATGAACACCTGGCCGAGCTTTTCCATCAGGGCAATGCCAGGACGCACACTCTCGTGAATCACGCCACCGGCAACATTCACCGCGTCGGGCACCAGTTCACCCTCGAGTGCGAGCTTGACCGACTTCGCAACCGAGACACCCGCTTTTTCCTGCGCTTCATCGGTAGAGGCGCCAAGGTGCGGGGTGAGAAGGATGTTGGGTGCGGTGAGCAGCGGCGACTCCAGCGGCGGTTCGGTAACGAACACGTCCAGGCCGGCACCCGCAATCGCCCCCGAGGTGAGAGCACGTAACAGCGCTTCCTCGTCGATGATTCCGCCACGGCTGGCATTCACAATGCGAAGGCTCGGTTTTGCCAAAGCAAACTGCTCATCGGACACCATGCCCTCGGTTTCGGGGGTCTTGGGGATGTGAATGGTGATGAAGTCGCTGCGGCGAAACAGCTCATCGACGTCCACCAGTTCCACACCGAGCTGGGCTGCGCGCGCGGGCTGGACGTAAGGGTCATAGCCAATGAGTTGGGCGCCAAATCCGGCAAGACGCTCAGCGACCAACGCGCCGATGCGACCGAGGCCGATGATGCCGATGGTCTTTTCAAAGAGTTCCACGCCGGTAAAGGACGAACGCTTCCACTGTCCGCCAGAGAGTGACTGGTGGGCAGCGGGCACATGACGCGCCAGCGACAGCATGTGGGTAATGGCCAATTCGGCGGCACTCACCACGTTGGATGTGGGGGCGTTGACCACCATTACTCCCGCCTCAGTGGCGGCCTTGATGTCGACGTTGTCTAACCCCACACCGGCTCGCGCAACCACCTTCAACTGTGGTGCGTGGGCAATAGCCTCCTGGTCAATCTGTGTCGCTGAGCGAATCAGGACCGCGTGAGCGTCGGCGAGCGCCGCCAGCAGGGCGGCACGATCTGTGCCGTCGACGTCGCGAATGTCAAAGTCTGGACCCAGCGCCTCCCTCGTGGCAGGCGACAACTCTTCGGCAATCAGAACAACGGGTTTTGCCACCAGAGGGGCCTTTCATCACTAGCGGTCGGGTGAGTGGGGGCCTGACCGTCGTTGCCCAGACCCACGCGCCAGACTCCAGTTTAGGGGAGGGATTCCTTTAGCTGAAGAGACCCAGCATGGCCTGGGCTCGCCAGGCCTGCTCCCAGGAGAGAACACTGAGCGAGAGGGCGGCATGCGTGGCGAGGAGGAGCGCCAAGACGACCACGGTGTTGCCGAGGCTTTCACGACGTCTCACCCACCAGATGCCGAGGGCCGGTGGAATCAACGAGAGCACCAACCCGGCAATGAGGAGCCGCCACGGCACAAATTCGGCAAACCCCACGGCCTCGTAATAGGGAGGTAGGCCGAGAAGATTACCCACCGCTTCCCACACGTCCCACGACGCGAGAAAGAGAAAGACGACCAGCACCACCCAGCGCGCAAGCCCCATCACAGCACCACCGGGAGGATAAACGGCCACGGCAAAAGAACCACCAGTCCGAGCACCAGAGCTCCCGCGCGCGCACGAACACTCCACGCAGAGCCCAGCCACAGCACCACCACAAACCACAGCGGTGTGGCGATGTAGGCGAGAAATTCGCCAAAGCGGACCATGATCTGGTCGAGCACACCAAACATGGGCTGGATGGGCTGGTTGGCGATACCAATTACCCAGGCCAGACCGCACATCACATAGAAGCCCCCTAAGAGGGCCGTGAGGACAGTGCCGGGCTCACGCTGCCGCGGGGGCTCAGGTGCAGAGTCCTGTTCGAACTCGTCCTCTGGCCCCCAGCGGAGCGCGTCGCCGTCGGTAGTGCTCACTTAGCGAGCAGCGTGACCTTCGACGTAGTCTTCGTCGGCCTGCTTCCACGCAAACAGAGCGCGTAGCTTCTGGCCAGTTGCCTCGATCGGGTGCTGTTCACCCTTTGCCCGAAGCGACATGAACTCGGGAGCACCCGCGTCCTGGTCGGCGATGAAGCGCTCGGCGAAGGCGCCGGTCTGAATGTCGGAGAGGACCGCCTTCATATGTTCTTTCACCTCGGGAGAAATCACACGAGGTCCTGAGACGTAGTCGCCGTATTCGGCGGTGTCACTCACCGACCAGCGCTGCTTGGCGATACCACCTTCGTGGATGAGGTCCACGATCAGCTTGAGCTCGTGCAGCACCTCAAAGTAGGCAATTTCGGGCTGGTAGCCGGCTTCGGTGAGAACTTCGAAGCCGTACTGGATTAGCTGTGAGGTTCCACCACAAAGCACGGCCTGCTCACCAAAGAGGTCGGTTTCGGTTTCCTCGGTGAAGGTGGTGACAATTCCACCCGCGCGGAGACCACCGAGTCCCTTGGAGTAGGACCAGGCGAGATCCCATGCGGCGCCGGTGGCGTCGTTTTCGACCGCGACAATGACGGGAACACCGCGGCCGGCGACGTATTCGCGGCGAACGGTGTGGCCAGGGCCCTTGGGGGCGACCAGGATCACGTCGACACCGGCTGGGGGCTTGATGTAGCCGAAGCGAATGTTAAAGCCGTGGCCGAACACGAGAGCTTTGCCGTCGGTAAGGTTCGGGGCAATGTCTTCGGCGTAGAGACCACGCTGGTGCTGGTCGGGCGCGAGAATCACGATCACGTCGGCCCAGGCGGTCGCCTCCGGGGTGGACATGACCTGGAAGCCAGCGTCCTCAGCCTTCTGGGTGGATTTGGAACCGGGCTTCAAGGCAACAACCACCTCGACACCTGAGTCGCGCAGGTTTTGCGCGTGTGCGTGGCCCTGTGAACCGTAGCCGACAACAGCTACCTTCTTGCCTTGGATAATGCTGAGGTCAGCGTCCTTGTCGTACTTGATGTCAGTCACGCGTGAATCTCCTTAGTAGTGGGTGTGACGTGGGTTAGTTCTTGCCGAGGCGTTCGGTAATCGACTTCGAGCCTCGCCCGATCGCGAGAAGGCCTGATTGGGCGATTTCTTTGATGCCGTAGGGTTCGAGCACTCTGAGCAAGGCGTTGATTTTCGCGGTGTCACCGGTGACCTCGATGACGAGGGCGTCGGTCACGACGTCGACCACGCGGGCGCGGAAAAGGTTCGCGGCTTCCAAGATTTGTGAACGAGTTGAGTTGTCGACCCGGACCTTCACCAGCATGTGTTCCCTCTGCACCGACTGGTCGGAGTCCAGCTCCACGATCTTCAGCACGTTCACGAGCTTGTTCAACTGCTTGGTGACCTGCTCAAGCGGAAGACCTTCCACTTCGACCACGACGGTGATGCGGGAGAGGCCTTCAATTTCAGTTTTTCCCACCGCAAGGGATTCGATGTTGAAACCTCGACGTGCGAAGAGGCCTGCCACGCGGGTGAGCAAACCAGGCTTGTCCTCCACCAGGAGGGAGAGTACGTGTTGCATGGCTTACTCCTCGTCCCAGGTGGGGGCTTTGTCGCGGGCATATTGCACCTGTGAGTTACCGACACCCTGGGGCACCATGGGCCACACCATCGAGTCTCGCGACACCACGAAGTCGATGACCACTGGGCGGTCGTTGGTTTCCATGGCGAGGCGAATGGCGGGCTCCACCTCCTCCTTCGTGCGAACACGAATACCGAGAGCGCCGTAGGCGTCAGCGAGCTTCACAAAGTCCGGCACCATCACGGTGTCGTGACCGGTGTTCAAATCGGTGTGTGAGTGCCGTCCGTCGTAGAACAGGGTCTGCCACTGGCGCACCATGCCGAGCGACGAGTTGTTGATGATGGCGACCTTGATCGGAATGTTGTTGATCGCGCAGGTCGCAAGCTCTTGGTTGGTCATCTGGAAACATCCGTCTCCATCAATCGCCCAGACCAAACGCTCCGGCTCTGCCACCTTGGCGCCCATTGCCGCGGGAACGGCGTAGCCCATGGTTCCAGCGCCACCGGAGTTTAACCAGGCGTGGGGGCGCTCGTATTTGATGAACTGTGCTGCCCACATTTGGTGTTGACCGACTCCCGCCGCGTAAACGGCTTCAGGGCCCGACATTTCACCGATTTTTTGAATGATCCACTGCGGTGAGAGCAACCCGTCGTCGGGTTCGTCATATCCCAGCGGGTATTCCTCGCGAAGAGTGTCCAGACGCTTCCACCACGCCGAATAATCGGGGGCGTGTTCTTTCTTCGCCGCCTCGAACGCCAGCAGGAAGTCTTGGAGGACCTCTTTGGCATCGCCCACGATGGGGACATCGGCAAAGCGAATTTTTCCGATTTCGGCAGGGTCGATGTCGATGTGGACCACTTTGGCGTGGGGCGCAAATTCGCTCACTTTACCCGTCACGCGGTCGTCAAAACGGGCGCCAATGGCGACAATCAGGTCACACTCTTGGAACGACAACACGGCCGGAACCGTTCCGTGCATAC
>Ga0233451_10001214_pt1 | contig 25093 bp, 20 predicted proteins | sample 011ome_29_FD_183052 | JGI IMG/M metagenome (GOLD analysis project Ga0233451, IMG submission 183052) | Coastal salt marsh microbial communities from the Groves Creek Marsh, Skidaway Island, Georgia - 011504CT (spades assembly) | ecosystem: Environmental > Aquatic > Marine > Intertidal zone >... | reverse complement strand
ATCTGTAATATACCTTAGTTGAGTCCCCATCATACTTTTGTGGGTTGGCGACTGGATATCTGCCCGAATATGCCATATAAATACTAATAAGAGTTGTTCACCTAATAACTATTTATAAGAGAAACCAATGGCTAATCCAAACGTATATTCATCTTCTGCTTCCAATGGCAAGAAGGTCAAACCGAATATGATAATTCGTATTCCTGGTGAGATCGAGAACTATAATAGAATGATCATAGAGACAGTTGGTGAGAATTTAGATTTTCCAGTTACCGCTACTTTACCGATTCCGGTGGGGTTGCCTATGGCTGATAATTTGGCGTATGGTTCAACTAATATGAACCAACTTGGATCTATCGCACAGGATGCGTTAAGTAATGGTATACCAGCAGCGATCGAGAATGCTAAAGCAGCTGCAAGCGGAATAGGTGACACTACGACTAAGGCAGCAGTTCTTGCTCAGATCGCAAGTAAATCTGGTGGCATTGGAACTTCAGCGACAGATGCTATTTCTGACGCTATTCTATATAACAAACGGACTCTCTTAAACCCAAACCAGAGGACAACGTTCTCAGGTTCTAATACTCGTTCATACTCATTGGAATTTAAATTGGTGGCGCAAAGTGCAAAAGAGAGTAATGATATTAGAGAGTTGGTTAAGCGTTTACAATATAACGCATATCCAGCAGGAAACACACTTGTTTTGAAATACCCATCTGAATTTAAAATTAGTGTTTTATCGGCAAAATCAACAGACTACAATAGATATTACTCACCGATCTACAATTGTTTTCTTATGAACATATCTACAGTATATAATGCAAGTGGGAACTCATTCTATTCCGATGGCGCTCCATTAGACGTATCATTGACATTGGGGTTCCAAGAGACCAAGGCGCTTACACGCAACGATCTGGAATCGATGTATCGTGAATATCATCGTGATGCATATTAATTTAGGATAGAATATAATGTCATTCTTTAGAAACTTCCCAAAAACAGATTACGATTTCTTAGGAAACGGAGTTCAGACACGAATCATCGACCTATTCAGGTTCGTTAAACCAAAGGAACAATTTACCGACGAGCTATCGTTATACACGTATTATGAGATTCAAGAGGGAGATCGACCAGACGTAGTTTCTCAGAAGTTGTATGGCACTCCGGAATATTACTGGACGTTCTTTATTGTTAACGAACATCTTCGTACAGGATTGTCCTCTTGGCCGTTGAGTTCAGATGAGTTTGAAAAATATATGGCAGAGGAATATCCAGGAGTCGTAGTTACATGCAGACCGAAATATGTATATGATGGCGATGGGTTACTAACTTCAATTGAAAATAGTTTGGCCGACAGATTTACCGTCGGGGAACGAGTCGTAGGTTTCTTGAGTGGTGCCTCGGCGACATTATCTGCCAAAGATGCTACGACTCAGCAAATGGTACTGACAAATATATCTGGAGTTTTTCAAAAGAACGAAATTATTCGTGGCGACACTTCTCAAGATTTTGTGACATCGTATGAAGTATTTGAGAGACAATTAGCTCCACACCACTGGGAAGATGCTGCCGGTAGAATTGTACATAATGCTTTGTATATATCTGGCGGAACTCCACCTATTCAGTTGGACTTAATCACATACCGTGAGTATGAGCAAGACCTTAATGATCAAAGATCGAAGATTCGAATTGTCAGAGAGTCTAAGATTTTTGAATTCGCCGATGCATATCAAGAGTTGATTAACAGATGATTAATAATAATAGTCAGAACGAAAATACCGCAGAAAGTGGGTTTCCGTCAGCATTTAGAATTAGTAGTATCGTTCTAACGAATGCGTATGGAAAGACTGCGGACATTAAAGCGTTCGTGACACAAACAACTATCACAGAAAGCATTTACACATATTCTTTGGTAGCTACTATAGAAGTGCGAGACACGATCAACTTGTTTGAAGAATTCCGAATCTCTGGGCAAGAGAAGGTAGAGATAACATTCTACAAGCGGGATAGAGGATCTAAAGATACAACAAAGATTAAGAAAACATTTTACATATCGGAAATCCCAACTTTCGGTAAGGTCAAAGATGCGCTACAAGCATATCAGTTTACATGTGTATCGGAACATGCATTTTATAATCATGTAGTATCAATCTCACGTACATCGTCAGGTTCTATTTCCAAACAAATTAGCAAGATCATGAAAGGTGATTTGGGATATTCGGGGATAGTGGAAAGTGATAGTGATAGTAAAGGAAATGTCAAACTAATCATTCCAAATTTAAAACCATTCTCAGCAATAAATTGGCTATTGCGACATGCATATTCTGACACTGGTTCTCCGATATATGCCTTCGAATCACTGAATGGATTTAATATCAAATCATACAAATCTTTAGCTGAACAGAGTTCTATTGGAACCTATAAATTTAATTTCTTACAAGAGACCAATCCTGGAACTCCGGAAGGTTATGAAGAAGCGAAGTATAAGATAATCTCCATGTCCAGTGATCTTAACTCTTCAAAATATCTAATGTCCGCTAGAGGAGCATATGCTTCAACCACAAGAGTTGTTGATATAGCAAAGAAGAAGTTATATGATGTGAAGTTTGACTATAGATCTAGATTTCCGCAAACCCCCACAATGGGAGATAGAAAATCGAAGGAACTCATTTCATCTGAATTTAAACTGAAAGATGAAACATTAAACCATCATCACGATTCTCTATATATCTACATGAATCAGAATTCTATGGCATATTCTGATTATAAAAATTATCATGACCCTGCGATATATTCTATCGGTCAGCATCAATCAATGCTGGAGAACTTGGACAGTATTAAACAAAGTATAGTTATTCATGGGAACTTAGAAATAAATGCCGGAAAGAAAATTACAATTGAAGCACCTAAATCAATTGATCCTCAGGTGCTTAAAAAGATTAGAGATAAAGATGCTAAGAAGTCGGCTAAGCATGACATGATGATTTCTGGTGACTATCTAATTGCAGCAGTTAAACATACATTCGGATCAGAGTATCATTGTGCTTTGACGATCAAAAAAGATTACAGTTATTACACACTAGATTCGGCGGAATAATATTATGTCAGCATTTACAGCAGATCAATACATCGGTGGAAACTTCACTTGGTTCATGGGAGTCGTTGAAGATAGAGAAGATCCGGAAAAGATGGGGCGGGTACGTGTACGCTGCTTTGGATTTCATACAGAATCACGTGGATTAATTAAAACTACGGATCTTCCATGGGCTACAGTAATGATGCCATCAACTGCATCAGGTGTATCCGGAGTGGGAGCATCTCATCATGGTTTAGTTGAAGGATCGTGGGTAGTTGGATTCTTCAGAGATGGTTCATCAGCACAAGATCCTATTGTGATGGGATCTGTTCAAGGTACTCCAATCGCTCCAGCTAATGCAACTAAAGGTTTTAATGATCCGAACGGTACATATCCAAGATACACTGGAGAACCAGATGTAAATAAAAGAGCACGTTCAATCAACACTACTCCTAGAAGAAGTATTCAAGCAGAAGGTGGGATGGCATCAATTAAAGAACCCGATGATGTCTTCTCCGCAGAGTATCCACGCAATCATGCATATGAATCCGAGTCTGGACACATTCTTGAGTTTGATGACACCATTGGAATGGAACGCATCAACATCGAACATAAGAGCGGATCATTTATAGAGTTACATAGAAACGGAGATATTCGCATTCGAAGTCTTGCGAGTAAATGGGAATCTGCAGTTGGATGGAATTTATTTGTAGAGAAAGATGTGAACGTCGTAGTTGGTGGAAATCTCTATGCATCAGTCGCAGGAGATACCGATATATCTTGCGATAAGAATATTAAATTAACTGCGGGAAAAGACCTTGCAATTGAAGCGGTTGGTGACATTAGTATCACTGGATATAATGTCAAGATCAACTCATCTCCAGATGGAAGAATCGATTTAAATTACGAACCAGAAACTATAGAAGAATTAGATTTAACTACATTCGTCTATGGAGATCCTGTGTTTGCATCTCCTGGAGGAGGCGGAACTGCTGGTGCAGCGCCTGGAGGCGAATACGTTGGTGCTGCAACAGAATTTGCGACAAAACTTTCTCAGGATGAAATTCCTCCGTCACCGTATCAATGTAGAAAAGAGTTGGGTTATGTGAGTGAGAAGTATGAATCTAATGGTAAACCCGGAGCATTGGGATGGGATACTACTGGAGGTGCGTCTTACGGAGCGTATCAGATCGCAACTAAAACAGGAACGATGAAGAACTTCTTGAAGTTCTGTAAACTGCGTGGATATAATAATATATACACTAAATTGACAGCTGCCGGTGATCCGAACACCAATTCTAAAGCAGAAATGCAAACCAATAAATTCGCTCAGACTTGGGTACAGTTAGCCGAGTATGATCCGGATTTTAAAAATGCTCAACATGCATTTATTCAAGCTACTCATTATGATATCTGCGCTAAGGTTATAAAGAGTAGAACTGGAATTGATATTAATTCGGGTAAATATACCGTAGGAATTCAAAACGCAGTATGGTCTATTGCAGTTCAACATGGGCCATCCACTTCTTTGATAAACGTATTGAAGGGTAAACAAGACTGGCCAGAGGCACCATTGATAAAAACGCTATATGAAGAACGCAGTAACGTCGATAAATGGTTTAAGAGAAGTACTCCGGCAGTTAAAGCTGGAGTCAAGAAACGTTTCGCCAGAGAACTCCGTGACTGTTTAGCAGCTATGGAAGAGTTGGAAGGGTTCGAACCTAACAATCCTTCTCAAATTTCTGGAGAAGTTCCTAGACCAGCAGAAGAAACTGCACCAGTCATTTATGACACCAAAGCGGTATCACCTACTCCAGTTCGAATTGAAACTGTTGAAACTGCTACTGAGAAGGCGAAAGAGGAACTTCCAGATAAGATCGCTGAAGCGAAGGTAGAACTAGAAAAGAACGACAAGATTCCACCAGCAATTAAAAAGAAATTTGGTAGTGGTATGGACGATCTTCTAAAAGAACTCAATACATCCAATATATTCCAGTCATCACCATTCATGGGTGGTTTAGAATCGCTTGGCAAAGACACCAACTTGAGTAATCTTAAAGATCTAGGTGCTAAAATCAATAAAGGAGTCGTCAGTTTACAAGATCCTAATGCCGCTCCATATACCGGAGATGATCCTGTAATTCGTGAGAGACTCGGATTACCTCCGGTGGATACTACCACATCTACCAAGGAAACGGCGGTAAGTGCTCCTGTTGCAACGACGACGACTACTACTACAACAGCTACTACTGCTACTCCAGTGGTCGCTCCATCGACGGACAAGCAGGCTATTGGTGATGCATACGGAAGAATGTTAGATGCTAGAATAGCAGTTGATCAAGAAACTCCTGGATCTAATAAGTGGTATGTATTGAATGACGCATATATTAAAGCGAAAGAAGAGTATGACTTGTTACAAAATGGTAGTGTATAATTATGCCAGAAGCAGCAAGGGGTAGTGGAAAGGATACGGTAGATTCAGATACTGGATCTGGAGTTGATTGCGCATTTCCTTCAACAACGAAAACCGATGCTTGTTCACCTAATGTTTTTGTGAACAACTTTGGTTCTGTGCGACAAGGTGACGCAGTGGCATCTCACCTGATGACTGGTTGTGTTGACGAATCGCCTGGACTGTCAACGTATTCGCCTAATGTATTTGTGAATGGGATGGGGATGGGTAGACTTGGTGACGACTACGAAGGAGACGATTCTAATGTCATCACAAGTGGTTCGTCTAACGTATTCGTTAATTAGTGCTTGTCAAAAGCATAAAAATAGTGTATAATATTCATTGCCCCAGCAGGGTAGTAGCCACGATATAAGATATAAATAATAACATGAGTACAGAAAACCTATCAGACTACAACGTATCGGGGCAGAGAACAGCACTTGTTTCAAGAGGTAAGCAATATTCTGATCTAGACCTATCGTTGACGCCACATCCAAACAAGAAGGATATTATTCCTCTTACGGATATTGCAGCGGTTAAAAATGCTGTGAAGAATTTGGTTATGACTGGGAAATATGAAAGACCATTTCAACCAGAATTGAGTTCTGGGGTAAACAACTTGTTATTTGAAAATGCTACTCCTGATACTATGTTTATGCTTAAGTCGTACATCAGGAACGTTGTTTCCAAATATGAACCTAGAGTAAGCGACATCAAGGTAGAAGTTCAAGATGATTCTGATAATAATGCTTACTATGTAACGATAACGTTTAACATTGTTACTGTTGATACTGAATCAGAAGTACAATTATATTTAGAGAGAATCCGATAATGGCAGTTAACTTAAACGTCACAGAATTAGACTTTGATCAAATCAAAGATAATATCAAGAACTATCTTAGAGCTCAAGGTAAATATAACGACTACGACTTTGAGGGGTCTGGTATGTCTATCCTACTGGACATCTTGGCATACAACACTCACTACAATGCAATGGCAGCGCACTTCGCATTGAATGAAGCATTTCTAGATTCAGCTCAAATCCGTGGTAATGTAGTATCTCATGCTAAATTATTGGGATATACTCCTCGCTCAGCATCCGCTGCGACCGCATACGTTAACATCACGGTAAATAACCCAATTGGAACGCCAATCCCACCTAGTATAACTCTTCCACGAGGCACTAAGTTAATTTCTGTAATCGACGGTGAAGAATATGGATTTGTTGTTGTAGAATCCATAACCGTATTATATGACTCTGCTAACAATAGATTCTTCTTTGAGAATGTTCCTGTTAAACAAGGAACTCTAAAAACGATGACCTATCGCATCGACGAATACATACCGAATCAGAAGTTTGAGATTCCTGATGAAGACATCGACCTGAGTACAATGCGAGTTCGTATTAAAGCTAACGACAATTCTACACAGTATGACATATACACCCCATTCACTACGCTAACTAGTGTTGGTGGTGACACTAAAGTATATTTCTATCAAGAGAATAGTGCTGCAAAATATGAAATATATTTCGGCGACGGAATCATTGGAGCTAAACCAAGATCTGATAATATTGTAGAGTTGGAATATGTATATACCTCTGCTGAGGACGCCAATGGCGCTCGCACATTTGATATTGTGTCAGAGATAGAAGGTAATTCTGATATTACCGTCGTGACTGTTAGTGCTTCGGCCGGCGGATCTGTTCGTGAGAATATAGAATCTATTCGATTCAATTCTCCATTGAGTTATATCACACAGAACCGAGCGGTGACTGCCGATGATTATCGTGCCATTATCGTTAAAGAATATGGTGATATTGATGCTATCTCCGTATGGGGTGGTGAAGATGCAAATCCGCCAGACTATGGTAAAGTGTTCATTGCAATTAAACCTAAGAGTGCTGAGACTTTGACTACTGCAGAGAAGTCATTCATCGTAGAGAATATTCTGAAGCAAAAGAACGTCGTATCAATTACTCCATTTATGGTAGACCCTGAATATACCTACATCAAGTTGGAAACATTCTTTAAGTATAATCCTAACCTAACCGACCGGAAGAAGGCTGAACTACAGTCTCTTGTTTCTAGTGTTGTATCAGATTATAACGATACTGAACTCAAACAATTTGATGGCGTATTCCGATTCTCAAAATTACTAAGAAACATCGACGCTTCGGATCCTGCTATACTTAACTCATATATGAGAGTGTATATGTTTAAGATCATCACTCCATCTAATACGATGAATAATAATTATGACTTGGAATTCGCCTCTCCAATCTACACAACTTCTTCAGATGAATCTGTTATGGAATCGACATCATTTTTGATAAATGGTATCGTACACTATTTCGCAGATACTAAGATTACCGGATCGACTGATCGTAGGATATACATGTACAAGATCGTGGATAGTATTAGAACAACAGTTTCATTAGATGCTGGAAGAATATATACAACTGAAGGTCGAGTAGTTATTAACAATTTCCGACCAGACACCACAGACCCTATTCAATTGACATTCATTCCTAACTCGAACGATTTGGCGCCAAAGCGCAATCAACTACTATCCGTTGATATGACGCAAGTTACTGTTAATGGAGAAATCGATACTATCGCAGTATCTGGTTCTGCTGGTACTGTTAACTATAAGACTACTTCTAGGCACTAATTATGGCATCAATTGAAGCTACCGCTAGTACTAAACGGAAGACCAAAGAATCTATTAGAGTAGAATCACTTCTTCCCGAAGGGTTACGTGAGAATTCTTCTAAACTTATAGAGATGTTGGAAGATTACTATAAGTTCATGAACAAGGGGTTTCAACCTTCATATGAACTTAATAATATTCTAGAAGAGAGAGATATAGATCAGTCTGAACATTATCTATATCAAATTCAAAAAGAAATCGCTTCTAACATCCCACGTGACATTCAGACAGATAGAACGAAGTTATATAAGAACCTAGTTGAATATTATAATATTCGTGGATCAACGGAATCTATTGAAACATTTTTTAAGATTCTTCTCCAAGATAACGTAGAGATTTACTACCCTAAGAATGAAATGTTAATTCCTTCTGCGGGTGTATGGAGCGAGGAGTCGCAGGCATATCTAACCGATGACGGATTCTTGTCTGATAGAAAGAAATTGCAAGACTCGTTCTTTTATCAAAAGTTCTCATATGTCATTCGCACTGGTAACAACGTTGAGAAGTGGCGTGATGTATATAATAAACTTGTTCATCCAAGTGGATTTATTTTCTTCGGCGAGATCTTCTTGCTTTTGTTGGCATTAGATCAACAATCAAAAATGCCTGGTTTTCAGCCAGGTCTAGTCTCAGACGAAGATTTCCCATTGTTGGTTCAGATGTACGCACTGAGCAACAGAGTCAGTTTTGCTCGTGCTTCTTACGATATATTACTGGTACTTACTTTAGTAGAATGGTTCTACGCAAAACGTAGTCAGATGTTCTCAGACTTGTTAAAATTTTATGATGAAACTACATTATATTCGTTTAAGAATTTCACTATCCAAGAGGGTATAAATAAAACAATAGATAGAGTTAACGTAGCAGTTTCTATCACAACATCATCGATGTAAGAGGTAAATTTAAATGACAGCAATTGTAACACACCGATTTCGTATAGTAAATGCGGAAAACTTCAAACGAGATATCGTCGATACAGATAACTCCGTCTACGTTTTCATTGGAAAATCTGATCCATGGTCAGATTCAGTTACCGACCTAACCGATTCAGAAGCACCAACTCCGCTTGATACTCAGAAAGAAATTGCTGAGACATATGTTAATATGATGGCTGCAAAGAAAACGGTCGCAAGTGGAATTTCTCATGTCGTTCCCAGATATAACTGGACATCAGGTAATTCATATACCGGATGGAATGATCGTGATGATGACATCTACACTAAACAGTTTTATGTAATCACAGATGAAAATCAAATCTACAAGTGTTTGAAGGCTGGCCCAGGCGCATCATTGGTCAAACCTACTGGACAAGATTTTAATCCAATCTCACTTGGTGATGGTTATATTTGGAAATTCATGCATGTACCAACTATCAATGAAGGTATAGCTTTTCTAACTAACTTCTATATGCCTATCAAGACGGTAGTTCTACCAGCGGGTGGATATGATGATCTTCCAGCGACTGATAAAACTGCATATGATAATCAAGTGGATTCCGCTGCCAGTTTGAATGGTAAAATTTATAATGCAATTTTAACTTCTGGTGGATCAGGTTACACTAGCGCCCCTACGGTGGAAATTGTTGGAGATGGCACTGGTGCTACTGCAACTGCAACTGTTATCGGTGGAGTGGTTACTGCAATTAATATCACCAATAATGGAACAGGATACACTCTCGGTGAGTTGACAATCACTGGAGGAGGTGGAGAAGGTGCTACAGGATATCCAATTATGTCTCCAGGAGTTGCTCACGGTGCAGATCCAGTTACTGAACTAGGCGCTTTCTATGTTGCGGTCACTACACGTTTCGAGTATGACGATGGCGATTCAGACTTCATTGTCGGCAACAACTTCCGTCAAGTTGGGTTGATTAAAAACCCACTAGCTGCAAATGGTACTGATATCAATACTGCAACTACGTTCAGTGCGCTGCGGACAATGCAATTGCAGTCGGCAGAAAACTTGGTGGTCGGAGATTATATCACAGGATCCACTTCCGACGCTGTTGCATATATAGATGATATAGATACTGATACGCTCCTCGTCAAATTTCATCAGAACAGTAAAACTGGATTTAAATCATTCGTAGATGGAGAAGCGATCTCAGGATCGACTGGGGTTGGTGGAAGTGGTACACTAGTCGCTAGTGGTGCTATCGGAGATTCGGAGTATACTCCGAATAGTGGTCAAATTATTTTCGTTGAAAGTCGTGACCCTATTAATAGATCTATATCGCAGATTGAAGATGTCAAAATTATTATCGAATTTTAAGATAAAGAGAGAACAGAATGCCATTAAAGTATTATAACAATCAGCCGTATTGGGATGATTTCGACGAAACTAAAAACTACGTTCGTGTTTTATATCGTCCTGGGCACGCTGTTCAAGCCCGCGAATTAACTCAGATGCAGACTGCGCTTCAAGCGCAGATTGATCGTCACGGTAGGCATATGTTCCAAGAAGGCACTCCTGTCCTTGGCGGAAATATGACGCTAGATAACAAACTAGATTATGTTAAGGTTGAGTCCTCATTTATTCCTGATGGCGGATCTACTACACTAATTACAGATAATTACTATGACGAGTTCGTTGGAACTACTATTACAGGTCAAGAAACTGGAGTAAGTGCTAAAGTTATTGACGTAGTTCCATCTACAACAGACGGTCCAATAACATTATATGTAAAGTATATCAACTCTGGTGCAGATGGTATAACTAAGACATTCGAAGCTCCAGAAGAAATTTGGTCTGATGCTACTACTCAGCGCAAAGCTAAGATTCGTGCTGCTGTGGAAGATTCTATTGGATACGGTATCCGGTTCAGTATCGACGAGGGTGTGTTCTTTGTCAATGGTAATTTCGTATATTCTGCTCCAGAATCTTTAATTATATCCAGATATACAACTGATGCTAGTGTTCGTGTCGCATATGAGATTACTGAATCGATTGTAACTATTAGTGAAGATATTACTCTTGGCGATAATGCATTAGGTACTCCTAATACAGCAGCACCTGGCGCACATCGTTACCAAATTCAATTAGATTTGATCACACAACCGTTTAGCTTTGAAGCTGAACGTAGTGAGAACATTATTCAGTTGATGTTAATTGAAGATGGAATTGTTAAACAAAGGGCTGTCACTAAATATTCGGAACTTGCGAACAACTTAGCTCAACGCACCTATGAAGAGTCTGGTAATTATGCACTGAATCCATTTCAACTACACGTTCGTGAAATGTATAATGACGGCAGTAATAATGGTCTCTATAGTATTTCTCAACTTCGTTCATTATTTAATCTCAACGCACTGACGGATGCTCAAGTAATTGCTTATGGAGAATCCAGACTAGCTGTTGGACTAGAAAAATCTGTCGCATATGTTCATGGATATCGAATTGAATTAGAAGATATTAAATATATTCCGGTTCTAAAATCCAGAGATTCTGATCACGAAGCATTCTTCAACGGAGCATCTACCGTCGCCAATCTTGGTAACTATGTCTATGTTGACGTAACTCAATCTCTGCCAGACGTAGATACTTTTAATACCCTGAACCTAATCGTTGTGGAACTCGGTGTACCGACCGTAATCGGTACAGCTAGAGCGAGATCGATCGATTATGCATTTGGAACTAATACATACAAACTATATCTATTCGATGTAGTTATGATTTCTCAACGGTCGTTTGGTGAAGTCACCGATATTCAACAAACGGGGTCTGGCGCTCAATTTTTAGCGACAATTAATTCTACTTATGGCGCTAAGTTATATGATACCGCTAACAACTCGTTGATATATAAATTGCCGTTTAATACCATCAAGACTTTAACTACAGGTGATATTAACGACACATATTATATTTCTAAAAGAACTTCTTACAACACCTCAGTAACCAACTCTACATCAACTATCGCTGTTTCAGATGGTGTTATTCAATCATTTAATGCCACAGACTGGATCGCAACTGATACAACTAGTGGGGAAATCTTAAATGTCACTGGGGTTTCTTTGGGATTTAACGTTGCTACTGGAGTGTCTACTGCTACGGTCAGTTTCGCTTCTACGGGATCTGGGAGTATAGTTAATGGTACTGTCAATATTATTTATCCGATCGAAAAGAATTTGGTTCGTAAGACAAAAACCTTGATTAGCAATCATGCATTATCTATAACTACTCCAGAATTAACTCCAGGTACTTCCGATTCATTAGGACTAACTGATGTGGTTCGGTTAGTATCTATTAAAGACATTGGAGTTTCTATCGGTGGCGGCGATTTCTTGGATGTGACAGATAGATATGAATTAGACAATGGCCAACGAGATAACTTCTATGGAATTGCTTCAATTCGATTGAAATATGGTGCATTACCTCCTATCGGAAACTTGAATATACGTGTAGACTATTATCAGCATAGTTCCGGAGATTATTTCTCGGTAGATTCGTATTCTGGTACTGATTATGAAGAAATTCCATCATTCAATTCTTCAAAAGGACTGATCCAATTGCGTGATGCTATTGACTTCAGACCAACGAAAGATATCACTGGAAATAACTTCACTGGAACTTCTGCTTCTGTAGTGGACGTGCCTAAAGCTGGATCTATCATTAAGACTGATATCACATACTACCTAAATCGTCTAGACAAGATCTATGTCGATAAGTATGGTAATTTTTCTTCTGTTCAAGGTGTACCTTCACTAGTTCCGGAATTACCACGTGATCCACAAGATGCGATGGTACTTTACGAATTGTTTATTGCAGCATTCACATTCGGTCCAGATAGCGTTAATGCAAAATTAATTGACAATAAACGATATACGATGCGTGATATCGGTAAACTAGAACGACGTATTAAAACTCTAGAATACTATACCACACTGTCATTATTGGAAAAGGAAGCTGCAAACTACCAGTTGCCAGCAGACCATTTTAAAAATGGTTTCTTGGTAGATAACTTCTATGGACACAATGTAGGGAACCCTGCTCATCCAGATTATTCTGTATCTATGGACAAATCTAGAGGAATTGTTCGCCCACAATTTAAAGAAGACGAAGTTCGTTTGCGGTGGAATGATTTGAGTAGTAGTGGGTTGCGTAAGACTGGTCCATTGTTGACATTGGACTACACGACTCAATCGTACATCGAGCAACCATATGCATCATATGCGGAATATGTTAACCCATACAACATCTTTAGTTGGACAGGCGATTTGAAGTTGTCTCCGGAATCTGATAACTGGAAAGATACCGAAACTCGTCCACAAGTTATTATCGATCAAGAAGGTGTATACGACTCTTTCTCTCAACTCGCTGATGCTGCTGGCGTTACTGGCACTGTCTGGAATGAATGGCAAACCAATTGGTCAGGAGTTGTTCCGGGATCTACATCAACGTCATCTTCTACATGGAGAGACCCTTCATTTAATTCTGCAGCGTCTATGTCTGTTATGGGTCGTGCAGTACTTACTACTACAACAACTATAGGCATAACTCAAACGAATTCTATTAGAGATGGTCTTCGTACGGAGGTTGTTCCCGATACGGTCACTACTGATCTTGGCAATAGAGTTGTCGAGGTTAACTTTGTACCATTCATTCGCTCAAGGATCGTATCCTTTAAAGCTGAACGTATGAAACCGAATACTAGAGTATATGCATTCTTTGATAATAAGGATATTACCGCATATACTACTAAGACCGATGAATTCTTTGAGTTCAGTTCTATCGTCGAAGCGAATCCTTCATACCACTCTGGATATACTTTCAATGGCGAAACTGAATGGCCATCGGATATTCAGACTAGAGATGAGTTAGTTACAGATGACTCTGGAACACTTACGGGATTCTTCATCGTTCCCAATAACAGTGTTATGCAGTTTAGAACCGGACAGAGAATATTCCGTTTGACGGACAGCTTGACTAACGTCACTAATGATACTACAACTTCATCTGAAGCTATCTATGAGGCATCTGGACTCTTAGAATCTAAAGAGAACGTCGTATTGTCAACACGAGTACCACGTATCGATAGAACTAGTGTTACTGAAAATAGAACTACCTTCGAAAGAGGTGTTGTAGCTGCTCAAACTAGAATTACGGGATGGTATGACCCTCTCGCTCAAACTATTATGGTTGACGAGCCAGGCGGTATCTTTGCAACTTCAATTGATCTATATTTCGCTACATTCGACGAAAACATTTCAGTGACAGTTCACTTGGTTACGACTACCGCAGGTATTCCTACCATGAACATCATCCCGTTCTCAAAAGTGAATAAGACATTGACTGCTACAGACATATCTGATGACGCATCAGTCGCAACAAACTTTGAGTTTCAAGCGCCAGTTCACTTGCAGCAAGGTGTTGAATATGCTATCGTGATCTCGTCTATGTCTGATAAACCTAAGTGTTATGTATCAGAGATGGGTGGATTCGATCTAACTAATCCTACATACAGGATTTCTAAACAACCTTATACCGGAGTATTCTTCAAATCGCAGAACGCATCTACATGGACACCTGAACAAGAGAAGGATCTTAAATTCAGATTGAATCGTGCAGAGTTCTCTAATTACGGCGAAGCGATATTCAATAACGTTGATATACAAGCAACTAATTTATCAGTAGACCCTATCTTCACTACTGAGGATTCTTCTACAGTTCGTGTATATCATAAAAATCATGGATTGTTCGAAGATTCTTATGTAACTGTATCTGGAGTTGTCGCTAATGCTTCTACTACAATGAATGGTATTGAGATCACTAACCTCAACAAAACACATCAGATCACTAGAATCGAAAAATCGTATTATGAATTTACGGTAACTGGTACGGCTACCGCTACTGGCCGTGCTGGCGGATCAGTAGTTAGAGCGACTTCTAATAAGTTGGCAGACGTCGCTCAACTATCTGTTCAAGAATTGGTTATTCCTAATACCAATATCGACTGGTATGGTAAGTTGAGTTCTGCTCAGTCGTTCGCAGGAAGTGAGAATCCATATGTAGTGTCATCATACTTCCCAGTGATTCCTAATCAGAATACATACTTCAATAAACCTTATTGTGTACCATCGACTGAAAATGCTACTGGAGGAGTTCCTGGCGCAACGTTTAGAGGTATTATGGAAACCAACGTGAGTAACTTATCTCCAGTTATTGATCTAGACCGAGTATCTCTATTGACTATTTCTAACTTAATCGACCATCCTTCTCAGTATGAAGAAGATAATAGAAACTACGTTGATGATTTCGTTCCAGAAACCGTTGGGGCTGGTGGATCTGCTCAATCTAAATATATCACTCGTAGAGTGTCACTATTAGAAGATGCCAACCAGATTAAGGTTATCCTTGATGTAAATCGACCAACTAATACTGACATTGAATTATATTATAAGGTTCAATCTTCGGATGATTCAGATTTCGAAATTCAGGAGTGGGTATTGAGTGAACCAGATGATCCTATGGGGTATAGTGAAAATGTAACAGTTTATTCTGAAGTTGAGTATAACATCACTCCAGAAGATTTAAGTAATGTAGAATTTAGTAATATGGCATTTAAGATCGTATTTAAATCTACTAATAGTTCTGTGATTCCTACATGTAAGAATCTGCGAGCAATTGCAATTTATGGATAATTGAGGTATAATATGGCTACACGAAAAAAGAGTGCGACTAATTCGTCATCGATCAATTTAGAGTTAATCCCAGTAGAGGATAACAAATATCTTGGTCGAGACCCGCACTCGAAAGCCATACTAAATACCAATAAGAAAGATTATATGAAGGCAGTTCAGGCGAGAAGAAATAATGTAAACAAAGTTGATGAAATTCAACAACTGAAAAGTCAGGTCGCCGAATTATCTGATCTGGTAAAACAACTTCTAGGAAAAGTAGAATAACATGGCTATTGTAAACACATCCAAACTAGAGACATTTGATTCATGGCGTCTCAATACAAACACAACTGCTCAACAGCTTGGTGATCATTCCCTTCTTGGTGGTAATCCGACACTCACATCAGATACGGTTGTTGGTGCTGTTATAGAAGTTCTTACCAAAGTAGAAACTGAAGTTGGAATTATTGGAGCGCTAACTACCACTGCGCCTACACTTGTTGGTGCAATCAATGAACACGATGCTGAGATTGGGGTTATCAGTTCTCTAACAACTACTGATAAATCTACTCTCGTTAGCGCTATCAACGAACTGGATTCCGAGATTGGTGTCCTTACAAGTCTAGATACATCTGCAAAGTCTACCATCGTCGCAGCTATCAATGAACTGAATAGCGAACATGGTGTACTGTCTACATTAACGACTACCGAAAAGGGTACTTTCGTAGGTTCTATTAATGAAATTGTAAGTCGTGAAGATAGTAGATATAGTAATACAGTAAAATTAGATCTAGAACATACTACGGTCGGCGGCACTAATAATTCTACACAAGAAATTCTTTCAAATTTAAAATTACCTTCTGGTAAGACATTTACAATTGACGGAACTCTAGATATCTCTGAAGGAACATTGACAGTAGGCGGCGGCAGCAACGCTAAACTAAACATCAATACAACGTTCATTGGCCTCGGTGATGTCAGTTCTGCTGTTGCACCTAGTGGCGGTTTTATCATCAATAGAGGAACTGATTATAAACTTCCTGGAGATGATAGTGACGACGTCATTCGTTCTGATGTCAGGGTTTATTGGGATTCTACGGATAATCAATGGCATCTTAAGAGAATTGTCGTCAATCCGACCACTGGCGTTGAAACCGCAATTACTCCATACATCTTAGATAATACAAACTTTGCTGATGTTATCTCTGGCGGAACTCAAAGTGGAATTGCTGTAACTTATCAAACTTCTGATAATACGTTAGATTTTAACGTCGATGACTTTACCATCACACTGACTGGTGATGTAACCGGAACCGGAACAGTCACTAATCTAGGCAGCGTTTCAATCGCAACTACTGTAGAAGCTAATAAAGTTGAACTCGGTACAGATACTACTGGTGCTTATGTAAAAACGTTACAGCTTGATCCGACTACGCCTGGTATTAGTTTCACTTCAACTCCGGGAACCGGCGGCGAATCTAACGATATCACACTATTGAAAGTAGATTCTTCCGTTGTAAGAACCGCCGGCGCACAATCTATCGCTGGTGTTAAGACATTCTCTGACAAACCCATATTCAATGATGGTATTACTGTTGGAGATGCTTCTACAGATACATCTTTATTTAAAGGTGATGTCACATTTGACAATAACGTAGAAGTCAAGGGTAACCTCGTTGTCACCGGAACAACTACTACAGTTAACTCCACCGAAGTAAACCTCGCTGATAACATCTTGTTATTGAATAGCGACTTCGTTGGATATCCAGACGTTCTTAATCTCGGAACTGGCGCCTATACTGCTCCTTCAGAAAACGTAGGAATCAAAGTTAATCGTGGGTATTCTAACACAACAGGATATCCGTTACTGGATCAACCGGAACTAGTTTGGGATGAGACTGAAGATGATTGGTCCATCAACAATGGAAGTAATTCATATTACATTGCAGGTAAGTTAGAAGCTGCTAAACCAACTGGAGTAACTGCAACTGGCATTGTTGTTGCGCAAGACGCAACCGAAAAGGCGAAGTGGACTATCGCTCATGCTGATACATCTACTCAAGCATCTGTAGATAATAGTAATGGTAGTGTCATTCAAGATATCACACTTGACGGATATGGACACATTACTGCTATCACTTCGGCGGACCTTGATGGAAGATATTACACCGAAACAGAAGCAGATAACAGATTCGTGAATGTCACTGGCGATACTATGTCAGGCAACTTGACGATGGATTATTGGGGAGATAGTACAACTCCGGGATTCACTGAATCATATACTGGTAACGGCGCAACTAAAACATATTTACTTTCATATTATTTAAATAATAAAGATAAAATTCTTTCTGTAAAAGTTGCTGGGACACTTACTACCGGATATGAAGTAAGTGGTAGATATCTAACATTTACAAATGCGCCGGTTAATAATGCTCCAATAGTAATTAAGGGCAAAGCTCCAAGAGTAGTTATCGGTGATCTCCAAGGAAATTCTACAACTTCAAACGAATCTTTAAAATGGTCCAACGCAAGGAAAATAACTTTTTCTGGTGGATTGAGTGGAGATGTTACTTTCGATGGATCTGAAGATGTAACGGCGACAGTAACGGTATCTGGTGGCGACCACGTACATACATCAACATCAATAACCGATTTCGGGACTGCTGTATCTACAAGGATCAGTAATATGTTGATAGCAAAGGGATCAAGTAACGAGGATTTGCAACTCGGTATAGCTATAGCTGTCAATAATGACGGGTTAATAACTGCTAACGTCAACGATTTTGATATCGAACTTACGGGAATTGTTTCCGGATCTGGTACTGTAAATAACTTAGGCGATGTCAGTATAAGTACTTCAATCGATGGAACTGATGCAACGTTCAAAGCAGCTGTACGTGCATTGATGCCTAAAATATATAATTCATCGGGAACACAATTATTCCCTCCTACATCATAATATAGGTATAATATGTCTAGACCACTATCGATACTATACGACGTATCTAATAATTTTGCTGGATTACAGGAGATGAACGACGTTCGTCTAGAATATCCTGTTTATCAAATATGTAAAGCTATTGCTGATAAGAACCAATCTGGCGGAAATCTCACGATTGGTATTAATGATGATGAGACTTCTATAGGAACGTATATTGATACTTATTATTCAGATACGATAGGAACGCATGATGCGAATACCACTATACAACAACAAGTTTATGACGTAACGCAGAAACTTGATGCGGGAACAACTGCCCCAACTCGGCCAGTCGAATACTCTACAATTGTTATCGATGATGATGGAAACACCACTACTGGAATTCGTCCGATGACAAATGCTTCGATCAGAACAGAATTCTTTGATCGTGTGGTGCTAGAATTAGCATCCAGGGGTCTGGGAAGTTATGTAATGCAAGTGGATAGTCCAGCATTACCTGGAGAAACATGGATTAGCGTACACACTTTGAGTAATACTAATCAAGCAGGATCTTCTGAGATTAAGATATGGAGGAAAACTGGTGATACAGTACCAACTGAATATCGTCCACTAAGACTTATCACTACTGACGGGGATCTTCGTGAAATGAGTGACACCGAGTTACAGGGATTATTCGATTCTTATGCAGACTATGTTATAGATACTGGCCGTGGTCAATATAGATTACAAGAGAAGAATCCTGCAACGACAGGACAAACTTGGTATAAGATGGGAAGTAGTATTAAAGATACGAGAGTTTCGTTGGAGGATATATCATACGTTGGCGCCTATAATAGAAATTTCATTGGAGAATATCAGAGAAATTATGTCGGAAGATATGCTGGAGATAGAGTATTCTCCTTTCTATCAGAGTACCTTAGAAACTATCGCAGAACGTATGGTACAAGAGAGGGTGAATACTTTTCTGGTTGGGTCGTGCGAGAGGATAAGTCTAGAATGAATATATCATTTCTGGGGTTTGAGGACGAAACTTATGAGAGAGCAGTTAATAGGACGTTTCAACGTTTGGTAGATAGGAGTTTTTCATCTTGGACGGTCGTTTCGACTGTTAAAGATATATCGACAGCATATTTATGGTTAAGGACAAAATAAAATGGCACAAGCAATTTCACGTAAATTTAAAAATGCGACATGGGAAAATATTGAAACTAAGGACTGTGTAAATTGTGATATCGTGGTCAACTTAGATAATGGATCTTCTCAGATATTTTCGGCAGTAGTTTCAAAGCCCGCAGAAGGCACAACCAGCGAGGACTGGGATACACTCATGGAAACTATCGGAATAGATTCTATCGACCAGGCTACAACTGAAGAAGTTTTGCGTATGCAGAAGGCTCGAGAAGAAGATCGGATCCGAAAAGAAGATGCTAGTAAAAGAAGCGTGGAATTTCAAAAACAAGAAGCTCTGTTCTCATATAAGTTAGAAGCATTTGAAATCGAAGCAGTTAAGAATTCGAAAGATCGTGCTGCGAAAGCAATGATTAGAAAATCAAAATCTATTCCAGAAGTACAAGCATATACTACAATATTATTAATGAAAGAATTGAATAATGCATCAGAACAAGACCCCTCAGGAACCGACTCCTCAGAAATCACAGAAAATCAAGAGTAATGGATTTTTAATAGCGGCGAGTATATCAAAAGTATATTATAATTCTGCGATTAATCTCGCCGAGTCGATTCTAGATTTCTACCCAGACGCTAAAATTACATTATGTACTCAGCCAGAACTATTTGATGAACGACACAGAGATATATTCGATGTAGTTGATCTTACTGCGCCAGATCATCCTCGTGCTAAATTATATGCATTACCTAGAACCACCTATGATATTACTGCATACATCGATGCAGATTGTGAAGTACAGCACGAAGATATAACAAAAATTTTCCAGCAGTTAGGTGACAGCGATATCATGCTAACTAAAATTCGTGAGTATGCAGCCGCTGATGTTAAAATATCTGATACAGAAGAATTGATTTGGCATTGTGGAGTTTTCCTATATAATAATAAAAAGAAGACTCTTCAGATGATGCAGGATTGGTGGACAGAGTATGGTTATCAAACGACTGCTGATCCTTGGCCTTGGCCTCAACACCGAAAAGCTATGCGCCCTTGGGATCAATATACCTTCTATAGACTATATACCTCTAAGAAATATAAATCTATAAAGATAGATGTTTTCCCAGGACAAGATGCTAGATGGAATTTTATTAGCATATATGATAAATCCGAAGCACTCGAAGGTCCTATTATTTATCACTATACATTAAAGAAATCAGAAGTTCGTGCGCAGCGTATCCTTAAAAAATAATAGATTATTAGAAACTCTTAACGAATTCTCTTCATGGATGTTCTCTCACGACTCATCCTTGATTGATAAATTATATTTTGGAAATAGACAAGTTTCTTCAGATATAGGATGTTCGTATGAATATCTTATTAAAGCACAATCACAAGAAATAGAAGAATATGGGTATCCAGAAATATCAGTTGGATTTGATTTACATACTGCATCAAGTGTAGACCGGCCAGAAGGTTGGAAAGAAATTGCAGATAAACTGAATTATGATATCATTAGTATTTTAGGAGTCGAGTTTAATGCTTTGATGATGTATTATCCAGAAGATGGATATATTGGTTGGCATCATAATGCTAACTGTGCTGGTCAAAATTTAATCATGACATATTCGCCTCCTGGCGGAAAGGGATACTTTGAATATCAAGATCCTGTCTCTAAGGATTTAATCCGTGTTCCTGATCCTGAGGGATGGTCTGCTAAAGTAGGATACTTCGGTTCTTTCACAGAACCAGATAAAATCGTCTGGCACTGTGCTAAAAGTGTCGACACTCCCCGACTCACTATATCGTATGTTATCAGAGATCAGTGGATGTGGGATGAGATGATTCAGGATATTGAATCTGACCAATAATGTTCATATCCATTATAAATTGATATATCGGTATGATGCTCGCCTATAGCATTAAATAAGCATATCATACGATCAGGCATATTCCACATTCTATATGAAATATTGAATTGTTTTTTTACGAATAGGTCTGTCCTACACTGATTTCGTTTTTCGTCATCACTATCGTCATAACCGGCTAATCGTGAATATGCCCAATGAATAGGTAGGGTTTTTATTTTATCAGGATGCTCTAACTCTAGGTATTCATCATTTCCATAATACCTCATCTCATAATAGTAATTGTGCTTGATATAATGTGGAAATATGCCTAATTCTGTATTGGTGTCCCATATTATGATAGAGGAATTGGTGTATGTATAATACTGATTAACCGTCAATCTATATCTGATTCTCCATTGAGCAGATAGAACATATATATCTTCTCCACATTGAAAATCGACCATCTCCTGTATGTCATTTTGAATAACAGTATCTAAGTCAAAGAATATACACTTACCATCTACTGGAAACTCTTTAGACAGTATCCAGAGTTTCCACCAATACGTTTGTAAATCATATTTTTCAATAGGTAGTGGTACTATCTTTATTTCATCTGATATACCTGACCGATCTTCGGTACAACAGTAGAGAGTGAATTCTTCTCGACAGTTTCTTTTGAGCATGGTGTAAAGGCGGTTAACGTATTCCGCATCATACTTGGTTCCCCATTTAAGACATACAAAATTAACCACTTTTTCGATACCTATCTAACTCATCTATCCATAATTGCGAATAGTATGTATTCTGATACTGAGGAAACCATGGACCACCATCTGTATAATGTATTGCACTTGGATTCTGCGTGGTACTATATCCATCCAGAGTGTTCCATGATAATGGTAATTCTCCAATAGAATCTGTCCACGTAAAGTGATGTAGATTAATCCCAGGAACTTCGTTGTTCAGGTACTCCGGAGTTAACATCGTACATAAATCGTTACGGAACACCATCAGACTAGCCCAGTTCTTTCGATATGATCGATGCTGAGGAACATTATCCATCTTAACGTTACTCTTTGGTGTATATGGATCTAACTTACATACACTCACTGGAGTTTGATTATCGGCGATGTCAATGAGTTTCTGTATGTCGTCTAGAAACAGAAAGTCGCAGTCTACAAAAATTGATGTTCCTTTATATCCCGATAAGTACGGAACCCAGAAACGAGTGAATGTAAAGTCTGTAGATTGTGGTTCTGTTATTATTCGATTGTATTCTGGTATATCAGAACTCTTTAGAAACGTAATATCTAACGGAGAAGATGTCCTGGACCGAATAGAATACTCACATACATGTGCTGCGATATCTTCTCTCTCATCATAACCAATGAATACCTTATTTAACATATAATTTCTTTGTCAGTGCTTCTTCAAAATACCTCCTTGCAGGATCTCTATTTCTAAACCCCCCAATATATCGCTCTAATATAGAAGTGCATTCATGGATCAGCATCTCTATATGATCAACTCCTCTTATACAAATGTTTCTCCTAACCATCGCATTAGAGAACATATCATTACTGAGAGAGTTTGGTGTAACCAAGACGATAGAAGGAGTTGCGCAGAATCTAGCTAACCAAGACATTCCTCCATGATATCCAATAAACAATGCTGCGTCCGAAAGGTGTTCAATCGCTTCAGGTAGTGGAGTAGTGTAGTCTATGTGAACTATTTCGTATGAATCTGAAATTGTTTTTAAATCGTTCTCTAACATATTCCAGTCTTGAGAAGACTTCCATGTCTTAGACCCACCCTGATATTTGTCTAGAGGAATTTTATTATTAGTCGTTGAACCAACAACTATCTTACGAACCTTTTCGTATTTAATTTCATTCATATACCATTGATTATGGTATTTAGCTGTACGTAATAACGATTGATGATACCCAATCCATCGTATTCTACTGACATCATGAAATTTATGTGAAACTGCAACTCCGGCGATATTAGATTTATCGCAAATAGAATTTAAATATTCTGCTTGTTCCCATAGCAACTCTTTGGAGTTCTCGTTATATTTGTACTCTATACCTTCGTTATATCGGAAATTAATGTTAACTTCCTCTCGAAATGTGTGTGATATATTATGTGCATACGAAATGGGTAATAAGATATCTCCGTATCCAATCGCAGCATACCATTCTAAGTTTATCATAAATTATTCCCAAATACGATATAAAAATTATTTCTATTTGTAGAAACCTTCTCTTGTTTATATACGGTAGTTAACAAATTCTGTTCTATTAATTGATCACAAGAATCTACTGGATTACAATCTCCGGGATGCCGATCATCAGACCCTATTAAGATAAATTCTCCACGATATAGTTTACCAATAGGGTACATCTTGTGACAGTTGAAGTTTAGAATGTTATTATATATTCCCTTTGGATAATCGAATATCACGTCGCATATAATGAATTTCCCTTTATACATTGGGTTCATATCAAAACAGTTATATTCTATGCCGAGTTTATCTATCATCAGAAACTCATCTGGGATCTCTCCAGGAGCGATATACGAAACGTGGCCCCATTCTGATTCCATTAACCAATCATATGCTAACTGGTTATCAACTCTCATCGTAAGACTCCCACATTTCTTTAGCCCATCCTTCTGCTTCATGAAGTTCTAATGCATCTTTTGGTCGACCAGTCATTTGTATATGTGATGTATTAAAAAGCGCTATCTTATAGTCGCTCTTCATTTCATTCTTTGGATTATTGTAATTATAATTATAAACAATGCCATCTTCCCATAATCCAAGATTATCCTTAGTCCAATGCCTATAGAACAAATACTTATCTAATGAGTTATACGTAAATGCAATCTTATCGATCTCTTTCACGGTATAGTCATACAACCACTTTCCTCGGTCTTGTGTCCAACATACAAACGAACTATTAATATGGCATACAGCACCCCAACCAAACCTACGCATAGTTTCATCTATACTATTCCAATGATTAAAAATGAAAGTCGGCTTTTCTAGATCACGAGTAACGTACTCTGTGATATCTCCATGTATTAATACATCTAAGTCAATCCACATGTTATGGTCTGCCATAGAGTGATTGAGGAGTACCAGTTTCTCTCTGGTGAAGATTCGATCTTTGGGGTACGGGAAAGGGTCAAACGTTTTATAATCGAGCGTCTTGATCTCTTTACGGAGTCCCGTTGCGTCATCAGTGATGCATGTGAAGTTAAATGGTACATTAATGTGCCTAAGCAGTGATCCGTATAATCGGTTCACATACTCCGGA
>Ga0233451_10001210_pt1 | contig 25152 bp, 23 predicted proteins | sample 011ome_29_FD_183052 | JGI IMG/M metagenome (GOLD analysis project Ga0233451, IMG submission 183052) | Coastal salt marsh microbial communities from the Groves Creek Marsh, Skidaway Island, Georgia - 011504CT (spades assembly) | ecosystem: Environmental > Aquatic > Marine > Intertidal zone >... | reverse complement strand
CGCGAGCGGCGTCGCGGTCGGCCGCAACGCTGTGCCAAGCCATGCTGCGATCCGCACCAGCGCCAGCCCAGCGAGCATAGCGAGCAGCGGTACAACTGCGAGGATCCACCGCTCCCACACGATATTCTGGCTGCTGGCGAGCACGAACATTGCGATCCCCGGCACCAGCGTCACAGCGACGAATTCGCGGCTGCGCGCCGCCGTCACCGCTCCGAATGCCGCGAGTGCCAGTCCCGCGACGCCGAGCGCACGCGGAAACGGCCCGCTCGCATACCACCATGCATTGTCTAGCAGCCCGCCCCCGGTCGCGCTGAGGTGATAAGGCTGCACCTCGCCATAGAGATTGGCGACGACCGTGTTCCAATTTATGATCAGGAAGGGCGAGATAACGATCATTGCTGCCAGCGTCCCCGCAGCGGCAGCGGCGAGCAGCACGAAGGTACGCCGCCCGGCCTCTACTCCACTCCGCCAGCGCAAGACCAGTACACCTGCGAGCGACAGGAAGGAGAGTGCGAAGGGCCACTTGGTAGTGATCGCTAGGGCCACGCAGAGCACCCCTGCCGCTAGCGAACGCAGCGTGCCGCCTCGCCCATAAACAAGCGCGCAGAGCATCCCCGCTAGCATGAAGACGGTCGCCATCATGTCCGAGCGCACCACCTGCGAATAGGCGATATGCACGGGACTCACGGCGAGGATCGCCGCCGTAGCCAGTCCGGTGGGGCGACCGAAAAGCCTGGTCGCTAACCGGCAGGCAAGCGCAATCCCGGCAACAGCGACCAGCACGATGGCGATGCGGTGCGGCAGCACGAGGATGCCGGGATCGGCGTAGATCGCCTCCGCAAAACCCTCTACGCTCACAAAGCGCCCGGTCGCGAGGCCCAGCCCCAGCACCGCCACGTCGATCAGCGCGAGCAGGTACATGGTGGTTGTGGCGGGATGGCCGAACCATTGCGGGTTGAGTTGTCCGCCGTCGATCATCCGGTAGGCGCCCAGCTCGAACATCAGCTCGTCCTGGTCGGTCAGCGCCGGCAGGCTGAAAGCGACCGAGTCGAGCCGGATCGCCAGTGCCGCGAGAAGAACGGCAGCGAGTACAATGCAATAGAGCGAAAAAGCGGGGATGCGACGAGCGCCGAGAGCCATAGGTGGCGTATAGGCTGCGGCCCAGCGCAGCACAACCGGCAATCGCATAATCCCGTATGTCGCCCGACTGGACAGGCGTGCCGCCATCGCGTAGCGAAACCCGCGCGTACACACTCAGGCGTCTATCGCCGGCAGATGGAGGATTTGCAATGGGTTCGCAGCTTGCTGCACAGATTGAGGAATCCGCCGCCTGGGTCGCACGGAACCGTTCGTCCGAGGCTCTATTGGACGGCCTGACACAAGGTGGGTGCATGATCTGTGGAGCCGGCGGTTACGGCCGTCAGGTCGCCGCGGCGTTGCGCGAAAAGGGCATAGCCGTCCATGGCTTCATCGACCGAAATGCCGTACCTGGTACTATGCTTGATGGCATACCCTTGGTGACGCGCGGCGATGTCGTTCCGGCGGAGGCTGCGAAGTGGACGGCGGTCATCGCGATCAATAATTTCCAGACCTCGATCGAAGAGGTGGTCGCGTGGGCGGCTGGCCTGTTCGGTAACACGGTGTTCGTCCCCGAACTGCCCGACGTGGTCGACCCGGCTCTGGGCAATTACTGGCAAGGTGCGCGCGATCTCGTGACGCGGAATGCCGATAGCATCGCGCGTCTTTACGAACGGCTTGCAGACCAGACTTCGCGTGACATTCTGGCCGGGCTGGTTGCCTATCGCCAGAAAGCGGCGCCGCAATTTCATCCGCTGGTGGACCGTGAGAATCAGTACTTCGCCCGCGACCTGCTCCTGCCGCAGGCCGAGCTTCACGTGATCGACTGCGGTGCCTGGCCAGGGGACATGGTTGGCTCGGCCCGCGCCGCCGGTCAGCCGATAGTCGGCTGGTATGCCTTTGAACCCGATCCGCAGAACCATGCCGCGCTCGCAGCGGTCGCACGCGAGGCGGGAATTGAGTCGGCCGCCCTGTTCCCCTGTGGAGTGGGCGAAATCCCCGGCATGGTTTCATTCGCGGCCGGGTCCGCTGACGCCTCACACGCAGTCGAACCGGCGACGGCCGGTGCCAGTATGGTGCCGATCGTACGGGTCGACGACGTGGTCGAGGCCGAGCGCCTCGACATGGTCAAGCTCGATATCGAAGGCTTTGAGGCCCAGGCGTTGAATGGCATGATGCGTACGCTGGAGAGGCACCGGCCGCGCTTGTGCATGGCAATTTATCACAAGCCCGCCGACCTGTGGGAGCTGCCGCTCGCGATCGCCGATCAGTTTCCCGAGGCAAGGCTTGCCATTCGTCAGCACGGCTACAACGGCTACGATACTGTCCTCTACGCCGACCTTTAGAGCTGAGCGTCAGGCTTTGGGCTGGGGTCGGGGTGCAAGTATGGAGCGCGGTTGCGCCAGCCGCGAAGGCGGATCTCGCGCCACACGTCGCCGATTGTCCCAAGCGACAGGCTGATACCGATAAGGATCAGTAGCCCCGGGCGCAGGAAGAAGCCAACGCCCACGCCGACCTGCAGCTCGACGATCTGCCCTGACAGCCACGACTCGCGCCAGATCGTCGGGATCAGTCCAAGCACGATCTCTCCGGGGAGGCACAGAAGATAGCAGGCGACGAGAGCGACTGGGCGGGCGGTCCCTTTCCATGGTTCCATGAACACAAGCAGGATCGCCATTATCTGGGTGTAGCCGCCCGCCTCGGATGAAATCAGTGCCAGGCAGATCCCGAGTGCGGCCAGTCGGTGCGGGGAAACCGCCTCGGGCCGGAGGTAAACCGCGAAAAGTGACGTAAGCAGAAGCGCCTGTCCGCTTCGCATCAGGATAGTGACCACCACCAATCCGGTCTCGGCAACGTCTGAGCCGACCACGCGCATCACAGGGAATACCTCGCCCGACAGCAGAGAGATGAGCGGCTGATAGGTCACCGAATAATAGATGTCGAGCACCTGCGAGGCGATGAAGCCACTCGAATAATTATAGATGTTGGTAAAGATTTCGATCGGTGACCCCGACCCGTGCAGCAGGTAGGACACGAGGTAGACCAGTAGCGTAGCAATCGCCACGCCCTCGGTCCAGCGCCAGCGTCGCTTGAGCACCTGCACCGCGAAACCGGCCACCAGATAGACTTTGAGATTGATCGCCAGCCCCGCAGCCAGCCAGCGTAACCGCGCCGAGGCGAGCAGCGGGCCGAGCGCCAATAACATGCACGTGAAGGTCAACAGCAGCACATTGCCGCGTTCCAACGCGAACAGCATCGGCATGCCCATGCCGAGCCCGATGGTGCGCTGGACGGCGGTGCGCGGGTCAATCTTGCGGAAGGTCAGCCAGCACAGTACGATGTTGATCACGAACACTGCAAGGATCACAGCTATCCCCAACCAGTCGCAATCGCGCGAGGGCAGCCCTTCGTTGGAGACATAGCAGCGGTCTAGCCCGAAGAAGCGCAGGACCACGAACGTCAGCGGCGGATAGATCGTGCGCCATGAATCGTAAGAGCCCGGATCGCGCGCCCAATATGCGGTGTTGAACCAGTCCATGAAGGTGTCGCTGGGTTCGTAGAAGAACGGCTGGGGCAGATAGCCGTTCAGGTCGAAGAGATACGCCACCCGCACCAGCAGTAGGATGATGGCGACAGCGAACAGCGTCTCCGCCCACCAGCCGAGCCGCGAGGGCGCGGGGTCGACGAGTGGCTGCCTGCTCATTCTGCGCCGACCCGGAAGACCAGCCGACGCAGCACAAAATAGTTCACCACCGACACCGCCACCGCAGCAGCGATCCCGGCTATGTAGGGGTTGGAGACGAACTGTGCGATTGCCGCCAACGCGCCCAGCCCGAGCACGTAGTGCCCGGCATAGGAGAAAACAAAGCGCATTCTCGCGGGCTGGCTGCCCCGGAATACGTGGCGCGAATAAGTGAAGTAGTTGAAGGCCATGCCCATAACGTGCGACGTCGCCTGGGCGAGAAACATGTTCATGCCCAGCGACACCAGTAGCAGGTAGGCACCAATACCAAATGCCGTGTTGAGCGCCGCCGCCTGGTAGAACCGCACCAGTTCGCTGATCCGCGCCCAGAGGGGAGCGATCCCGATCTTAGTGATCTTCTGGAGCAAAGTTGATGCGCTCCTTCTCTATCACCAGCGGCGTTCGGCGGGTGCGCTCGGAAACGATCCGCAGGTTGTCGCCCAGCAGGCCGAGCAAGCCGAACAGTAGCGCGAATTCGAACTGCACCACAGCTCCGATCAGCCAAGCGGCGATGGGCCGTCCCGCGAAGAAGGCAATCACGCCACCGAGCAGCATTAGCCCGGCCATCAGCATCCCGAATACACCGATATAGATCGGCGCCCGCAGCAGCCGCTTCGACGAGCCGGACAGTGCAGACATGGCAAAATCCAGCAGCGCGAAGAAGTTGTTCTTCGATGCTCCGGCCGCACGCGGCGGACGGGCATAGGGGATCGCCTTGATCGCAAAGCCTGTTTCTACCAGCATGCCACGGAAGAACGGCTCGGGTTCGGCCAGTTCGCGGGTATAGTCGACCGCCCGCCGGGAATAGAGACCGAACCCGGTAGCCTGCGGAACAACCGGGTGGTCGCCGAAATTCTGTGCCAGCCAGTAGGACAATGCACGCAACTGGCGGTGCAGGAACCCTACCCTTTCCGCGCTCCTGATGCCTAGCACGATGTCGTATCCCTCACGCCAGCCGGCGATCAGTTCGGGGATGAGTTCGGGCGGATCTTGGAAATCGGCACACAACCCGATCACCGCCTTGCCCGACGTCTGGAAAATCGCGTGAGTGGGGGAGCGCATTTGTCCGAAATTGCGGCTGTTGACTATCAGCTTCACGCGCCGGTCGCGGGCGCACACCTCACGAATCAGCTCTACCGTGCGGTCGGTCGAGGCATTGTCGATTAGCACGATCTCGAAATCGTCGATTCCCAGTGACTCGAGCTGAGCAGTCGCTGCGGCGATGATCGCCTGCGCGTTTTCCTCTTCGTTATAACAAGGGATCACTACCGAGATTTCCGGCCGCTGGCGCGCGGTGGCAAGAGTTCGGGTCATGGCGCCGCCGCCTTTCTTCCGTCCGCTTCCGCCCCACCGTCGCGGCGTGCCGTGCCAACCGGTACGCGCCAGGCATAGAACTCGATACCGAAACCAAGCAGCAGCACCAGCGCTGCCAGCACACCGAAGGCGAGATTGAATTGGCGCGAGGTGTCGATGTAAGCGCTCTCCAGGATGCGAATGTTCGCGGTCGAGGTCAGTTCTTCGACCGAGGCACCTTCGAGCAGGCGCTTGTAACTCTCATAGAGAGACAGCGACAGGTCGAGCTCGCGGCGCAGGCGATCGACCTCAGTCGATTCGCGCACCACCCGCCCGACGGAGTTCTCGTTGTCCGGCGAGAGCGAGCGCGCCTCGGCAAGCTGCTTGCGCAGCGCGTCGATCTCCGCCTGGATCTGGCGCACATTGAGGTGATCGTCGCTGTAGAATTCGCGGGCCGCATTGAGCTGCGTCTCCTTCCCGATGATCATATCTTCGAGCTGCGGCACCCGCGCACCGATTGCGCCGATCGCGGCTTCGGGCGAGCTGTAGCGGGTCTTCATCCGGAAGGTGTCGTAGCGAGCCTGCGCGTCGGAGAGCCGGTTGCTGGCGTCCTTCACCAATTCTTCGAGGACCCGGCGCTTGTAGGCAGTTTGCTCGCGCGAGACTTTTGCCAACTCGTCGCGGATCGACACCGCGTAGGCCGCTACGATGTCGTGAGCAAGATCGGCATCCTCGTTGAGCAGTTCGACCTGGACGATGCCGCCGCGTAGCGCGCGCAGGTCCACCTCGCGCTCCAGCCATCGTGTCGCCGCCACTTCGTCACGGTCGAGACGCTCGGTGAGATTTGCTTCTTTGATTACCCTCTCGCGAACCGCGTCGCTGCGGCCGATTAGCAGGCTAACCTCGACGGCGGTCTGCTGGCCAAACACGTTCTGCACCGCGCCTAGCTGGGTCAGCGCGCTGGCTAGGCCGAGGCTTCCCGGGTCGGTGGGAGTGAGGGTCACCGCGGCTCGGTATTTTTCGGGAAACAGCGTCAGCCCGACGAGGATCGCGAAGATAACGGCAAACAGCGCACGCCGCCACGAGGGACGGCGGATCACCGGGGCGGTGGCGAAGCTGTCGAACAGCGAGGGGGGGGGCTTGACCATCAGTCCACCGCCAGCACCGTGGCCGCCGCGATGCCAAGCTGGAACAGCACAGTGCTGATCTGCGTGATCTTGCCGAGAATGTCGGTTTCGCGGGTCTTGACCGGCACGAACACCACGTCTCCGGGCAGGGCCGGCGTGGACATCGCTCCTCGATCCTTGGTGAGCACGGCGCCGTTCGCGCGCACGACGAAAATGTCGCCCTTATCGGCAGCATTGATCGTGCCGCCGGCCCTGTCGATATACTCGCGAATTCGGCGTGGTTGGCCACCGATCATGAACGACCCGGGGCGATAGACCGCGCCGAAGACTCCGATGCTCGAAGGCTGCGGAGGGATATAGATGCGGTCGTTGTTTTCGAGGATGAGATCGGACTGCGGCAGTGTGTCGGCGGGGCCGATGTCGAGGATCAGCCGTCCGTCTGGCTCGGTCTCGCGCAGGTTGGCGAGGAAGCTGCGCGCGGCGGTCATTTGGCGCTGCTGCTGGTCGGCGGAGACGCTGTCGTCCGTAGTCAGAGGTGCCGCGGCAAGCGTCAATTCAACCTGATCGATCGCATAGTTGAAGCTCTCGCGCTGCTGGGCACGCACCGAATTGCGGATCAGCTGCGTGCCAAAGGGGAAAGCTCGAGACGTCAGGCCGCCAGCACGGGCGATTAGTTCGGACATGGCCGTGCGCGGTTCGACGAAGTAACTACCCGGGCGGGCGACCTCGCCTTCGATCCGCACGATGATCGACTGGCCTGCCGTCGGTTGGCGCAGGCTGCCCAGTTCGAGGATCTGCACAATGTCTCCCTCGACGGCGCGGAAGCCGGCCGTTTCGCTCATCCCGATCTCGCGAGGGCCGGGGCGATTGCCTTCGGGCACGGCACGATAAAGCAGGAGGCGCGAGGGGTCGCCGAGGCCGCTCACCCCGCCCGCAAGAGCCACTATGTCGGCCAGCGTCTCTCCGTCGCGCAGTTCGAAGATTGCCTCATTGTTGACACTGCCGAACACCGCCACCTGCTTGCCGACCGGCGGGATCAGTAGCACATCCTCGTTTTCGAGCACGAAATCGTTAATCCGGTTGCCGCCGAGCAGCAGATCGTAAAGGTCGAACTCGCCGACTTCCAGGCCGTCACGGATCAGCTTGACCATGCGCATCGACCCACCTGCACTCGGCCCGCCGGCTTGCAGCACAGCGTTGGCGAGAGTCGAGAGGCTCGAGACCGTGTAGGCACCGGGATTGTTGGCGAAGCCGGTGACATAAACGCGGATGCCGCGCAGGTCCTCGACCCTTACTCCGACCCTGAAGTTACGATACTGCGTGCCGATCGCCCGCATTATGAAGTCCTTGAGGTCGCCGTTGCGCACCCCGGCGAGCTTGATCATGCCGACGCTGGGCAGGAAGATCTCACCGTTGTTGTCGATGGTGCGTTCGACACTGCCCTCGACCGAGCCTGATAGGGAGATGGCAATCGTATCGCCGACATTGAGACGATAGTCAGGCGGTACCGTGGCGGTGGCCGGCACGGCGAAATCACGGTTTTCTGGCAGGATAAGGTCGGCCCCGAAGACCGGCAGCTCGCGGCCGAGAACGCGCTCGACATATTCCTCGAACTCGTTTGGCTCGGCTTTCTCGATTCGCCGGTTGCGATCGAGGAGACTGACGTCCTTCTCTTCGCCGGCACCGTTGCGGGTCTCGACGCCGATCGACGGATTCGCCCCGGATTCCTCGATATCGGTCGGGCTGATCGCCGGTCCCTGATCCACTGAATTGCTGCCGTTCTGCTGACCCTGATCATCGTCTTGGCGATTCTGGGCCTGCGCGGGCGCCCCGGCCAGCATTATGCCCAGCCCAATCGCGAGCACCATAGCCTTCGAGAACTTGAGGAAATCAGACAGGGTCATTGCAAAATCCGTATTTGTTGCATCATCCGGCTCGCCAGACAGACAGACAGATCGTAGAAGCCTAATAGCAGGCGCGGGCGTCAAGACCAGCATCGATTGTCTATTCCGCTGCATTCGTGCGCCGGGCAGGCTGACTTGCACGCATCAGCAGCGCCTTGGCAAGTGCCGCGCAGTCGGCGAAACGATGTGAGCTCGGCAGCAGGTCATCAGCATTGCCGTAGCCATAATCGACGAAGAGGCAGTCCATCGCCCGGGTGCGGGCGAGCGCGAGGTCGACCTCGCTGTCGCCGACCATGACGCATTGTCCGCAAGCAAGGCCGAGCCTCTCGACTGCCGCATCAAGCATGTCTGGTGCAGGCTTGGGCGGCAGGCGATCGCTGCTGCCAACGACAGCGGTGAAGTGCCGGTCGATGCCGAGTTCACCAAGCACCTTATCGCACAGGTGTTGCGGTTTGTTGGAGCAGACCGCGAGAAGCAGACCAGCCTCCGCGAGCGTGGCGAGCATGGCCTCGACACCGCGATAGATGCTTTCTGCCGGGGTGCGCGTCGCCGCATAGCGTCGCCGGAAGGTCGCGAGGTCGCTATCGAGATCGCGACAATCCTCGCTCAGCAGCCCGCTGACAAGCGCCGCTCCACCGAAACTGGCAAAGGGGAGCGCCTCCGCATAGCTCATGCGACGGGGCGACCCGCGCTCGGCCAGCATCGCATTGGTGATCGAGAGTGACATCGGCACGCTATCAACCAGCGTGCCGTCCAGGTCGAAGATCACCCCCGCCAGAGGCGTTTCGGCGTTCATTTTTCCTGCAGCGGGATCAGCATGTTCTCGAGGAGTTCCTCGCGCGGCAGGAACGGCGAGAGATCCTCAAGCGGGGCGGTGACCATCGTGCCGTCGGGCAGGCGCTTCGACGACAGCTTGGGCGCGAAGTTCTGTTCCTTGTCCACCATGATCTCGCAGATCGCCGGTCCAGGCGAAGTCAGCGTCTCCGCGATCGCAGCGGCCATATCGTCATGCTCGCTGGTATAGCGGTAAGCGAAACCGAAAGCAGCCGCGACCTTGCCGAAATCGGGGAAGGTGACACCCGAATCTGGCCCGCAGCCCACAGAGAAGCCGTTGAAATGGGCCTGCTGCGACTGGCGGATCGAGTGGTAACCCGAATTGTTGTAGAGGAAGATCTTGGCCGGGATGTTCTGTCCGACGATGGTCTGCAATTCCTGCAGGTTCTGCATGATCGAACCGTCGCCCGCCATGCAGATGATCCGTTGCGAACCTTCAGGCATGGCATGCCAAGCGCCGATTGTAGCCGGAAGATCGTAGCCCATCGAGGCCGCGCCGGAGTTTGAATACAGCCGCTGGCCGCGCTTCAGCCGTGCCGCCTGCACCGTCACCACCGCGGCGGTGGCATCGGCCATCACGATCACCTCGTTTTCGGCAAGCTGTTCGAACAGCGCCTCAGTGAAGCAGTCGGGAATGATGACGCCCTTCGTGTCCCAGTATTCCGGCAGCACCGGGTGATATTTGCGCCGCCGGTCGAGCGCCCAGTCGAGATAAGCTTCATGCTCAGTCGGGGTTGTGTGGCCTTCGAGGGCCCGCTCGAGCGCCGGGAAGAAGTCCCGCAGATCGGCGTGCACTGGCATGTCGATCGACAGTGTCGGCTTGGCGAGCTCGGCGGCGTCGACATCGACCATGATCTTTGTGGCCGCACGCGCGAACGCCGCAAAGTTGTAGCTGATCTGGCGAATGTTGAGCCGGCACCCTAGCACCAGTACGAGATCGGCGTTCTGGACCGCGAAATTACCTGCTCGGTCACCGACCGTGCCGGGGCGGCCGACATAAAGCGGGTGTTCTTCCTCGACTAGGTCCTGCGCGTTCCATGCCGGGGCGACCGGGATGCCGAGCTTTTCGGCGACGCGCCGGAAGCAGTCATATTCGCCGCTTAGCCGGACGCCAGTCCCGGGCAGCAATACGGGCCGCTTGGCCGCCGCGACGGCCGCCACCACCTCGCGCGCCGCCGCATCGAGGGCCTCGCCGCTCAGCCAGCCATATTCCGCGGGCAGGGCAAAGGGCCGACCATAGCCCTCACGCAGCGGATCGAAGCCGTGCAACGTTTCCGGATCGATCGGTGCGGCTTGGATGTCGATCGGGATGTCGAGCCACACTGGGCCGGGCCGCCCGGTTTCGGCCAGCCACAGCGCTTTCTCGAGCAGGTAACGGATGTCCGAAGGGTCCATCACGGTCACCGCGAACTTGGTGATCGGCGTCACCATGGCGACGATGTCGGCCTCCTGGTCGCCGAGCTGCCGTAGCCGCGTTGGCGCACGGTGTGCCATGGTCTCGCGCTTCACCTGTCCTGAGACAACCAGCATCGGGATGGAATCCGTGTAAGCCCCGTGCACCCCGTTGAGAGCGTTGATCCCGCCCGGGCCCGTGGTCACGTTGACCACGGGCAGCTTACCGGACAGCCGTGCATAGCTCTCCGCCGCCATGGCGAGCGCCTGCTCGTGGTGGCAGCAGACATAGTTGAGCCCGTCGACCCGGCCCAGCGCATCGTTGAGATGCATCGCTCCGCCGCCGGTCAGCATGAAAACATGGCGCACACCATGCTCTTGCAGACAGCACGCAACATAGTCGGACAAGCGCATCATCGTCATTCGAACAGGTTCCCAACTTTACAGTAAAGACGCTGCGCGGGGCCAGCCTGCAGCCCTGCGCAACCATGACCATGCCAGCTATCAGCGGGCCGAAGTAAGGCCGCGGGTCGGAACCAGCGCGAGCACTTCGGGTTCGTCGCTGTAGCTGGCACTGATTTCCTCGAGCAGCACCGGCTCGTGCGCCCTCATCGGCGCGGTGAGCGCTTCGCCGCCTTCGAACTCCCGGGTCGAAATCTGGCCGTGGAGCAGCGGCACCGCGAGATAGACATCGTCCATCGTCAGCACATGGCCCGCCGGCAGATCACGCTTGGCATAGACGCCGCGCACTAGCGCATCGAGATATTCGCGCTCGCCAGCCGGAATCTCGCGACGATCGTTGCCCGCGCCGCCGCACATTTCCTTGGCCTTCAGAAATGCCTTGAACCACACGTCGGCCTGTTCGGGCTTGGTGCAGTAGGGGCTGACCGGCACGCCTTCGTAATCGATGTCGATGTGGCGTTCAAAGGTGCGCGCGCCCTTGCCGTAGGCAATCAGGATCGAATCGTGCCAGTCGCGCTGCTCATGGGTCGATAGGCCGATCACCAAGCCCGGATAGCGCGCCTTGAGATAGTCGATCTGGTTGAGCTCCAGATCGCTGTCTTCCGAAGGATAGAGCGAGACGCAGTGGTTAAGCGCGAAGGGAATGTTCCGCGAAGTGAAGAACTGCACCAGATTGTCGATGTGATGCTCGGCCGCACCGCCCGAGGAGGCGATCACCGGCTTACCAGTCGAGGCCATCTTGCGCAGCAGGGTCTTGTCGCGGATGTCGGAGCTCGCAATCTTGAGGATGTCGACGCCGAATTCGACGCACTTATCGACCGAGACCTCGTCGAACGGGGTTACCATCGTGAGCATCCCCTTGGCCTGGATTGCCTCGACCATCTGGCGCAGCTGCTCCCACGGCATCTGGGTTGCCAGCGTCTTCTTGATGTAGCGCACATCCGAGCGGTCCCGGTAATCCTTGTGGACGAAATTGTCGACGTCGCGGAACTGCAGCTTGATCGAAGCCTTCACCCCATTGCGCGCAACGACTTCGGCAAAGTCATCGATGATTTTCATGCCACGCTCGATCTTGCCCCAATGATTATTGGCAAGCTCAAGCACGAAAAGATCATCAAAAATCCCATTTTTCATAAAATTTACCTTCTATAAAATCTCATCGGTTTCCGTCGATTTAAGAAATCAGTGGTTTGTCTGCCTGAGCCATGCCACGGTGTCCGATACGCATTGATCGGCACAGCGAAGCTCGGTCGCTGTCTGCATGGCGAGACTTTTCGTATCGGGAAAATGGCCAAGATAGGCGCTCGGGCGCTCCACGTTCACATCACCGCGTTCGATTGTAATGTCCTCCCCCAGCGCATCACGAACCTTGCGCGCTATCTCCTCCATCTCGAGCACTTCTGCACCGCAGAGATCTATCGCGCGGCTCCGTCCGATTAACGCCAGTCCCGCATCAAGCACCAGCCGGCACAGATCGTCCACATGGATAAGGGAACGGAAAACCGGAATTTGCGCGCTAATCGAAATCCGCCGCGAGCGCAAAGCCTGCTGAATAAAATTCGAAACCGCGTAGGACTCCAGCTTGTTTACATAGGGGCCGGCGATGTTGAAAATCCGCCCTGTGAGCACCGGAAACCCAGCCGCCTCGCCCCGGGCCAGAAAGCGCGCCTCCTGCCGTAGCTTGGCCATGCCGTAGGGATGAAGATCAACCCCCTCGGCCGCCAGCTTGGCCGCGCCCGAAGAGGCGACGAAGACGCTCGCCGGACAGCCTTCGCAGGCGGCCAGCACCGTGTCATCAATGGCAAGGTTGGTATCGAAAAAGACCCGCTCGCCAAGCTCTTCGGCCTTTTCCTTGGTGAGGTAGGCAAGGTGCACGAGGTGGGCGCCCGCCACATCGTCCGGCCGCATCGCGTCAAGCTCACGCACAGGCAAGGTGCCGCCTCCGGGCAGGGCCAGCGCACGCGCGGTCGAGCCGAAGAGCGCCACACGGTCAGCAAGACCTTCGCCCCAACGCGCCGCGGCATGCGCCAGCAGCGCCTGGCCGATCCAGCCGGTCGGCCCAGTGATGACAAGGCGTTGCATCGCTTGCATTCCCTGCTTCTGCGGTCTCTTACCGGCGCACGAATTTTGTGAGCGTATCGACCATGTAGCCGATCTCGCTTTCGCCGAGGCCCGGATAGACGCCCATCCAGAAGGTGCGTTCGGTAACCATGTCCGAATTGGTGAGATCGCCCACCACACGGTATTTGCGGCCCTTCATGTAGGGCTGGCGGGTGATGTTGCCACCGAAAAGCAGGCGGGTTCCGATCTTCATGTCATTAAGGTGCTTGACGACATCATCACGCGTGAAGGGCGTGCCTTCGCGCACCGTCAGCGGATAGCCAAACCAACTCGGGTTCGAACGCGGCGTCGTTTCGGGCAAGATCAGCACGTCTTCCAGCGGGCGCAGAAGTTCGCTTAGTAGCGCGAAGTTGCGGCGGCGCGCGGCTACGAATTCATCAACCCGGTCCATCTGCGCCAACCCGACCGCAGCTTGCATGTCGGTAATCTTCAAATTGTAGCCGCAGTGGCTGTATGTGTACTTGTGGTCGTAGCCGAACGGCAGATCTCCCAGCCGACGGCAGAAGCGCTTGCCGCAGGTGTTATCCACGCCCGGCGCGCACCAGCAGTCGCGACCCCAGTCACGCATCGATTCCATCACACGCTTCAGCCGCGGCTTGTCGGTGAACACCGCGCCGCCTTCACCCATTGTGATGTGGTGCGCGGGATAGAAGCTGAGCGTGCCCATGTGGCCAAAGGTGCCTACATGTTGATCGTCGTAGGTCGCGCCCAGAGCATCGCAGCAATCCTCGACCACAAACAGGTTGTACTTCTCTGCCACGCGCATCACTTCGGCCACGTTGAAAGGGTTGCCAAGCGTGTGCGCAAGCATGATGACTTTGGTCTTTTCTGTGATCGCCTCCTCTATCATTTCCGCCTTAATGTTGTAAGTCGGGATGTCGACGTCGAGGAACACGGGTACTACGCCGTACTGGAGCGCCGGGTTGATCGTGGTGGGGAAGCCGGTCGCGACGGTGATCATCTCGTCACCCGCCTTGACCGCTTCATTGCGCAGGTAATGGCTGGTCAGCGTCGAAAACGCTACGAGGTTTGCCGACGAACCCGAGTTCACCGTCAGCGCGTGGTCGACGCCAATGTATTTCGAAAGCCGCGCTTCGAATTCGGTATTGAATCGACCCGTTGTCAGCCAGAAGTCCAGCGCGCTTTCCGCCAACAGCTGCATATCCTTGGCGCCATAAACCTTGCCCGAAACCGGCACCGGGCTTTCGCCCGGCACAAAAGGTCTGGGCGCGTGGTGCACTTCGGCATAATGGCCAACTAGGTCGACGATCAGCCTGCGGAATTGGGGCTCGTCGAGCGTAAGTAGCTCTTCGGGGGTGGTGGGAAGAGGAGTGTTCATTATTTATTACTTTCTTGAAGAACCGCATTCAGCCTCACCTGATAATCGGTCAACTGCCGACGCGAAACAGCCGCAGCATCCTCGCCAGCAACATGAGCCCTATGCCATTCGATTATTTGATCAATAGTTCCGTCGAGATCAAGCGCTGGCCGCCAATTAAGTTCTTGTTGCGCCTTTGAACAATCGAGTTTCAAAAGCCCTGCCTCGTGTCGCCCCCCGTCGCTAGTGAGCTCGAAACTCCCGCTGCCCCAGCGCTCCAGCATCCTCTCGACTATCCAGGAAACCGGCCTGGCATCGGCTGGTGAGGGACCAAAGTTCCAGGCATCAGCAAAGCGTGTATCGCCGAAGGCCAGGCGTTGGGCGATCAAAAGGTAGCCGCCTAACGCCTCGAAGACGTGCTGCCATGGTCGGATCGCGTGGGGTGATCGGATCGATACTCGCTCGCCAGCGATGATCGCGCGCATGATGTCGGGAACAAGGCGGTCCTTCGCCCAGTCGCCACCGCCGATCACGTTGCCGGCCCGTACAGAGGCAAGCAGTGCCGCGCCGGGCGCGGAGAAGAACGACTGGCGATAGGACGCGATCACGATCTCTGCTGCCGCCTTGCTAGCACTATAGGGGTCGTGTCCGCCGAGATGATCTGTCTCGCGATAGGGCCAAGCCCACTCGTTGTTGCGGTAGCACTTGTCGCTGGTCACCGCGACGATCGCCGCGAGCCCATCCACCCGACGACAAGCATCCAGTACGTGGGCGGTACCTTGTACATTAGTGGCGAAGGTTTCGCGCGGTTCATCGTAGGACAGGCGCACAAGCGGTTGCGCAGCGAGGTGGAACACCACCTGCGGCGCTGCTTCGGTCACCGCCGCATCAACGATTGCGGGATCGCGGATGTCGCCCTCGACGTGGCGCAAGAAGCCCGTCGCACCAATCTGGTTGAACAGGCTAACCTCGTCGGCGGGCAGCGCAAGGCCGGTCACGTCCGCGCCCATCTCGGAAAGCCACAGGGATAACCAGGCGCCCTTGAAGCCGGTATGGCCCGTCACCATTACACGGCGGCCAAACCAGAAATTTGGGTCTACCAGCATTTCCAGGGAGCACCTTTAGTCCAAAGTTCCTCGAGATAGATTTTATCTCGCAAGGTATCCATTGGCTGCCAAAAGCCTTCGTGCCGATAGCCCCGCAGTTCGCCGTCGGCCGCCAACCGCTCCATCGCTTCGCGCTCCCAAATCGAATTCGGGCCCTCAACATAGTCGTCCAGCACCGACGGGTCGCAGACGAAGAAGCCACCATTGATCAAACCGCCATCGCCAGCCGGCTTCTCGCGGAACCCGGTTACGCTGTCGCCCGCAAATTCGAGCGCTCCGAAACGGCCCGGAGGCGCCACCGCGGTGACCGTCACCTTGGCGCTGTGTGCCTTGTGGAAGGCCAGCAGCGCGGTAATGTCGATATCGGCCAGCCCGTCGCCATAGGTGAAACAGAACGGCTCTCCGTCTGGAATATATGAGCGCACAGCCTTCAACCGACCGCCAGTCATAGTATGAGCACCAGTGTCGACCAGCGTAATCTTCCAACCTTCGTTGCGATTACGATGCACATCCATCCCGTTCGTTTTGAGATCGATCGTGACATCAGCGAGATGCAGAAAGTAGTTCGCGAAATACTCTTTAATCAGGTAGCCTTTGTACCCGAGGCAAATTACGAAATCCTTCACTCCGTGGGAGGAATAGATCTTCATAATGTGCCAGATAATCGGCATTCCGCCAATTTCTACCATAGGCTTAGGTCGAACGGACGTCTCCTCTCCAAGCCGGGTTCCAAGCCCTCCGGCTAAAATTACTGCTCTCATTCGATTATTTCCTATTTGACCCGCGCACTTGTGCATGCCGGGTAAACCGAGTTGATCGCTAGACGGCTTAAAGATGTTCGTTTCATAATCAAGCCGCTTACGATTAAAGTGTGTCGGGTACAATGACTATTGTCAAAAATGACATAGATTTTTTGCATTCGAATTCAGTGCTTTAGTAATATATTTCTTTCGAATGAACTCATTAGAAAAGGAGGGCGAGCCGACTATGAACAAGGTTATGATTGGACGCGCGCCCACCCCAAGGCGGCGATTAGATGCTTCACCTTCTAGCACTGCCGGTTAGCAAAGAGCATCATCGAATGTCTTGGCCGCCTAAAATTTTTCTATTTTTGTTTAAAGGCAAGGGGCATGAGTTATGGCAACGGAGCGACATAGTGATGAGCAAGAGCTAAAGATGTTGCGCGAGATTGAAGTGCATTTGCAAGATAGCAACGGAGTTATGAGTGCGTGCCGCAATGCTGGGATATCGGGCAACACCTATGACTACTGGCGCAAGAAATTTGGCGGTCTTAGCTGGTCGCAGCTGTCTGAGATGATGGCATTACGTAAGGAGAACGAGCGGCTGGAGTAGATCGTTGCTGACCTTCGGAAAAATGGCCAAGCATGATGGCAATTCTTGGCACGCGCCATGGAAAGACTGCGGTGCGAGGCTCGTTAAATCGGTGCGAACAGGCAAATGGGTCCAAGCTCCTAGCTAAAAAACTGAAGCCCTTTGGGCGGGCTCAACTTCAAGCCATGACACGAAATTAGACGGCCTTTCATCCCGCCCAGATTACCTATACTACACGGTTATGAGGATCTTAGTCACCGGCTCCGCTGGGTTCATCGGCTTCCATCTGAGCGAGGCCCTGCTGCAGGCGGGCCACCGTGTCGTTGGATATGACGGCATGACATCATATTACGACGTGGCGCTCAAAAAGCGCCGCCACCAATTGCTATCGCAGCACGAGCATTTTCGCCGTGAAGAGAATATGCTCGAAGACTATGACCGTTTACGTGCCATCGCGCTTGAGAAAAAGCCGGATGTGATCGTACACCTCGCTGCTCAAGCTGGGGTCAGATATAGTCTAGAGAACCCGCGAGCCTATGTGGACGCTAATCTGCTCGGCGCATTCAACGTGATGGAGGTGGCGCGAGAGCTGGAAGTTAAACACCTGCTCATGGCCTCAACCAGCTCGGTCTACGGAGCCAACGAGAAAATCCCTTTCGCGGAAACCGACAAAGCAGATGCCCCGATGACGCTTTATGCGGCGACCAAGAAAGCAAACGAAGCGATGGCACATAGTTACGCGCATTTGCATGGCATCCCGACCACCATGTTTCGCTTCTTTACAGTCTACGGGCCGTGGGGCAGGCCAGACATGGCTTTCTTCAAATTCACCAAAGGGGTTCTCGAGGGCACACCTATAGAAGTCTACAACAAAGGCGATATGTATCGTGACTTCACTTACGTAACCGATCTGGTTCACGGTATAGAATTGCTGATCGATCAGCCGCCCGAGGCCCCTGACGCACGCAGCCGAGCAATTGAAGGCGACAGCCTATCCCCTAATGCGCCCCACCGTGTGGTAAATATCGGCAATGGCAACAAAGTCAGGCTGGTCGATTTCATTGAAGCGATCGAGACGGCTTGTGGGCGCACGGCCATCAAGAATTTCATGCCCATGCAAAAGGGTGACGTACCAGCGACCTGGGCGGATAATTCGCTTCTTCGCACATTAACCGGCTATGCCCCTCAAACCGATGTGCGAGAAGGCGTGCAGAAGTTTGTCGATTGGTATCGCGAGTATTATTCAGTCTAAGCACGGGTCGGTGCGACTAGGTAGTCACCCGGTAAAGACCACTGCCAGCCAGTATCACGCGGCACACTATTTGGGCGATCGTAGGATAAGCGCATAGGACGAAAATATTATTTGGAGTGCACAGATATGGCCACAATAAAGCTCAGAGGCAAAAGAGCCTAACCGCGAGCAGATTTATAGATCACCAATCGGAATATCGCTGCAAGACGCCAATCCGCCTCTCATTCTCATTAGCCAAGCAACGCACCTTGATCATCTCCCTCTGATTTGGATCGGTCTCGGTCTCCTTCGAGCTCAAGTCACACCGGGCATCGCACTGCCTAACCCACAAGGATTGTTGGGCCGATAACTTATCGCGAGCAGCCTCATCCAATTCTGCCCAGAGATCGTTCAAGGCATTCTTGGAAACGGCCAAGCGATACCTTTCCTCGGCCAAGGTTGCACTCAATACAGCGCCGCGCGCGCTATAATTTTTCGTGCTGAAGCACGGCCAGAATTTTAGGCGGCAGCGAAACCTTGCTTTGTTTAGAGGAGATCAGCCGTTATTTGGCTCCTCAGGCGCGCCCTCTAAATTCTCAGGAACTAACGCTGGCAAAGGCGCCTCGCTTTCTTCGCCTGGCAGGGTCTGCTGCCTTTCATGCTCAAGCCGCTCAAGATATTCACGCTCGATCTGCTCGACGCGATCCTGCTCGGCGGCGGCGTCAACATCGATGTTCGAGAGCCGGTCCTTGCGCGCCTGCTCAATCAGCTGGCTGAATCGCACCCGCGTGCCCGCCTCTTTGTCGGCGTAGGCTGCATCGATCATTTGCTGCGTGCACCCGGTGAACCCTCCCGCGCCGGCGGGGCTGCAAGACATGGCGCCAAAGGCGCCGATCATCTTGAACCGTTCGACACGTTCAGCCCAAGGTGTATTTTCGGGATTGGAGCTGGTGCGCAGATTGGAGGGGATACGATAACGCTCGGCCTCAACCAAAATCTGGCAGACGACAATCTCTTCATCATTGGATGGCTCGGGGCATTCATTCTCGTCATAAGCGATGACCATATTGACCTGGTCGCCCGCTTCATCCTGCGCAGCAGCCGGGCTGGCGGCGAAAGCCATGCCCGCAAGGCCGATTGAACATAGAGTAGCCAGACGTTTCATATCACTCAGTCCTTCATCGTATTCGTGCCGAGAGTTACAGCCCAGTTCAGTTGAATAGCATATGAAGCGCATGTGCGCGCCTTGATCGCGATCAAATACGCTCAGCCAACTTTATCGCCGCCCGGCAACCCAGCCTTATTGCGCCGGAAAGCAATGGATAGGCCGGCGCTTTCTCCGCGCCATATTTCAGTGCTGTATCGCGATGCTCGCGCTCTTCTTCGCGGAACTGATGAATCATTTCCGCAAGCTCGGGATCTTCGCCGCTTTCCGCCAGCCGATCGAGCTGTTCCGAATAATGCTTGTCGATCTCTTCTTCGACCGCAGCTGTACAGGCCATGGCCGCTTCGGGACCGAGCAGTGCCGTGCCCGCGCCCAGTGCATAGCCCGCCGCCGACCAAAACGGCTGCAAGGCAGTCGGGCGAACACCTCGCTCTGCCATCAGCGCGTCAAACTTCTCGCGATGAACTTTTTCCTGCTCGGCCATATGGACGATTTCCTGAGCATGCGGCCCACGCTCGCCCATTACCGCCAGCTGCCCTTCATAGATCCGCGTCGCGCCGAACTCGCCGGCCTGGTCAACGCGGATCATGCGATTGAGTTCATCCTTGGTCATGCGTTCTATTTAGGCCTTCTTGTTGCTCTTTGCCATAAGCGACCAGATCAGCACTGCAGTTCCGCACGACACGATAAAGTTCCAGCCAGCGAGCGAAATGCCGAACAGATCCCATGGCGCCGCATCACACCGGATGATGGGCGCATTCATGATCGCTTCCATCGGATCAACATCGGTCGGGACTGCGCTCGAGCAAGCACTCAACCCTTCCCACCAGCCATACTCGACACCGGCATGGAACCCCCCGATCGCGCCAGAAACGAAAATCGCAAGTCCCGCCAATGCGATCCACAGCCGGCGCGGCGGCGCAAGGAATGAAAGAAACGCAAGGCCCAGAGCCACAAAATGCGGATAGCGCTGCCACCAGCACATTTCGCACGGATACAGTCCGAATCCATATTGCGACAGATACGCACCGCCCAAAAGCAGCGCAGGCACACTCAGCGCCAGGTGCTGCGCAAAAATCTCGCCCGGCTTTTCCGCTTCCAGATGGTTCATAAGGAGCGCGCTAGCTCAATTAATTGCGCAACGCCACTGTGTTGCGCAAAGCCACCGTCGCGCGCGTCGTGCGACGCAAGGTTTCCAGCGCATAATGCAGCTGGAAGTCTTCTACGCCTTGCTCTTCAAGCTCTGCTGCGGTCAGCTGGAAACGCGGATCATCGATTGTATCGACTTCAACCTTGGCATCTTCAACGCCCAGATCATTGACCAGGTGCCCGCGCAAATCGCTCTCGCGCAAGAGATATTTATTGCGCTTTTCCAGATCCGGATCGGACAATTGCGGAACCTTGATGTCAGGTGTGATGCCGCCTTCCTGAACCGACTTTCCGGCCGGCGTGTAATAGCGCGCCGTTGTCAGCTTGATGGCGGAATCACGACCCAGCGGCAGAAGCGATTGCACGCTGCCTTTGCCGAAACTGCGCTCACCCATCACCAAAGCGCGGCGATGATCCTGCAGCGCGCCCGCTACAATCTCTGAAGCTGATGCAGAACCTGCATCGATCAGTACGATCAAGGGCATGTCGGAAGCGATCTCGCCCATATACTTCTGCGCTTCGCGGCGCGGCAGGTGGCGATAGTTGATCAGCTCGTCCGCATCGTAATGGACGTTCTCACCGCGAGCGCGACCACGTTGGGACACGATCAGGCCTTCGGACAGGAACAGGTCTGACAATCCCACGGCTTCATCAAGCGACCCCCCGGGGTTGGAGCGCAAGTCAAGGATCAGACCTGACATCTTGCCCGTGGCCTCGCTTTGCAAAGCTTCCCATGCGGCATAGACATCACGGCCCACATTTGTGCTGAATTCATTGACAGAGATCACGCCGATATTGCCGCTCTGGAGCTCGTAGGTCACAGGCTCCAACTCGATAACGCCGCGCGTCACGGAAACCTCGATCGGCTCGTCGCGTCCTGGGCGGAAGATAGTGAGTTCAATCGACGTGCCCTCTGCGCCGCGCATCCGCGCAACCGATGTATCAAGATCATTGCCGTAGATCAGCTCGTCATCGAGATGGGTGATGAAGTCACCTGCCTTGATGCCCGCCTTGTCAGCCGGGCTGCCCTTGAACGGCGAAACGACTTTGACCGCGCCTTCATCAAGTACGACCGAAAGACCAAGCCCCGAATAGTTTCCGTCGATCATGGTTGTCAGGCGTTGCAGCGCGCTACCATCGACATAGGCCGAATGCGGATCAAGCGAACCGAGCATGCCGTTGATTGCGCCGCGGATAAGCTGGTCATCCTCAACTTCTTCGACATAGTTGGCTTTGACCTGCTGATATGCTGCAAAAAGCTTGGCAAACTGCGGGCCTGCACGCCCGTCAATCTGCGCCATTCCGGCAGTGGTAGCCGGGATCAATGCCACAGCTGTAACCAGAGCGGCGCTGCGCAGCAGATCAGCAATTCTCATCGGTATTGACTCCAATATTATCGCTCTGTTCTATCGCGCAGCGCAGCTGAACGCCAGATGATGATATCGATCCGTCCCGCAATGGTTCGTTCCAATGGCCACAACTATTCTGAAAGAGGGCGTACAACGCCGGTCCTCCAGGAATTTCTTATAGCAAACTCAGAGGGTTAATCGGCTCTCCGCGCTCGCGCAGTTCAAAAGAAATCTCTGGCTGCCTAAGTGCCGCAGTGCCGATTGGCGCGCCGCCAATGACCTGCGCACCGGTGTTTACGCTGGTTTGTGCCAGTCCGGTTATCAGGCTGGTCCAGCCATTTTCGTGCTCGATAATCACGATTCGCCCGAATCCACGATATACGCCGGCAAAGGACACCCGCCCTAATGCCGGCGCAACTATTTGTGCGCCGCTTGCGGGCGCAACGGTAATGCCCTTGCTTCGTATTCCCGCGTCACCTTCTTCACCGAAGCCTGTGATCGTCCGTCCGTGAACCGGAAGCTGGAATTGAGCAGGTGGTGACGTTTCCTCCGCGCGCGGCGTCGCGTTAGTGGTGGGCATCACACGAGAGGCCCCGGGACGTGCGGGCCGCATGATCGGCCCGGCAAGCGTTGCGAGTTCTTCTCTGACCAATCCAGCGCGATCGAGCTCGCCGACCAGTTGATCCAGGTCTCGCGCTTGCTCTGCCAAAGCCAAGGCGCGTTGCGCTTCTCGGCGCGCCAGCGCGCTGTTGCTGCGCGAAGCCTCTTGCTGTTGCCGCATTAGTGCCGCGAGCTCGTTGCGGCGGTTCTGCAGATCGGTCTCGCTTGCCTGAAGCTCGGCGAGCGAGCGAGCGGCTTCACTCTCGAGCGCGCGGCCTTGTTCCACTTCACTGCGTAGGCTGGCGGTTTGCTCGCGGATCTGTGGCAAGGTTGTCTCGAGAACAGCGCGTACGTAGACTGTGTCGCGCAGTGACCCTGGTTGCAGCGCCGACAACACAATGGGCCTGCGTGCCATGTTCTGGATCGCTGCGGTCAATCTAACCAGCGGCTGTTGCCGCTTGGCCAACCGCGCATCGAGCACAGCGCGCTGATCCGCGAGAATCGCAAGTTGCGCAGACGCTCCGAGAATATCCGCTTCACTTTGCTGTATCTGCGCAGCCAGCGCCGCGCTTTCCTTCGCCAGCCGGTCAATTTCTGCGGTCGCAAGGCTTGCTTCCTGACTGAATTTCACGGCCCGTTGCTGAGCGAACTCTGCGGTGGCTTGAGCGCGTTCAAGCGACTGTCGCGCATCCTCTGTACTGCCGAATCCCGCGACCGATGCCGTGGCCGCGCTGATATTCAGCGATTCTTGTGCCGCCAATGCGCCCCAGCCGATGGTGATTGCGCCTGCTCCAACGAGCAGCAGCTTCGTAAGGTTGGGGCTATCAGCGGGCATGCCCTCACCCTGCCCGATGATAGGGGTGCCCTGCAAGAATTGTCGTAGCGCGATAGAGTTGCTCCATCAGCATTGCCCGCGCCATCAGGTGCGGCCATGTGGCCTTGCCAAAGGCGAGAAGCAGATCGGCTTCGGTGCGCTCCTGCTTGTTGTGGCCATCGGCAGCGCCCAGGACAAAGCGCGCTTCGCGCATGCCGTCATCGCGCCAGCCACCCATGATCGACGCCAATTCTTCTGACGTCAGATTCTTGCCGCGCTCATCCAACAGCACGGTTTTGCAGGGTGTTTGAGGTTCAGGAATTCGCCCGCCAGTTTCGGGCAGTTCGGTCAGCTTGACCGGCCATTGCAATCGCTTCTCGTATCGGGCCACAAGTTCTGCCTCGGGGGACCGAGCAATTTTGCCGCGTGCAATGACGTGAAGAAGCATGATCAGAAATTCGCGAATGCGCTGCGCCGGGATGACTTCCCACGCCCACGCAGTTCAAACGTTAGGCGTTGCCTGCGGCCGGTTTTGCTTCGTCAAAGCCCCACATGCGCTCCAGATTGTAGAAGCTGCGGACCTCCGGACGGAACAGATGCACGACCACATCACCCGCATCGATCAGCACCCAGTCAGCCGCCGGGAGCCCTTCAACGCGCGCGGAGCCAAAGCCCTGCTGCTTGATTTTCTCTGCCAGTTTTTGCGCCATCGCGGCGACCTGACGGGTCGAGCGACCCGACGCGATCACCATATGGTCAGCTATCGAGCTCTTCCCCTCAAGCGGGATCGAGACCAATTCCTGTGCCTGGTCATCATCAAGCTGGCCAAGCACGAGTTTGTGCAGTGCGTCGGAAGACAGATCGGACTTAGCCATGGATTGCAATCCCTGGCTGGCGGTTTCGGCAGAAGCCGTGGATGTTTGCGCCTGATTCATAGGCGTTTGCGATACTCCCCAATGTCAATTGGTTGATGGAAACAGGTGCGAAGATGCGCACTGGATCAGATGGAACGCTGATGCGCTCTATCATGAGCCCCCCTCTGCCCAAGCCTCTGGCCCGGCGTGCACCAGGCGATGAGTCAGTGGATCGCGAGGAGGAGCTCCGGCATAGCGCAAAGCCCAGTCCGGATCAGCGCGGCGGATCGCCGTGGCTGAACGCGGATCGGGATCAAAACGCAATAACACCAGTGCCGGTGCGCTCCCATTGCCCCCGTTGAAGAAGCTGGCGTTCGGAACCTGATAGCGCCTGAGCCAGGCCATGGCAGGGCTCGCCAAAGCAGCACCGTTATAGCCAGGCCTTGCGATGACCGCAATCGGCATTGTTCGGGCAATGGTGCGCCATTTGCGCCACAGGTGAAACTGCGCAAGATTGTCTGATCCCATCAACCACACGAACTGCCGCTTGGGGTAGCGCAGGGTCAGCGCCCTGAGTGTATCGACGGTATATCGTGTTCCAAGATCCCGCTCGATCGCTGTCGGTACAATAGGGACGCCTCGCGCCTGATCCGCCGCCGATTTGAGCCGTGCCGGAAGCGGCGCCATGCCTTTCTTCGGCTTGAGCGGATTGCCAGGCGAGACCAGCCACCAAACTTCATCCAGCCCCAGCGCATCCATCGCAAAGCGCGTGATCCGGCGATGCCCGCCATGTGCGGGATTGAAACTGCCGCCCAGCAAGCCTGTTCGGATGGGGGTCATGCTGCGCAGGACTTATGGCCTTGCCTGTCCGCTACCACGGACTTGCCATTTGTAGGTGGTGAGGCCCTCTAGCGCGACCGGACCGCGCGCATGCAGACGCCCGGTGGCAATGCCGATCTCCGCGCCAAGTCCGAATTCGCCGCCATCAGCGAATTGGGTCGATGCATTGTGCATTACGATCGCACTGTCGACTTCGGCGAGGAAGCGTTCGGCCGCGCTCGGGTCATCTGTGATGATCGCTTCGGTGTGGTTGGAAGAGTGACGCGCGATATGCGCCATTGCAGCGTCAAGCCCGTCAACAATTGCGACCGAGACAACCGCGCCAAGATATTCCGTGCCCCAGTCACTGTCGTTCGCCGGGACAACTTGAGTATTCAGCGACTGAGCACGCGAGTCACCCCGGACTTCGCAGCCCGCATCAAGCAAGGCCCGCACCAGGTC
>Ga0233451_10001194_pt1 | contig 25379 bp, 23 predicted proteins | sample 011ome_29_FD_183052 | JGI IMG/M metagenome (GOLD analysis project Ga0233451, IMG submission 183052) | Coastal salt marsh microbial communities from the Groves Creek Marsh, Skidaway Island, Georgia - 011504CT (spades assembly) | ecosystem: Environmental > Aquatic > Marine > Intertidal zone >... | reverse complement strand
GCACACACGTTGGATCGAGACCGAGTTCGACAATCAGATCCCGGCCTACGACGGCACCGTGGACTCCCCGGACGCCGCACCCGATCGCGAGACGGTCACCGTCGAGGTCGACGGCAAGCGTCTCGCGGTGACGCTGCCCGCCGGCCTCGGGGCTTCGGCGCGCCCCGCGAGCAACGTCACTGCCAAGCCCGGTCGCAAGCGCGAGCGCGCCACGGCGGCGGGCGCCTCCGGCGATGCCGTCGCCGCACCCATGCAGGGCACCGTCGTCAAGGTCGCGGTGGAGGAGGGGCAGGCCGTGCAGGCCGGCGACCTCATCGTCGTACTCGAGGCCATGAAGATGGAGCAGCCCCTCACCGCGCACAAGGCCGGCACCGTCACGGGCCTGGCCGCCACCGTGGGCTCCACGGTGCCCACGGGCACCGTCCTCTGCGAGATCAGCGACTGACGCGGAGTCGGGGTAGCGTCGAGGCATGAAGCGCTCGGCACGACCCACGGCCCTCGCGACCCTTCTCGCCGTCTGCGCGCTCGCCCTAGCGGGCACCCTGGGTGCCGTCTCGGCCCAGGCCCGCACGTCGATCGACTCCGTGGCCTCGGCCCTGCGCAGCAATCCCGTCTTCAACGACCCCGCGGCGGAGAACGCCCTCACGCCCGGGCAGGCGGCCGACCTCCGCGACCAGATCTTCCAGACGGGGCTCCCCATCTACGTGGCCGTCCTCCCCGCCTCGGCAGCGACCGACACCGGCGGCCCCGACGAGCTCCTGCGCGACCTGCGCAATGCCGTGGGTCGCAGCGGCATCTACGCGATCATCGCGGGCAACTCCTTCCGCGCCGCTGCCACCGAGGGATCCGTGACGGCCATCGCCGACTCGGCGTTCCAGGCCCAGGCGTCCAACGGCCCCTACGCCGTCCTCGAGGCCTTCGTGTCCGGCGTGGACGAGCAGTACAACGCTTCGTCCTCGGGCAGCAGCACCACCTCTTCGTCCTCTCCGTGGATCCCGCTCGCCTTCCTCGCGGTGATCGGCGCGGCCATCCTTGCGGTGATCCTCTGGGCGCGCAGGCGCAGCAGGACCGCCCAGGCGGCGCGCGTCGCCGCGCTGCGGGGCGTGCTCGACCAGGACGTCACGCAGCTCGGCGAGCGCCTCGGCGCCTTCGACCTCACCGATCCCCGCCTCGACGATGCCGGCCGAGCCGATCTCCAGCGCGCACTCGACGCCTACTCCACGGCGAGCGACGTCTCGGCGCGCGCCACGAGTGACGCTGATGTCACGCGCGCGACGACCGAGCTCGAGGAGGGTCGCTACGCACTGGCCTGCGTGGAGGCGCGCATGGACGGCCGCGCACTTCCCTCCCATCGACCACCGTGCTTCGTCGATCCGCGTCACGGTCCGAGCAGCGATGACGTCGAGTGGGCTCCCGATGGAGGCGCTCCTCGCCCGGTGCCGGCGTGTGCGAGTTGTGCCACCGCCCTGCGCTCAGGCGCACTGCCCGAGGCGCTCGAGATCGAGACACCCGCCGGCCGGCAGCCGTACTGGCGGGCCGGGGCCGACTATGCGCCGTACGCGCGGGGCTACTTCTCCTCCTGGGGCACGATGATGCCCGCACTCTTCATGGGGACGATGCTCGCCAGTGCCTGGAGCATGCCCGCGGCGGCCGCTGCTCCCATGGCCACCGACGGCAGCGGATTCGGGGGCGGGGACTTCGGCGGATTCGGTGGCGGAGGCGACTTCGGAGGCGGGGGCGACTTCGGGGGCGGCGACTTCTAGGACACGTCCGTAGCGCGTGGGTGAGCGCTACTCGTCCAGGCTGCGGTGCAGCCGGCGCGCGGCCTCGGCAATCGAGCCGCTCAGACTGGGGTAGACCGTGAAGGTCGATGCGAGCTGATCCACGGTGAGCCGCGCATCGACGGCCACGGTGATGGGATGGATGAGCTCGCTCGCGCGCGGGCCGACCACCACTCCGCCGATGACGATGCGCGAGCTCGGCCGACAGAAGAGCTTCACGAACCCATGTCGGATGTCCTGCATCTTGGCGCGGGCATTGGTGTTGAGCGGCAGCAGCACGGAGTCGGCCCGCACGGTGCCCTCGTCGACCTCGCGCTGGGACACGCCCACGGTAGCGATCTCCGGCGTCGTAAAGACGGTGCTCGACACATGAGAGCGATCGAGGGGTCCCACCGAATCGCCGAGCGCGTGCCACATGGCGATCCGCCCCTGCATCGCCGCAACGGACGCGAGCATGAGGACGCCGGTGCAGTCGCCTGCGGCGTAGACACCGCGAGCCGAGGTGCGGGAGACACGATCCACGACGATGAAGCCGCGCTCATCGAGCTCGACGCCCGCCTCGGCGAGACCGAGATCCTGGGTGTTGGGCACCGATCCCAGTGCCAGCAGGGCATGGCTGCCCTCGACGGTCGAGCCGTCGGCGAGGGTGACCACGACTCCCTCGGCGGTACGCCGTACCGCCGAGGCGCGCGAGCGCCCGAGCACCGTCATGCCGCGACTGGTGAAGGCGTCCTCGATGACCGCGGCAGCATCGGGATCCTCGCCGGGGAGCACGCGATCACGACTGGAGACGAGGACGACCTCGGCACCGAGTGCGTGGTACGCCGACGCGAACTCCGCGCCGGTGACGCCGGAGCCGACCACGATGAGTCGCTCGGGCACCTCGTCGAGGTCGTAGACCTGGTCCCACGTGAGGATGCGCTCGCCATCGGGCTGCGCGTCGTCGAGGATGCGTGGTCGCGCACCCGTGGCCACGAGGATCACGTCCGCATCCAGGGTCACCTCGCCCTCAGGCGTCGAGGCGATGACCCGCGTCGACGAGGCGAGGCGCCCACGGCCGCGGAGGTAGTCGACGCCATCGCGCGCCAAGCGCTCCTCGATGTCGCGGCTCTGCGCCGCGGCGAGCTCCTTGACCCGACGGTTGATCGCCGCGAGGTCAACGCTCAGGGTGCCGGCGCGGGGGGCCTCCCCGTGGACGCGGATCCCGAGCGAGCCCGCCTCGGCCGTCACCGCGAGGAGGTCGGCCGTCGCGATGAGGGTCTTGCTGGGCACGCAGTCGGTGAGGACGGCGGAGCCTCCCGGGCCTGAGGTGTCGACGATGGTCACGCGAGCACCGAGCTGGGCCGCGACCAGCGCGGCCTCATAGCCTCCTGGGCCCGCCCCGATGATCACGACCGATGCCACGGCGCCATTGTGACGGACGATGGTGTCGGACCACCCATGGCAGGGCCTATCGCCCGTACTCTGGTCGCGTGGCGCTCTACGCGGCGTACGGCTCCAACCTCGATCCACAGCGCATGGCCGAGCGGGCTCCCTACTCGCCCGTCGCCGGCACCGGGTGGCTCGAGGGCTGGCGGCTGACCTTTGGCGGCGAGGACCGCGGCTGGGACGGCGCGCTGTCCATGGTGGTCGAGGAGCCAGGCGCTTCGGTCTTCGTCGTGCTCTACGACATGCATCCCCTCGATGAGGCATCCCTCGATGCCTGGGAGGGAATCTCCCTGGGACTGTGGAGCAAGATCCGCGTGCGCGTGGCGACGCTCGATGGCAGCGTGCTCGCGTGGCTCTACGTCCTCGACGCCTACGAGGGTGGACTCCCGTCCGCCGACTACCTCGCGATGATCGCCGATGCCGCGGCCGCCGGAGGCGCGCCCGACGACTACGTCGAGCGCCTGCGGCATCACCCCTCGGCCTGACCTTGACGACGCCACCCCACGCGGCCCGCCCGCGCTGCTAGCGTCACGCGGGTGAGCACTCCGACCACTGCTTTCGCCGATCCCTCCGCTCTCGCACGCGATGCCGCCGCCGCGTTGGCCGAGGCCACCGGCGTCCCGCGGCACGAGGTGGCCGTCATCCTTGGATCGGGCTGGGGGCCTGCTGCAGATGCGCTGGGTACGACGGTGGCCGAGATCGAGGCACACACGCTGCCGGGCTTCCGTCCGCCGGTCGCGGACGGCCACCACGGCCGCGTGCGCAGCGTCGACGCCGACGGCACGCCCGTGCTCGTCTTCCTCGGACGCACACACCTCTACGAAGGTCACGGGGTCGACTCCGTCGTGCATGCGGTGCGCACCGCTGCCGCCGCAGGGTGCCGCGTCATCGTGCTCACCAACGGCTGTGGCGGGCTCGATCCGTCATGGACGCCGGGCACGCCGGTGCTCATCCGCGATCACCTCAATCTCTTCGGCGTCACGCCCCTGCGCGGGGCGACGTTCATCGATATGACCGACCTCTACTCGTCGCGCCTGCGCGCCATCGCGCAGGACATCGATCCCACGCTGGACGAGGGGGTCTACGCCCAGTTCCTGGGACCGCAGTACGAGACGCCCGCGGAGATCGGCATGGTGCGCGCCATGGGCGGCACTCTCGTGGGGATGTCGACCGTGCAGGAGGCGATCGCGGCGCGCGAGGCCGGCATGGAGATCCTCGGACTCTCCCTGGTCACCAATCTCGCGGCGGGCATGACGGGCGAGCCCCTGAGTCACGAGGAGGTGCTCGCCGCGGGCAACGCATCCGCCGCGCGCATGGGCTCGCTGCTCGCCCAGGTGATCCGGAGGCTCTAGTGAGCCGCGCCGAGGAGTGGCTGGCCGAGGACCCCGACCCGGCCACGCGCGAAGAGCTGCGCCGCCTCATCGACGCGGCCGAATCCGGTGATGTCGCAGCCGCAGCGGAGCTCGCGGATGCCTTCCGAGGACCCCTCGACTTCGGCACCGCCGGCTTGCGCGGCCGCATGGGTCCCGGCCCGCACCGGATGAATCGCGTCACCGTGTCGCGCGCCGCCGCGGGCATCGCGGCGTACCTGCTCGCACAGCACGTCCACCCCGCCGCCGTCATCGGATTCGACGCTCGGCATATGTCCGCACGCTTCGCCCGCGACTGCGCCGAGGTCCTCGCGGGCGCCGGCGTCCGGGCGCTCGTCCTCCCCCGGGCACTGCCCACGCCCGTGCTCGCCTATGCCGTGAAGGCACTCGGTGCACAGGCCGGACTCATGGTGACCGCCAGCCACAATCCCGCACAGGACAACGGACTCAAGGTCTACCTCGGCGACGGGCGCCAGATCGTCCCCCCGGCAGATGCCGAGATCGCCGCGCTCATCGCCTCGGTCGGCTCCTGGGACGAGATCCCGCGGTCCGAGGACCACGAGACCCTCGATGACGGCGTCGTCGAGGACTACGTCGCGCAGGCCGCGCACGTGCCCCAGCGCGACACTCCCCGCGATGTGGTGAGCCTGCACACCGCCATGCACGGAGTGGGCACGCCGGTGCTGCGCGATGCCGCCGTGCGCGCCGGCTTCCCCGCGCCCTTCACCGTGGCCGAGCAGCGCGATCCCGATCCAGACTTCCCCACCGTCTCCTTCCCCAACCCCGAGGAACCCGGCGCCCTCGATCTCGCGATCGCCGAGGGTCGTCGCATCAACGTCGACGTGATCATCGCCACGGATCCCGATGCGGATCGCTGCGCCCTCGTCGTCGGCGTACCCCATGACCGCCCCTCCCATGCCGACGCGCGCACGCCGGGTGCGTGGGTGGCCCTCAGCGGGGATGAGGTCGGCTGGCTCCTCGGCTGGTGGCTCCTCCGCCGTGGTGGATTCACCGGGACGATGGCGGCGTCGCTGGTCTCCTCCACGATGCTGCGCCGCATCGCCGAGGATGCGGGAGTCCCCTACGCGACCACGCTCACGGGTTTCAAGTGGATCTCGCGCGTGCCCGATCTCGGCTACGGATACGAGGAGGCGCTGGGCTACTGCGTCGACCCGCATCATGTCTCCGACAAGGACGGCATCACCGCCGCCCTGCTCGCACTCGAGCTCATCGCCGCACTGAACGCCGAGGCACGCACCGTCTTCGACGTGCTCGACGAGCTCGCCCTGCGTCACGGGGTGCACGCCACGCGCCAGGTGTCGCTGAGACTGCCGAGTCCGGAACTCATCGCCGACGCCGTCGACGGCCTGCGCCGCGATCCCCCTCGCGAGCTCGCGGGGATGGACGTCGAGGAGGTCGCCGACCTCGCCCTGGGCTTCGACGGCCTGCCTCCCACCGAAGGGATCCTGCTTCGCCTTGCCGGAGCGCGCATCATCGTGCGACCGAGCGGCACCGAGCCCAAGGTCAAGTGCTACCTCGAGGTCGTGAGGCCTGTCGATGGCGCAGGTCTCGCCCTGGCCAGGGAAGACGCCGAGGCAGCGCTGGACCTGCTCGCCGCTGCAGTGCGCGAGCGACTCGACGGCCCATGATCGCCTCCGTCGCGGTGCACGGCCGCCTGTGCAGTCTCCGCGGGCTCACGGACGCGGACGCCTGCCCCGACACCTCGTCCGAGTGGGACGCCTGGGACGACGGCGAGCGCGTGCCCGGTGATCACCATCGCGCCGCGGTCATGATCGACGACACCATCATCGGCACGACGTCCTGGCATGCCGTCCACTACGGCCCCACTCTCGCGTCGCGAGCGTGGTCAATGGGCATCGCCCTGGCCCCCGAGTGGCGGGGTCAGGGCTGGGGCAGCGTCGCCCAGCGCCTGCTGGCCGATCATCTCCTCCTCACCGCTCACCGGGTCGAGGCATGCACCGACATCGACAACGTCGCCGAGCAGCGCAGCCTCGAGAAGGCCGGATTCATACGCGAAGGAGTGCTGCGGGGTGCCCAGATGCGCGCGGACGGACGTCACCACGACCTGGTGATGTACGCGAAGGTCCGTTCCTCAGGGGCGACTACGCTGGCGGGATGAGCTCGACCCTTGCCGCCGACGTGACCGTGAGCAACGCGGCCCTGCGCCGCTACCTCCACGGCCTCCCGGGTGTGGACCAGGTCGGTGCTGAGGGTCGCGCTGCGATGCTCGCCACGCGGTCCATCAAGGCCGCGAGCAAGGAGCGGGCGATCGATCTGGCCATCTCCATGGTCGACCTCACGACGCTCGAGGGCATGGACACTCCGGGCAAGGTGCGTGCCCTGTGCGCCAAGGCCCTGCGCCCGGACCCGACGGATCCGAGCACGCCTCACGTCGCCGCCGTGTGCGTCTACGGCGACATGGCTGCCATCGCACGCGATGCCGTCGGGGATGCCCTCCACGTCGCCGCCGTAGCGACCGCCTTCCCCTCGGGCCGGGCGAGCCTGGCGGTCAAGCTCGCGGACACGCGCGATGCCGTGGCGAACGGCGCCGACGAGATAGACATGGTGATCGACCGCGGCGCCTTCCTCGCCGGGCGCTACCTCGACGTCTACGACGAGATCGTTGCCGTCAAGGATGCCTGCGGCACCGCTCACCTCAAGGTCATCTTCGAGACCGGCGAGCTCCGCACCTACGACAACGTCCGCCGAGCCTCCTTCCTCGCGATGCTGGCCGGCGCCGACTTCATCAAGACGTCGACCGGCAAGGTCTCCCCCGCGGCGACCCTCCCCGTGACCCTGATCCTGCTGGAGGCGGTCCGCGACTGGGACCGGCAGACGGGGCAGCGCATCGGAGTCAAGCCCGCGGGCGGCATCCGGACCTCCAAGGACGCGATCCGCTACCTCGTCATGGTCAACGAGGTCTGCGGCGAGGCCTGGCTGACCCCCGACCTCTTCCGCTTCGGGGCGTCCAGCCTGCTCAACGACCTGCTCCTGCAGCGCCAGCGCATGCGCACCGGCCACTACTCCGGTCCCGACTACGTGACGATCGACTAGGAGACCGATGACCTTCGACTACGCACCGGCGCCCGAGTCACGGGCCGTCGTCGACATCGCCGCCCACTACGGGCTCTTCATCGACGGCGACTTCGTCGAGACCATCGACGGCACGACCTTCAAGACGGTCAACCCGGCCACCGAGGAAGTCCTCGCCGAGGTCACCGAGGCGGGGGCTGCCGACATCGAGCGTGCGGTCAAGGCCGCGCGCTCGGCGTACAAGCAGACCTGGTCCAAGATGCCCGGGCGGGAGCGCGCGAAGTACCTCTACCGCATCGCCCGCATCATCCAGGAGCGCTCGCGCGAGCTCGCGGTGCTCGAGACACTGGACAACGGCAAGCCGATCCGTGAGTCACGCGACGTCGACATCCCGCTCGTCGCGGCGCACTTCTTCTACCACGCGGGCTGGGCCGACAAGATCGCCTACGCCGGCTACGGCGACCGTCCCTATGGCGTGGCAGGTCAGATCATCCCCTGGAACTTCCCCCTCCTCATGCTCGCGTGGAAGGTCGCCCCCGCGCTGGCGTGCGGCAACACCGTCGTGCTCAAGCCCGCGGAGACCACCCCGCTCACCGCGCTGGCCTTCGCGGACATCTGCCGCCAGGCCGGCCTGCCCCCCGGTGTCGTCAACATCGTCACGGGATCGGGTCAGGCCGGGCGCATGCTCGTCGAGTCCCCCGGCGTCGACAAAGTCGCCTTCACCGGATCGACCGAGGTGGGGCGCCAGATCCAGCGCGCACTCGCCGGCACGCGCAAGGGACTCACCTTGGAGCTCGGCGGCAAGGCGGCCAACATCGTCTTCGACGACGCGCCGATCGACGAGGCCATCGAGGGCATCGTCAACGGAATCTTCTTCAACCAGGGGCACGTGTGCTGCGCGGGATCGCGCCTGCTCGTGCAGGAGTCCATCCAGGACGAGGTCCTCGATGCCCTCAAGCGCAGGCTGTCAACCCTGCGCCTCGGCGACCCCCTCGACAAGAACACCGACATCGGCGCCATCAACTCACCTGAGCAGCGCGGTCGCATCGAGGACCTCGCGCGTTCGGGTGACGACGAAGGCGCCGATCGCTGGTCCGCTCCGTGCGCGATCCCCGAGCGAGGCTGGTGGTACCCGCCCACGGTCTTCACCGGGGTGACCCAGGCCCATCGCATCGCCCGCGAGGAGATCTTCGGCCCCGTCCTGTCGGTCCTCACCTTCCGGACCCCCGACGAGGCGGTGGAGAAGGCCAACAACACGCCCTTCGGCCTCTCGGCCGGCGTGTGGTCGGAGAAGGGTTCGCGCATCCTGTGGATGGCCTCGAAGCTGCGGGCCGGTGTGGTGTGGGCCAACACCTTCAATCGCTTCGATCCCGCATCCCCCTTCGGCGGCTACAAGGAGTCCGGATTCGGCCGCGAAGGCGGACGCCAGGGTCTCGCCGCCTACCTCAAGCAGGAGGTCGTGTGATGGACGGCCGGATCGATGTCCGCAAGACCTACAAGCTCTTCATCGGCGGGGCCTTCCCACGCAGCGAGAGCGGGCGCACGTACGCCGTGACCGATGCCAAGGGCCGCTTCCTCGCCAACGCTTCGCTCGCCTCACGCAAGGACGCCCGCGACGCGGTGCTCGCCGCGCGTGCCGCCCAGCGCGGCTGGTGGTCGGCGACGGCGTACAACCGCGGACAGGTGATCTATCGCATCGCGGAGATGCTCGAGGGTCGCCGTGCGCAGTTCGAGGACGAGATCGAGCGCTCCGAAGGCTGCTCCGCTCGGCGCGCGTCAGCGCAGGTGGACGCCTCGATCGATCGCTGGGTCTGGTACGCCGGGTGGTCGGACAAGATCGCGCAGGTCCTCGGATCGAGCAATCCGGTGGCCGGTCCCTACTTCAACTTCTCCACGCCCCGACCGACGGGCGTCGTGGCCGCGATCGCCCCGCAGCGTCCCTCGCTGCTCGGCCTGGTGAGCGTCGTGGCGCCGATCATCGTGAGCGGCAACTCCTGCGTCGTGGTGGCGTCGCCGGAGTGCCCGCTCCCGGCCATCACGCTGGCCGAGGTCCTCGCCACCTCCGACCTGCCCGGGGGCGTCATCAACATCCTCACGGGTGCCCCCGGAGAGATCGGACCGTGGCTGGCCTCGCATGCCGACGTCGACGCCCTCGATCTCACCGGCGTCGTCGATGACGGAGTCGCCACGGAGATGGCAGTCGCGGCGGCCGAGACGATCACGCGGGTGCTCCCCCCGCCCGCATCGCCTCCAGACTGGTCCGCGGATCCCGGCCTGGGCCGGATCAGCGCCTTCGTCGAGACGACGACGGTGTGGCATCCCCAGGGCGTGTGACATCGAACGCCTGCACGGACTCACCTGCACACCCGCGACGCGCGACGGGGTCGCCTGGGCCGATGAGGTCGCCCGCCTGCCCGGCGTGAGCGTCGACGAGGCGGTCACGACTCTCCTCGACGCTCTCCCCGGGTGCTTCGCCTCCACCACGGACCCCGCCGTTGCCCAGGGGTTGCTGTCCTCGGGGGCGACGGTCGTGCGACATGCGCACCTGATGCGCATGGCGCTGCCCGCGCCTGCTGTCCCGGACGAGCCCGAGTTCCGAGCGTTCGTCGACGGGAAGCCTCCGGTGCCGTGGGCGCAGGTGCTGCCTGCCTTCCTCGCGGCGTACCCGCCTGACCACCCGGATCATCTGGAGGGTGGCGGGGATCTCATCGACAGCTATCTCATCCCCTACACCGCGGGCTCACGCCTCGGCCCGCTCCTGAGCCACGCGAGTGCGATCGCCGTGCGCGACGGGGTGGCCTACGGCGGGATCCTCGTCGTGGACCGGCCGGGCGAGGGACCGTGGGTCTGCGACCTGTGGCGCGACCCCGACCCGGCACATGCGGGGGCGGGGTTGGCACTGCTGCACTGGGCAGCATCGCGTCTGCGCGGCTTCACGTCACTCGGCCTGGCGGTCACCGTCGGCAACGACCGGGCAGTGCGGACCTACGAGAAGGCGGGATTCGCCCGTGAGTCGACAGCCTGGACCGTGCGACTGCCCGAAGTGCGCTAGTCCTCGTCGCGCGCGCGCAGACGACGGATCACCACGATGCCGATCGCGGCGACGGCCACGACTCCGACGACGATCGCGACCTTGGGCGCCCACCGCTTGGAGGACTCCAGCGCCTCGGCCGCGGACTCGAGCACATCATCGGTGCGCCCCAGGACCTCGTCCGCGACCGTGAGGACCGCATCGGTCTGCTCCAGCGCGCTGCGCAGGCGACCGAGGCCCTCGCGGACTCCCTCGACGTTGGTGGCGGTGGACTGCAGCTGCTCGACGACGCTCATGACCTCGACCCTACGCCCCCGCCGCCGCGTAGGCGGGCTTGATGACGTCATCGATGAGAGCAAGGCGCTCATCGAAGGGGATAAAGGCGCTCTTCATCGCATTGACGGTCAGCCAGCGCAACTCGCGCACCCCCCACCCGAAGGCCTCGCTCACCGCGAGCATCTCCTGGGTCATCGAGGTGCGCGACATGAGCCTGTTGTCGGTATTGATCGTCACGCGGAAGCGCAAATCGGCGAGCAGCCCGATGGGGTGCTCGGCGATGCTCGGCACGGCACCCGTCATCACGTTGGATGTCGGGCACAGCTCCAGGGGGATGCGACGATCGCGCACGTACGACGCGAGCGGACCGAGGTGATAGGTGCCGTCCGGGCGCCGCTCGATGTCGTCGACGATGCGCACGCCATGGCCGAGCCGGTCGGCGCCGCACCACTGGATCGCCTCCCAGATGCTCGGCAGTCCGAAGGCCTCGCCGGCGTGGATCGTGAAGTGAGCGTTCTCCCGACGGAGAAACTCGAACGCGTCCAGATGGCGTGTGGGCGGGTAGCCCGCCTCGCGTCCGGCGATGTCGAATCCCACGACCCGGCGGTCGCGGTACTCCACCACGAGGTCGGCGATCTCACGGCTCTTGGCCGCCGTGCGCATCGCGGTGAGGAGCGTGCCCACGCGGATGCCCGTGGCGCGTTCGCCCTCCCGGAAGCCATCGAGGACGGCGTCGACGACATCGCGCAGGCTGAGTCCACGCTGGGTGTGCAACTCGGGCGCGAAGCGCACCTCGGCGTAGACCACACCATCAGCGGCGAGGTCCTCGGCGCATTCGCGTGCGACTCGGGCGAGTGCCTCCGGGGTCTGCGTGACCCCGACGGTGTGCTGGAAGGTCTCCAGGTAGCGATCGAGGGAGCCCGAGTCGGCCGCCTCCCTGAACCACGCGGCCAGGCGCTCCGGATCCGTCTCGGGGAGGTCGCCATAACCGGACTCGGCCGCCAGGTCGGCGACCGTTGACGGACGCAGGCCTCCGTCGAGATGATCGTGGAGCAGCACCTTGGGCAGGGATCGGATCGTGTCCTCGCTCAGTGCCGCCATGCCACGAACCTACCCTCCCTGCCCCTGGGCGACGAGATTGCGCAGGACCCTCAGGGCGACGGACAGGGTCGCGAGGTCACCGGTCTCGAGCGCAGCGATCTGATCGAGCGTCGCCTGCGCACGCGCAAGGCCTTCGCGGTGCAGGTCCTCCCACGACGTGATGCGTCGTTCCGGTGTCTCATCCGATGCCGTCGCCGTAGCGACGCCGGCCGTGACGCCGGCAAGGGCCGCATAGAGATCGGTGCGCAGAGCCTGACGGGCGAGTGCGGTCCACCGATCCCCACGCGGGAGAGCCGTGATGCGCGAGAGCAGGCGATCGACGTCGTAGCGCTCGGACAGGGCGAAGTACAGGGGCATGATCTGCGCGGGAGGCTGCCCGACCGCATCGGCGATCTGGACGATGTCGAGGAGCGCGAAGACGTCGAGCATGGCGCTCGCCTGCTCGGCGAGCCCCACGGGAGCTCCTGAGGCGACGAACGCCGCCGTCGAGGTATCCAGCCGGGATCGCTCGGTGCCCACCAGCGCACCAGGCACCTGCGGTGCGAGCGCCGCCACGGCGGGAGCGAAGCGGGCCACCTCCGCGGACACATCCAGGGCGCCGCCCCGCGTCTGGAGGAACCAGCGGATGGAGCGGTCGAGCAAGCGGCGGGATTCGTGGTGGAGGATGTCCTGCGCCGAGGTAGGCACCTGGTTGTCCAGGCCGTTGACCGCCGACCAGAAGGCCGGCAGGTCGAAGATCGCCGTCGCCGCGGTCGCTGCGCGGACGACCTCCAGGGGCGAAGCTCCGGTCTCCTCGCAGGCCCGATAGACGACGGAGATGCCCCCGTCGTTGATGAGGTTGTTGACGACGACCGTGGTGATGATCTCGTCGCGCAGCGGGTGCCTGGCGATCCGGTCGGCGAACCGCTCCCTCAGCAGCGCAGGGAAGTAGTCCACGGCGTACTGGGCGAACCATGGATCCGCGGACAGGCCCGACCCCTCCAGGTCTCCCGTGAGGGAGATCTTGGCGTAGGCGGCGAGGATCGCCAGCTCGGGCGACGTGAGGCCCTGATGGGCCGCCGCCCGCGTGGTGATCTCCTCGTCGTCGGGCAGGTATTCCAGGGCGCGGTTGAGAATCCCCCGCGCCTCTAGGTCGCCGATCATGCGCGCGTGCACCGAGATGAGCGCGGGCGCACCCCAGCGGGCATTGCCGAGGAGGACGTTCTGGTCGTAGTTGTCGGCGAGCACCAGCCCGGCGATCTCATCCGTCATGGCCGAGAGCAGGGCATCGCGGTCGGCTTCGCCGAGCTCACCGTCGCGGACGGCGGCGTCGAGGAGGATCTTGATGTTGACCTCGTGGTCGCTGGTGTCCACGCCGGCCGAGTTGTCGATCGCATCCGTGTTGAGCCGGACACCATGGCGACTCGCCTCCACGCGACCGAGCTGCGTGAAGCCGAGGTTGCCTCCCTCGCCGACCACGCGGCAACGCAGCGCATTGCCGTTGACGCGGACAGGGTCATTGGCCTTGTCCCCGACATCGGAGTTGGTCTCCGTCTGGGACTTCACGTAGGTGCCGATGCCACCGTTCCACAGCAGGTCGACGGGGGCGGTGAGGATGCGCTTGATGAGCTCGGCGGGCGTGAGCGCGGTGACGTCGTCCTCGATGCCGAGACTGGCCCGCACCTGCGGCGTGAGCTCGATCGACTTGGCACCTCGGGAGTAGACCCCGCCCCCGGGTGAGATGAGGGACCTGTCGTAGTCCTCCCAGGACGAACGCGGGAGAGCGAAGAGGCGCTGGCGCTCGGCGAAGGACGAGGCGGCGTCGGGATCGGGATCGAGGAAGACGTGCCGGTGGTCGAAGGCGGCCACCAGGCGGATGTGCGGGGACAGCAGCATGCCATTGCCGAAGACGTCACCGCTCATGTCACCGATGCCGGCCACGGTGAAGTCCTCGCGCTGGACGTCCACGCCCAGGTCGCGGAAGTGCCGCTGCACGGAGATCCAGGCCCCCCGTGCCGTAATGCCCATGGCCTTGTGGTCGTATCCCGCCGAGCCGCCGGAGGCGAAGGCATCGCCGAGCCAGAAGGAGTATTCCGCTGCGACGGAGTTGGCAAGGTCGGAGAACGTCGCGGTGCCCTTGTCGGCCGCGACGACGAGGTAGGGATCGTCGCCGTCGTGGCGGACGACATCAGGCGGCGGCACGACCACCCCTTCGACGAGGTTGTCGGTGATGTCGAGCATCCCGCGAATGAAGGTCGCATAGGCGGCGCGACCCTCGGTCATCCACGCATCGCGATCGAGCTGCGGGTCGGGGAGCGCCTTGGGGAGGAATCCGCCCTTGGCTCCCACGGGGACGATGACGGCGTTCTTGACCTCCTGGGCCTTGACCAGGCCAAGCACCTCCGTGCGGAAGTCGGCACGGCGGTCGCTCCAGCGCAATCCCCCTCGCGCGATGCGTCCGAAGCGCAGGTGGACTCCCTCGACGCGGGGCGAGTAGACCCATATCTCGAAGCGCGGGCGCGGCAGCGGGAGCTCGGGGATGAGCTGCGGATCCAACTTGATCGACAGTCGATCGAGCGGCTGCCCCTCGGCATCACGGCGGTAGGCGTTGGTGCGCAGCGTCGCCGCGACCATGCCGAGCAGCGAGCGCAGGATCCTGTCCTCATCGAGGCTCGTCACGTCATCGAGCGCCTGGCGTGCGCGCGCGGCGAGGGTGTCTTGGCGATCACGCCGTCCCTCACTGCGCGCCGGGTCGAAGCGTGCCTCGAAGATCTCGACGATGAGTTGTGCGATCGCCCGGTTGCTCAGCAGGGCCGACTCGACGAAGTCCTGGCCCAGGCTCGCCCCGGTCTGCTGGAGGTAACGCACGTAGCAGCGCAGGATCACGACCTGCTCCCACGTGAGGGAAGTGCGCACCGCCAGCCCGTTGAGCGCGTCGACCTCGCACCGCCCGTGCCAGATGGCGAGGAAGGCGGACTCGAAGCGCTCGCGGAGGGCATCCCGGTCGGGGATATCGCCCTCGGGCAGCTGGAAACCGAGGTCGTAGACGTGGAGCGGCGTCCTGCCCACGCGCGCAATGTCATAGGGGTGCTCGTCCTCGACGATCACGCCGAGCGATCCGAGGACAGGCAGCACCCGTGACAGGGAGATGGGGTCTCCCGTGCGGATGATCTTGAGTCGACGCAGCCGAGAGTCATGACCGTCGGGGGCATAGAGGCGCAGCCGCACCTCGCCCTCGGGTGCGCTCTCGGCGATGAGGACGTCCTTGATGGCGGCATCCGCCGGCACCTCGTGCTTGTAGGCCTCGGGGAATCCTTCGGCGTACACCGAGAGGATCTCTGCCGCGCGGTCTTCGCCGACGCGGTCGATGAGGTCCGTCGCGAACTCGTCGTCCCAGCTGCGCACCGCCTCGACGATGCGTGCCTGGACGTCCGCGACATCGGCCTCGCGGATGACCTCACCCGGCGCCGCGCGGACCACGACATGCAGGCGCGCGAGGACCGACTCCGAGACGCGGGCGGTGTAGTCGACCGAAGCGCCGCCGAAGGCCTCGCGGAGGATCTCCTGGATGCGCAGGCGCACCGCGGTGGTGTAGCGATCGCGCGGCAGGTAGACGAAGCACGACATGAAGCGGCCGTAGGGATCGCGTCGGACGAAGAGCCGGGTCTGGCGTCGCTCGGCCATCTGGTGTACGGCGAGGGCCACCTCGGCGAGTTCGGCGGGATCGACCTGGAAGAGCTCTTCGCGCGGGTAGGTCTCGAGGAACTGCATGACCTCCTTGCCCGTGTGCGAGCGAGGGTCGACGTCGAGTGCCTCCATCACCTCGTCGGCGCGGGTGCGCAGCAGGGGGATCTCGCGGACGGACTGGGCGTACATCGACGCGGCGTAGATGCCCAGGAAGCGTCGCTCTCCGATCACGCGTCCGGCGTCATCGAAGCGCTTGACCCCGATGTAGTCGAGATAGGACGGGCGGTGCACGGTGGAACGACTGTTGGCCGTCGTGAGCACGAGGATCCGGGGCTCCCGGGCGCGTGCCGCCACAGGTTCGCTGAGATAGGTGGAGGGGCCGGTGAGATCCGGGTCGGAGCGCAGGATGCCCAGGCCCGTGCCGGGTACGGCGCGCAGGCGATCGCGGCCGTCCTCGGTGAGGAGGTCGTACTCGCGATAGCCCAGGAAGGTGAAGTTGTCGTCGGCCACCCAGCGCAGCAGCGCCGCGGCCTCGCGCGACTGATCGACGGCGATGCCCGCGGGCGGGTCCTGCTCCAGCCGATCCGCGGTCTCGAGGGCCGTGGCCCGCATGCGCGGCCAGTCCTCGACCGCCTCGCGCACATCGCTGAGGACGCGCCTCAATGCCACCTCGATGTCGGCCGCCGAGGCTCCGCCGCGACTGATCTCCGCGTGGATCCACGACTCACGCGTGCCCGCACCATCCGCCGAGATGCCCTGCAGAGCACCCGTCACATCGCGCTCCGCGGTGAGCACGGGGTGGATCACCAAGCGCAGCGAGCGACCCAGTCGGGTGAGCTCGGCCGCGACGGAGTCGACGAGGAAGGGCATGTCGTCCGTGACGATCTCGACAACAGGGCCTCCGCACGACCAGCCATCGGAATCCTCGGTGGGGGTGTGCACACGGACATTCGCGGTGCCCGCGGGACGCGTGGTCCCCAGTGCGACGTGCGACACCATGGCCCCGAGGAGATCCGCGGGTCGACGCGACGCGATGTCCTCCGCGGGGACATGGCGGTAGTAGATAGGGGCGAGTTGCTCGAGGAGCGGACTCCCGGCAGCCATCCCCTCGACTTCGCGCAGCACGACATCTGCAGGGTCGCCCCCGTGGGACAGCGCCATGGCCGTCGCCTCCTCAAGCCTCAGCCCGTGTCGGCCAGCCTGCCAGATCCCCCACGCTCGAGGGCGACCCGGCTGGTCCTCAGCGAGGTCTCGAGCACCTCGAGGCGCCGGCGCCCGTCCATGATGTTGCCCCCCATGGCCTCGAGATCCTCGCGGCCCGGACCCAGGACGGTCACGCGCGCACCATCCGCCCTCAACTCCTCCACCTCGGACTCACAGCGACGGGTCACGCTGCTGCGCCAGCGACGCTCGAGGCGGCTGAGGAGGGAATCGGGCTCGTCGGTCTCGAAGGAGACCATGGGCGCGACGACGTACACCTCATCGAGCCCGCGGCCGACGAGGACATCCGCGGACGTGGCCGACCAGGCTCCCCCGTCGACATAGGTGCGCTGCTCGATGGTCACGGGCTCGAACCATCCGGGAATCGCGCACGACGCCATGACGGCATCCGCGAGCGGGGCGGGCGGTGCGCCGTCGCGACCGAAGACCACGCGATGCCCCGCCTCGTAGTCCATCGCGACGACCCACAGGCCGGGATGCGGAGACCACTCGCCGAAGGGCGTGATCGCGTCGATGAGATGGCCCACGCGCTCCAGGGAGCCGTTGCCGACCGGCATGAACGCCGAGAGGACCGCGGTCGGCGGCATCTTGAGCCCATGACGCAGCGAGGAGGCCATGAGCCGCACAGATCCGGGCCCCCGCAGACGCGGCATCGAAGGGCGGCGGCCCCCCGTGGCGGTCTCGTAGTCCCACAGGTAGCCCGCGAGGGGACCCTCGGCGATGGTCACTCCGCGCTGGTGCTCCCGCAGCGACTCGATGCTCACGCCCGCGCCCACGAGCGCGCCCAGGACCGAGCCGGCCGAGGTGCCGACGATGATGTCGAAGTCCCGGGGATCGATGCCGTCGACCTGCTGAATCGCCTCGAGCGCGCCCACCGCCCAGGCGCCGCCGAGGATTCCGCCCCCTCCGAGGACGAGGGCGCGACGCGGCGCGTGGGGCGAGGGATCAACCATGGATACGGCTCACCGTCACTCCGCCACCGTGAGATGGCGCGGGCCGCGCGTGGCCTCGAGAAGTTCGGTGAGTGACTCGCGCAGCGCCTGCGCGAGGACATCGAGATCGGGAAGCGAATCCCGATCGGCATTCAACCCGAGGAACACGCCCCCATCGTACGACGTGATACCGATGCTCAGCGCATGCCGCGGGGTCAACGGCACGATCGGGTATGCCGCGAGCATGCGTGCTCCGCCTGCGTAGAGAGGCGTCTGCGGCCCCGGGACATTGGTGATCGTGAGGCTGTAGGAGCGCTGCGACAGCGACGCGCCTACGCGGGCCCCGAGCGTGTGCAGCGTGGGCGGCGCGAAGCCGACGAGACCGACCATGGCCTTGGCGCCCACCGGCCGTGCTTCCTCGCCGTAGCGCGAGGTGTCGAAGCAGATGCGCTGGAGCCGGATGATGGGGTCCGGTTCGCCCACCGGCAGGTCGAGGAGGAATGCGTCGACGAGGCTCGCCGCGTCGGGCTCACCCGCGACGCTCATCGGCACCAGGGTCCGCACGATGGTGTCGTGGGTGACCGGTGCACCTCGGGACAGGAGCCAGGAGCGCAGCGCACCGGCGACGACCGCCAGTGCGACATCGTTGATGGTGCCTCCGCGGGACCGACGGACCTCACGGAGGTCGTCGAGGCGCAGGTCGACGGTCGTGAAGCGGCGCTGCTGACCCACATCGACGAGGAGCGGGTTGGGCTCGTGCGGGCGGACGGCCGCGATCACGGTGGCGAGCGCATCACCGACGGCCTGACGAGCCTGGCCGACGCCTCCACGCACGACGTCCACCAGTGCCGTGGGGTGCGCGACGACATCGCCGAGCGCACCGGCCACCAGCTCCACCGAGCTCGGACCGCGGGCGGGGCGCCATGTCGTCACGGGTGCACCCCGCACCTGATCGGTGTCCTCGAGGATGACCTCACCGAGATCGACCGCCGTGATGCCATCGACCATCGCCTGATGCGTCTTGCTCAGCAGGGCGAAGCGATTGCCCTCGACACCCTCGACGAGATACACCTCCCAGAGCGGGTGACGCCGATCGAGCGGCCGGCTCATGATCCGCGCGACGAGGTCGTTCAACTGCCGCAGCGAGCCCGGTGCGGGCAGGGCGGACCGACGCACGTGGAAGGTGACGTCGAAGCGCTCGTCATCGACCCAGATCGGGGAGGCGAGCCTCCCGGGCACCTCGCGTAGCCGCTGCCGATAGCGCGGCACGTAGGCGATGCGGTCGCGGATGAGCTTGACCAGGCGCTCGTGGTCGAGCACCCCCGGCTGCTCCTGGAAGAGCGTCAGGCTGCCGACGTGCATGGGCGTGGCAGGACCCTCGAGATAGAGGAAGGATGAGTCGAGAGCGGAGAGGCGGTCGGCCACGATGCCATCGTGCCACGGCGTGCAGCGAGAACGGCCCTCTCAGGCGAGATCGAGACCGAAGAGTGTCTCGAGCTCGGTCAGCGTCTCCTCATAACTCGTGTGACGCACCCCGACGAGGCCCAGATCCGCGGCCGCGGCGATGTTGTGCGGCAGGTCATCGACGAAGACGCAGTCGCCCGCACGCAAGTCCATGAGTCCGAGCGTGTGGTGGAAGATCTCGGCATCCGGCTTGCGCATGCCGACCTCGCCCGAGATCACGACGACATCGAACATCCCGTCCCACAGGTCCCGGGGGTAGAAGTCCCCCCAGGAGTTGGACAGCAGTGCCGTGCGAATGCCGCGCTCGCGCGCGCGACGGACCAGGGCGTTCATGTCATGGGCGTGCTCGAACTCGTCGAACATACGCGTGAGCAGCCCCTCAGCCACCACCTCGGACCCCGTGCGCCGGCTCAGCTCACCCGCGAGGACCGCCTCGAAGTGGGGGACCTCGATCTCACCGCGCTCTAGAGCGTGGATGGGGTTGAGCATCGCCTCGAGTTCGCCTTCGGGGCCCAGCCAGGTGCGCATCACATCCGCATAGGCCGACAGATCCACCGCATGCCGATCCGCCCAGCGTCGGACCGAGGAGTTGATGTCGGTGGTGAGCACGCCACCCCAGTCGACAATGAGTCCGGAGTAATCGGAGGCGTCGGGCACACCCCGATCCTAGGCGGCCACCGTCACGCGCTCCCCGGCCGTGGGCATCGATCGGCGGACGAACTCCCGGAGCACGCTCCGGGCCGACGATCGAGGCGCGGCCTCGGCGAGGGTACGACCTTCACGCAGGCATGCGTCGTACGCCGCGCGGTCATCAGGGACGCACGTGATGTCGAGGATCCCCGCGTGCCGGCGCAGCGCTTCGCGCACCTGACCCTCCGGATCGCTCCCGAGCACGCTGCGGCGTACGCGCGTCACGATGACGCGCACGGGCGTGTCCGGGACGATGCGGCGCAGGTCCTCGAGCCCGATGATGAGCCGGTCGATGCCGACAGGATCGGCGGAGCCCACGGCCACGACCATGTCGGCCGCTGCCAGGGCGGTCAGCGTCGCCGCATGGCGTCGGGGACTGCGCGTGTCGTGGAGCAGTTCCTCGTCGCATTCGAGTCCGAAGCCCGCATCAACGACGGTGATGCCCGGGGTAATGCGGCACGACTGCCAGAGCCGGCCCAGCGCCGCGGGCCTCAACTCCGCCCATCGCGCAGACGTGGGGATCCCCGTGAGGACGCGCAGCCTCCCGTCCACGGTACGCGCCGCAGCAGCGAGCGACGTCGGATCCAAGGTGCCGGCATCCGCCTGGCGACACGCCACGACGATGCCGCTCACGTCGTCCAGCAGTCCGAGGTGAATCGCCACGGACCCACCGTGGGTGTCCGCATCGACGAGCAGTGCGGGCACGCCCCCGCGGGCCGCCTCATCGGCGAGCGCGATCGCGACGCTGGTGCGACCCGGCGCGCCGGTCGGACCCCACACGGTGATGAGGCGTCCAGGACCCAGCGCGTCGCCGTTCCCGACCGCGGTGTCGGTCACTCTCGAGTACTCCCAGGTGCTCGGTCGCGGATCCTCCACGGCCCGCGCCAGGGCCATCACGGCCAGATCGAGATCATCACCGGGGAGCGCGACGACGGGAATGTCGAGGGACCGCAGCCTGCGCTCGCTCACATCCTCGCCTTCGCGGGTGACGCCGATGACGCGCACCTGTGCGGCGCTCAATCGCGCGATCGCATCACGCGACAGCCGGGGCAGTCCGGCACTCACGAAGGCGATCTGCGCGTTTCCGCTCGCAGCTGCACCCAGCAGATCCACCGCATCGACGCACCTCCGGACGATGGTGATCGGACCGCCGCCGCGCGTGAGATGCGCGACAAGCTCAGGCTCGTGCGGCAGATCCGGTGCCGCGAGCAGGACGGGCACGCTGGTCATGGCGTCACCGCCGGCACGCGGACGAGATCGATGCCACCGCTGCGGACCGCGGTGAGGAGCGAGGCGGCGTCACGGGGATCGATCTCGAGGACGACGCCGTACTCGCCGCCGAGACCGACGCCATCCACCGCAACCTCGGAGACGAGCACTCCCTCGAGGACCAGTTCCGGCACCGGCGCGACACCGAGTTCATCGCCCTCGGTGGCCCACACGTCGACGCGCTCGCCGGGGGAGAGATCGACCGGGGCATGGAGTGGCTCCACCGGCACCGTCACCCATCGCGCATCCCGGACGTCCCCATCCGAAACCACGGGCAGAATCTCACCGGCGAGGAGCGGGCGATCCAGCGGAGCTGTTGGCAGGCCCGAGCCATCGGCGTACGCCCCCGCCAGCGTCGCGGGAATCGCCACCGCGACCACGTCGTCGGGCGACACGACCGCGCCGGGCGCGAGATCGCGAGTCGCCTGCCACGCCGTCGCCGTGTCGGAGCCGCTCGCGAGGAGTCGGGCACCCGCGAGCATGCAGACGACGATGAGGACAACACCCGCGATGACGCGCGTATCCCGCCACCATGCTCGGCTGGTACGGCGGGCAGGCGGCGACGGTGGGATCGGGCTCGCGGCTCCATCGGAGGAGGCGTTCCGTGTGAGCACGGAGAGGACACGGGTCATGGTGGCTCCTGTAGGGATTCCCGGCGGACGCTTCTCACTATGGGCACGACGCAGGACGGAATCGCGGCGGCAGCGGCACCGATCACCGCGCATGCGCGGTCCGCATCCGACGCCGCGTCCCGTCATCCACAGGAAGCATTCAGCCGTGGCCACGCACGCGGCACCGATGCGACCATCGGGTCATGCCGCGCTTCCTCACGCTCGCCGATGTCGCCGAGATCCTCAATGTCTCCGCCGCCCAGGCCTACGCGCTGGTGCGGTCCGGTGAGATTCCCGCCATCCAGGTGGGCGGACGCGGTCAGTGGCGTATCGAGGAGCAACTCCTCGAGGACTACATCGCGGGCAAGTACGCCGAGACCGCAGCCCGCGTGAGTCTCACCGACGCCGGATCGCGCTGACGGCTCCGAGCGGGACGAGCACCTGACGGCGCACCGCCCCGGGATGCCGAGGCTCGCCGGGATCATGCTCAGCCAGCTCGAGATGATCTGCGCCCACCGCGTCGATGGTGCCGTCCAGCGGGCCTGCGCCCACGCGCAGGATCCGCACCACGCTGCGCTGACGCGCCCATGAGCGCGCGATGCTCGCGAGGCCTAGCCTCTCGCTCACCGATCCTGCTGCCACGGCCTGGTCACCAGGAGAGACGACGGCCGCAATCCCCCACAGCGGTATGGCCCAGTCGCCGTCACCTGCCACGAGGACTACGACATCGCGCCCGACGAGTGCGACGAGACCGGACACCTGAGGGCCGCCTGCGATCTCCAGAGCCGCCTGACGCTGCGCGCGCAACCGGTCCAGCACGTGTGACTCCGCGCGCGCCGCACGCTCCACCTCCGCGATGTCGGCATCGAGCGCCGCGGCATCCGCGGCCGCGACTTCGGCCGCAAGTCCTGCAAGGAGGTCGTCGAAGCGCGCAGAGTCGCTGATCGGTTCATCCACAGCGGGAGCGTACGCGTTGACTCCCGGTGCGCGGGCGACGTGCAATGCCTATCCGGCACTACTCGACACCAAACGACATCAACCCGCATCGACCGCGCCCACTCGACGCCCACACCTGGAGGCCACCGTGTCCGTCACATCCCTTGCCACCGTCCCGCGGGAGATCTCCCGGTCGACGACGGACCAACCGCTTCCCCTCGAGTGGGAGCTGCCTGGCGGCCTTCCCGCCACACCACCGCCGGCCCGGCACCTGCGACTCGTGGCACCGCCGCCGGAGCCGTTGCCCGTCGAGGGCGGCAGGCTCCCCGCGCCCGCTCCCTGGGTCGCGCGTCTGGCACCGGCGATCCTCGAGGTCGCCGCGGGCGAACGACCTCCGGGACAGCTCACGCGCTGGGTCACCCGCGACATTCGCGAGACGCTCGCCCGTCGGGGCGCGGCGGCACTCCGTCACCCCGCGGGCAAAGGTCGCCCGCCCCAGTGCCGACGGGTCCGGTCGGTGCGCGTCACATCTCCGGCGCCCGGTGTGATCGAGGCGAGCGCCGTCGTCATCGGCGGGGAGCGCGCTCGCGCGGTCGCCCTACGCCTCGAGGCGGTGCGCGGGAGATGGCTCGCGACTGCGGTGGAGATGGGCTGACGCACCCGGCTCGGCCCAGCGGAGCTCGAAGCACTCGAGGCCTGCCTGTGAGATTCCCTGGCCCTGTGAGTCGCCTCCCTTGACCTCCTGTCCGGATGTCCGTACATTTGCGCCGTGACCTCCCCCGCGACAGCTGCTCTAGGCCCGCGGCTCCCCGATCGCGCCGACCCCCTCCCGCTGTGGGCTCAGGTCTGCGCCGACCTGCGTCGCCGCATCGAGGCGGGTGACTTCACGGCCGGATTCCCCGGCGAGCTCACGCTCACCGAGGAGTACGAGGTCAGCCGTCACACCATCCGCGAGGCGCTGCGTGTGCTGCGTGGCGAAGGAGTCCTGCGCAGCCAGCGCGGGCGACCCACCATCGTCGAGCCCACCGTCTACCGGCAGAGCCTCGGCACGCTGTCCTCACTCTTCGAGTCCGTAGCTGCACAGGGCGCGACACCGCGGAGCGATGTGCTGCGGCTGGCCTCCACCGTCAACGCCTCCGTCTGCGCCGAACTCGGAATCGACGAGGACACCGAGCTCATCGTGATCGAGCGCCTGCGCTATGCCGACGATCAACCCATCGCGCATGACGTCTCCTGGCTTCCCGCGGATATCGCGCGACCCTTGCTCGCGCGCGACCTGTCGCACGCCGCCCTCTACGCCGAACTGCAGGGCCTCGGTGTCGTCATCGACGGTGGATCCGAACGCGTCACCGCGGAGCGCGCGCCACGGCACATCGCGGAGCTACTCGACCTTGCCGCGGACGCGCCGCTCCTGCTTCTTGAACGCCGCGCCACCGCCCAGGGCCGCCCCGTGGAGTGGCGGGAGACGCATGTGCGGGCGGACCGCTTCAGCCTCGAGGCCCAGTGGTCCACCACCGGATCGACACTCACCGCTGCAGTCGAAGGGATCTCGGGCCCATGATCGTTGTCGCCGCAATCCTCGCCGTCTTCATCGGCATGGCCGTAGGCATCCTGGGTGGAGGCGGCTCCATCCTCACGACGCCGCTCCTCATCTACGTGGTGGGCTTCGATGCCAAGCAGGCCATCGCGGCCAGCCTCTTCGTCGTCGGCGTGACCTCGATCTTCGGTCTCATCGGTCACGCTCGAGCCGGCCGCGTCGTGTGGCGCATCGGCCTGATCTTCGGCGCTGCCGGCATGGTCGGTGCATTCATCGGAGGCCAGATCGGAGCGCGCCTTCCGAGCGCACTCCTCCTCGCCGCCTTCGCGGTCATGATGGGCATCACCGCCGTCGCCATGATCCGCGGCCGCAAGCAGGTCGAGGGCAAGGCCCACAAGGGCCTCCCCCTCTTTCGCATCCTGCTGGATGGCCTGGTGGTCGGCTTCGTCACCGGCCTCGTCGGAGCTGGCGGAGGCTTCCTCGTCGTTCCCGCTCTCGCGCTACTCGCCGGACTTGCTATGCCCAAGGCGGTGGCCACATCCCTGCTTGTGGTCGCGATGAAATCCTTCGCCGGGCTGGCCGGCTACATCTTCGTCTTCGGCCAGGGGTCCTTCATCAGCCTCAACCCGGAGACCGAGATCAATTGGTCCGTCACCCTGATCATCACAGGGGCGGCAATCATCGGAGCTCTCATCGGCAGCGCCGTCGTGGGCAAGATCCATCCCGACAAGTTGCGCAAGGCCTTCGGCTACTTCGTCCTCGTCATGGCGGTCTTCATCCTCAGTCAGCAGATCGGGTACGCCGTGCTCGATTACGCCCGAAGCGGCTGGCTGCAGATGGCAGAGGTGATTGCCGGCGGCATCGCCATCATCGCCCTGTTCACGTGGATCATCCGACGCCCGACCCAGGTATCCGTCGCGGACTTCGACGAGCCTGTGACCGACTCGTCGTCCGCAGATAAGTAGCCACGCACCGATCCCCCGCGGGGATCACGGCATGAGGGCGCGCGCCC
>Ga0233451_10001191_pt1 | contig 25445 bp, 22 predicted proteins | sample 011ome_29_FD_183052 | JGI IMG/M metagenome (GOLD analysis project Ga0233451, IMG submission 183052) | Coastal salt marsh microbial communities from the Groves Creek Marsh, Skidaway Island, Georgia - 011504CT (spades assembly) | ecosystem: Environmental > Aquatic > Marine > Intertidal zone >... | reverse complement strand
GGATTTGTTCCATTTTCTTTCGTTTTGCAACCTCTTCAATCAATTTATCCAAATACCTGATGTTACGGGTTAAAGGCGTTTCTATTTCTTCTATTCGATATCCACAAATTACTCCTTTAATCATAGAGGCATTTGGATTCAAAGTTGCTTGCGCAAAGAACTCTTAAAACGAGATTTGTTGTTCAAGAAACTCTTGAATTTGTTTACTAGTAAAGCCCGTAAGCCATTCAATTACTTGATGAACTTCTTGTTTGGTTCCGCCTTTCTTCTCCACTTTTGTAATATAATGAGGATACACTTCAACGAACGATAGTGTCGCCATTCTTTTATCATGTTCAGGCGTTACTTTCATACAAGTTGTTACAAGCTAACTAAGTTCAGTGTAAGGTTGAGGTAAGGCATGGGGCTCATGTTATTACTAAATACAAACGGTTGATTTCCAAAAAATCCTCTATAAAAATCCTTGTTGTTGTTTGACGCAAGCTCGTCTACATTAAAATTGTAGTTGAGAATGACTCCGGCCTGAACTCCAATCCATAAAAAGCCAACGAGCTGTCTCTGATAGTCCAGTCTGGCTCTAATCTCACTTCTTCTTAACTCTAGCCCTTGCTTGTTAATTTGTGAATCATAATCATAAAGCCTGTACGAGGTACCTTCCAGCTCATAACCTGCTAACAAAATGTTTCTTGGGTTAAACTTTCTACGGTAATGAGCTCTGGCAGGAAACAATATTTCTGTTCCCCATTTTCTGTTTTCAGAAGTATAATTATACATCACTACTGGTATGTAATTCAGTTCCCCAGCTCTATATGTTCTTGATAATCCTATCCCCCATTGTAATCGGTCGTGTGGCCTTTTTCCGTAAATTAAGGTTCCAGAGTATTTTGTATTGTTTAGGTCAGGAGTAGTTTGTTTCGATTTGAAATCATAATTTCCATTCATCTCAGCCAAAAGCTGAAGAATAAAAAAACTGTTTTCGTTCAAAGGTTTGAAAAGAGTAGTGTTCAAATTAATACTCGTAAGGTTTCGAGAAATAGCTTCTGAAAGTTGGGTGTGTCCAAGATTTCCTAGTTCTTCATTATCAATAGACATTCGCGATTGATTTATACCTCCTCCTAATTGCCAAACAAATTTGGACAATGAAATAACAGGTATGTTGGCATTGAGCCGCAGTCCGTGATACTTAAGGTCGGAACTTTGTGTCCCAAAACCGCTTGAGTCTGGAGCAAATGTTCCCTCATTGGAAGAGGTAAACTCCCCTATTCCGGTAAGGTCATATCCTAAAGAAACGAATCTATTCGGACTAAGATCAAAGATTTTAGGACTGCAGTAGGTAACAATGGTTCCCACATCTTCCACGTCATCATACATGCTATAATCTTCTTCTACTTCTTGGTAGGTGGTGTCAGTCTGGGTAAAGCCAATAATTGGAAGAAGAAGAAAGCCAATTAATGCAGTTTTGTATGTTAAGTGAGCCATAGGATTTATTTCTTTTTCTTGAGTTTAATTCTTTTCCAGGTATCTGTTCGTCCTAGTGCTTTTATTCCTACATATCCTCTAATATTAAGAATCTCACCCTCCTTGTTTATTGTGCAGCTATAGGTACTGCCACTTTCGGGGTCATAAATAGTTCCTCCAGACCATTCATTGTCGCCAGAATAAACAAAATCTTTAAGCATTCTGTAGCCTCTCAATGGCACATTCCGCAAAGATTCGTCTGGGTTGTTTTTGTCGGTTTTTGGTTTATTAGTTTTTGGATCGATAGGCTCTCGAAGCCAAACAATTTTTCCAAAATATTTGTTTCCAATCTTACTGATTTTGACCCTAGCTTTTCCGCTGCTAGGTTCCCATAAGCCAATTATAGAGTCTCCTTCTTCAGTAACAAAGTTGGAATTAAAACTGGAAAGTGTAACAAGTGAGAGTAGAAAAGTGGTAATTGCGATAAATTGTTTCATGTGTTCAATTTTTAAAAGTTAGTTGTGTCTAATTTACGATTAAGTTTTTAAATGTGAGTATTCTTTTTTACGACATTGTCCAAAAGGTGTGCCAAGCTTCTAAATTTAGATTACAAAACAAGAAAATGCGTTTACAATCGATTTAAGAGAGTTTCGCGAGCCCATCGAATGGTGACATTAAAAACGAAGAGATCTTTTAAGGAACCCCTTATTATTTAACCAAAAAAAGACAACAAATAAAAACCTGATTAACAAGGTGTTAACCGTGGTTTAACCAAAAAAACACTCGTGTTTCACGTGAAACACGAGTGTTTTGGGCGTTCTGTTCCACGTGGAACAGAAAGAGGGATTATCTGCCAAGATAAATTAATAAAATATTGATGTCTGTCGGTTTGATTCCAGAAATACGAGAAGCTTGTCCAATTGTTTTAGGCTTAATTGTGTTTAGTTTTTCTTTACTTTCGTTTGACAAAGAACTTAGTTTCGTGTAGTCCATATCGTTTGGAATCTTTGTTCCCTCAAGCCGAATTATTTTGTCTGCCACGTTTTGTTCTTTGGAAATATAACCATCATACTTTATTTGTACCTCAGCTTGTTCAAGCACTTCCTCGGCAAGAGACTCTAGTGATTCTAATTTTGAAACGAGAACAGGAGAGGTTACAAGAATTTCTTTTAGTGATATATTGGGTCGAGAAACAATCTTATCGAATTTCATTTTTTGAGAAATTTTAGTGCTTTTTTTGCTTTCAAGAATAGGGTTGAGTGCTTCAAAGTCGACACTCGTATCTTTGAGGAGCTGAATTAAATCATTAGTCTCTTTTAGTTTTTCTTCTACTCTCTTCATTCGTTCGTCAGAAGCCAAACCAATAGAGTGACCTCTTGGAGTTAAGCGGATATCAGCATTGTCTTGTCGCAAAAGAAGCCTGTATTCAGCCCGAGACGTAAACATTCTGTATGGCTCTTCAGTTCCTTTAGTGATGAGGTCATCAATCAAAACACCAATGTACGACTCTGCCCTGGTCAGGACGAACTCTTCTTTTCCGTATTTTTTATGATGAGAATTGATTCCGGCCACGAGTCCTTGGCAAGCAGCTTCCTCGTAGCCAGTTGTTCCGTTAATTTGACCTGCAAAATAGAGGTTTTCAACAAGCTTTGTTTCTAACGTATACGTCAATTGTGTAGGAGGAAAATAATCGTATTCTATGGCGTAACCAGGCCTAAACATTTTGGCGTTTTCGAATCCAGGAATTAATTTCATTGCATTGAATTGAACATCCTCAGGAAGAGAACTAGAAAACCCATTTACATAAACTTCACAGGTGTCCCAACCTTCTGGTTCAACAAAAATTTGATGCCTTGTCCGCTCCGCAAAGCGATCTAGTTTGTCTTCGATTGAAGGACAATATCTGGGGCCTGATCCAATTATTCTACCATTAAATAAAGGCGATTTTTCAAACCCCTCTCTTAGGACATCGTGAACAGCGGGATTTGTGTAGGTAATGTGGCAGCTTCTCTGTTTTTCTAATGGTGTTGTCGAAGGAGAAAATGAAAATTTCCCAGGATTCTTGTCGCCTGGCTGCTCCTCCATTTTCGAGTAGTCTAAACTTCGTCCGTCTACACGTGGTGGTGTACCAGTTTTCATTCTGCCTGCCTCAAACCCTTCCTTGATAAGTCGTTCGGTTATTCCGGTAGAAGCCTTTTCGCCTGCTCGGCCACCACCAAATTGTTTTTCGCCTAAGTGTATGGTTCCGTTCAAAAATGTACCTGCAGTCACTACAACCGAGTGAGACTTTATCTGAATACCCATTCCTGTTACAACTCCTTCAACTTTTCCATTGACGATAAGTAAATCTGTGACAGTATCTTGCCAAAAATCAACATTTGGAGTGTTTTCTAGAGCCATTCGCCAAGCTTCGGCAAATCTTTTTCTGTCGCTTTGTGCTCTAGGACTCCACATGGCAGGCCCTTTAGATTTGTTTAATAGTTTGAACTGAATGGCTGTTTGGTCTGTTATGATTCCTGAATATCCGCCAAGCGCGTCTATTTCTCTGATAATCTGACCTTTGGCGATTCCTCCCATAGCTGGGTTACAAGACATTTGGGCAATAGTTTCCATATTCATTGTAACTAAAAGAACGCTAGAACCGAGGTTGGCAGCAGCAGCAGCAGCTTCACATCCTGCATGTCCGCCTCCTACTACTATTAAGTCGTATGTTGGGTGCATTGTATCTATTTTTTACAAAGATAGAGAATAATGAATTGGGAATGTAAAAAGTGAAAGGGATTCCTACAGGTGAATCAGGAAAATAGAAGGATTGCTGTATTTTCCTCTTGTCTCATGAGTTCTTTCTCTTGGTCAGTTTTGTCTTTAAACCCAATCAAATGAAGAATTCCGTGAGCCATAACTCTTTGCAATTCATGCAAAAACTCAACTTTGTAGGTGGTGGCGTTTTCCTGCACTCGATCTATACTGATAAATATATCGCCCGATACTATTCCTCCGTGAGTATAGTCAAAGGTTATGATATCCGTATACGTATCGTGATTCAAATGCTCGACATTTATGTTAAGCAGGTAGTCATCTGAACAGAAAATGTAGCTTATTTCTCCTGTGAGTTTATTGTGATGTTGGATGAGGGAATCTACCCAAGAGGAATAAGATTCTTTTTCGGAAAGGGTAAAATCTATTGCCTCCGAAAAAAAAGAAATGTGTTCGTTTTGCATTAGGCAAAGTTAAAAATCAATTCTATTTTTTTTCCATTTTCGTGGAATTCAATTTTATCGGCTAGCTGCGTCATCAGGAAGATACCTCTACCATCAATTTTTTCAAGATTTTCTGGTGCTGTAGGATCTGGAATATTGGTGTAATCGAACCCCTCTCCTTCGTCCTGTATAGTAAAAGAAACCCCGTTTTTTAATTGTTTGTAGTTGACTAATACTTTTTTACTTTCGTCCGATTTATTTCCGTGTGTGATGGCATTATTCACCCCTTCAGTAAGAGCTATTATCATGTTTCCATAAGAATCGTTCAGCTTATCGCTGTGTAAAGCGAACACTTCATCTACATAGGCGTTGACTTTATTAATGCTTTCTTGGTTAGAATCCAAGATTAATGTGTCTTTAATAAGTGTTTCTTCCATGCTTTATTTAACTTGATTAAAATAATCGTTCACTCTGTTCTTGTAATAGGGGGATAAAGAACCAGGTATTGTTTTCAAAAGTTCAATTTCTTTTTCTTTTTGTCTCTTATACTCCAAAAATTCATTTGGGTTACTTATTAAGTGTTTTTTAACATTTTGTGATTCTCTTTTTTCGTCTAACTCTCTCTCCATCAGTGCTTTTTCTGATTTTAAAAGACGCGTTAAAATTTCTTTTTGTCGCGAAATGGTTTCAGAATCAATCATATTATTTACAATGTCTTCTTCTACATTTTCAAGCTCTTTCTCAATTTTTTTTAGCTCATTTCCAAGCCCGCTGCCATCGCCATTAATTTCTTGGCTCAATTCCTGGATAGCTTTTCTAAGCATAGCTTGTTCGGCAGCCATTTTAGCCAATTCTTTGCTATTTCCATTCTCGCCCTTTCCTTGCCCCTTTCCTGTCTCACCGGCCTTCTGCAATTTTTTTAATGCTTCTCCCGCTTTTCCTTGCGCATCTTTTAGGCTTGGCAAAAGTCCTGGTTTTGGATTAGATCCTCCAGGATTGTTACAACTCCCGCTACCTGGTTTTTTCTCCGCAGCAGCTTGCTTTTGAAGTTGTTTCATTGCTTCGTCTAATAACAAAGCTAGATTGTTTACAGCAGTCATCGTAAATTGTTGTTGCTGAGCAGCATTTCTTGTCATTCTTTCTCCAATGTATTTCAATGAATTTGCCATTCCTTGATTGATGCTGTTCATCTCTTTGTTTACCACAGATTGAATTTGTTCTATCCTTTTACTCAAAGCAAAAAGAGAATCCTCAATCATTTTGGCATCCGCCTTTAGTTTCACTTGCCGTTGACCCAATGCCACATACTTCGGGTCGTTTACTTTTGTCGTTTTAATTTCTGAGAGCACCTCCTCTTGGTCAAATGAAAGAGACAAGAGGTTTTCTAATAGCGCTCTTAAGTCTTCCATGTTTTCTTCCGAACTTTCAGCACTCGAGGACATTTGTTCTTTAGCTTTGGCAGCAGCCGACTTCATTTTTTCTGCGGCCCCCTTCTGGCTTTCGTTAGCTTTCTCTTGCTTGTTCTTTTCGAGTTTGTCCGAGCTTTCTTTCATCTCTTCCTTAATTTCCTCTTTGTCCTGCTCTATTTCGTCTAGTTGTTTTTTATTTTCAAGGTCATCGTTTTTCTCTTTAATCTCGTCTAGTTCTTTTTCTGCTTTTTTGAATTCTTCGTTCAATTTTTCTTGTTCTTCTTTCTTCTCCCCTTCTTGGTTCGCTAATTTTTCTTGTTTTTTGGCAAGATCTTCCATTTTTTCTGCAAATTCTTCAAGCTTTTCATCCATCTCCATTTGTTTGAAAATCTCAAGAGTTCGCTCCATTTCTTTTTTCAAATCGGTGTTTTCCAAGTCCATTTTTTCCAACGATTGTTGAAGCTTTTTCTTATCGAGTTTTTCCATCATTTTTTCGAGTTGCTCATACAGCTTTTCCATTTCTTTGCTGTTGAGCTCCTCCATCAACTTTTCTAATTTTTCTTGACGTTCTTTTGATTTTTCATCTGGCTGGTCAAACTGATTCTTCTCTTCGTTCTTTTTCTTGGTTTGGTTTAATAAATCTTTGTTCCTATTCGTTAATTCTTGTTGTTTTTGAACTAACTCCTTCATCCTTTTTTTGTCTTGCCAGTCTGCCTTATTTTTATCTAAAATAGATTGACTCAACTGCTTGAGCTGTTCTTGAATTTTTTCGGATTTGTCAATATTCTTTTTCAGCTCATCTTTGATTAGTTCAGAGGCTTTTTCTTGCTGTTGTTCAAACTCCTCTTTGCTAGGCGCCTCTATTTTTTGTAGGATAGATTTCGTAGATTTTGCTCCATTAACTCCGTCATTGTCCCACACCTCAAAAAAGTATTCAGCTACTTCACCGAGCTCAAGATTTAATTCATTTAGGTTCCAATTATGATAAAACATAGACTGATTAAATCCGGCAGAAAAATCAACAGGTATAGACGTAAATTTACCTCTTTTTTCGCTAGAATCTTTGTGGTATTTTCTGAAATTGAATACGAGCTTGGAAAAGCCATAATCGTCTATGATATTTCCCTGAAAATACCGCAAATTTGGTGACAGACTATCAGTCTTTTCATTGGCAGTAATCCTAGGAAATTCATCTTTTACAGAGTGTATCGAGAAAGTAAGAGAGTCAGGGTTTTTCATGAACTCATTTTCTACCTTCAGGGAGAATAAGGCATCACTTTTTATTACCCGTGAAGAGTTAAAACGGCCTTTTGTCGTTTCTGTGAGGGCTTGTTTTTCGTGTCCTTGTTGAAATGAAATGACAGAAGTATTTTTCGTTGTAAAGATCCATGAAAGTTTACTTCCTTCGGGTACAGAGATTTGTCCAATATTATCATAAGAAGCAGTAGGCAATTTGGTGTAGGCCGGAAAATTGATAGTAACTTCGTACCCCATTACAAGAGGCTTAATAATGGGTACGATTTCAAACCTACGGGAATTAAACCCTGAAGCTCGGAACCGAAATAACTTTTTGTTCTGAACATTTTTAAAAGTATACCTAAACTCTGTCTTGGAAATTTTTCGGAGTTTCACTTCATTTTCACCAATCTCCAAATATACATCGTTGGGAATTTCGTCTCCTTTCATTTCAAGGACTAATTCAAAATCTTCATTTTCTACCACCGTCATGTCAGGATTTTTCACCACAAACTCAAAAGGTGCCTCTGGTACAAACTCTTGATTATAATGAACAATTCGATTGGTTCCCTCCTTTAAAATACGAGCATTTACAAAGAGAATTAAGAAAAAAACAAGTACTGGAATAAGAGCATATTTTAAGTATTTTGTGTTACCAGAAAAATCAATAGCGGTTGAAAACTTAATAGGTTTCAGGTCTTCAATTTTTTGGTTTATGCTGTGTTCAACTAGCTCGTTGTCAGACCCTTCACCAGCTTCAATAAGCTGCAAAGTATTAAGTAGTTTGTCTTTTACTTCTCCAAAATGAGCTCCGATTATGCTCGCGGCAGTATCATAATTTATAACCGTTCCAAGCTTGTAGAGCTTGAATAGTGGAATGAGAATAAATCGAATAAGGGTAAGACAGGAAATTACTAGAAAGCTGTAAAAAATTACACTTCGTAAGGCGGAGGTAAAATTCCCAAAATACTCGAGCAAAACGACCGACAAAAAGAACATACAGACGATAGCAAACGAGTAAATCGCTCCTTTAATCAGCTGGTTTTTGTAATACTTCCTCACAAATTCATCCAGCTTTTGGATTAAAAGGTCTTTGTTTTTGCTCATGAAGTTAGTTTACAGTTAGGTAAAAATACGGATTTTATTCCAAAAACGAGAAACATAAAAACCGACTAGACCTAAACCACTTTTCCAAGTTGCATTTACTATCTTTGCGACAATTAACCCAGAATGAAAACAGACTCTTCGTTAATCATCGAGAAGTACAAAACTTCCTCTCCCGTAATTGATCTCCAAAACTCGATATCAAACAGGCAAGGTTACACCCACATAAAAGGAACGGTAGGTTCGTCTCTCTCGTTTATATCTTCCGCAATTTTCTCTGAAATTGAAGAGTTGCAGTTATTTATGTTTCAGGATAAAGAGGAAGCGGTTTATTTTTTTAACACACTCGAGAATATAAATGCGGGCAACAAAAAGAAGAAGTTTTACTTCTACCCTGCTTCTTACAAAAGACCTTATCAAATTGAGTCAACGGACAATGCCAATGTGTTGCTAAGAACGGAGGTGCTAAATGCCATTTCAAAAAACCGAAAAAACAGTGTGGTGGTCTCGTACCCAGAGGCAATGGTAGAAAAAGTGATAACGAAAAAATCACTTCGTAAAAGTACACTAGACATTCATGTGGGAGACAAATATGCAATTGATTTTTTGAATGAACTGTTCATTGAAAGTCATTTTCATAAAGTGGATTACGTGTATGAGCCAGGACAGTTTTCGGTTCGTGGAGGAATTGTGGATGTGTTCTCTTTTTCTTTTGATTACCCATTCAGAATAGAATTTTTTGGTGATGAGGTAGACTCCATCAGGAGTTTTAATATTGCAGATCAACTTTCTATCAACACACACAAGAAGATCACCATTACCCCCAACGTTCAAGCCGAACTTTTGCAGGAATCAAGAACCTCTTTTTTCGAATTTATTTCTCAAAAATCCATCATTTGGCTACATTCTTTTTCTACCTCCAAAAAGAAAATAGAACAAGGATTTGATAAAGCTCTGTACACTTACAACCAACTAGAAAATGAACTTAAAAGACTTCCTCCTAATGAGCTGTATATCAACTCTATTGAGTTCGAAAAGGAACTAAGCGAATTTACAGGAGTTGAATTTGGAAACGAACTTTATTTCAGTGCCGAAACGGTAGTTTTTCACCAATCACCACAGCCATCTTTCAACAAAAAGTTTGATCTGCTCGCTCAAAACCTGAAAGAAAATACGCTGGCTGAATACGAGAACTACTTATTTTCTGACAACCCCAATCAAGTACAACGGTTAGAAGATATTTTTGACGACATTGAAAAAGAAGCTGAATTTACTCCTATTCACACCAGTATTGACAAGGGATTTATAGATAACGACCTTAAAATTGTATGCTATACCGACCATCAAATATTTGAGAGATATCATAAATTCAAAATAAAAGAAGGCTACAAACAATCCAAAGAGGCGGTAAGTCTCAAAGAAATATACGGGCTAAAAAAAGGGGATTTTATTGTTCATATTGATCATGGAATAGGGACGTTTTCTGGATTAGAAAAAATTGATGTCAACGGAAAAGAACAAGAAGCTATAAGGCTACTTTACGATGGTGGGGACGTTTTGTATGTGAGTATTCACTCGCTTCATCGAATTTCAAAGTTTTCGGGCAAAGACAGCAAAAAACCGAAGATAAATAAGCTAGGCACACCTGCTTGGAAGGCGCTAAAAGCGAAAACAAAGAAGCGAGTGAAAGAAGTGGCGTTTGATTTAATTCAGCTCTACGCCAAAAGAAGAATGAAAAAAGGATTTGCTTTCTCTCCAGACACTTATTTGCAGCATGAGCTAGAGGCTTCATTCATGTACGAAGATACTCCAGACCAGCACAAGGCAACTTTAGCTGTAAAAGAAGACATGGAAAAGGATATTCCGATGGATAGGTTGGTATGCGGAGACGTGGGTTTTGGAAAAACAGAAATTGCTATCAGAGCAGCTTTTAAAGCAGTGGCGGATAGCAAACAGGTTGCAATTTTGGTTCCTACCACTATTTTGAGCCTTCAACATTACCGTAGCTTCAATGAACGGCTCAAGGAATTTCCATGCAAAGTAGATTACCTGAATCGATTTAAGTCACCCAAAAAAGTGAAAGACACTCTAGAGAGACTTGAAAAAGGAGAAATTGATATCTTGATAGGAACACACAAAATTGCTGGGAAAAGTGTAAAATTTAAGGACCTAGGCTTGCTGATTGTTGACGAAGAACAAAAGTTTGGTGTAGGGGCAAAAGATAAGCTAAAAACCATGAAAGAGAATGTAGACTCTCTCACATTAACAGCAACCCCAATACCCAGAACTTTGCAGTTTTCGCTGATGGGAGCAAGAGATTTATCCGTGATAAACACTCCCCCACCCAACAGACAACCAATTGATACACAAATTCATACCTTCAATGAAGAGATAATTAGAAACGCAGTCACCTACGAGATGCAGCGTGGAGGGCAGGTATATTTTGTGAACAATAGGGTACAAAATATAAAAGAGGTAGCCGGCATGATCCAGAGACTGGTTCCAGATGCTAAAGTAGCAATTATTCATGGTCAAATGGAGGGTCAGAAAATGGAAGCTACACTCATGGATTTTATCAATGGAATGTACGATGTGTTGGTGGCAACCTCCATCATAGAATCTGGAATTGACGTGCCCAACGCAAACACCATGATCATCAACAATGCAAATAATTTTGGCCTAAGTGACTTACACCAAATGAGAGGAAGAATTGGGCGATCCAACAAAAAGGCATTTTGTTATTTAATTACCCCTCCTCGTCACATGCTGAGCGATGATGCTACAAAAAGACTCAATGCTATTGAACAACATAGTGACTTGGGTAGCGGTTTTAATATTGCCATGAAAGATTTAGATATTAGAGGAGCAGGAGACTTGCTCGGTGCTAGCCAAAGTGGGTATATCAACGATATTGGGTTTGCCACCTATCAAAAAATTCTTAACGAAACCATAGAGGAACTTAAAACCAACGAGTTCAAAGAGTTATTTAAGGACGAAAAGAACGATAAGTTTTTTGAAATAGAAGATTTCCAGTTAGAAACAGACTTGGAGCTGTTAATTCCTGATACGTATGTCAATCAAATTGCCGAAAGACTCAACCTTTACCAAAACTTAGATGAGGTGAAAACAACAGAAGAGCTTGATGCATACAGAAAAAACTTGAAAGATAGGTTTGGGGACGTCCCAGAGGAAACCTCAGAATTACTAAAAACTATTCGGCTGAAATGGTTATCCAAGGACATTGGATTTAATAAAATTATTTTGAAACAAGAAAAAATGATTTGTTATTTTCCTTCCAATCAACAGTCGGCTTATTTTGAGTCGGATGCCTTTACTCGAGTACTCATGTTCATCCAATCAAATCCAAGAAATTGTAAAATGAGTGAAAGGAATAATAAATTGAGGCTTGTTTTTGGTGGAATTCACTCTATTTCTCAAGCGATTGGAGAACTAAGGAAAATATCACAAAACTGAGAAGAGCTGGTTTATGGAAAAAAGGTTTGAAGTAAGAAGTTTAGAAGAATTGAAGCCTGTTGCGGAATTCATCAAAGAGTTATCGGGCGAATACTCCCACTTTTGTTTGGAGGCTCCTATGGGCGCAGGAAAAACAACACTCATAAATGAAGTTTGTAAATCTTTAGGGATTAGTGAACACACTTCAAGCCCCACCTATTCAATTGTAAATGAATACAGAACAACAAACAACCATTCTGTTTTTCATTTTGACTTGTACCGGTTGAACGATGAGATGGAATTGTTAGATATCGGAATAATGGAAATTTTAGACAGTGGGGCAATTTGTTTTTTCGAATGGCCCGATAAAATATTGACGTACTTAGACGAAAAATTTGTAAATTTAACTATCGAGGTAGTAGACACTACTCGAATCATCACCCTAACCTATTGATATGTCTTCAGATGTACTAAAATCCTTAGCAAAAGAAGCACTTATGGTGCCTCAAGAAAAACTGCAGCTAGCAGGAACTAGAAGTAAAAAATTATTCATAGGTATTCCAAAAGAAACAAGTTTTCAAGAAAACAGAGTTTCGCTTGTTCCCGAGGCAGTAGCGCTACTTGTGAGCAACGGGCACAAAGTGTGTGTAGAAACCAATGCTGGAGTCAATGCCAATTTTGTTGATAGAGACTATAGCGAGGTGGGTGCCGAAATTTGTTACGATACGTCAGAGGTGTTTAAGGCAGACATAATCATTAAAGTAGCTCCTCCCAGCAAAGAGGAGATTGATATGATGACCGGAAATCAAACCTTGTTTGCTGCTTTACAGCTTTCTGTCCACCCAAAGAACACGCTTGAGATGCTGATGAAAAAGAAAATCACAGCAATTGCTTGGGATTTTGTAAAAGACGAAGATGACGTATACCCCGTAATTCGATCAATGTCGGAAATTGCCGGGATAAAATCTATTGGAATTGCTTCTCATTACTTGAGTAATCTCAACAACGGAAGAGGAACCATACTCGGAGGAATAGCAGGTGTTTCCCCTACAGAAGTAGTCATAATAGGGGCGGGAACAGTAGGAGAATTTGCCGCAAAATCTGCTATCGGACTGGGAGCAAGCGTCAAGATATTTGACAATAATGTGTACAAGTTACGAAGAATACAAAATGACCTGAATACTTCTATTTGGACCTCTATTATCAATCCAAAAGTATTAGAAAAAGCTTTGATGAGGGCTGATGTGGCAATCGGAGCGTTGAGAACGAGCAACGGCACAACTCCTTGTGTAGTTTCAGAAGAAATGGTTGAATGCATGAAGGAAGGAGCGGTCATTGTGGATGTGAGTATTGATAAAGGAGGTTGCTTCGAAACCTCACAAGTTACTAACCACAAATCTCCCGTGTTTACAAAACATGGGGTTATTCACTACTGTGTGCCAAATATCGCCTCCTCCGTGTCGCGAACAGCTTCTTTTGCTTTGAGCAATATATTTTCTCCGTTGCTTATACAAATAGGGGAAGAAGGCGGAATTGCCAAAATGGTAAGAGAAAATAAAGGCTTTAGACATGGAGTGTATGTATACAAGGGAATGCTAACAAGCAAAACTCTAGGGGAGGCATTTAGCTTGCCTCACAAAAACATCGATCTACTTTTGATGGCAATGTAACTAGGCAATTTCATTAGAAAAAATTACCTTAGTCCCTAAGATGAAAATTGCCATAAATACCCGATTTCTACTTACCAAAAAGCTTGAAGGATTTGGTTGGTTTACTCACGAAGTAGCAAAAAGATTGGTTGAAAACCACCCTGAACACGAATTCTTCTTTTTCTTTGACAGATCCTATGACGATAAGTTTGTATATGGCACTAACGTTACGCCAATAGTGATACATCCTCAGGCGCGACACCCTTTTTTGTACTACCTTTGGTTTGAATTTGGCGTAAAAAAAGCGTTAAAAAAACACCAAATAGATGTTTTTCTTTCACCTGATGGCTATCTAAGTCTTCAGTCTCAAATAAAACAAATTCCTGTAATTCACGATTTGAGTTTTGTACATTATCCCAATGATATTCCTTTCTGGAATAGAAATTACGTCAACTATTTTTTTCCGAAGTTTGCTCAAAAAGCCTCCAAAATCATCACCGTTTCGGAATATTCTAAACAAGATATTGCCGGAAGTTTTGAGATAGAGCAAGACAAAATAATTGTAGCTCACAATGGGGTGGGATCTTCTTTTTCGCCAATTCCTGAAAAAGAAAAGGAAAATATCAGAGGAAAATATACCAATGGAAAGCCTTATTTTTTGTTTGTGAGCGCTTTACACCCTCGAAAAAATGTAACGAAATTATTTCAAGCTTTTGATCAATTTAAAAAAGAAACAAAAAGCGAGGTAAAGCTGCTGATGGTGGGAGAAAAATATTGGTGGAATCAAGAAATTAAACAGGTTTTTGACGTAATGAAATTTCAATCAGAAGTTATTTTTACCGGACATGTTCATTCCCAGGAATTAAACAATATTTATGGGTCAGGACTTGCCCTCACCTACGTTTCTTACTTTGAGGGATTCGGAATACCGTTAGTAGAGGCTATGAAATGTCAGCTTCCGATAATTGCATCCGACAAAACTTCTTTGCCCGAAGTAGGGGGTGATGCGGCAATTTATGTCAATCCATTTTCGGTAGAGGATATTAAAAACGGAATGAAACGCGTGTATAAAGACGAATCATTAAGAGAAGAACTTATAGAACACGGAAAAGAACGAGCAAATCACTTTAGTTGGGATAAAACAGCTGAAATCGTTTGGAAAACGATTGTTGAGGTTCAAGAAAGTTAAATTATTATTTTTTCATTCTCGTGGAGGCAAGAGTTTAAAAGGATTAGCATGTTAGAGTTAAACTACGACAAATTAAAAATAGAAGCGGGCTGTGACGAGGCCGGACGAGGATGCTTGGCGGGACCAGTGGTAGCGGCAGCAGTTATTTTACCCAAAAACTTCAAGAACGAAATTCTCACAGACTCAAAAATTTTATCTGAAAAGAAGCGAGAATTGCTCCGCCCTATCATAGAAAAAGAAGCAATTGCCTGGGGAGTGGGAATCGTTTCGCCCGAAGAAATTGATGAAATTAATATTTTGAACGCTTCGTTTTTGGCAATGCACAGAGCAGTAGACAAGCTAAAAGAGATCCCTAATCTGCTGTTAATTGATGGAAACAGATTCAATAAATACAAGAAAACAGAACACGTGTGTATTGTAAAAGGAGATGGAAAATACTTGCCTATTGCCGCAGCTTCCATTTTAGCCAAAACCTACCGAGACGATATCATGAAAGCTTATCATGTGGAGTTTCCGGTGTATGATTGGAACAAAAACAAAGGTTATCCTACCAAGGCACACCGACAAGCAATAAGAGATTTTGGTTCTACAAACTACCACCGAAAATCATTCCGGTTGTTGCCCGAGCAATTGGAGATTGAGTTTTAACCCCGCTCCAGCGTAAAACTAAAAGTAGTTCCTTGGTTGGGTTCGCTAGCAACAGTAATTTTTTGGTTGTGGGCTTCCACAATGTGTTTTACAATTGCAAGTCCAATTCCTGAACCTCCTTGGTTTCTATCTCTACTTTTTTCTACTCGATAAAACCGTTCAAATAGCCTAGGAAGATGCTCCCGGGCTATTCCCACTCCATTGTCTTCGACCGAAACAAGCACTTTGCCTTTTGCCATTTCTTTGGCAGAAATGACCGTTTTACCTCCTTTTTTTCCGTAGTAAATTGAGTTAGAAAGCAAATTGGTAATGATTTGTTCTAGCTTAATTTTGTCGGCAATTACAAATATTTCTGCCACAGCAGATTTTTCCAACACAATCTTTAATTCCTTACTATCGGCCAAGTCTTCTAGTTCCAAAATGATATTCTTAATCAATTCAAACAAAGAAATTCTCTTAAGATTCAACTTTAAATTTCCCGATTCTATCTTAGTAATAGTGTCCATGTCAGCAATTACTTTAGTAATGCGATCGATTCCTTTGGCAGCCTTTTGAAGAAATTTACGATTGATATTTTCGTCTTCCAATCCTCCTTCTAGCAAGGTAAGAATGTATCCTTCTACACTAAAAACAGGAGTCTTGAGCTCGTGAGCTAGGTTTCCAAAAAACTCCCTGCGATACGCCTCAGTCGATTTTAGTTCCAGTATCTCAGAAGATTTTTTGTTCAGCCATTTTTCAATTTCTAGCTGTGCGTCTTTTCCAAAAATGTCTCCGTTTTTTTCGTACACGATGCCAATAGAACGATAAATATTTATGAATTTTTTTTTGGTATAAATCTGTAAAGAAAAATAGGAAACACCATACACCAATACGCCATTGATTGCCGAAATAACTAACACGACAAGTTCGTTTTCGGGGTCATTTATCACCCAATAAACTCCCAAGGAGGAAATAAGAAAGGCAATAAACCCGAGAACAAAAGAAAAGAAGATGCCAGAGGAAAATTTCATGAATTAAAGATATAGATTTTTTGAAGAACGAAATATTAAGTTAAGATTAACTTCACTTATCAACACCTATTAGGGAATAATAATATGGATTCCTTCATTCTGGAGAGGAGAAACTATTAACTTTGGATAAGAGTTAAAAAAACCTAAATGACATGTCAGAAATCAATATTATTATCGAAAACACCGATTCGGTAAGAACCATTACGATAAACAGACCCAAACAATTAAACGCGCTTAATTCGCAAACAATTAGCGAATTATCTGAAGCACTGAAAGAAGCAGAAAAGGACACCGCGGTAAAAGTAATTATCCTAACAGGATCAGGAGAAAAGGCTTTTGTGGCTGGAGCAGACATCAAAGAATTTGCCTCTTTTTCGGTAGAAGAAGGAAAAAAATTGAGCAAAGAAGGACACGACAAATTATTTGATTTGGCACAAAACTTATCGACTCCAATCATTGCAGCAATCAATGGTTTTGCGCTAGGTGGAGGACTAGAATTAGCTATGTCGGCTCACCTCAGAGTAGCTTCGGAGAATGCCAAAATGGGATTGCCAGAAGTATCGTTGGGAGTAATTCCTGGATATGGAGGAACACAGCGATTGGCACAATTAGTAGGTAGAGGAAAAGCCCTAGAAATGATTGCTACAGCAGGAATGATATCGGCAGAAGATGCCCAAAAATGGGGATTGGTAAATCACATAACATCTCCCGAAGGATTGATGAAAAAGTGCCGCGAATTGGCTAGCAAAATAGCCAAGAATTCTTCTTCGGCAATATCGCTCGCTATCAAATCCGTAAACGCCAACTATGTAGATGGTGTGGATGGATTTGCAACCGAAATAGAAGAGTTTGGAAATTGTTTTGGAACAGACGATTTCAAAGAGGGAACATCGGCTTTTATCGAGAGAAGAAAACCAAACTTTAAGTAACAAAAAAAACTCAACTTGAGCGTAATCAAAAAATTAGCAGGGCAAACCGCTATTTACGGAGTAAGTAGTATGTTTGCTCGTATCCTAAATTTTTTGCTCACTCCGCTCTATGTTACCAGTTTTAGCACGGCTCAATACGGAGAGGTATCTGAGTTGTATGCCAATGTTGCGTTCTTTATGGTGTTACTCGGTTTTGGTATGGAAACAGCTTTTTTTAGGTTTTCCAAAATCGAAGAAAAGCAATCGAGTGTATACAGCACTGCGCTCACATTTATTGCCGTATCCAGCGGATTTTTTATCTTGATTGGATTTTTGTTTACTCAGTCCATTGCCGATCTTATCGGGTACGCCTCTCGTCCAGATTTTATCATTTACCTCGCCCTTATTCTGGGGTTAGATGCGTTTGCCACAATTCCCATGGCCAAACTGCGAAACGAAAGTAGGGCCAAAAAGTTTGCGCAAATAAACTTGATAAACATCGGGACCAACATCTTTTTCAATCTTTTCTTTATTGCTTTCGCCAAAACTAGTTTTGATCACGGAAACCGAACAACCCTAGTGGAGCTAATCTATGATCCTGCCATAGGAATTGGCTATATTTTTATTTCCAACCTTATAGCAACTTGCGTCAAACTAGTGCTTTTGTATCCCGAGTTTATCAAAGTAACATGGCACATCAACCGAAAGCTGCTCGCCAATATGCTGGTATATTCACTACCATTGATGCTTGGAAGTTTTGCAGGGATTATCAACGAAACCTTCGATCGTATCATACTCAGACGAGTGATAGAACCTGTAGATGGAGTAGAAGTGGCCAAGCAGCAAGTGGGAATTTATTCCGGTGTGTACAAATTGTCTATTCTTATTTCGTTGTTTATCCAGGCGTTTAGATACGCAGCAGAACCATTTTTCTTTGCCCGAGCCAAGGAAGCTAACGCCAATCAAACCTACCGCACCGTCATGAATTACTTTGTGCTGGCAGTCTCCATAATGTTCTTGTTTATCTTAATGTACCTAGAGGTGTTCAAGTGGTTGTTGCCAAAAAAAGAATACTGGGAAGGACTGCACGTGGTACCTATCCTTTTGGTAGCCAATATTTTTCTGGGAATTTATTACAACCAATCTATCTGGTATAAGCTTTCGGGCCAGACCAAATTTGGTGCGTACATTGCCATGGGAGGAGCGGTGCTTACCATCATTCTCAATTTACTATTTATTCCACTGCTAGGTTATGTGGCATCCGCCTGGACTACTTTTGCGGTGTATGGTGGAATGATGATTACTTCTTACCTTTTGGGACAAAAACATTATCCCATTCCGTACAACATAAAGAAAGCTAGTTTTTTCTTGTTGTTTGCGGTGGTTTTGTATTTTGTGAGTGTCTTGTTCAAATGGATATTCCCCGATTCTATTTTATTAATCTTAGGAGTTAATTCAGTGCTTTTTACTTTTTACTTATGGTTTATCTACAACTTAGAGGGAATGAACTTAAAACAAATGCTGAAAAAGCCTTAGGCATTCGATTCAGTGTCAAATCCTTTGTACACCCACATCACCATCAGGAGCATCAGGAGGCTGTAAATACTGTCCTCAAATGGAATGGTGATAATTCTGAAACCGATAATTTCATCGGGATTGTAATTGACCACCGGTGATTGAATGAGAGAGCCAGTAAGAATCCCATTGACCAACAAAAACGGTATTAAACTCACAAAATACATCAACAAAAACCTCCCCAACCATTTGGGATTAAAATAAACCGTAATAAGCCCCAAAATGCTTGTTGCCAAAAAGGTAACAAAAGGATATAGTTTCTCGACAAAAATAAAGGATGCCACCAGGAGTGAAAGAGATAATACGGCAAGAAATGGACGAGCAAACTGGAGCAACACATCTTTTTTTACAAAATAATTGAGCACTTCGTAAATAAAAAAACAAGCAAAAGGAATGAGGATAAAAAACAACCATTCTTCGATAGGAAGCAGAAAAATACGCAACCCCGAAGTGTATTCGTGATTGAACCACCACACGCCATAATTCGTAAACCAAACATCCCAAGGAATAAATATAACCATCATGGCGGCAATGCCCGCGAATAGCTTTTTCCACTTTCGGTAATAGGTAATCCGGTGCTCAAAACTCTGAGCCAGCGGATACGAAAGCGCAAAAATTAGTACATAAAAATAGAGGTGTTTTGTTTCTAAAAATTCCATAACAAGATGAGGTTTAGTAAGGCAAAAAAGGCTACTTGAATTCCAAAAATAGCGAAACTAATCTTGGCATGAATACTAGGCGAAAAGCATCTAATGATGCCATGAATAACTAGGCTAGTGACAAACCACATCATGTAATTCTGAAGGGGAATCAGGTCATTTTCCCATCCCCAGAATCCTAGTTTCATGGCGACTGGCTCCACCAAAAAATCGAGCCCAACCATCAGAAATGGGGGCACCAATACAAGCAACAATTTGTTTTTGGTGAAATATTGTACAATTCCGTAACTCGAAAGCGCCAAAAACAGCCAGTTGACCCCAATCATCACAGGAGTATCAAATAGTTTGAAACCAAAAGGACTGCCATAAGCATAGCTGCCAAACAATATCCCGGTAGCAACTCCCAGCGCTTCTACCGAAAACCCGATTAGAAATACAAGCAACGACAGAATCAAAAAAGAACCGCTAAAATCTTTGTTTACCTTGTAAAACACCACCAAAGTAAGGAGCAAATTGAGCGGAGTGAGCGCCAAAAACATAGGCCTTAAGCTAGTAAGACTAATCCCTACCAGACCCACGGTGTACACAATGGCCAAAAGCCCAATCCAGCGATTTTCAAGAGATAGTTGTTTGATCATTTTATAAGTTTATCAATTATTTTGGCAGACGATAGCGCCAGCGGAATTCCTCCACCAGGATGTACACTTCCACCACAGAAATACAAGTTTTTGAACTCAGACGAGAAGTTTTTGTGACGGAAAAATGCTGCAAATCGATTGTTGCTCGAAGTTCCATAAAGCGAACCTTTGTACGAATTGGTTTTGTCCTGAATAAGCTTGGGAGTCAATAGCTCCTCAAACTCGATAAGCGGTTCTATGTCCGTTCCCAAATTGCGGGATAGTTTTGCCAAGATATGTTTGCGAGCCTCCGCTATCATTGTGTCCCAGTCCTGTCCATACACCGAGGGCACATTTATCATCACAAACCAGTTTTCCTTTCCCTCGGGAGCATCTTCTTTCAGCTTTTTACTAGTAATATTGATGTAGATAGTGGGGTCTTGTGTGATTGTTTTGGACTCAAAAAGATGGTCAAATTCGGTTTTGTAATCTTCGGTAAATAGAATATTGTGTACGTCCAATTCTGGAAACTCTTTGCCAATTCCCCAATAAAAAATCAACGCAGAGCTCGATCGTTCTTGCTTGTCCACTTGGGCAAGTTTCTTGGCAGAAGGAATCAATTTTTCGTACACGGTATGAATGTCGGCATTACACACAATACTATAGCCTTCGTAATTATCCGATTTTGTACGTACGCTTTTGGCTTTGTTTCCTTCTGTTTCTATCGATATTACTTCTTCATCAAACCGAAACTCTACGCCAATATCTTTGGCCAATTGTACTAGGCTATTGGTGATTTCATGCATTCCGCCTTTGGGCAAATAAGCTCCTAATCCAAATTCTAGGTGAGGAATGATGTTCAAAATTCCTGGCGCTTTGTATGGATTAGAGCCGTTGTAAGTAGCGTATCTATTAAAAAGTCGAATAGTTTTGGAATCGGCAAACATTTTTTCGTTCACTTGATTCATGGTACTAAATATGTTCAAAAAAGGCAATTTGAGAATCGACACTAAAGTAGAAAAAGACAAAAACGAACGTACTTTATGGAGCGAACGATTGAGAAATTGTTCTTCGGTGGCTCCGTAAATGAATTTACTCTTGTTGAGGTGTTTTTTTACTTTTTCGGCAGAATCTTTCGTATTTCGGTCTATTTCTTCCGCAAAACGGTCTATTTCTTTGTAAGCAGAAATGCGTGTGCCGTCTTCATAAAAATAATTGCACAACACATCGAGCTGGTCGTAATCGAAATAATCTTTGGGGTTTTTTCCAGAAAGTTCAAAAAGTTCGGTCACCAAATTGGGCATAGTAAAAAGCGAAGGACCCGCATCAAAACGATAGCCGTTTCCGCTGAGTTGTGTCAGTTTTCCTCCGGGATAGGCGTTTTTTTCCAAAACCAGAACCGAATATCCTTTGTTTTGCAACCGAATGGCAGAAGCCAATCCCGCAATTCCAGACCCTACAACTACCGCTTTTTTCATACGTATGGAGGAATTAAGCCCGAGCTTTTTTAAGTTCTTGATTTAGGTATTTCCAAGGAACGATGAGCATACCAAAACACTCGCCATCTTCTTTTCCTGTGTGTTTGTGGTGCATTTTGTGCGCTCTTCTTATCGCTCTTAAATATACATTGTCGCTATTTCTAAACCATTTTAGCCGCTGGTGAATAAATACCTCGTGCACCAAGAAATATGCAATTCCGTAAGTCAAAATCCCAAAACCTACGTACATCACATTCCAATACCCAAACATGGACCCGAGCATAATGCACAACCAAGAGGGGATGGCATAAATCAAGAAAAACGCGTCATTTTTTTCAAAAAAACTGTCTTTGTTTGGCACGTGATGGTCTAGGTGTAAATTCCACAAAAACCCGTGCATCACATACTTGTGAGTAAACCAAGCCATGAATTCCATGAACCAGAAAGTGGCAAAAACTATTAATAATCCCATTATTAGCGTGTATTTTTTCATTGTCATCCTGAACTTGATTCAGGATCTTGCGAAGAATATTTCACAGTTGAGTATTTCAATCACAATGAATTCTTTCAATTTTTTTTCTACTAATAAAGGTAATCATTTTCTTTAGTAGGGACATAATTTTTTGTTTTATAATTATGCTTTTTTGTTAAACAAAACAGATTTGTGTCTTTTCGTTTTGCGATTGTGGATAAAACAATCAAATTTGTAACAAGAAGAAAAAGCCATGAAAATAGAAATCATCAATAATTCGCAGCACGAATTGCCGCAATACGCAACTCCCCAATCAGCAGGATTGGATTTGAGAGCAAATTTAGAAGAGTGGATCACGCTAAAACCGCTAGAAAGAAGACTAATCCCCACCGGATTGCACATAGCTTTGCCCGATGGATACGAGGCGCAAGTGCGTCCAAGAAGTGGATTGGCCTACAAAAAAGGAATCACCGTATTGAACGCTCCAGGCACCATTGATGCCGATTACCGCGGAGACATTGGTGTGATTTTGATTAATATGAGCAACGAAGATTTTGTGGTAGAAAATGGCGAGCGAATTGCCCAATTGGTTATAGCCAAATACGACCAAGCCGAGTGGAACTTAGTCACCGAATTATCCGAAACAAATAGAGGAGAAGGTGGTTTTGGAAGTACTGGGGTGAAGTAGTTTGGCCACAAGGCGAAAGTCTTTTTTTACATTGTCATTTCGCATTTGATGCGGGGATCTTACAACGAGAATTTTTCTCGACTGAGGTAAAAAGAACTAATCAGAAACTTTAGCCAGTGGATACATCCAATGCATCCAAAATAAGCGACTTTCCTTTTCTTGGTCAAAAGTTGTGGTTAATTCAGGAAAAGGGATTTATTGATATAAAACCCCTACCTCCTATTCATATAAATACTCACATAATAGAGCAAAGTAGCAATAGAGCTCAAAGCTGCCACCACATAAGTCATGGCGGCCCATTTTAACGCGTCTTTGGATCCTGCATATTCTTGGGTAGTCACAATGTTGTTTCCTTTGAGCCAAGCCAAAGCCCTTTTGCTGGCGTCAAACTCTACGGGCAAGGTAACCAAACTAAATAGTGTTGTGAGGGCAAACAAACAAATCCCCGCCAAGAGCAACCCAGGAAAAACCTGAATAGTAAGAATTCCGCCCAACAAAATCCATTGCATGTACTGCGATCCAAAACTCACAATTGGAACCAGTTTGGAGCGCATATGAAGCATAGAATAATTGGTGGCATGCTGCACGGCATGTCCTACTTCGTGAGCCGAAACGGCCGCAGCAGCTGCATTTCTTTCGTGGTACACCACCTCCGATAAATTTACGGTTTTGTTCATGGGGTTGTAATGATCGGTCAATTGTCCTTGCACCGCCATCACTTTTACACCGGTAATTCCGTTGTCGGCAAGCATTTTTTCTGCAATTTCTTTTCCACTCATTCCGTTTTGAAGATGAATTTTCGAATATGTTGCAAACTTTCGTTTCAATTGTGCACTGGCTAGCATACCTACTACGCCCAGTATTGCTCCCAAAATATATACTCCTATCATTGTTGTGTCGTGTTTTTATTTGTAAAGTAAATTTATAAAATAAAATTTAGTTAATTCCCTGTCATGCTGAATTTAGTTGAGCATTTTTAGAGAATATATCGCGTAGAATTCTGAGTTAATATTTCAATGAATAGATATACTGAATCTAGTTCAACATGATAGACGAATAGAATTTTAGTAAAAAGAAAGAATCAATTTGAGATTCCTTATATTTATGACTTACAAAAAGCAACAGATGAAACTAAGAGAAATAACTCGAATCCTCGAACAAACTGCCCCGCTCAGTTACCAAGAATCGTACGACAACAGTGGATTGATTACAGGAAACAACCACCAAGAAATATCCAAAGTATTGTTGTGCCTAGACTGTATAGAATCGGTGGTAGACGAGGCAATAGAAAAAGGATGTGAGCTTATTATTGCACATCACCCGATAGTGTTTAGTGGATTAAAAAAACTTAACGGGAAGAACTATATTGAGCGAGTAATTATCAAAGCCATAAAAAACGATATTGCCATATATGCCTGTCACACCAATTTGGACAATGTACTGAAAAACGGAGTAAACCAGAAAATAGCTCAAAAAATGGGACTCGAGAACATTCGGGTTTTATCCCCGATGGCAAACCGAATGAGTAAACTGGTGGTGTATTGTCCAAGCGAAAAGCCCGAAGTAGTGGAGCGAGTGCGCGAAAATCTATTTGCAAACGGAGCCGGTCACATTAGTGATTACTCCAATTGTAGTTTCAATTCGGAAGGAAAAGGGAGCTTTTTACCAGGAGAATCAACCAATCCTGCTTATGGCGAAAAAGGCAAAACCAACTTTATGAACGAAACAAAAATAGAGGTATTGGTGATGAACCAAGAGGCAAACAGAATCGTGGCGGAGGTAAATAAAGTGCATCCTTACGAAGAAGTGGCCTACGAAATAATTCCAATTGCCAACATAAATAGCCAGTTGGGTTCAGGAATTGTAGGAGAATTGAAAGAAGAAATAGAATCGAACAAATTTTTGTCGCACCTAAAGTCGGCAATGAAAACGGACTGCATACGGCACACACACATTCACACAAAAAAAGTGAAGAAAATAGCGGTTTGTGGAGGCTCAGGAAGTTTTTTGCTGGAGGCTGCCAAGGCGCAAGGCTCTGACATGTTTGTGACCGGAGATTACAAATACCACCAGTTTTTTGATGCGGAAAATGAAATAATCATTGCCGATATTGGGCATTACGAGAGCGAACAATTTACCATAGAGTTGTTCCAAGAAATACTAGAGGAAAAAACTTCAGGAGTTGAGTTGATACAAACTTCAATCAATACAAATCCTGTTAATTATTTATAATTCTTCCTTACAATCTGCGTTTGGTATAATTACTGATACCAAGACTACAATAAAAGAGCGAAAAATATGAGAATAAAAACAACCCTCGGATTAATTTTATGTGTGATTTCTTTCAGCTCTCTATCCCAACGAAAAGTTTACCGAGTAGGTGAAACAACACCCGCAGCAGAAATAGCCATTGACAGTACAGACAATCGCCCTCAGAAGGTAAGAAAAAGCAACTCATCAAATCTAATGTGTGATTGCAACAATGACCTGTCATTTGATCCCACAACAAATATTGCTCTTGATAAAAACAAACCGGGAAAACCTCCTTATTCAGGGAAATGCGTTTCTTTTTTTTCTAATAAAAAACCAGAAATGCAACTTTCTTTTTTGAACGGGATTCAAGAGGGAACGTGGATTTATTTTTACGAGTCCGGCAATCCAAAAATGATTAAGAACTATGCGGAGGGAAAGC